>Ga0180434_10004315_pt1 | contig 17375 bp, 18 predicted proteins | sample SS_ome_7_FD_132453 | JGI IMG/M metagenome (GOLD analysis project Ga0180434, IMG submission 132453) | Hypersaline lake sediment archaeal communities from the Salton Sea, California, USA - SS_1_D_2 metaG | ecosystem: Environmental > Aquatic > Non-marine Saline and Alkaline > Hypersaline >...
CAAAACTCTGTTCATTGAGCCGGGAAGTCTCTGGGAGAATGGATACATTTAATCATTCAATGGGAAGATGAGAGATGAGCTTCTAAACCGGGAGACCTTCACGACGTTGCTGGAAGCGAAGATAATGATTGAGTGCTGTCGGAAGGAGTATAACCACTTCCGACCTCACAGCTCTCTCGGGTACCGACCTCCAGCTCCTGAGGCTATACAGCCGGCTCTAATACCTTCAACTCTAACTTAGCAAATGGTACAATTACTGGGGGCAGGTCAAGACGGCTGGGCTCGCCTAGACCGACATAGCATTTGGCAGATCGAAGTGCAACAAAAAGCCAGAATGTGACATTACCAACATTGGTCACTCTTCTATTGCCTTCCTACCTATAACCTCTTGCTTTGCATGCCAAACCCGCACCGCCTCAATTGCCTCATCAGGATGGTCGCAGACCCTCAGAAGGTCGAAATCAGCTTCAGAGATAAACCCTCTGGACAGAACAGAACCCCGAAGCCAGTCAAGAAATCCATTCCAATAGTTGCTGTCGAATAACACCACTGGGAAGGGCTTTATCTTATGCGTTTGCATAAGGGTTAGCACCTCGGTTACTTCATCAAGGGTGCCAAGTCCGCCAGGTATCATGATAAAAGCGGAAGCATACTTCACGAGCATGATCTTCCGAATGAAAAAATGATTAAACGTTATCGATATTGTAGTGTAGACGTTGGAAAGTTGTTCATGAGGTAGCTGGATATTTAGCCCGACAGATTTGACTCCGGCTTCCAGCGCTCCTCTGTTGGCTGCCTCCATAACACCAGGCCCACCACCGGTTATTATCGAGAAGCCCATCTCTCCAAGCTGATGGGCTATCTCTTTTGTCTGGGCATAAAGTTCATCACCCGGCGTGATACGTGCTGATCCGTATATGCTCACTGCTGGTTCCACATCTGCAAGGCTATCGAAACCTTCCACCAGCTCCCCAATTATGCGAAACATCCGCCAGGATTCTTCTTTGGCAAGTTCATTTATTTCATATTCGTATGGCATTTTGCCCCCCATATCAGATTTGTAACCAAGATATTCTAGGCATCTCAGCCACAGAAGACCTAGCTGGAATATTGTGTTGCGTAACCCTCAAAGTGCTCAATCCAGAACAACTTCCGTCTTATATTCCGGCACTGACACAGACCACCCGGTCTTTTCTCTCAAGAGCGCGCTGAAACCCTTGGCTACTTCGGGCTCACCGTGAGTAACGAACACGTGCTTCGGAGACCTCTTCAGCGCCGAGAGCCACCTGAATAGGTCATCTCTATCAGCATGAGCAGAGAACCCATGTATCTGGGCCACTCTTGCCCTTACCGGATAGCGTTGCCCGAGAATCCTGACCTTCTTGGCCCCATCAACGATTTCACGCCCAAGAGTGCCTACTGCCTGATATCCCACGAAGAGTATCGTGCTCTCTGGGCGTGAAATATTTGTTACGAGATGGTGCTTTATCCTTCCGCCAGTACACATTCCTGAGCCAGCAATTACTATGGCACTCCCTCTGATGTAATTGATTGCTTTTGACTCATCCACTGTCCTGACCATATTCAAACCGGGTAAATCAAATGGTGATCTGTTGAGACTGACCAATTGCTTCATCTCCTCATCATAGAGATCTTGGTGACGCTCGAATATGTCAGTGATGTTTACTGCCATCGGACTATCAAGAAAAACCATTATTCGTGGTATGCGGCCTTCGTTGACGAGCAGATTAAGATGGTAGAGGATTTCCTGAGCCCGCTCTAGGGCAAAGCTTGGTACAACTACGTTACCGCCGTCTCTTAAGGTCGCGTTTATCACCTCCGCAAGGTGATTGCCAATATCCGATGGGCTTTCGTGTAGCCTGTCACCATAAGTAGATTCAACCACAATATAGTCCGCCTCACCAAAAAGGGTTGGATCTCGCAGTATAGGTCTGTTCCACCTGCCCACATCACCGGAAAAGAGGATTGTTCTTTCTTGCCCCCTTCTATCTATTGAGATCTTTATCATTGATGCGCCAAGGACATGACCGGCATCGTAGAATGTAGCTGAAATTCCGTCGCCTAATTCAACAGGCTGCCCGTATCTCACAGAGGAGAACAAAGATAAGGAAGCCTTAGCATCATCAATCGTATAGAGTGGAACTTCAGGGTAGGGACCTCTTCTACCCTCTCTCTCATGTCTTCTTCTTTTGAATTCAGCATCTTCTTCCTGCAGTTTTGCCGAATCCAAGAGCATGATTTCAGCGATATCTGAAGTGGCAGTGGTACAATATATTCTTCCACCGAAACCGTCGTGCACCAGTCTGGGTAGTAGACCACAATGGTCAAGATGTGCATGCGTCAATAGAACAACATCTATGGTACTTGGTGATACTGCAAAGGGATCCCAGTTCCGGCTTCTGAACTCCCTTTCTTGGTAGAGCCCACAGTCAACTAGAAAATTGCTGCCGTTCACTTCAATACAATATCGTGAGCCGGTAACATTCTGGGCTGCTCCTAGGAACCTTAGCCTTATCGACAACGCATCCGTCTCCAGCCGTTTTTAACAATGATAACATATAACCAGTCGAATTATCACTTGTTGCCTGCGCTCATACCGAGTCCTGCGGGAAACTAGCCGAGTTCGGTGCTGCGTGGCTGGACATCCCAAGCGCTATTGAGCGGAGAAAGACGAGAACTCAAGATACGAAGCAGTATCGCTTTAGCCATCTTTTCGCTCTATAGTTGGAGGCTCTATTTACTACACTTTCCATCGGATCGTGATCCAACAAGACGCCTAAATGTTGAACAATCCTGACATTTGTGCAATATCCATCCGCTGAACTAAAAGGCATATTGTAAAACCCGAAGCTGCATATGTTGACAGACATCAAAACTCAATATATCATATGCTCACAGGAAGTTTGACAACAGTCTCTGCCTGAAGGTGTCATTACCTGATCATCCTAAACCGTTCCCTCTCCGAGGGACCCTAATGTTGGGTCTTTGACCTGCATCGATTAAGTACCAAAGATGTTCGCTGGTCTGAGTGCTGGCGACCTAGCTAATGGCCAATGGCACACTGTTACCCAAAATTCTTGTCAGACTTAGCCTTTTCTTAGTGCATCGCGGCCAGTTGCACACCAAGCTAGCACCAAGTAAAGCGGGGTGTCAAATTGTGTTGCAGGCACATAACGAAAAGGAGCGTCTCCTCATCATAGCTGCCAAGTACCAAGTAAGATAGGAGGTATCACATGAACAGGTGGTTGTCTTTAGCCGCTATTGCGGTTTTGTGTTTGGCATTGTTTGTTGGCGTCGCTTGTGGCGCAAGTGAGGAAGAGGTTGTAACTGAAATCGAGCTTGGCCACGCCGCACCGCTAAGCGGCATTATGGGAGCTGCGGCTGGTATCCCGGCGGGAATGGCAATTGACTTGATTGCTGAGAGGATCGGCCTATTCGAAGTGGGGGGGAAGCAGTACCGCTGGAGGCTCATCCATGAAGATAACGAGGGAGCAAGTGCTGGTGGAGGAGTGGCTACAACCACCAAGTTCATTTATACCGATCATGTAGATTTGGTCCTCCAGTGTGGCGCTGCAGCACTGACAGCCCAGCGCCTATGCGAAGAAAGCGGGGTGATAATCGACATGGGGTCTGCTCGGTTCGAGGGCTTCGGCCCCGATCACCCTTACAGCATCCAGTCTGGCCCTTGCTTCGTCGCACATGTGGCAGCTTTCTATGATTGGCTGGCTAAGGAGCACCCTGAGGTAAAGCGCATAGTTGCAGTTGCGCTTGATGATCCGCTTATGATCGCGTACGCCGAGGCTTTTGAGAGCAACATGCACGAATACTTTGGCTTTGAACTCGAGATCGTTTGGACCCCTGCGGCGATGGCGGAGCCTTATCCCGTAGCAACTAGCGTGATGATGCTCGACCCCCACGTGGTTATAGCCAGTACCCAGATTCTAGATATAATGTGGGATATGGGCTATGAAGGCCTATCTGCTGTCTATGGTGGAGCTGTGACCCAGTCTTACTTAGAGCAGGCGGGCTGGAATGACTGCAAGGGCTTACTGCTTTTTTTCCCCGAGTGGTACGGAGCCAATGAGCTGTGGCCTGAAGCGGTAGCCTTCGCCAGAGATTATGAGGCTCGCTATGGTATTGAGATGGGGACAGTCGCGTTCTGGTCAAGCATAGTGCTCGAAGCACTAACTGGTGCCTTGCAGCAGGCGGGCACAATGGATGACACGGAAAAAATCATGGAGGCTATCCACAGCAGGACAATATTTGATAGCATGGTTGGGCCGGTTTACTATGGTGGAGAGGCTCTTGTTGGCGTTGACTGCCTATTAATGTGGCCGGTCGCCATTTGGGAAGTCGTTGGGGAGCGTGAGTATAGCCTGCTTGATTATTATACCCCAGAGGAGGCAGAGACGATAGCATCAGAGGCCTGGACAGCTACAATGCCGTAGAGGCCGCCTTACACATGTGCCATTAGTGAAAGGAGATGGTATGATATTGAACGTGCCTGAGAGATGGGACCTAGAGGTCGATTTAGTAGCTGTGGGTTCAAGCAGTGGCGGCCTCGTTGCTGCCATCGTGGGCCACGATCTGGGCCTAACTACCTTGGTGCTAGAAAAGGCGGACACCTTGGGCGGAGGCACAGCACTGTCCGGAGGCGTTGTCTGGATACCTTGCAACCACCATATGCTGGCCATGGGCCTCTCGGATTCCCGAGAGGAGGCGCTGACTTACATACGCCGTGTTGGTATGGAGCGCCATGACGAGGAGAAGACAGCGGCTTTCCTTGATAATGGCCCAGAGATGCTGCGCTATATTGAGGAACATACCCCGTTGAAGATGATAGCCATCCCTGATTACCCTGACTACAGGGCGGAACTACCCGGCGGAAAGAGCACCGGGCGTTACCTGTTGCCAGACCCACTGGATATGGCAGTATCGCTCGCCGCGGCGGAACAAAGCCAGCCATTCCTGAGTAAGGTGCGCCGCTCTCCTGTTCCTCTAGTATTGGGCTTCCCTGACGCATTATGGATGGCTGGTCGGACCCTTATTGGCCCCTTGGTCTGGGCTTGCATTGATCGGGGTATCGAGATGCTGACCAATATTCGGGCCAGGCAGTTAATAGTCCATGAGGGCAGGGTCATTGGCCTGCGTGCCGAGCGCGATGGCCGGGGCTTCCTGGTCAAGGGCAAACGAGCGGTTTTACTGGCTTGCGGAGGCTACGAGTGGAACGAGGAGATGAACAAGAGGTTCATCCATGGCCCTCCCGTCCATGCTTTCACCAACCCCCAGAATGAAGGGGACGGCCATATCATGGGGATGGAGATTGGCGCCGCCGTTGCCCTCATGGATCAAACCCTGTGGCTGCCCACTGTTCGCATCCCTGGGGAGGAGATCGATGACAAACCATTGTATCGCCTTTTCCTGACGAGCTGCGGTAAGCCTGGTGATATACTAGTGAACCGGCATGGCAAGCGCTGTTGCAATGAGGCGTTCTACCCTGACATCGCTTCCGCTTTCGTTGCCCGCAACTCGGCCAAGTCGGAATTCATCAATCTGCCCATGTTCTGGATAGCTGATCAGTCGCACCGGGACACGTACCATTGTGGGCCCCTTGCCCCTGGAGAGTGTGGCGAAACCGCCGAGTGGCTTCATCATGCCGACACGGTGCCGGGGTTAGCTGAGCAACTGGGCTTACCCCCCGATAATCTAGAGGATACGGTTCAGAGATTCAACAGCTTTGCTCGGGAGGGGAAAGACCCCGATTTTCGTCGGGGCGAGACTGCCTATGATAAGTTCGCCGGTGATCCTAACCACAAACCTAATCCTTCTCTGGCTCCGCTGGAGAAGCCTCCCTTTTATGCGGCACAGATCTGGCCGGGCACGGCCGGTCACCAGGGAGGACTGGTAACTAACGGCAACGCCCAAGTGATAAACGTGAGGGGAGACGTAATCCCGGGCTTATACGGTACCAGCAATACTACAGCGCATCTGGCTATCGGCCTCGGCTACAATAGCGGCTTCGCTCATGGACAGAGCATGGTCTTCGGCTACGTTGCTGCCCGCCATATTGCTCAGAGCCAGAAATAGTGTTTCTTTCAGTTCTCACGCTATAAGGAGGCGGATTATCTTCATCGAAAGCCTGCTATCAAACGGGGCGACCAGCTCTGGCAGAGCCTGGTAAGGGTTATACCCTTTTCGCTAATCCTACTGAACGCTCGAATTCCGCTTCTGCTCAGGTTGATATATTGGCTTAGCCGAATAGCAAGCAAAAAGAGTGGTCATTCGCTTGCGGAGATTGACCATTCCGAATCAATTTGCATGGAGGAACGAGTGACATGTTACCGTTGCCGACAGCGAAGGTTAGCGGAAAGGCGGTGCGGATCATCACCGACAAAGGACAGAGCATAATAGACATCGAGAAGATGTACCGCGCAGGCGATAAGCTATGCATGCAAGGGAGATTGATGGGGCAGTTCCCCTCCACCGTGTACCTCGGTGCGGGTGACTTCTTTAGAATACTTGCGATGGTTCTCAGGCCGGCTCCTATCAGCTTCGTTTTGCTCTCCCCATTTTACTGCGTTAGAGGAAGGCTCAAAAACAGCAAGGACAGCAGAAAATGAAGGCTCTGCGGCTATCTCATACAACGACCAGCATAGACTCCCGGAGGAAATGTAAGTTTCGCTTAAAGTGTCCCGGATAGGTTAGACATCCAGTGTGCGACGTCAGCAAAAATGGGACACATTTGGGCGATTTGTTGCATCACATTTAGCCATGATGTTTAGCATGGCTTTCCAACAAGAGATAGTAAGTCTAAAGGTTATAGCCTCAGATTGACCTTCTCTGCAGCCGTTCCGAAAGATAAGCTTCCACCAGCTTGAGAGACGATCTTCAGCACCTTGCTTGCGTCTCTTACGATGCTTCCGAAGGCGAAGGATACGCCATGCTTCTTGAAAATTGGCGACATAGGAGTCGAAGGCCCTAAAATAGCTATTGTGCCCTGGCAAAGATGGAGCAGGTGGTCTATGGTCTTGTTGATCAGGGTAGTACCTGAGATTATAACGATGTTGCATTGTGGAAGGAGAACATTTGCGGACCAATCCGGGTGAACGAATTCTTTATCGGAAGGCTTTCTCTCGAAGGCATAGAGCTTGTTACATCTCTGCTGGATGGGTTCAATTAGCGGCTCAAAATAGCCAATCATACCAACAACATCATCTTTTCCGATTCCTAACGCCTCAATGGGAGATGCTACATTGCTTTTGATATCTTTATTTATGCAGGCATTGACAGTAGCCAGACCAACTGCTGATTCCAAGGCATCGGTTGATAATATCAGCTCGCCTAGAGGGTAAGCTTGGCAACCAGCTAACTCACCTGCCCTGTCTATCAAGCTGCAACAACCCACTATCTCATCACGAAGCGTAGTGGCAAGACCACATGAGCCATCGTCGAGCTTCACCGCAGTATAGCCCAAGCCAATAGCTACCTCTTCAACCATTCTCCTCTTAAGGGACTTCTCTACAGATTCAAGAATTTCGCTCACTATCATAGCCGTTCACTCTTGAGAACAGCATCACCGACGTTTGCGCCCAGCAACCCTGCCATCACTGGGCACTTAACCTCCAACAGGACAGAGATGCTTTTCGCTTCATCGCTCAATGACTCGTAGTTACCTTGCACTTCGGCAATTGTGATGTCAGCAGAGTGATAGAGCTGCAGTATCTGCGGAAAGCACTGAGAAAGAATGTTAGCCGGGGCCTCTGAGCCACTGGAGACGATTTCCGCTACTTTGTCCATGCTGTTAGATATGGCGTCATGCAAAGTGACATCGTTTATGATTGGTTTTCTTCCGACCACAAAATAAACCTCGAAATCCTTATAACTGACCTGCTCCCAGTAATTATACCACTTGTTAAGTTAGAGTTACCGGTGATTTGGCTTCAGGAGCCAGCGGGCCTGGCCATTCATTGCTCACAAGATGCTCAGTAACCTAACCCGATTTTCAGCATACGTTTGTTGTGACAGCAGTGGGCATTGTGATAGTTCTGCTTTGGCCACTCTCAAATCTGCAGCAAAAGCCATGCAAGTCAAGTAGCCACATTCTTTGCAGTTCGTCCCGGGTAAGAGCTTGTAAATATCCAGGACATTTGGCAGGGGCTTTTTGCCCTCAGTACTTGGTTCAATCTCATGCCTTCGATTCCAAACGTCGTTGACCATGCCTATGATATTGCTGGCTATCTCTTGAGCTTCCTCCCTGTCCTCAACAGGTGCAATGGCGATCTCATAAGGTCTGAATGCGTACTTCTTCCCAGCGTAATCCCATAGTAAGACCCTTGCATTATGATCATAAGCACCGTTTTGGAGCGAGGAATTCAAGTATGGTAGCACTTCGGTGATATCTTCCTCTAAATGAACTTTTGCACGCCACAAAGTACTCGTAGGAAAGCATTCAGGGGTTGTTAACTCCAATCTAAAACTATTAATCAATTGGTTGGTTTCCATAGACAGTGGCTGAACTCCATTTTGCAACCTGTCTCAAGTATAAGGATTCTCGTTCCCTCCGGCAAGAAAGGTGGACTCCATCATTTGGACAGGTAGGGTTAGGAGAGTCAAGCAGGAACGACTTTCAAAGGAGCTGAACTATAGACAAAAGTGTGCAACAGGGCTTTTTCAATGCTTCTTACGCTTGGTGCCCGCACGGGCTTGTCGCTCCTGGGTAGGCGGCAATCGCAAAGTCTTTCCAGTCTTCGGATCTACCCACCGGATGGACTCAGGGGCTATGCGCCCGTAGGTATCGATGAAAAAGCCGCACTTTGGGCAAGCCCATGTGTGAATATATGGGAAGGCCCCAAGTGCCTCCAATTCCTCTGCATCTACTAGGAGCATGTCCTGGTTCTCACAGTGAGGGCATGGTGGCGGGTACTCGGCTCTGTCAACTGCTACTCCTATTATGTAGTGGGTAAAATGTTCCAGGCACCGAACCCTCTCCTCCAGCGGGATAGCTAAATGCTTGGGTTGCTTCAGCGGGTCATACTTCCTCACCGTCTTGAGGTTGACCTTAGCCCTTTCGGCGGTCTCCTGCTGAGTATAACCGTCATTTCGCAAACGAATAATCTCGTCGATCTTTGCCTTTCTTAGTCTTCCCAAAGTACCTCCCATGGGGGTCACCGGTCACCCCCCTGTAGAAGCTATATTGCTATAATAATATCTGTCCTGAGCCGGTCATCAGGTCCATGAAATAGACTAGCTAATTTAATACAAAGTGGCTCATTCACGGCGTCTATTACACCACAATTAGGCCAGTGATTGGGATAGTTTTGGCGGTAAAATGGCCCGTGACAGAAGCTTGATGGTCACTCATATGGCTATTTCCGCCAGGAGCGGCACCATTGTCCCCGTTACCGCCGCTCTACTACACCAAGTGCGAAAGTAAAAGGCAAGCTGTAAGTGAAGACATGTCTCTTGACCCTGGCGAACTCTCGTAGCGCTAGGGAAACACATGGAGTCTTGCATATGTAGGTTAACAGGTCAAGGAATGGCCGGTTATATTCCTGACAGAAAGGAGGCAAGCGGTCGGTCCACCAAGCGGCTGGTGGCCTGTCTCTAGGTAACCTTCCAAGCAGGTTGTCGCGGGTTCTAGTCCCGTCTCCCGCTCCATCAGATGCAAAATCACAGGTCGCGCTGCCAAAATGAGTGGTCTAAGAAAAGCTGCTTTCCCAGGTGGCAAATTTGCCACGACAATCTGCCTTACTTGGCCACTTTATCCTGACCAAGAAGGTTGAGGGGCGCTCATCTCGTACCCTCGAATAGTGCCAGGAGCCATCGAGAGGTTTGAGCACTTCTGCGAGTCCGAAAACCTCGATCCGCATCTCACGAAGGTAACTCCTTTACATGTCCGGAGTTAGCTTGCCCATCTTCAAGATAAGGGCCTGAGCAAGAGCACCGTCAACAACCGCTTCCGCGCTCTGAGGGCCTACTTCAACTCTGCAGAGCATGTTAAGGCATTGCTCTACGTCTGTCCACCGAACGCCTGATAGGGAGCTCGTAACCGTGTGATCATTCTCACCCTGCTCCACACTGGCATCAGGCTATCCGAGCTGATAGGGCTTGAACTGAGCGACTTGAACTTCACAAGCGACTGCATCTTCGCCATTTTGTTCACCCTTTGAGCGCAGCTATTTTCTGAATAAGCAAGGGAACGACTTTGAGAATGTCATCAACTATCCCGTAATCGGCAAGACTGAAGATGGACGCTCTGGCATCTTTGTTAATGGCGACAATCATCTTCGAGCCCTTGAGGCCAACTACGTGCTGGAAAGCACCACTTATACCGAGAGCCAAGTAAAGTTTCGGCTTTACTGCCTTGCCGGACAGGCCAACCTGACGTTCTGACGGTAGCCACCCGTAATCTACCACCGGCCTAGAGCAAGCCACCACTCCTCCCAGCTCACTGGCTAGCTGCTGGGCAAGCTCTATGTGCTCTTTGTCTTTTATCCCTCTTCCAATTGAGACCACAACCTCAGCCTGTGTAATATCCACTCCGCCTGCTTCCTGCTCAATGTATCCTTCAAATTGCTTGTAGTTAAACTCTTCCTCTAGAGGAAAATCAATCTCCTCAATCTCTCCCTGTTTATCCCAGTCTTCGATAGGGAACTCTCCAACACGCCCAGTCACTATGAGTGTTTCGCAGGGAATAAACGAATAGACTGCGTTTACTTTGCCGTTATAAATTGACCTTGTCGCTGTAATACTGCCGTTCCCAATAAACAAGTCAAGACAATCTGTAGCCAGCGGTGCTCCAAGTTCAACCGCCAATGCCGGAGCCAGATCCATGCCAAAGGAACTGTGACCCATCAGCACAAGCGATGGCTTCCTCTCCTTTATGATCGAGGTCAGTATCTTCTGAGATGGTTCTGCCAGTGATTCCCCCAGTTTTTCATTCATAACCGCCAGAACTCTGTCAGCCCACCTGGCAAGCTCTTGTGCATAGCCGTCTACATTTCTGCCAATAACCACAGCCAGTAGTTCAGCACTCGCCTGGTCAGCTAGTTGCCTCCCTTTGCTTAGCATCTGCAGAGATACGTCAGCTAGTGTCTGTCGTCTATGCTCGGCAACTACTAGTATTTCAGCCATCTAGAATACCCCTGAATTCTGCAAGATCTTTGCCAATTGCTCTGCCGACTCTTCAGGTGAGCCCGAGATAAACTCTGCCTTTTTCCCTGTCGGCGGTGTCTCCAATCTCTCCAGTCTGACCATTGGAGCTAACATTTCCTGGGATAAGCTCAGTCCACTGAGCGAGAGAACCTGTAATTCCTTGGTCATTGCCCTCTTGATACCGCTGAGTGAGATGTATCTCGGCCGATTGATGCCGGTCTGGACAGTCAAAACTGCTGGCAGCTCAATAGTGTAAGATTCCAGTGCGCCTGCTTCCAGTTCCCGTTTCACCCGGGCAATCCCATCCTGAACCTGTAGGCTGACCACTAGAGAAACGTGCGGCACGCCCAGCATCTCGGCAACCATGATGCCGAGCTGTCCGCTGCCGAAGTCTTCAGATTGCGCACCGAAAAGCACCAAGTCATAGGACAGGCTCCTGAGCAGCGACTCTAGAATTCCTGCCACCATATAGGAGTCCGCAGTAATCATGTCTTCGTCAACCCGGATAGCCTTGTCAGCGCCCATCGCCAGGGCTCTCCGCAAGACATCATCCCATTCCTTTGGCCCTACCGTTACCGCTGTAAGCGAACCTCCCAGCGTCTCTTTAAGCTGCACTGCCGTCTCCAGCGCATACTCGTCCCAGTCGTTTATCTTGAAAGCCAGCGTGTCCCCCTCGATCTCTCTTTGAGATGCATCTATTATAATATCTGCATCCGAGGTATCGGGAACACGCTTTATGCAGGTAACTATATCCATACTATTCCGTTCCGCAAGCCTCCGCTACAATCTCAGAAAGATCCCTTACTGCAAGCTTATCTTCCAGATCCTCTGCCTTAACGGCATCTTCAAGCATGGTCATACAGTTGGGGCAAGCTACTGCCAGAATGTTGGCTCCAGTAGCACGGGCCTCTCTGACCCGGCGTCTCGCCGGGGAGTTCTCACTGCCACTTAGGAAATCGGCATAGAAGTTACCCCCACCACCGCCGCAACATAGGGCACCGGCTTTATTCCTCTCCATTTCCACCAGCTCGATTCCAGGAATGGCTTTCAGAATTCTTCTTGGAGAGTCGTATTCCTCGTTCCACCGACCGAGGAAACAGGGGTCGTGGTAAACGACCCTAGCATTGAACCCGCCGGATATATCCAGTTTGCCGTCGCCAATAAGTTGCTGGACCAACTGCGTATAATGGTAAACATAAAAGTCACCGCCATAGTCTGGGTAATCGTTTTTCATCGCGTTGTACGAATGAGGTGAAAGTGTAACAATCTTATTGACCCCTAAAGCCTTGAATTGTGTGATATTGTCCTCAGCCAACATCTCAAACAGAGTTAGTTCACCAAGGTTTTTGACCTCGTTACCGTCGCAATTCTCCTCCTTACCAAGTACCCCGAAGGACAAGCCAGCTTTATGCAGTAAGCTAGCCAGTGTTTTCGCTGTCTGTCTGGCTCTGGTATCGTAAGAACCAACGCAACCGACATAGTACAAAAACTCCTGTCCCTGGTATTGTTCTACCCCTGTCCCCTGACTCCATTCACCCCTTCTTGCTCTGGAGCTACCATAGGGGTTTCCTTGCCTCTGAACATTCTCCAGAAACTCCTTTACCGTAGATGGTACCAAACCCCTCTCCACCATCTCGCTTTTTGCGGCTACTATCATGTTGACAATATCTATGTTGAAGCGAAGCGGGCACTTTTCAACGCAGTTCTTGCAACTGACGCAGGCATAGACAATCTCAGCAAAATGCTCTGTCCAGTTTATCTCATCATTTAGCCAAGCCCTTATTAACCACAATCGCCCTCCTGTAGAGTAGCTTTCCATACGGTACCTGGCGTAGGCAGGGCAGTTATTGACATCAATCCAGTTCACTGGAAACTTACAGTAACCACATCGGAAACACCTGTGTACGACATCACTATACCTATATTCTGTCAGTGTCATCATGCTACCTCCCAATTCCCGGGGTTCATGATGCCGTTAGGGTCAAGAAGCTGCTTCACCTTCTTCATCAGATCAAGGGTATTAGGATCCATCCTCTCCATAACTAACTTCTGTCCATAGAGTCCTGGTTTCCAGATAGCACCTCCTAATTCCAAAGCAAGATCATCCGATTCATGGAGTGCCTCCCTCGCTTGCCTGATAGTTTCTGGGTCCGCCCGATTAAAGGCGTATGTCCAGGAAAACATCATTGCGTGAGACATTCCAATAACACGCCCCAATACAGTATAAGGGATGTCATGCCTTTCAGAAATCTCGCGGCCTCTTCGGTAGCACTCAGGGTATCTCTCAACTGGCATAATCGCGCCAACATACTCAAATCCACCACCCTTCCGCCAGTCAGAGGTCTTAGAAACCTGGGGTCTCTGCAGATGCCTGGCAAAACCGAGCAAGCCACCATCACCACGGCGGATGTATTCCCCCAGTGCGTCATCCCATATCATTTTCTGCTTGAATTCAAGCTCTTCTTCGGAGTCTGCGCTTAGATTGATGGTTATGTGGTGGAGCCCACTAGAGAAAGGCGGGATTGCTTGACTGAAGCTAACCACATCTTGCGCCATCTCGGTGTGCGTGATTTCGTAGATAATTTCTGGAACTAGTTCTTCATCTTCTACCACAAACATTCCTGCTCCAAGTATCTTCTTTCGTGGGTATAGCCTAATCGACACCTTGGTAATGATACCCGTGGTACCAGCCCAGCCCAAGAAGAGACCTAAGTCTGGCAGGGGATGTTGCGTGAACCAACCAGCTGATATTGAACAGGAGCCAAACTGGCATACCTGGCCTGTTGGCAGGACTACCTCCAATCCGTTAACCATGTCAGAGTTGAAACCGTATGGTTGAGCTAGGTCGCCTTGACCGTGTATTGCCAAATTACCCGCAACCGTGGCTTGAGGAGGTGCGCCTGGCTCCGAGTGCATCAAGGTAGGATGATGTCTCTCAAGGTAGGATGTTAGCTGCCCCTGTGAAACACCACACTCAACAAGGGCGTATCTTGCCTTTTCATTCACCTCTATTATGGTGTCCATCCTCTTCAAGTCCAGTAAAATCCCTCCCCGGAACGGAACGGCCAAACCAGCCAGAGACAAGCCCCCTCCCAGGGGAACTATCGGAATCTCGTCCCTATTCGCTAGCCTGACTATCTCCTGAACTTCCTCCATCGTCCTAGGGGCTACCACACAGTCTGGTCGGTGAGGCTCAGTGGTTCCCAGGTCGAAGGAGTAGATGTAAAGCTCCTCAGTCTGGGTAGAAACGTGGCCCTCGCCAACTATCTTGGCCAGGGATTGGTATAGAGGATCCATAACGTTACCTCCATCCGGCGGGTTCCTCGCCTATGGCCAGTCGGCATAGGTCGCTCATAAATATCGGCCGTATACCTCTTCTGGAGACTGGTTCAGCCAGTGTATTGAAACAAGCAGGACAGTTGAATACGCAAACCTCAGCCCCAGCGTCTGCCATGTCTTCCACGTTGCGCCTCTCTATATCGGCAGCGCGCCGACGGCTTCCTTCTCGTCTCTGCCCCATGATGATGCCTCCACAGCACAGGGCATTTTCGCTGACATACTCTCTTTCGACACTTTCCACACCAATCAGTTTGAAAATGGCATTGACAAAATGGTACTTATCTGGGGAAAGCCGGGAGGAACATGGACGCTGATAAGCGACCTTCAAATTCAACGGTATTATTTCATCCCTGAGTTCCTGTAGCCGGTTATAAAGATACTCGAAGAAGTGAATAATTTTGAAGGGGACTTCAATGCCAACTGCCGGCGCGTATGAGGCAAAGGTTCCGTAGCATTCGTCATGGAAACATATCAGCTCCTTGACGTTATGCTTGGCGATAGTTTCAATAATCCCGGGTAGTCTTTCCTTGATTACAGAAGTCCGGGCATAGTGAAGATACATGAGCTGACAGAAGTAATGAAACATTTTTCTGGGATCTGTTGAAATAAGAGGAAGTCCATCAAAAAGCCGGCCCTGAATTAAATAGGTAAGGTCAGCAAATGCCCCCATAGTCATCACAGGCTCATTAACCTGCACAATCTCGGGCTCTCCTCGGAAAGGGATCCCCATCTGTATGCCTCGCTTGATAAGCGGTTTGGGTAAAGGCGGAACGTCCAGTTCTTCCTGACGCTCAACGATTAGATAGAAGGGGTGGTTACCCATGGCGCAGTATTCCTCGCAGGCGTAACATGTGACGCAATCGTGCAGCACAAAGGAGTCCTCACCATTGATTATCTTTGCCATTTCCGTTCTTGCTGTGTCTCTATCTATATCCATGTACTGGCACTTGGTAAGGCAATCGCAGGTCTCACAAGATAGGCAGTTATTGGCGTCAAACTTCAGCTCGTACATCATTGCCCCCTTGACATGAATCGTCTAGCTTGCTTGGAGATGTACTGTGGGGATTCTTATCTTAACGCTAGGGCAGTAGGGTGTCAAGGGGTTCCGAAACGATGCGTCATCTTGAATATACTATGCTCCGTACAAGACAGGAGGTGGATCAATGCAAGCATATTGTATGAAATGCCACACCAAAAGCATAACTATGAAGAATGGCAGGCCGCAACTCAGGGTGTGTGCCCTACATGCGGCACCAAGATGTTCAGAATAGGGAAGAGTTAAAGCTGGCATTATAGGATATCGAGATTATTAAAGAGGCTGGGTCTTCCCATAAGGATACCCAGCCTCTTCTTCAGTGATTGCACAGAATGGACAGTGTTATAACAGCAGCTGACTTGAGCCGGCATTTGTGATACAGTAATCGACCGGATGGCAAGAGGGCCTCAGATTCCACGAGAGGGGTCCCAGCTTCAATATGTGTGATGCTCACCTTGTGCTGTTTCTTGCCTCAATCTCAGATCGGGTAGATACGGCCGCAGTGTGGGCATTTGACGTTGACCCTTTTGAGTTTGGGTGGCACCTTTAACTTCGTACCGCAATCGCAGGTGATAGTTCTATAGTCGTTGAGCCGCCACATCAGGTCTGATACTTCACGAGTGCGTTCCACCTTGCCTGGCTCGGGCTCTCTCCGCGCAGCTTCTGGCTCTGCTTCCCGCAGCCCAACGGCACCGACGCTGGCGATGGCGGAGGCAGAAACAATCCCCTTCTTGCCCTTGCTTACCTGACGGTAGGCCGTATCATAATCAGCTAGAGAAGCACCGCCAGCCATTGAGCGCAAGATTCGTATTCGCTCTGAGATAGGCGGGTGAGTGCTGGTGAGATCGCTGGCTGCTCTTCCTTTCTTGCGGAAGGGATTAATGATGTACATCGGGGCTGTAGCTTGGTTAGCCGATTTCAACGGCGCGGTTGAACCGGCAAGCTTTTCCAGTGCGGAGGCCAGCCCCTCTGGGTATCGGGTATACTGAGCGGAGGATGCATCGGCCAGGTATTCCCTCTTTCTGGAAATGGCAAAGTAGATCATGTAGGCCGCAATTGGCGCCAGTATCATCAGGATGATTCCTACGGCCAGGATTATCAACTGCGCTGGGCCGCCTCCAGATGAGGAGCTTCTCCTGCCGCCAAACACGGCGCCGAAGAAGAGCATGCGCGTTACGAACCAGGCCAGAATAACGATGCTCCCAAGAAGGACACCGCACATCGCCATTAGCAGTACATCGCGGTTCTTTATGTGAGCCAGCTCGTGCCCGATTACGCCCTGCAGTTCATCACGGTTCAGCTTTTGCAGAAGCCCTGAGGTTACAGCGATAGACGCCCGCTTGGGATCCCGGCCGGTGGCGAAGGCATTCAGCGCCGGATCATCGATGATGTAGATGTCTGGCATTCTCTCCAGGCCCGAGGCAATCTTCATCTCCTCCACCACGTTATAAAGGCGGGGATGTTCATCGCGCTCTATTTTCCTTGCTTTGGACAATGCTAGAAATATGTTGTCCCCTTGGAAGAAGGCGATCAGGTTCATCACTATCCATATCATAAGGGCTATGATCAGGCCAGCAACAGCGCTGCCCAGGAACGCTACTCCCAGGAAATAGCCAATCACAAGAAGCAGCACTGCCATGGCTACTACCAGCATTGCCGACTTGATCCGATTAGATCTAATCTGTTCCCACATAGATGAGCGTGTCCTGGCTAGCTGAAACTAACCTTGGGTGCTTCCCTCTCTGCAGCTACCTCAACCTCGAAGAATTCGCCGGCTTTGAAACCAGTTACATTTGCCACTACATTGGAGGGGAACATCTGGGTC
>Ga0180434_10004316_pt1 | contig 17374 bp, 14 predicted proteins | sample SS_ome_7_FD_132453 | JGI IMG/M metagenome (GOLD analysis project Ga0180434, IMG submission 132453) | Hypersaline lake sediment archaeal communities from the Salton Sea, California, USA - SS_1_D_2 metaG | ecosystem: Environmental > Aquatic > Non-marine Saline and Alkaline > Hypersaline >...
AACGATCCCTGCCGGATCCGGCCGTGAGGAGAGCAGAGGATGTTTGCCGATTACCAGACCCCCTCCGCCATAAAAGCCACCGAGGTGCTCTTTGATCAGGCCCTGGACCAGGTCCCGATCACCGATCCCGCCGACATCCAGCGGGAGTACCGGGGGTTTGTCAACGCCTGGGGATCAAGGGAACTGATCAAGGGAGAGGCTTCGCTCCTGCGGGAGCGGGTGCTTTCCAACCTGACCCGTACGGCTGCCCTCCCGGGTTTTCATTACTTTACCGTCCATGTGCGCCCTCAGATGAGGCTGGCCCAGGTGATCGCCTGGAGCGACGGGGAGGGCGCTTCGGCCTGCCTCTGGCGGTCCGACGCGGACCTGTACCTCTGCGGAAACCGCTTTTTTGAGTAGTCCCCCCGGGATCAGGATCCGTTTGCCGGGGAACCGGAATGCCGGCGGATGTCCTTTTCCAGGAGCTCCAGGTCGATTCTGCCCTCCCGGGCCAGGTGGACGATGTAGGGACGGAACCACCCGGCGCCGGCGCGACGGAAGTGTTCCTCCCAGCGGAAAAAGAGGGCCTCGTGGGGAGTCAGCATGATCCCCACGTCCCCCCGGGGACCGGAATACAGTTCAATGGGCCTTTCTGGGTTCTGGGGGTGGTAGGCGATGCCGCAGCCGTCCCGGAAGGCGATGAGGATCGGCTGCCGGGATCGGTCCCGGACGGCGGCGGGCGAATAGATCGAAACTTTTCCCGCCGCCGGGAGATGGGCATCCATTTTATCGGACCGGGCCTCTGTTCCCGCTTTCCCTACCGGGGTTCTTTTGGATTCGGCCAGGGCCCGCCGGGCCAGTGACAACCAGGCCAGGTGCAGCAGGGGAAACAGCAGCAGGATATACCCCCAGACCAGCGGATGACCCGGTGAACCCGAGAGGGCAGCCAGGTGAACCAGACCGGTGGTCAGGGCCAGGCCGGTCAGGGCGCCGACCAGGCTGCGCGGCAGACTGGACCTTCGTCCCAGGGAGGCGGAAAGGGAATCCCGAAGACCGGGCTGCAGGTGGTGGATCTCCCACCAGACCCACGCCGATACCGGCCAGCGGGCCAGCCAGGGGAGCGCCGCCCACACCCACAACCCCAGCCAGATCGCCAGCCAGCCGATCCCGGTCCCGATGACCATTCTGACGGCCAGGGCATCGGTCAGTTCTCCCCGGAGGATATCGGTCACCACCGCCACCCCGGCCAGCCAGGCGGTGAGGATGATTCCCACGGCCAGGATCCCCGACAGGTGCAGGGCGTACCGCTGGAGCAGAAAATCTTTGCGAAACTGATCCCCCGGAAGGGCGGAAAGGACCCGGGCCGCCGCCCCGGCGTAAAAGGGCAGGCTGAGCAGGCTGAAGCAGAAAAAGACCACCCCCTCCAGCCCCAGTACCAGCCACAGAATATTCAGGAAAACGGCCCCCAGGAAAAATCTCATGCCGAACCATCCCCGTTCTTTGTCCATCAAAAGATCCCTGCGGTCATTGTAATACAGGTTAAATAAAATGTCCCGCGGAAACCGGATCCCACCTGAAATTCCCGGATGAAAAAACTCACGGATTAAAGAGTAAAAACCCTGAATGCCAGGTTCGTCCCTTATTGATCCGGGATCCGGACTTTGCAGAGGTGGCGTGTGGTTTCTCCGTCCCCCTCCCGGGTTTCGATCCAGTAGGCAATGCCCCGGTTCATATGCAGGGGGATTTTCGGGAAATCCAGGGAGCCCTGGTGTTTTCCCTCCAGATCGTACACCTCGGCGGTGGTGATATCATCCCGGGTGAGATCTGCCGGGCCCAAAAAAACATAGAAACGATCGGTATCCATTCTCAGGCCGTAAACGGGATTGCGCGTCTGGTAGTGTTTCACCGCCCGGCGGATATCGGTACCGGCAAACATTCCGGGAAATCGCTTTTCAATTTTCTGCACCAGATAATCCCACTCCTTCGGGGTCAGTTCATCGGTCGGCAGTTCTTTGCAAACCCGGGCCCGGTACTCTCCGGTGACAGCCACCAGCCGCACATCCCAGCGCTCTCCTTCTCCCAGAAGACAAAGGCCGCCGCGCGCCTCGATCCAGCAGTGTCCCCCCACCCCGGGGAGGGAAGGGGCCATGAAACCGCCCTGACGGGTCCGGATCCCGGCCAAGGGGGAAAAACGCAGCGGGTATTCAGCCAGCACTTTGCCCTCCTCGAGGTGGAACAGGATGGCATTGTATCCGGCACGGGGATGGGCGGTGTTCATTTTGGTCCCGATTGCCAGCGGGTAATCCAGCAGGTAGCCCTCGATCACATGACAGCCCGGAGGCATTCGGATCTCACGCACCAGTCTACCCCGGGAATCAAAAAGGGTGAATTTTTTGTGGGCATCGGTCACCACAATTTCGCCTTCCCCGTGGATGCCGATGGAAAAGGGTCGGTTGAATTCGCCGGGACCTTCTCCCGGACCGCCGAATGCGTTGATTTTCCGAAGCCGGGGATCCAGCCGGGTCACCCGCCGGCGGTTGCTGTCCAGTAAATACACGGATCCGTCCTTCCCGACGGCCAGGCCGGTGATCCCCCGTATCTCCAGATCCGCCAGGGCCTCGCTCTGGGCCACTCTCTTCCAATCCGCCGACGCGGTCATAAACCCAGGCGTTGCCAGGCAGAATACCAGGATCAGAACGGATCCAATGGTGAAATCTCTCCTCTTCATTGCGCCTCCTCCTTTGTTTCTCCTTCAAAATATATCGTATCACGAGAGCCGAAAAAAAATGACCAATTTGCGGATTGATCAGCACCCGGTCGTCACCAGATTGGGGGAACGGCCGATGAGAATACGGTTGGGTCCGCGCACTCAAAACCCAAAACCTCTATTCCCGAACCCCTGTCTCCCGTCTCCTGCCTCCTGTCTCCTTATACACCAGCCGGTCAAAGATCATGATGTTGGCGCTGATCAGCACGAAGTTGTAAAAGAAATCCTCCACCGGGATGGTGCCGATGCGGATGCCCAGGTGGTGGGCCTCCCCGTAGGTGACCACCGGGATGCCCGTGAGTATGCTGTTGCCGATCAAAAAACCGGCGAAGGCCACCAGCATGGCGATCCAGTAGGTGGTGGTGGTCATCAGGTGCCGCCCGGTCAGCTGGTCGGCCAGGACCACCAGGACCGTGACCAGCAAAACGATGCGGGTGTAGGCCGGCGGTTCCCCCAGCACCAGGTAGACCGTCAGGCCGACGGCTCCGGCCAGGATCACCGGCCGCAGCGCCGGGAAGGATCGGGGCTGGAAATGCTGTCGAAAGCCGAAGTAGCCGAAGAGGCAGGCGAAGGGCACCACGATGAAGAACAGCAGCTCCTCCAGGGGCAGATCCCCCAGGTAGATCCCCACCACCCGCTGCGGGTTGAAGGCCCAGTGGCCGGCGTGGGCGGCCAGCTGGTCCCAGAGGATCATGGGCACCGCCACGGCGGTGATGGACAGTAAGATCTGCCGCCGGTGTTTCAGGAAGGGATAGCGGGGCAGCAGGGCGAAAAAAAGCGGGATCAGAAACACCGCCGAATCCAGCAGCAGGTAGGTATATTTTGCCATCTGATTTCTCCTTGGACGGGCGCGGTTTGCCGGATTCATTGTAGCAGATCAAAAAAAAAATCTCATGTCCTCCCTCCCCGGGCCGGGGGGGGGGCCGGTGAACCGTTTGACTGTTCTTCCCGATTCAGGTATTTTCGTAGGGGTCCATACCCAATCCCCGTACTGAGAGCGGTGGGCCCGCAGAATGGAGACGATGATGAAGGGAAAGCAGTGGTACGAGATCCTGTTTGAACAGAACGCGCGGCAGTATGACCGGGAGGTCTTTACCCGCGGCACGGCGGGGGAATGCGATTTTATCGAGGGGGAGCTGGATTTTTCAAAGGAGGGGCAGATCCTTGATGTGGGTTGCGGCACCGGACGCCATGCCGTCGAACTGGCGGCCCGGGGGTACCGGGTCACGGGGATCGACCTGTCCGCCGCCATGCTGGAGCAGGCCCGGCTGAAAGCGGCGAAACAGCGGCTGGACATCGAGTTCATTCAATGCGATGCCCGCAACCTGCCCTTTGACCGGCGCTTCGATGCGGCGATCATGCTCTGCGAGGGCGCCTTCCCACTGATGGAAACCGACGAGATGAATTTCCAGATCCTGCAGAACGTCTCCCGGGCCCTGAAACCCGCCGCCACCTTTATCTTCACCACCCTGAACGGACTGTTCCCGATCCGCCATTCCATCAATGATTTTCATGCCGGAAACGACCACAGGGAAGGGGCCCGGTATCACAGCGAGACCTTCGACCTGATGACCTTCCGGGATCGCAACATCACCACCTTCACCGACGACGGGGGCAGGGAACACCGGCTGGAATGCAGCGAGCGGTATTACCTGCCCAGCGAGATCACCTGGCTGCTCAAATCCCTGGGCTTCCGGCAGGTGGATATCTTCGGGGCCCGGCTGGGGGCCTTCTCCCGCCGGGATCCCCTGACCCCGGAGGATTACGAGATGCTGGTCATCGCCCGGCGCAGGGAATAAGGCGATGAAACCTCTCAAGAACAGCGTGGTGACGGCCATCGAAGCATCGGACCGGGAGATCTTTGCCGCCATCCGGAAACGCTGCCGGGAACCGGCGGCCCGACACCCGGAACGAAAAGACCTGTTTGAGGATTATATCCGCCGCCAGGCACAGGAAAACGAGGTGCTGGAAAAGCGGGTCACCTGCAGTACCCGGGTGATTGCCCGCCACAGAGGGTCGGTCCCCTGAAACAGGACGGTGAAAAGCGAAAATGTCGCTTTTTTGGGACTGATTGCGGGTTTTTTTTTGGAAACCGGATTGCCGGTCAATCCCGGGAGGAAGCGTTCGAACTGAGCAACCATCCGATTCGGGACACCCGACCCGGCCCGGGTATCCGGGCTCGAACAATAATCTGGGAGTATAAGGAGATATGATGCGCGCAATTTTCATTACCGGACTGATTGGGGTGCTTTTCTGTGGAATGGCCCCGGGAATGGCCGGGGATACCCCCCTTGCCATCTTTGCCCGGGTGGGGATCAACCCGATCGCCCCGACCGACGCGCCCTTCGACGAGCTGCCCCTGATGGGGGGCGGGGTCCGGCTGGGGATCACCCCTCACCTGGCGGTGGAGGCCGGCATTGCCGCCTCCGGCTGGAGCGATTACCTGGGCATGTACGGGGGGCGGTACGACTTCAAGCTGATCCGCCTGGGCGGGGGCATCCAGTATGCCCTCTGGACATGGAAACCGCGGTTGTGGAACCTGCGGGCCGGGGTCAGCCTGGTGAATCACTTCTTCAGGGTGTCCAATGCGCTCCAGAATCCCTACCCGGGGGACCTGCAGAGTCATCTGGCGGTGGTGCCGGCCCTGGCGGCGGACCTGTGTCCCTTTCACCGGGAGGATGGCTTTCTGGGCCGGCTGATCGTCACCGGCACCCTGGAATACCCGGTGAACGGCGGATTTTCCGATCTGACCGGCCTGTTGGGGGTGGGATTCTGGATGCACTGACATTTCTTTCCCCTGCCGGGGGGCGGCCGTGAGCAGCGGTCGGCGGTGGCCGGGAATCCTCGCCTTTTTTCTCCTGGCGGCCTGCGGTTCGGGAGACGGGGAATTTTCCATCCGGCAGAAGGGGACGGCCTATCCGGTGGAGCTGGCGCCGGCCCGCGGGCGGATCCGGGAATACCAGGCGGGTTTTTCCACCGACTACGGCTTCTCGGTGATCTTTCCCCTGGCCCGTTTCAATCCCACCGGCCAGCGGGGGTTCGTACTCTTTTTCGGTCCTACTGAAATCCGCCCGGGCATGGAATACGCCCTGGAGGGGGACGATCCGCCCCACCCCCTGGGACTGGAATACCACCCCGCCGGCGGGCACCGGGTAACCGAGGGAAAGATCCTGGCCTATTCCACCCGCCGGGCCGGGGGAAGTTTACAGGTGCGCTTCGACCGGCTGGAACCCCGCATCGGGGGGCGGGTGAAGGGTGTGATCTCCCGGGCGGTTCTGGTGGGATACTACGAGGGGTACGATACCGCCGAACGGGAGGAGCCCTGCCGGAAGATGACCCTGACCATCGCCAACTTCCCCTTTGACACCGTCTTTGAGCTGTCCCCCTTCGCCCCGTGACCGGAAGGACCCCCTCCTCTGGTATCCGCTGCCGATGGTTGCTTTTTTTCCGGTTACTCCCTATATTGTTTCCAGAGGAGAGGGATTTTGAGCTGCGCAAAGGAAGCTGCCATGGAAAAAGAAGTGAAAAAGCCCAGTGGAATTGACGCCGCCCTGGCGGTACTGCTGGGACTGGCCTTGCTCAAGCTGGTGATTCACCTGCTGACCAATTTTTTTGACAGTTACGGATTGTTCCGGGACGAGTTTTACTACCTGGCCTGTTCCCACCGCCTGGACGCCGGCTACGTCGACCAGCCGCCCCTGTCCATCTTTCTTTTGGCCGGGGTGCGGCAGCTGCTGGGCAGTTCCCTTTTCGCCCTCCGGTTTTTGCCGGCGGTTTTCGGCGCCCTGACCGTGTGGTTCACCGGCCTTCTGGTCCGGCGGATGAAGGGAGGGGTGACGGCCGTCTTTCTGGCCGGCTGCTCGGTGATCGCCGCTCCCATCCTGCTGGGCATGTGCGGGATCTATTCCATGAATTGTCTGGACATCCTGCTCTGGGTGGTGTCCGCCTGGGTGGCGGTCCGCCTGCTGGCGGAAGACCGGCCCCGCCGGTGGATCCTGCTGGGTGTTCTGATGGGGGCGGGGCTGATGAACAAGATCAGCATGGCCTGGTTCGTGGTGGGGTTCTTCCTGGCCCTGCTGTTGACCCGCCACCGGCGGACATTCAAAACCCCCTGGCCCTACCTGTCCGCCCTGGTTGCCTTTTTGATCAGCCTGCCTTTCGTGATCTGGAATTTTTTCCATGATTTCGCCCACCTGGAATTTATCCAGAGGGCCACGGCCATGAAATACGCCGGCGTTACCCTGAAGGACTTTCTGCTGGGCCAGGTGCTGCTGTTCAATCCCCTGACCATCCCGGTATGGCTGGGGGGGATCTGGTTTTTCTTTTTTCATCAGAAGGGACGTGAATACCGTCCCCTGGGAATCATCTATCTTACCACCCTGCTGATCCTGGCCATCAACGGCCACAGCAAGCCCGAGTACATGACCCCGGCGATTTCCCTGCTTTTTGCCGGCGGCGCGGTCTGGTGGGAGGGACAGTTTCGCCGCCGGGGCCTGGCCTGGCTGAAATATGCCCTGCCGGCGCTGGTCTTGGCGGGAGGGCTGGCAGCCGCCCCCCTGGCCCTGCCCGTCCTGCCGGTCAACGCCTTCGTTGCCTACAACCATAGCCTGAATCTCGGACCCGGGGGGTACGAGGGGAAGGAGCTCAGCGCCCTGCCCCAGTTTTACGCCGACCGATTTGGCTGGGAGGACAAGGCCCGGGACCTGGCCGCGGTGTACCGCACCCTGACACCGGAGGAAAAAATGCGGACGGTGGCTTTCGTCCTCAATTACGGGGAAGCCGGGGCCCTGGAGTACTACGCCCGGCGATACGACCTGCCCCCGGTGATTTGCGGTCACAACAATTACTGGATCTGGTGGGAGCGGGAACACAATAACCGGGATGTCCGCCACCTGATCGTGCTGGGAGGCGGGCTGGAAGAGCTGCTGGCGGTATTTGAAAAATCAGAACGGGTGGGAACCCACCGGTGCGATTACTGCATGCCCTACGAAGACAACCTGCCGGTTTTCCTGGCCCGGGACCTGCAGGTGCCCCTGCGGGCGGTCTGGGAACGGGTCAAGAATTTCCAGTGATCCGGATGGACAATAGGGACGGTGCTTGAATTTTTGTTTTTTCCCCGTAAGCAGAGAAAACCAGTATTGAAAAAGAAGACATAAAAGGCGGTCAATGAATCAAAAGGTGAAATCTTTGGCGATTTTTATCGGCTTTTCCTTGCTTCAGTTCCTGATCTTCGCCGGTCTGGCCCTGGGACGGTATCTGTGGGGCGTGGGCTTTTTGCCCTTCTGGCTAATGTTGCCCCTGGCGGCGGGTGTCCACAATCGCCGGCCCGCTTCCCGGGGGATCCTGCGCTGGCTGCTTTCCCTGGCCGCGGCATTGGGGATCGTGGTTCTGGTATCCCTGCTGTTGTTGTCCGACCGAAACCGGGCCCGGGCGCTGTTTTATCTGGTGCCGGCCTATGGCGGGTATCTGGTCGCGGGAACCCTTGTGTACCTGGGGGCGGTCCTGGCGCGCAGGGCCCGGAAGCGGCCCGTCCCGGTCCGGGTCACGCTGCTGCTGGCCGGATTACTGCTGGTCGCAAGCCTTTTTGTTGTCCAGAAGTCCCCTTTTTCTGAAATTCAGCGGGCGTACCTGCAGGATCACGCGGCGGACATGGCCATCCTGGACCGGGAGGCGGGATTTGACCCGCTCACCGCCGGATTATCCGGGAGGAAAGAGACGGTTTTTCTGATCGGAGAATTCCACGGTTCCCGGCAGAATTTCGAGAACCGGTGGCGGTTACTGAAATACCTGCACCGGAAGCAGGGGATCCGTTACTACCTGGATGAAGGCGGGTACAGCCATTCGATTCTCGTCAACCGCTACCTGGAATCCGGAGACGAATATCATCTGCATACCATGTTCTCCTCCCTGCGGGGAACGGCCGGTTATACCCGCGGGGCATGGGAATTCTGGCGGAAGGTGCGGGCCTACAACCGGACGCGGTCGGCGGAAAGACAGATCCGGTGTGTCGGCGCGGACATGGAGCACCAGATCGATTGCTCCCTGCGGGTGCTGGCCGGCCTGCTGCCTCAGGGGATACCGGCGGGATTTTCCGCCTTCCGACAGCTTTGGATTCTGGGGGACCGGATAAGGGAGTTGGACTTTGAACGGGAGCGGTATCCCAGGGAACTGTACCATGCCATTCGCCGGGTGATCCCCGCCTTGAAGGAGACGTTGAAAGAAAACCCCCGGGCCACCCGGGAAATTCTGGGGGATGGTTTTTTTGCATTCTCTCTGATCGTGGACAATTGCATGACCCATCTACGGTACTGGGAGGATCCCGATCCCCGGTTGCGGGAAGCGGCCATGTTCCGCAACTTTGTCCGAATATTTCAGCACCTGCCGGAACCGGGGGCCAAGAAATTCTTCGGCCAATGGGGCAACGCCCATATCTACCAGCAGCCCTGGGAATTCAGGGAACGGTTTGCCGGGATGCTGCAGCACCACCGGGAGTCCCCGGTGAGGGGGAGGGTCTGGAGCGCCCTGGCTCTCTATCATCACTCCCGCTACCAGGATCCCTTTTCCGGGGAATCCCGGCCCATCATCGATCTTCACCGCAGATGGATCCGCGGGTTTTTTCCGGCGGCCCGGGGAGCTGCCACCCTTTTTTTTCTGGATGCCTCTCCGTCTCCTTTCTCACGCAGTTCCCGTTTCCTCCACGGAACCCTGGCCTCCAGGTCCCGGGGGAGCCTGGGGTATTTCCAGGGGGTGCTGCTGGTAGAGGGATCCCCGGCCGCCCGGCCCTACCGCCCCCCGGATGATGGGTAACCGTCTCTTTTGATATTTATTTTCCTTTGGCCTACAATGGAATTTTCCAAGCGCGGAGGTGACCATGCGACGGATATTCTGTACATTGCTGATGTTGTTGACGGCCGGTTTTTTCCTTGATGCCGGGGAGAACAGAGACTGGCCGGAGGTGAAGAAGGGGTTGGAAAAAACCGAAGGATTTTTTTCTTTTTACCGGGACCCGGATGCCGGGAAAATCTACCTGGCGGTGAACCGGCTGGACCAGGAGTTTCTCTACATCAACACCCTTACCACCGGCCTGGGATCCAACGACATCGGCCTGGACCGCAACCAGCTGGGGGCCGTCCGGGTGGTGCGGTTTGTCCGGACCGGACCGAAACTCCTGCTGGTGGAATGCAACCAGGAGTTTCGGGCGCCGGGGGCGTCTGCGGCCATGGCCGTCGCTGTCCGGGACGCCTTTGCCCCGTCGGTGCTCTGGGGATTCAAGGTGATCGGCACGGAAGCTGCGGCGCCGGTGGTCGACCTTACGGATTTCCTTCTTTCGGATCAGAAAGACGTCATCGGCCGATTGCAGCGGAGCGGACAGGGGAAATACCGGCTGGAACCCTCCCGCTGTGCCTTTTACGATCCGGGGATCCGGAACTTTCCTGAGAACACGGAGTTTGAAACCCTCCTCACCTACGTGACCGAGAGACCGGGAAGAGAGGTCCGTTCGGTGGCTCCCGATCCCCGGGCGGTGACCCTTCGCCAGCACCATTCCTTTGTAAAGCTGCCCGGGGAGGGATTTGCCATGCGCCCCCATCACATCGGCTGCGGGTTTATTCCCTTCTCTTACCGGGATTACACGGTGCCCGTCGATGAGCCCCTGGAGAAAATATTCATCCGCCGCCACCGGCTGAAAAAAAAGGACCCCTCGGCACCGGTCAGCGAAGCGGTGAAACCCATCGTCTATTACGTGGACCCCGGGGCCCCGGAGGAAATCCAGAGGGCCATCATCGAGGGCGCCGGCTGGTGGGACCGGGCTTTTGCCGCCATCGGGTATCAAAACGCTTTCCAGGTAAAGGTTCTGCCCGAAGGGGCGGATCCCTGGGACATCCGGTACAACATGATCCACTGGGTTCACCGTTCCAGCCGGGGCTGGTCCTACGGCGGGGGAGTGGCCGACCCGAGGAGCGGGGAGGTGATCAAGGCCAGCATTACCCTGGGATCCCTGCGGATCCGCCAGGATTACCGTATTTTTCAATCCCTGCTGGGGGATTTTTCCCCGGAGGGGAACAATGCCGGTGTTCTCAGGGAAGCCGCCCTGCTGCGGATCCGCCAGCTGGCCTGCCACGAGGCCGGTCACGCCCTGGGACTGGTGCACAATTATGCCGCCAGCGGTACCGGCCGGGCCTCGGTGATGGACTACCCCTTTCCCCGGATTCAAATCCGGGAGGACGGGTCTTTGGACCTCTCCGACGCCTACACCCGGGGGGTGGGGGAGTGGGACCAGGTCACCATTCGGTACGGCTACCAGGATTTTCCCGAGGGGGTAGACGAGAACCGGGCCCTGGAGAAGATTTTACAGGATGCTTCCGACCGGGGGCTGATCTACCTGAGCGATGCCGACGCCCGGGGAGCGGGCAGCGCCCATCCCCGGGCCCATCTGTGGGATGAGGGTCCGGATGCGGTGGCGGAGCTGAAACGGATCATGGAAGTCCGCAGGATCGCCCTGGAGAACTTCGATCTGAGACGAATCCCGCCACAAACCCCGGTCTTCAAGCTGGAGGAGCTGCTGGTCCCCGCCTACCTGATCCACCGCTACCAGATCGCCGCGGCGGTCAAGGGGATCGGCGGCCGGTACTACCACCACCGGGTAAAAAGCGGAGCAGGGGAGATGTCCCGGCCGGTGCCTGCGGCAGAACAGCGCCAGGCCCTGGAAACGGTGCTGCGGGTGGTGGAACCGGAGAACCTGGCCGTCAACCGGGAGTTGCTGAACCGGCTGACGCCCCCGCCGCCGGGGTACGGGCGGGACCGGGAATTTTTCCAACCCGCCACCGCCCCGGTATTCGATCCCCTGACGGCGGCGGATACCGTGGCCCATCTCACTTTTTCCACCCTGCTGGACCACCGCCGGGCGGCCCGGCTGGTGCTGCAGAAGGCCCTGGATCAAAAGCAGCCGGGGCTGGGGGAGGTGATCGAGCGGGCATTGGACCGCACCCTGCAGGCCCCCCGGGATCCCGATCCCTACCACCGGGAAATCCGCCGGACGGTCACGGTCCGCTTCCTGCACCACCTGGTGGCCCTGGCCGGCGAACCATCGGCGGCCCCCCAGGTCCGGGCCGTGGCCCTGCGGGCCCTCCGGGAACAACTGGGGCGGATCACCGCGAATCTGGCCACTGAAAAAGACCCGGACCGCCGGGCCCACCTGGATTATATCCAGGCCTGCCTGACCGAGTACCTGAAACATCCGGATAAGGCCGTTGTTCTGGCAAAGGTCCCTTACGTGCCGCCGGGGGAGCCCATATAGGGGAGGCGGTGACCAACCCCTCCCGGTGAGGGGTAAGGGGTTGGAGGGAAGAGGATGGGGGCGGATCCGCGTGCCCCCGGGTGGAAAATGTAAAGTATGGAATGTATGGAATTAGATAAAAAGAGGAGCAAAAAAACATTCCAGAAGTGGTACAATAAAAAACGGTGAACCCCCTCTTAAGGTGGTGTTCACACTTTTCCCACAAGGAGGTTTCAGGATGTCCAAATTCAGAACAGTTCTGGTGATTGCAGTGATCTGCGGGGTGGTGCTGCCCCTGGGGGCGGCCACCGAGGTAAAAAAACCGGTGGTAAGCGGCCAGGAACGGGTGAAAATGTTCCGGGCCCACACCGAGATGAAAGCCCGTTCCCCCTACGGACGGGATCCGTGGCATTACCTCGGCCCCACCAATATCAGCGGGCGCTGCACCGACGTGGAAGCGGTCGTGCCCCGGGGAGAAACCTACACCATCTGGGTGGCTGCCGCCACCGGCGGCGTCTGGAAATCGGTCAACGAGGGCACCACCTTCGAACCGGTCTTTGACGCCATGCCCACCGCCTCGATCGGGGACATCGCCATCGATCCCCACAACCCCGATACCGTCTGGGTGGGCACCGGGGAGGCCAATATCTTCCGGTCCTCCAACGCCGGCTGCGGGGTTTTCAAGACCGTCGACGGGGGTAAGAGCTGGACCCTGACCGGCCTGGAGAATACCCATACCGTTCCCCGGATCCGGATCGATCCCCGGGACGGGGATATCGTCTACGTGGCCGCCGGCGGGCACGAATGGACCCGCAATCCCGAGCGGGGACTGTACAAGACCACCGACGGGGGACAGACCTGGGACCGGATTTTGTATTTGAACGACGAGACCGGGGTCAACGACCTGGTTCTCGACCCGGAGAATCCCGATACCGTGTACTGCACCACCTGGCAGCGTACCCGGCTGAAATGGAACGATCCCAGGACCTATACCCGCCACCGGTACAACGCCGTCTGGAAATCCACCGATGGCGGAAAGAACTGGAAGAAAATCGTCAACGGCCTGCCCGGGCCCGGGTACCTGGGCCGTACCGGCATCGACATCGCCGCTTCCAGCCCCCGGGTTCTGTATGCCTACGTGGACAACTACGAGATCGCCCAGAAGGCCAAACCCGGGGAAATGGATTCCTACGGACGGCAGAAAGAGGATATCATCAAGGGGGCCACGGTGTACCGCACCGATGACGGCGGGGAAAGCTGGCGGCAGGTCAGCGGACTGACCGAGCGGACCAAACGGTACATGCAGAACCACTCGGCCACCTACGGGTGGGTTTTCGGCCAGATCCGGGTGGACCCCCGGGATGAGAACCGGATTTACACCCTGGGACTTTTTTTGAACGTATCGGATGACGGGGGCAAAACTTTCCGGGTCCTGCGGGGCATGCACATGGACCACCACGGCCTGTGGATCGATCCGGACAATTCCGATTACCTGCTGAACGTCCAGGACGGGGGGTTGGCCATCTCCTACGACCGGGGAGAGAACTGGAAGATCCCCCTGGCCGAACTGCCCCTGGCCCAGTTTTACAACGTGGCCTTTGACATGGCCGATCCTTTCCGGGTCTACGGCAGCATCCAGGACCACCACAGTTTTACCGGGGAGGTGGATGTATCCGGCGGCCGGGAGAATATCCGGCCGGTGGAATTCACCGCCACCCTGGGGGCGGAGGGCAGTACCCATGCCGTCGACCCCCGGGACCACACCATCTACGCCAGCTCCTTTTACGGCAACCTGCAAAAATCCGATGTGGAAGGGGAAGAAGTGAAATCGGTGCTGCCGGAACGGCTGCCCGGCGAGCCCCGCCTGCGGGGTCAGTGGGTGGCCCCCACCATTCTCAGTCCCCACAATCCCGATATCGTCTACCACGGCATGCAGTTCGTGCTGATGTCCCGGGACCGGGGCAACACCTGGGACCGGATCAGCCCCGACCTCTCGTACCATGACCCGGAAAAGATGGGGGATATCAGCTACCAGACCCTCACCGCCCTGGAGGAGAGTCCCCGGCGCTTCGGACTGCTGTACGCCGGCACCGATGACGGGCGGATCTGGCGGACCATGAACGGGGGACGGACCTGGAAGGAGATCCGCAGCGGCGCGGTTCCGCAGCGCTGGGTCTCCCGGCTGGTGGCCTCCCGCTACGACCTGGGCACCGTCTACCTGACCCAGACCGGACGGCGGGGCGATGATTTCCAGGTCTACGTCTGGAAGTCCACCGATTTCGGCGATACCTGGCAGGATATCTCCGCCAATATTCCGGTGGGTCCGGTCAACGTCATCCGGGAAGATCTGAAGCATGAAAACACCCTCTACCTGGGAACCGATGCCGGGGTGTACGTGAGCAAGAACGGCGGTGAGAAATGGGAGGTGCTCGGGGACCTGCCCTTCGTCTACGTTCATGACCTGGCCATCCACCCCCGGGAGAACATCATCGTCATCGCCACCCACGGCCGGGGGATGTGGGTTTATAACGGCGACCTCGTGCATGAGAGACCCAAAAAATCCGGTCTGCCGGCGGGGGTGGCCCCCCAATACCGGGCGGCCCTGGCGGGTAACTGGCTGCTGGAGGTGGAAGTCCGGGAACAGGTGATGGATTTCGTTCTCGCCTTCACCCCGGAAGGGGATACCCTTTCCGGCAAGCTGACTTTCCAGATGGGCGAAGCGGCCCTGAGCGACATCGCTTTTGACGGCCAGAACCTGCGCTTTACCGCCACCTTTGACATGAGCGGGCAGCAGATGGTACTGGAGGGGAAGGGGGAGGTCTCCGACGGGAAGATCTCCGGTTCCCTGAAAAATGAGATGCTGGGGGAAACCCCTTTCAAGGGGAAGAAGGAGGAGCAGTAGAAAAAAACCCTGGTCCGGGAACAGGGAAGCAGGCGTGAAGTTTGAGGTTTGAAGGGTGAGGTAAGAAACGCCCTTCCACCTCAGACTTCACATGCTCTACAAAAGACCCGGGGGGCCATCAGGGCGCCCCGGTGGCGGTTCACTCGTTGTCGACTTCGGTGGACTCCCTTTCCGGCCGGGCGCTTTCTCTCTCGGCCCGTTTTTCGCAGGTTTTGCAAAGCTCGGTGATGTTCTTCAGTTCCCGGGCCTGGGCCACGGTGCCGCTGAAGATCTCCTCGGTCTTGTCGGTGTTGATGTGGTAGCAGTCGGAGTAGGTATGGTACTTGGTGCCGGATGGGGTCCAGTACACCAGGTTTTCCCCCATCAGCTGCTCGACCCGCGCGCTCTCTTCCGCGTACTGTTCGATGGACGGGGGATTGAAATCGATCCCGATCACGCCGGCCACCAGCAACGCGACCACCGCGATGCCCCCCACCAGTCCCTTCTGCTTTCCCTTCAGGTCCTTGTTGGTGAAGATCAGGACGATCAGGGGCAGAAAGGCGATCACGGTGATGATGGCTCCCAGCTGGTTCTGGATGAAAAAGCGGATCGGTTCCTTTTCCGAGGCGGGACTGAGACGGTTGGCCTTTTTCCAGAGGATCGATCCGGTGACCGCCCCCGCAAACATCACCGCGAGCAGGATGATCAGGCGGGTGGTGTCGACCGGGGGTTTTTGCAGCAGAAATATCGCCCATACCTCCAGGCCGATGGCCACCAGCCAGGCCAGAAAGGCAAAGAGGCGCAAACGGAAGGCCCGGCCCTTCTTTTCGGCTGTGATTTCATACCTGGATGATTCCGGGGACGGGGAAGCGGTTCCCCCGCTGACCCGGGTGACTTTTTTTTTGGTTCCTTTATCCGGCATTGGGTTACCTCCTGTACGGTATCCATTGTACCCCAGGGGAGGAAATTTGGGAATGGGGGAACAGGAAAATTGTCCCCCGAACCGTTTTTTCCGAAACCCGCCGGGGATTTGATTCGTTATCCTTTCTTAGGAGAATACAATGGTCCCCAACAAAAGTGTATTCACGGTTCTGTCTCTTTTTCTGCTGGCACTCACGATCCCGGCGGCCGAACCGGTGGTCCTGCCGGAACTGGTCCGACCGGCGATCCTGATCGTGCGGGAAGGTAAGGCCTACGTGCTGGAGAGTACCTCCATCCTGATCTATGACCTGAAGAATTACCGGTTGATCCGGAAATTCGGTCAGGCCGGCGAGGGGCCCGGGGAGTTCAAGGTCAATCCCACCGGCGGCAAACCGATGTCCATGACCCTCTACCATGACCAGATCCTGGTCAACAGCCTGGCCAAGATGTCCTACTTTGACCTGGAGGGAAATTTCCTGCGGGAACAGCGGGTGACCGCCGATGCCCTGCTCTTTCCCATCGGGGAGAAATTTATCGCCATCGGGCCGGTGTTCACCGAGCCGGGCAAGGAGTACCTGGGGTTCAGCCTGATGGACAAAGATGAACAGAATAAAAAAGTCCTCTACCGGTCAGAACTGAACCTGGGCAATATCCGGGAACTGGTGCTGCCCATGATCACCTTTACCTACAACCCGGTCTACCGGGACCGCATCTATATCAACACCAGCATATCGGAATTTCTGATCGACGTTTTTGACGCCGGGGGAAAGAAGCTGTATTCCATCCGAAAGGATTACGATCCCATCCCCACTTCCAAAAATTATCTGCAGGAATGCCTGGACTGGTTCCGGGTCAGCCCTCGATTCAAGCGGGAATTTGAGCTGGTCAAGCAGATCCTGCGGGCCCGGGACCATTTTCCCCCGATCCGGGACCTGCAGGTGGTGGAGAATAATATCCATGTGCTGACCTATGGTCGGCAGGGGGACCTCTGGGAGTGTATCCGAATGGACCTGCAGGGAAAGGAGCTGGGCCGCACCTTCATCCCCCTGGACAAGTATATCCCCTTCACTTTTTACCCGGTTCTCTACTCGGTATATCAGGGGAAGGTATACACCCTGGTGGAGAACATCGAGGAGGAGTGCTGGGAATTGAAGGAGACGGAGTTGAAGTAGAGAAAGGAGATCGAATAGGGCGCAACTCTTGAACCCGTTATCCCTCCAACCCGGTAACGATCGGCAAAATATTGTTCCCGGTGAGAGGTCAGGGGGAATCTGCCTCTGATCAGTGAGAATGCAGGCGATCTCCTCCCTCCTCACTCCTGTCTCCTGTCTCCTGAGACTTATGCGAAAGGGGGGATTTGAACCCCCACGTCCGAAGACACCAGATCCTAAATCTGGCGCGTCTGCCAGTTCCGCCACTCTCGCCTGCAGGAAAAATGCCGAAGGGGGGAGTCGAACCCCCACAGGGATAAACCCTACTACGCCCTGAACGTAGCGCGTCTACCAGTTCCGCCACTTCGGCATTTTCACGAAGCCTCTTTTCGATCTCGCGA
>Ga0180434_10004317_pt1 | contig 17373 bp, 13 predicted proteins | sample SS_ome_7_FD_132453 | JGI IMG/M metagenome (GOLD analysis project Ga0180434, IMG submission 132453) | Hypersaline lake sediment archaeal communities from the Salton Sea, California, USA - SS_1_D_2 metaG | ecosystem: Environmental > Aquatic > Non-marine Saline and Alkaline > Hypersaline >...
ACAGCCCGTGAAGTGATCGTAGCCCCGCTCAGGGCATTGATCGGGTTGCCGACTTCAATCGGCCCCTTGGCATCGATACCGGCGAATTGGGCTGCGAATTTGGGGTCTTCCTTGGCTTTGGACCCTAAACCGGCCGTTTCGCTGAGAGTGGTCACGCCGACTCCGTAGATTTTGTCGTCAGCCACGTCGAAAGCGACAACAAGGCCGATATCACCGCCATACCCCTTACCAAAGGTTTCAAAGGCAACCATCTCCTTGCCTTCGACTTTGGCAACGAACATGTCATATTTCTGGCCGTCCGCTTCGATACTGAATCGATCCGCCACGGGGTCGTTGGAGGCGTCCTTGAAAATAGCTTTAATGGCCGGGCCCTTGACCAACTGCAGCACCTGCATTTCGATTTGCTCTCGGGTGCCTTCCTTCACATAGGCCAGCACCCCGCCCGAAAGCGAACTCAGGATAGTGAGCACAACGACCATCTTTATCATTTCACCCATGTTAAGCCACCTTTCCCAATGCTTTCGGTCTGATCTTGTCCAGCAGTGGATTAACGAGATTCATCAACAGTACGGCTAAAAGAACACCATCGTGATAATTGCCGATATTGCGGATCAGCATGGTCATGACGCCGGCGCCGGCTCCGTAGATCAACATGGGCAGGAAGTTAACCGGTGAGGATGAATCTTCCGGCAGAAGAAAAAAAGCACCGACCAGCGTATAGCCGGTTAGAAGATGAAACATCGGTCCCGCATATTGATCCGGCGCAGCGAGGTGAAATATGAGCGCGGTCAGGAAAATCGCAGACAGAAAGGATACGGCGATTTCCCAGCGGATATAGCGTTTGGCCATCAGATAGGCGCCGCCACCGATGAGACCGAGACCGAAGGTGGTCCCGATACCGCCGATCTGTCGGCCCAGTAGAAGATTTCCAGGGGTAAAATCGGCAACGGCGGCGGTACCGAAGTTTTTGGCCAGACCCAGCGGATAGAGCGCATTGAATGAAAAGGAATAGTTAACGAGGGCGCCGTTGAAATCAAAAAATGCGCCCCAGGATACGGTCAAGATCATGAGTGAAACGACAACCGGGTGAAACGGATTGCCGCCGATACCGCCAAAGATATGTTTGCCGAGAATCATCATGACGAAGGTTCCGGTTATCACGACCCACCAGGGAGTGGTGGCGGGGATCAGCATGGCGAAAAGCAGACCCAGCAGGGCGGCATTGCCGTCGGTCACGGTGATGGTCCGCTTCGTGACCCGGTTCATCAGCCACTCCCAGAAAATGGCAGTGGAGATGGACATGGCGACGACCGCCACGGCGGGCAGGCCGTACTGCACGATGCCCAGCGCTACTGCCGGCATGGCGGCCAGAAGCATGCCATAATGCCGTTCCGCTACATTGCTGCCATTGTGCCAGAAAGGCGCATGCGAGACGATGAACATTTTTTCACTACGCATTCGAGGCCTCCGCTGCCGTCAGTCGGGAAAGTTCGTATTTTGCAAGTCGGATATATTGAAAGATGGGAATGCGGGCGACACACACAAAGCTGCAGAGGCCACAGTCGACACAGGAATCAAGGTCGTAGAGCTCGGCACCGTCCTCGTATTGGCCCGCTTCGAGAAACCGTACCAGCATATTTACCTGGACCCGTGTAGGGCATACACGCACACACTCCCCGCAGTTGATGCAGGGGTAGTCAGAGACCAGGGAGACATCGGCGGCACCCTGCACCAGAATGGCATCGGTATCGGCCTGGATCGGCCGCTGTTCGTCAAAGATGGCAGAGCCGGTCATGGGGCCACCGACGATCAGGCGGTCTCCGTCGCCCGTTTGGATCTGGTGGGCAGCCAATACATCGGCGATCGGTGTGCCGATCCGGGCTGAAATGATGGTTTTGTGGCCGTTTTTATCCACCAGCGTGACGGTTTTTTCGAAAGGCACCTGGCCGGAATCGAACGCTTTACCGATGGATGCCACGGCTTCGGCGCTGAAGAAGGCAAACCCCATTTCTTCACACGATTTACCTGCTGGGATTTCCTGGCCAAAGGCCTCATAGATAATCAATTTGGGATTGGCCGCCGGATATTCAGAGGCCACGGCTTTGAGTTCATCAGCACCGGTATGGCCGAACCCCTGCACGAGATCGCGGGGCACGGCAATGACAACATGGCTGACGCCGGTGGCGGCTTTCAGAATATCGATGCCACGGTTGATGGCATGCATTTCCGACTTGATAATAAACTGGTTGGTGGCCACCAGAAGATCGGCATCGACGCCGGCCACCACAAGGGTATGAATGGTGTGGTCGCCGGATTGAAACAGATGCAATGGTGGATTACCGGGCGCGCCGGCCAGCCATTCGGTCAGGTTGGCCAGGGTCGGTTCCATATCGCCCGGGCCCTCCGCCATTACTTCGGCCGCGGCCAAGGCAATGTCGATGGCCGTGTAATTCTTGCCGAAATCTCCGGACATGGGCCGAACGGATGAAATCGTGCCCGTAACACTGGAAATTGCATACGCCGGACGATCCGTAAAGGGTGTGATCTTTTGGCCCGTCTGCACGGCATCGCCTGATTTCAGAGCGATTTGGGATTGGCGCTCGAGTTTTTCTTCGACCAAAAGCGTGGCGGTTCCGGAGCTGGTAACGTGTTGTGGCCCCAGCGGCGTTTTATGCAGCAGTTCGTAATGGATGGCGGCGGTGGCCGGGCGGCTAAATGCGTTGTTCATCATAATTTGACCCTTCTGAGCGCAAGACGGCGAAACACCGTGGAAATTACCGGACCTGTGTCAAAACTATTGTGCATGACATTCCGAACAGGCACTTTTCACCGGTCCGGCCCCAATCCCGCTGTGGCAGTTCGAACACTGATCGTGGGATGCATCTGGCTGGGACGGCATTTGGGTGTCTTCAATGTCATCGGCGTCATGGCAGTCCAGACAAACCTCGGGCGGCGGAGCGTTTTCTTCCGGGTTTTTGAGATGGCATTCACTGCAGGCGATAAGCCCTGCCTCGTCATCACCGGGGTGATGATGGCAATCATAGCAAGAAACGTCGTATTCGGTGGCATGCTTGGCATGCTCGAAAAGGACGTTGCCAGTGGCGCTGCGATACTGGATTCGGAGGGGCTCATCCGGGGGTTTAACGGGAAAAGCGGCGTAACAGAAAAGACCTACAATAAAGAGAATGACAGCCACGCTGTAGACCAGCTTCAAATCTCTCTCTGAAGTCATAGTCGATCCGTTCCTTAATTTGGTTGGGTTACAGGTGCAGTGGGCGCGGCAAACTGAAGTACTTCAACTACCACACGGGGTCCGTTTCTGGCAAGTGCTTTTTTTTATAGGGAAAATTACGTCTTACCAAAAAATATACGTAGTGAAAAAACCCTTCGTTCGAAAAAGACGGGCTAAAACAAGGGCTTGAAAAAAGGGGGTTTGGTAGTGGACCTAAATGGGCGTTGACGGGCATGGAAAACCACCCCACGGGAGTTCGACGTGCGGATCGGCGTCATCATGCCGGACAGGCCCCGCAACGGGTGCAGCCGGCGGGCGGGCAGGGCGGCGTCATTCGCCCTTGCAGGGCTTTCTGGTAGTCATGCCAGAGAAACTTTTTGCTGATGCCGGTTTCGATGAAATCCCAGGGTAGAATCGCGTCACGGTCGCGCTGCCGGGTGACATAGGCGGCCGTGTCCAAAGCGCTCTGTTTGAGGGCCTGACTCCAGTTGCCGCCTGAATGGTGCCGCTGCAGCAGAAGGTCGGCAACACGGCGATCGCCGCGGGAAAGGAGGGCTTGAATATAGCCGTCACGGATTTTTCCCATCTGGAACCGCAGGTTGGCAATGGTTTTGAGTCCGCTGCGCAGGATACGGGCTTTGGTCTGGAGCGCAGCGACGGTATCCATGACCGTCCATTGGAAGGGGGTGGCGGGTTTAGGAATAAAGGGGTTGGCATGAACGGTTATAGTGCCGATGCGCTTTTGCCGGCGGCTGGCGTCCAGAAACACCGATTTGATTTGCCGGCAAAGGGCAACGATAGCATGGATGTCTTCCTCGGTTTCGGTGGGCAGGCCCACCAGGAAGTAGAGCTTGAGATTGGGGATGCCGGCCGTCACGATTTTATCGGCGGCACACAGAATATCTTCCTCGGCCAATCCCTTGTTGATGACATTCCGCATGCGCTGGGAGCCGGCTTCGGGCGCGATCGTGGCGGTTTTGGTGCGGTTGGCTTTCAGCACCTGTAGCAGATCGTCGGTGAGGGCATCCGCGCGCAGTGAACTGAACGAGAAGCGCAGATCGGCGCCCTTAAACTGTCGGCAAATGGCGCTGAGATCGGGATAATCCGAAACCGCAGCCCCCACCAGGCCCACGCGGGAAGCGCGCGCCATGGCGTGGTGGATGCTTTCCGTCAAAAAGGCGGGATCGCGGTAACGTGTCGGGCGATAGATAAACCCGGCGCTGCAGAAACGGCAGCCATGGGGGCAGCCACGGCTGACTTCGATCAAACAGGTATCGGCAAACGTGGTCTCGGCGGTCACTACGGTGGAGGACGTGTCGATCGTTGCGACATCCGGCATCCGGGCCAGGTTCACCGTGGCGGGAAATCCCGGGTCGGGGGTAACCGTGGCGATGTCGCCGTGGGCATCATAGGCGATGGCATAGGCCGCCGGGACATAAGCGCCGGGAACGGTCTCGGCCGCCTGCTTCAGAAATTGGCGGCGGTTGGACGTTTGCCGATAGCAATCCATGAAATCCGGCAGGATGGCTTCGGCTTCACCGATGAGGAGGATGTCGGCAAACGGCGCCAGGGGCTCGGGGTTGAGCATGGCGGCGATCCCGCCGATGACGACGAGGGGATGGGCGGCGGTGCGTTCGTTTGCCGGAAGGGGCAGCCGGGCACGGTCTAAAAACTGGAGGATGTGCGGGTAGTCGTTTTCAAAGGACACCGAAAAGGCAAGCATATCGAAGGCCGTGGGCGGTCGGTCGCTTTCGATGGATCGCAGCTTGCCGTCGGCCTTGTCGGGCAGGCAGAAGCGCTCGCAGACAACATCATCGAAGGCGTTAAACTGGCGGTAAACCGTCTGGTACCCCAGATTGGACATGGCCAGGCCATACCGCTGGGGAAAGATCAGGCCGACATGGCATTTCCCCGGCCATGGTTTTAGAATGACACCGGATTCCGCAAGGGCAACACTGGAGGGTGGTGAGGGGTGTTTCTTCATGTTGTCTGACTTCCCGGGACGCCGCTGTTCTGGACGGGTACGGCAGGGTCGGTGCCGGCGCAAGGGGGGGCGCGCCTGGCATCGACCGTGACGCTGAACGTTGCACCAGAATAACGGCTCCCGGCCGAAAGTCAATGCAAGCCGTCATTGTAAACCGCGAGTTCAGCACCGGGTTATCCGGTACGGCATCCCGGGGAGTCAGAACTACCGGTGTCAGTCCGCTTTGCGCCGCAGAAAGGTCGGCACATCCAGATCACTCTCATCGATGGCTTCGCTGTCAAAGCCGCCTAGCGACGATCCCATGGACCCGCCTGCCACTTTGCGCCGCCGCATGAAAGCCGGTTCATCGTAATCCACGGTATGTTTCAGATCCTCGGCCGTTACCGGGCGCAGTTTGCCGCCGTAGGTTTCATCGACAATCTTTATCGGCGCCTCCTCCTGAGGGGCGCTGCCGCCGATCCCGGTGGCAATGACGGTCACGCGCATTTCATCCCCCAGGCTGTCATCCACCACGGTACCCCAGATAATATCGGCCTCCTCGCCGACTTCGTTGTAAATGCGATCCGACGCTTCGGTCATTTCTTCCATGGTCAGTTCGCTCGTGCTCGTAATGTTCATCAGGACCCCTTTGGCACCGGAGATGGAGACATCTTCCAGCAACGGATGGGAGATGGCCCGCTCGGCGGCTTCGACGGCCCGGTTTTCACCGCAGGCCGAGCCGATGCCCATGATCGCCATGCCGGCTTTGCACATGGTGGCCTTGACATCCGCAAAGTCCAGATTGACCAGACCCGGCATCATGATCAGGTCGGTAATGCCCTTGACGGAATGCAGCAGGACCTCATCGGCGCGCCGGAACATTTCCAGCATGGTGGCCTTTTTGGAGGCCAGTCCGCGCAGGCGGTCGTTGTTGATGGTGATGGCGGTGTCGGCCATCTGCTTCAGGCTTTCCAGCCCCTTTTCGGCCTGGCGGGCGCGTTTCTTGCCCTCGAAGGAGAACGGCTTGGATACCACGGCTACGGTCAGGATGCCGAGTTCCTTGCAGATTTCGCCTATCACGGGGGCCGCGCCGGTACCGGTGCCACCACCCAATCCGGCGGTAATAAACACCATGTGGCTGCCTTCCAGGGCACTGCGGATCGCATCGGCGGTTTCGATGGCGGCTTCCCGGCCGATTTCCGGCTGGGCGCCGGCGCCCAGGCCTTCGGTCAGGCGTTCACCCAGTTGGATCTTGACCGGCGCCTTGGATACTTCCAGGGCCTGGGCGTCGGTGTTGGCGGCAATGAATTTCACCCCCTGGAGATTCGATGAAATCATGTTGTTGATGGCGTTTCCGCCGGCGCCGCCGACGCCGATGACCTTGATCTTGGCGGAATTTTCATTGTCGACGTAGGTAAACATAGTTCCCCCCTTTTCCATTAGATGATGTGGGCCCGCGAATCTCAGTGGTTAACCGAAAGCCGCCGGCAAATAGCCTGCATGTCAGACGACATCCTTGAACCAGCGTTTCATCTGGGTCACGATGCGGTTGAAAATATGGGCGTCACGGATTCTGAATTTCTTTTCCGTCTGGTTTTTGGCGCCATAGAGCACCAGACCGACCCCGGTGGCGTACATGGGATTGTTGACCACATCCACCAGGCCGGTAATGCCCTGGGGTTTGCCGAGTCGGGTCTGCAGGTTGAAAACGGACTCGGCGATTTCGGTGGTTCCCTCCAGCAGGGAGGTGCCGCCCGTGAGGACCAGACCGGACGGAATGCTGTTTTCCAGGCCGGCCCGGTAGACTTCGCGCTTGGCCAGGGTAAAGATTTCCTCCATGCGCGGTTCCAGGATTTCGCCCAGGATTTGGCGCGGCAGTTTGCGGGCTTCCCGTCCCCCCATGCCGGGGACTTCGATCATGTCATCGGCACTGACGCTTTTTGAAAGGCAGGTGCCGTAGCGGGTTTTGATTTTTTCGGCATCGGCATGGGGCGCCCGCAAGCCGATGGCGATGTCGTTGGTCAGGTTGTTCCCGCCTAACGCCAGCACGAAGGTGTGGCGGATGTTCTTGTCGGAGAAAATGGCCAGATCGGTGGTGCCGCCCCCCAAATCCAGCAGGGCCGTTCCCAGTTCTTTTTCTTCGCCGGTCAGCACCGCCTCGCCGGAGGCCAGCGACTCCAGGACGATGTCGCACACGTCGAGTCCCGAGCGGTTGCAACATTTCACGATATTGTGGGCCGAGGTGACCGCCCCCGTGACAATGTGAATCTTGGCCTCCAGCCGGACGCCGGCCATACCGACCGGGTTCTGGATGCCGGCCTGTTCATCGACGATATACTCCTGGGGGAGCACGTGGATGACTTCGCGGTCCATGGGAATGGCGACGGCACGGGCGGCATCGATGACACGTTCGACATCGGTTTCGGTGATTTCCGGGCCTTTGATGGCAACGATGCCGCGGCTGTTGAAGCCGGTGATATGCCCGCCGGCAATGCCGGTGTAGACCGATGAAATTTCGCACCCGGACATCAACTCGGCTTCTTCCACGGCTTTTTTGATGGAGTCCACCGTGGCTTCGATGTTGACGACGACGCCCTTGCGAAGCCCGATCGAGGGGTGTGTGCCGATGCCGATGACATTGACCTCCCCTTGGGAATGCTCCCCGACCACACAGCAGATCTTGGTCGTCCCGATATCAAGGCCCACAATCAGATTGCCTCGTCCCTGCATCCTACACCTCCTTCCGGGCGTCTTCGGTGGCAATGGTCCCCGCCGGATTGACGACAATACGGTGGCGATTGTTCAAATCGATGGACTGAAACCCGTCGTACCGCGGGTTTTTCTTTAAATAGGCGTCAATGGTTTGCAGCGTGGCATATTTTTCATCAAAAGCGTCGAACCCCAACATAACGGTGCGATAGCCCTGCGACTGTCGGTCATCGGCTATGAAAATGGTCAGACCGAGGGCTGGATCCGCATGGATTTCACGAATCCGGTCCACAAGGTCGAGCCGGTTGGAGCGTTGCCGGGGCTTTAGCAGCTGCAACACCGACCGCATGACCGGTGTGGGCGCTTCGGCATCAATCCCCAGATCGGTATAGATCAGGCCGCTGACCACCGGTACGTCTGGTGTTTCACCGGGCGCCACCTCTTTGAAAACCGCGCCTTCGTCATTCATCAAAAACCGGCGGCCGAGATCCAGCACGGCCAGGCTGGTCTGCTCGCGGATGCGGATCCGCAGGCGGTCGGGGATGTCCCGGGTCACCTGAGCCTCGGCGATCCAGGGATGTGCCAGCAGGCGTTTGCGAGCGGTCGTCAGGTTGACCGTCAGGATATTGCGGGCTTCCGCCAGACCGGCCTGGTGCTTGACGATCGCCGGGGTCAACCGCTCGCATCCGGTGATGGTGATGGTCCGGATGCCAAGCCGGTCCGTCTGGGTGATCCAGTCGTGCCCGAAGATCAGCATCAGGTTGAACAGGCCGAAGGCCGTCAGCGCTAGGACGATCCGGGTCGACCGCAGGGTTCCGGACCAAAGGGTGCGGTGCCGGTTCTTGGGCCGGCCTTTGTAGGTGTTTTGCCGGATACGTTTTTTTCGTCGAAACATGCCGGTTCCTGTTGTGTCGCCGATCCCCTTCCCGGGGATCAGGCGAGCTGTTGTAAAAGGGTCTCTCCCAGCTTTAAAATGTCGCCGGCCCCCATGGTCATGACAATGTCGCCCTCGCAGACGTCACGCCGGAGCAGCGCCAGGGCTTCTTCGAAACCGTCCGTGCAGGTGACATCCTTGTGGCCGTGGGCCTGAATGCCCTCGCAGAGCAAGGTATGGCTGACGCCGTCGATCTTTGCTTCCCCGGCGCTGTAGATCGGCACCAGGATCAGCTGGTCGGTCTGGTAGAAGGCCCGTGTGAATTCGTCGAAAAGGGCCTGGGTGCGTGTGTAGCGATGGGGCTGGAAAACCCCCACGATGCGCTGGTCGGGCCAGCTGGTGCGCACCGACTGCAGGGTCGTTTTGATTTCGGTGGGGTGGTGGGCGTAGTCGTCGATCACGGTGACGCCTTTGGCCGACCCCTTGATTTCCAGCCGCCGGCGGACACCCTCCAGATTTTCCAGGGCGGAACGGATGGTGTCGAACGGGATATTGAGTTCGACGCCGACGGCGACACTGGCCAGCGAGTTGTAGACATTGTGAATGCCGGGCAGGCTCAACCGGATGGCCCCTAAATGATGGCCCCGGTGGTAAACCTGGTAATGGCTGGTAAGCCCCTCACACTGGATTTCACGGGCCTGGTAATCGGCTTGACGGCTGACGCCGTAAGTCGTGTAGCGTTTCTTGATGTGAGGAATCAGATCCTGGACGTGTTCGTTGTCCAGGCATAAAACCGCCAGGCCGTAAAACGGGATGCGATCGATGAAACGCGCAAATGTGTCAACGATGGCTTCCAGGTCATCGTAAAAGTCCAGGTGCTCCCGGTCGATATTGGTGACCACGGCGATGCTGGGGGACATTTTAAGAAAGGAGCCGTCGCTTTCGTCGGCCTCGGCCACGATAAAATTGCCCTGGCCCAGCACGGCGTTGGTGTCTACGCTGCGCAGTTTGCCGCCGATGACAATGGTGGGGTCCAGGTCGCCGGCGGCCAGCACCGACCCCACAATGGACGTGGTGGTGGTTTTACCGTGGGCACCCGCCACGGCCACACTGTATTTGAGGCGCATCAGCTCCGCCAGCATTTCAGCCCGCGGAATCACGGGGATGGATTGATTCCGGGCGGCGATGACTTCCGGGTTGTCTTCCCCCACCGCCGAAGAAATCACCACGACGTCGGCATCCTGGATGTTTTCGGCGGCATGACCGGTGCAGATCGTACCGCCCAGACCGGCCAGGCGCCGGGTGATGTCGGTGGCTTTCAAATCCGATCCGGATACCTGGTACCCCAGGTTGAGGAGCAATTCGGCGATGCCGCTCATGCCGATGCCCCCGATGCCGACGAAATGGATATGATAGGTTTTCTGGTACATCGTTATCCTTCTATGGTCGGACGCCCGGCAGCGGACGCCTGTGGCAAAACATGGTCAACGATATCCGTTACGATGGCCGCGGCGGCTTCCGGGCGTCCCAGGGCGCGGGCCCGTTCGGCCATGGCCTCCCGACGCCGGGGGGTGTCGCGCAGGTGCCGGATGCGGCGCCAGAGTTCCGGGCCGGTGAGCTCGCTTTCAAGGATCATCTCCCCGGCATCGGCGGAGACCACCCAGCCGGCATTGATCTCCTGGTGGTTGTCGGCCGCGTGGGGAAACGGAATGAAAATGGCCGGAAGACCGATACAGGTCAACTCCGCTACGGTGGTGGCCCCCGCCCGGCAAATCACCAGATCCGCCTGGGCATACTGGCGGTCCATGTCATTGAAGAACGCTTCGACGTGGGCCGGGATTCCGGCAGCGGCATAGGCCTGCCGGAGGCGGTCGGGGTCGTCGCTGCCGCACTGGTGGATCAGCTGCAGTGATGCCGGTTCATCGACATGGGGCAGCATGTCGATGACGGCCGTGTTGATGCTGCGGGCCCCCTGGCTGCCGCCGGCCACCATGAGCGTGAAGGGGCGATTGATTTCCCGCTGCGAAATTTGGCGGCGAATGGTGATGATTTCTTCCCTTACCGGGTTGCCCATCAGCCGGGCTTTTCCGGCCGGGAAATGAGCGTGGCTTTCGCTGAAAGAGGTGTAGATGCGTTGCGCGATACGCGCCAGCAGGCGATTGGTGATGCCGGGCAGCGAGTTTTGCTCCTGCAGGCAAACCGGGATGCCCAAGAGCCTTGCCGCCAAACAGACCGGACCGGCGGCGTAGCCGCCGACACCGATCACCACGGCCGGCCGGAAACGTCGCAGGATGGCCCCGCTACGCAGGACGGCCCCGGGCAGCGCGGCCAGCGACCGCAACTGGCGGAAGATGCCCATGCCTTTGAGCCCCCCCACCCGGATGGCGGTGTGGCGGTACCCTGCCTCGCCGAGCACGCGTTTTTCCAGTTCACGGCCGGTGCCAACGAAAAGAATGGCGGTGTCGGCCATCCGCTGCTGAAAAGCCCGCGCAATGGCGATGCCCGGAAACAGATGCCCGCCGGTTCCGCCCCCGGTGATCACGATATGCGGCGCGGCAGTCGTCATCGGGATTTCCTCTTCAGCCAGGGCGATATGCCGATATTCATCAGAACCCCCACCGCCGCCATATTCAACACGAGGGAGGTGCCGCCGTAGCTCAGGAAGGGCAGAGTCAGTCCCTTGGTGGGCAGCAGACCCATGGTGACGCCCATATTGATGCAGACCTGCAGGGCAATGGCCGCCGTCAGGCCGAAAGACAGCAGCGCGCCGAAGGGGTCCGTGGTCTGCCTGGCGATGGCGATGCCCCGCCAGATAATGAGGCCGTAAAGCATGACGATCATGGCCACGCCAACCAGGCCGAATTCTTCGCCGATCACCGAAAAGATAAAGTCGGTATGCGGTTCGGGGAGATAAAACAGTTTCTGCAGGCTTTTCCCGATACCGGTTCCCCACAATCCGCCCGACCCGAAGGCCATCAGCGAATGGATCGTCTGGTAGCCGTCGGAGGTGGGGTATTCCCAGGGGTCCAAAAAACTCATCAGGCGCTTGAGGCGGTAATCGGCCGACAGGAGCAGATAGCCGCCGACCGGTGCTGCGGCCAGCCCGGCAAGGGTCAGATAGCGCAGCGGCACACCGCCCACAAAGAGCATCATGCCGGCGATCAAGGTCAAAATGACCACGGAGCCGAAATCGGGCTGCAGCATGATGGGGATGATCAGCACCGTCAGCACCATGATATGGGGCACAAAGCCAATGGAAAACTCCCGGATACGGTCCTGTTTTTTACTCATCGAGTAGGCCAGGTAGAGAATCATGGCCATACGGGCCAGTTCCGCGGGCTGCAGGGTAAAGCCGCCGATACGCAGCCAGCGGGTGGCGCCGCCGGCCGTATGACCAAAACCGGTCAAATGCACGGCCAGCAGCAGTCCCAGGGTCAAAACCACGGCCGGATAAGCCAGAAGCCGCAGGCCCCGATACGGAAAATGGCGGCCCACCACCAGCGCCATCAGCCCCACCAGGGCGAACATGGCCTGTTTCTTGATGAAAAAATAACTGTTGCCGTACTTTTTCAGCGCCAGGGCGGAACTGGCGGAGTACACCATCACGATACCGATGCCCACCAGGAACAGCACCGGAAACAGCAGACGGGCATCGTAGCCGGCCGGCTTGGCGCTGGGGGTCAGGCTGGAACGGCCCTGGTTCAGGCCAGTTTTTGCACGTGACGGCAAAAATCTTCTCCCCGTTGGCGGTAGTTGGCATACATGTCATAACTGGCGCAGGCCGGGGACAGGAGCACCACTTCTCCCGGCCGGGCGGTTTCGGCGGCCAGCCGGACCGCGGCGCCCATGTCGGTCACGGATTGGATCGGCACGATATGCCGCAGGGCGCGGGTAATGGTCTCGGCCGCTTCACCCATCACGATCACCTGGCGAACTTTATTGGGCAAACGTGTTTCCAGGGCCTGATAGCTGCCGCCCTTGTCGCGGCCGCCCATGATCAGCACCACCGGCTGGTGGAAGCTGTCCAGGGCACGCGCGACGGCATCCACGTTGGTGCCCTTGGAGTCGTCGTAGTAGCGCACGCCCCGGACTTCCCTCACAAAAAACACGCGGTGGGGTTTTCCACGAAAAGCGTCCAAAGCGCTCTGGATGGCCGTGGGTACGGCGCCGGCCGCCAAGGCGGCCAGACCGGCGGCGGCAACATTCTCTTCGTTGTGGCGGCCGATCAGCGACATGGCCGACAGGTCCAGGGCCATGCCGGTCGCGCGGGCCCCCATATCCAGTTCCAGCACCCCGTCGCGTCGGTGGGCCGATGGCCGACGACCGGGAGGGGCGCCATTGAAAAACAACGTCCTGCCAGGCAGCGGCCTGTTCCGAGCGCCGGCGGCGTTCAGGGCGCCATTGAGGATGGCGGTGTCATCGGCCGTTTGATGACGGAACAGGCGCCATTTGACGGCGGCATAGGTCGCGAAGTCAGGGTAGCGGTCCAGGTGGTCTTCGCTGATATTCAAGAGGCATCCGATGCGGGGATGGAATCCGTCCATCGTATCCAATTGAAAGCTGCTGACCTCCACCACCAGCCAGTCGGCCGGCTTGCCGCTTTCCACGTATTCAATCAGCGGGTTGCCGATATTACCGCCCACGAAAACATCCAAGCCGGAGGCTTCCAGCATGGCGCCGATCAATTCGGTGGTGGTGGTTTTGCCGTTGGTGCCGGTCACCGCCACGATGGGTTCGGCGATAAAGCGGGACGCCAGCTCCATTTCACCCACCACCGGAATACCCCGCCGGCGGGCCGCTTCCAGGGGCGCGAGCGTGTGCGGCACGCCGGGGCTGAGAACGACAAGGTCGGCCGTTTGAAAGGTTTCCGGCCGATGGGGGCCGAACTCCAGGGTCACCCCGGCGGGTTCCAACTGGCGGATTTCATTTTTAAATGCGCTGGCATCACCGGCTTCCGACACCGTCACGATCGCCCCCGCGGCACGGCAGAAACGCGTGGACGCCAGGCCGCTTTGGCCCAGTCCCACCACAGTGACGGCTTTGCCCTTCAGGTTGTCAGGTGTCCAGCGGGTCATTGTGTGACCGTGTCCTTCCATCAACGCAATTTCAGCGTGCTCAAGGCCACCAGGGCCAGTGCGATGGCAATAATCCAGAAACGGACGATTACCTTGGGCTCCGGCCATCCCTTGAGTTCGAAATGGTGGTGCAGGGGCGCCATCTTGAAAATCCGGCGGCCGTGGGTCAATTTGAAGTATCCGACCTGGAAAATAACCGACAGGGTTTCGATGACAAACAAGCCGCCCACCAGCACCAGCAGAATTTCCTGTTTGGTGATAATGGCAATGGCCCCCATGGAACTGCCGAGCGCGAGCGAGCCCACATCGCCCATGAAGACCTGGGCCGGATAGGCATTGAACCATAAAAATCCCAGGCCGGCGCCCACCAGGGCCCCGCAGAAGACCGAAATTTCACCGACCCCGGCCACATAGTTGATTTGCAGGTACTCTGCGAATTTGACGTGGCCGGTGACATAGGCGAATACCATATAGGTAGCGGCCACGATAATGAGCGGGCCGATAGCCAGTCCGTCCAGGCCGTCGGTGAGATTGACGGCATTGGAGGCACCCACGACGACGAGAATCGTGAAAAGGATATAGCCCCATCCCAGGTCCGGCTGCATATTCTTGAGAAACGGCACCGTTACCTGGGTGGAAAAGTCCGCATGGGAGTAGAACAGCACCCCGCAGACGGTTGCCAGAATGGTCTGCAGCAGAATTTTTTCCCGGGCGCCCAGCCCTTTGCTGCGCTTCTTGACCTGCATCAGGTAGTCATCGGCGAAACCGATGGCGCCGAAACCCACGATGACCAGCAGGGCGACCCAGATATAGAAATTGGTCAGGTTGGCCCACAACAGGGTCGCCGCCACCACCGCGCCGATAATCAGCACGCCCCCCATGGTGGGGGTGCCCGATTTTTTGTAGTGGGTTTCCGGCCCGTCTTCACGGATGAACTGCCCGACTTGCATCTGGCGCAAGCGCTTGATGACCCAGGGACCCAGGAGAAAACAGATGATGAACGCCGTCAGGCTGGCGTAGATCGTCCGAAACGTAATGTAACGGAAGACATTGAACGCCGAGATGCTGGTGTGCAGCGGATAGAGGAGATGGTAGATCATGGGTCTGTTATCATCCTTCGGTGGTTTCTTTTGACCCGCCGGCCCAGTCCTGCAGGGCGGCGATCACCCGTTCCATGCGCATGCCCCGTGAACCCTTTACCAAAACCCAGTCGCCCGGGGTCAGCCACTGGGTGAGGGCGATACTGATCTCGGCAATATCACCGGCCATTATCCGATCCGGCGCCATGCCGGCCTCCCGTGCTCCTTTTATAACCGCCGGCGCAAACGTGCCGTGCACGAAAAGCCGATCGAGACCGGCCTGACCGGCTTTCCGCCCGGTTTTGCGGTGCCATTCCTCGGCCTCGGGTCCCAGTTCGAGCATGTCGCCCAGCACCAGGGTGCCGCGCGAGGCGCCTTTCATGCGGGCCAGGGTGTCAACGGCCGCCGCCGTCGAAGCGGGGTTGGCGTTGTAGCAATCGTTGATCAGCGTGATCCCCCAGGGCAGAGGGACGAGCTGCATGCGGCCATCCACGGCTGCAACGGATTCCAGCCCGGCTTGGATGGCTGCTGGAGCAACATTGCAGCAGTAGGCCGCGGCGGCGGCCGCTAGGGCGTTGGCCACCATGAATTTACCGGGCACCTGAAGCTTCACCGGGATTTCGCCGGAAGGCATCTGAAGGGTGAAGGCCCAGCCGCGCGGGCCGGAGTTCAGATCCGCTGCCCGTATCGCGGCCTCCGGGCCAAATCCAAACAGCAGGGCCTCCACCGGGCAGGTTTCCGCCAACCGGCGGCAGTGTTCGTCGTCCGCGTTCAAAATGGCCCGTCCGGCGGGGGCGATGTGACGCAGCAATTCGCCTTTGGCGTGCATCACGCCCTCGATGGAATGCAGGCCTTCTAAATGGGCCGGGGCCACGTTGATAATCATACCGATGTCGGGGGTCGCGATCTGACCCAAGCGGTCGATTTCGCCCGGATGGTTCATGCCCATCTCCACCACCGCCAGGGGGTGCGTATTCGTCAATTGGAGCAGGGTCAAGGGCAGGCCGATTTCGTTGTTCAGGTTGCCCTGGGTGGCCAGGATGGTCCCTTTGTGGTTTAAAATGGCGGCGGTCATGGCCCGGGTCGTGGTCTTGCCGTTGGAGCCGGTGAGGGCGATGATGCGCGCTGGCATGCGGCGCCGGTGATAGGCGGCGATGTCCCCCAGAGCCCAGGTGGTGTCCGGCACGCTGATACAGACCACCTGCCGATCCTGGAAGATTGCCAGCGTGGTGTCTGATGTTCGGCCTTCCCGCACGACAACGCCGCGCCCACCGAGGGCCACCACCTCGGGGGCGAAGGTGTGGCCGTCGTGGGTATCACCTTCAATGGCGATAAACAGGCTCCCCGGCATCAGCTGACGGGAATCGATGCCAATTCCGGTAAAGACGGTGTCACTTGAACCGGCGAGCAGCCGGCCGCCGGTGGCCGCGAGGATATCGCTGGTGGTCCATTCCATCAGGCCGTCTCCTGGGCCGCACGCCCGCTGAGCGATGCCAGGGCCTGTCGGGCTTCTTCCCGATCGTCAAAGGGAACGGAAGTCCGGCCGATGATTTGATAGGTTTCGTGGCCTTTGCCGGCGATCAGGACGGTATCCCCGGGTTTGGCGACACCGATGGCCAGCCCGATGGCTTCCCGCCGGTCCGGCAGGACAATGTGGCCCCGTCCCCCGAAGCCATTTTGAACGGTAGCCACCGTGTAGGACCGTGGCGCGGCGCGGCGCACCCCTTCCAACGCATCTTCAATAATGGATAGCGGATCTTCGGTGCGCGGGTTGTCGGAGGTGACCACGGCCAGATCGCTCATGCGGGCCGCGATTTCGCCCATGAGGGGTCGCTTGCGGCGGTCGCGGTCGCCGCCACAGCCAAAGACGCAGATGATGCGCCCCTGGCGCAGGGCATCCAGGGCTTGCAGCACATTTTCGAGGGCATCGGGAGTGTGGGCGTAATCCACATAGATGAATCGGCCTCCGGGATCGGCAACGGATTCCAGCCTTCCGGGCACGGCCGTAGTGGCGGCGATGCCGGACTGGATGGCGTCCAGGGGAAGATCGAGAGCGATACCGCAGCCGACGGCGGCCAGGATGTTTTCGAGGTTGTGCCGGCCCACCAGCGGCGAGGTCATCGCCAACGGTCCCCGTGGCGTGTGCAGGACGGCTTCCAGGCCGTTCAGGTCGCTGCGCTTGACATCGGCCCAGATAGCGTTGTCGGGCGACTGGCCGAACGTCAACATGGGGCGGGTCCCGGCGATTTCTTCGTTCAGACGCGCGCCGTGGGGATCATCCCGATTGATCACAGCCCGCGCGTGATGCCCTTTGGGGCCCTGCGGCAAAATCCGGGTGAAGAGCGATTTTTTGCTGGCCCAGTAGCGTTCCATGTCGCCATGGAAATCGAGGTGGTCCTGGGTCAGGTTAGTGAACGCGGCCACATCGAACCAACAGGCCT
>Ga0180434_10004318_pt1 | contig 17372 bp, 14 predicted proteins | sample SS_ome_7_FD_132453 | JGI IMG/M metagenome (GOLD analysis project Ga0180434, IMG submission 132453) | Hypersaline lake sediment archaeal communities from the Salton Sea, California, USA - SS_1_D_2 metaG | ecosystem: Environmental > Aquatic > Non-marine Saline and Alkaline > Hypersaline >...
CGCGGCGCTCTGGCTGCGCCTGCTCGACCGCAGTACCTGAATTCATTGTCTTACCGCTCCATCCATCACGACAGCGCGCTTGCACCGTGAAGGGGCTTAGCGACCACGCATAGAGGAATCCTTCGCCCATGTTCCGCCGACCTGCATTCCCCCTGCTTTGGATCCTCGGCGCCATCCTGGTGGCGGCCCCGGCCCATGCCGAGATATGCGGCTATCCGGAAAAAGGTGCCCTCGAGGTCCACCGCGGCGATCACGTGGTGGCCGACTTCCAGGTCGCTTTGGCGGAATCTTCCGAACAGTACCGCAAGGGCCTCATGGGCTGTGAGCGCATCGCACCGGGCACCGGCCTGCTGTTTATCTATCCCGATGCCAAACGACGGGTATTCTGGATGAAAAACACCCCATTGGCGCTGGCCATAATTTTCGTCTCTCCGGCAGGGCAGATCATGGCGATCGAAGCGGGGCACCCCAACAGCACCCGTCGCATCCGGTCGCCCGGCCATATTCAATACGTTCTTGAAATCAATTACGCCGAGGCGGACCGACTCCGCATCGGGGATCGATTCTCGTTGCGGCTCATCCCACAATAGAACCATAGGATAGTTGAAAGATCCGCCGCCGTCTTGATCCGCTATCGATAAAGCCGTATAACGCCTTCCAGATCGACAAGCAGAGAGCCTCCCTATCAACACGCGTTTTGGATGGAGATCGAAGATGGCGGTCGTTATACGTCCGATGACCATTACCGACTTTGAGGCCGTGCGCGCCCTGTGGGCATCTTGCGAAGGCGTTGGCCTGAATGATGCCGACCGGCCCGAGGCCCTTCGTTCTTATTTGGACCGCAACTCCGGTATGAGCTTCGTGGCTCAACAGGGCGATGCGATCGTCGGCGCCGTCCTTTGCGGACACGACGGCCGACGGGGCTACCTGAATCATCTGGCCGTCAGCCCGGCGCATCGCCATCACGGCATTGCCCGCCGTCTGGTGGACAGCTGCCTGGCGGCCCTGCAAAAGGCCGGCATCGGCAAATGCCACCTTTTTATTTTCAGTTCCAACCAAGACGGGCAAAACTTCTGGCAGAAAATCGGGTGGGAACTGCGCGACGATCTCGCCGTGGCTTCACGCACCTTGACACCGAAATAAATCAAACCGCGGCGAGAAACGATCGTTCATTCCCCCGGACAGCGGCACGCATTTCAAAATACCCCTATCGCTATCGCAGCATCACATTCAAATTCAGGCCCCCGTCCATCTTGACCAAACGGCAACCGGTTGACATTGACCCGCAGGGCGCCTTTTTTTGTCACCCGCCGTTGTCCACCCCTAAAGAGCAACTGCACTTTTTGCTTGATTTTCAAATAAATCTATTTTCTAATAGTTTGAAAATCAAGATTTCTATCTGAGGAGGACGAGGCGCTATGTCTGAGGCGGATGCCGGCCGAATATCACAGCTTCTGCTGGAATTTTATGAAAAGATGTCGTCCTGGGAACATTCGGTCGTCAAACAAACCGGTTTGTCACCGGCACAAATGCATGCGGTGGAACTCATCGGCCACCACGACGGTCTGCAGATGAAAATGCTGGCCCTGAAAATGGGGGTTACCACCGGCACCCTGACCGTCATGATCGACCGCCTTGAAAAAATGGGACTGGTCGCGCGCGTGCCGCACGAAAGTGACCGGCGCTCCTTCATAACGGTGTTGACCCCTGAAGGTCGACACCATTACGAAGAGCATCACCAATGGCATCTGGAACTGACCGGCGAGTTGATGGCATCGTTAACCGATGCTGAGACGCAACAGTTCATGGTCAGCTTAGAGAAAGTTCTGGAGCGCTTCTGAACGCGTTCGAGATGATCATTCACTTGAGTTGGAAGGGACAAGCTATCCGATGATCTGCAGCAACCAATCGAATACCGCAACCGGTGGGCTTGAAGACTGTCTGCACCGCAACGAACGCAGGACCTGGCAGGTTATCGCCTTGACGCTATCCATGATGATCGTCGAAATCAGTGCCGGAACCATATTCGGCTCCATGGCGCTTTTAGCAGACGGCTGGCACATGGGCACTCACGCGGCGGCTTTGGGCATTACCGCCCTGGCGTATGTGCTGTCCCGACGCAATGCCGCCAATCCGCTTTTCAGCTTCGGTCCCGGTAAAATTGGTGTTCTGGGAGGGTATACCTCCGCAATTGTTTTGGCTTTGGTGGCCTTTCTCATGACGGCTGAATCCGTCAATCGCCTGCTGCATCCCCGCGCGATTCAATTCGGGGAATCCATTATTGTGGCCGTGGTGGGCCTCGCCGTCAATATCCTGAGCGCCTGGATTCTCCAGGACAGCCACCACGAGCACGACCACGCCGGATCCCATCGCCATCACCATCATGACCACAATCTCAAAGCGGCGTATCTGCACGTCATGGCCGACGCCCTGACTTCCGTTCTGGCGATCGTCGCACTTCTGGCCGGGAAATATTTTGGATGGGCCTGGCTCGACCCGGCCATCGGCATCGTCGGAGCCGGTGTCATTCTGCGCTGGGCCTACGGCCTGTTGAAGGACACCAGCCGCATTCTGCTTGACCGTGATATCGCCCTGGAAGAACTAACCGCTTTTCGCCGCGCGCTCCAAGCCGACCCGGCGGACATCGTGTCCGACCTCCACGTCTGGAAAATAAGCCCACAGCATACGGCCGTCATGGCAACGATTGACTCTTCCGGCCCGAAAAACCCTGAACATTATCGCGGCCTCTTGACGTCGGTGGCGGAACTCAACCATGTCACCATCGAGGTCAATCACCGGTCGAAGCTTACCTGAAACACATTTTCATGAAAGCCATATGGATATTTCAGGAGACAAAACGTGAATGAAATCCGTATCCACAGCTGGAATGAGCTGCAGGAGGCGCTTTTCGAAGACGCCTGGAACCCCGACATCGAACGGTACCGTTCCCGCAATGCGTTCCGGGGACTGTCCGATGCGGCGTATCCCCTGGAAACCACCTTGATGCGCCTGGGCGGGCGCTATGTCGAACTCGAACGCCACCTGCTGCGCAACTTTCGCAAATACGCCCACCGGGATGTCGTCGAACGGGATTCCCTCTGGCACTGGATGTCCATGGCGCAGCACCACGGGCTACCCACCCGCCTGATGGACTGGACCTATTCACCTTTCGTGGCCATGCATTTCGCCCTGACCAATCTTGATAAATATCACACCGACGGCGTCATCTGGGCGGTGAATTACTTCAAGGCCCACCAGCTCCTGCCGGACAAACTCAAGCATGCCCTGGAACAGGAAGGGGCCAATGTGTTCACGGTGCGCATGCTCTCCGAGCAGGTCAAATCCCTGCACGAACTGATGGAAATGGAGGACGTCCCCTTTGCGATCTTCTTTGAGCCGCCCTCCATCGACGACCGCATCGTAAACCAGTTCGCTTTTTTCTCCATCATGTCGGACCCCACCGCCTGTCTTGACCAGTGGTTCACCCACCACCCCGACATCTGGCGCAAAATCATCATTCCGGCGGATCTGAAATGGGAATTGCGCGATAAGCTGGATCAGGCCAACATCAGCGAGCGGGTACTCTTCCCGGGGCTGGACGGCCTGAGCTCGTGGCTCAAACGGCAGTACAGTCCGAAGGTATAAAACGATTGGGACGCGGATAAACACAGATGAACACGGATCAACATCAATGATAAAGATCAACCTTGAAGATCATAGATCCCGTCGACCCGGGAACCCCTTTATTCACCATGAAGAACATGAAGGGCATGAAGAAAAGAATAAATAATGACCACAGGCTGAAAAACATTTTTTCACCACGAAGGGTACAAAGAAAAACGAAGCGTAATGTTTGCTATAAACCCGAAAATCAATTTTTCATAAAAATTGATTCCTTCGTGCTCTTTGTGGTCAGCCTCTTTTTGGTGTTGTTTTAAACCTTCATGATCTTCATGCCCTTCATGGTGATTGCTTTTCATTTCTTTTCAAAAGGAGAACAAAATGCCCTACGTCAATATCCGCATCACGCGTGAAGGCGCCACCGCCGAACAGAAAGCCACACTCATCCGGGGCGTGACCCGTCTCTTGCAGGAAACCCTGGGGAAGAACCCGGCCACCACCGTGGTCACCATCGACGAGGTGGATATGGACAATTGGGGGATCGGGGGGGAAACCGTCACGGTGCTGCGCAAAAAAACCACCTGAAGGTTCTCGTCTCTCTCGCCTAAAAAGGAGAAAAAGAGTCTGCCCTGCGTACGATGTCGTCCCCCTGTAAAAGGACGGGTCCAGGGTATCACCGATAGTGCCGTATACCTATTTTTACGCCTCCCGGAACCGTCTGTTGATCTCGAGCTTCTCCAGCGACAGGTTGACCACGTCACGCGTCTGGGGCGCCGCTTCGACATAGCGCGCCATAAAGGATCGAACGGCCGGCGGATCCACCAGGCCCGCCACGGGAACGATTGCCGCAATGACCCGCTCGAACAGCAGGGGATGAAAACCCTTGAAACGGTCCTGGGTCTCCACGAACCAGGCCCAGAGGTCTGTCACCGCATGCGGGTTCGCCGCCATGGCCACCAGCGGGATGAATCGATTGCGGTCGGGCACATGATCCAGCACATAGTCGCGGGCCGTCGCCAGCGTGGCGGCGTCACGGAAGCACCCCATGGCCGCCATGATGGTCAACCGTTCGTGTTCGCTGGCCGTTTTGTCGAGCCGGCGGGTCATCCATGTGAGGGCCCGGGCGTTGTGCAGCAGCGCACCACTCTGGAGAACGGCCTTCAGGATGTCGGGGTGAACGGTCTCCCCCGCCATGAGGCGCTGAAAAGCGGCATCGGCAAAAGCTTGTGCCGCCTCAGATCCATAGAGCACGGCATGCCACAGCAGTTGATCGCGCAAGGCAGCTGTCACGTGGGCTTCCTCCGGAGCCGGGCTCCAGCCGACCGATGTCAACACCCGCTCCGCCATCTGCCGGCCGGCCTCAGCCGCCGCCTCGCGGGAGGCGGCGTTCCCGATCAGGTGGCTGTGGCGCAAATGCCCGTCGATGCTCACCAGAGGCAGAAAGGCATCCTCATCCGCGTACCATTCCAGAAAGGCCAGATACGCCTGAAAAGCAACGTCGCCGGCCTGCACCCGGGCAAACAAATCGTTCTGCAACCCCCAGCGGTCTTCCGCGGACAGCTGTTTGTCGCGCACCCGCTCGCCCAAAGCCGTCAAATCAGCATGCGGCTCATAACATACCCGGTAAAAACCCGACTGACCGTCATTGATTTTAACGGCCTCGGCCGCACCGATATTCACCTGGAGGGTCTTGTCGCGCATCAACACCCGCATCCGGCGCTCACTACCGTCGGGATCGAACAGCCGCAGCGTAAGGGGTATCGGCCAGCAGCCTTCAAAGTCCCCCGGGAGATAGGTGAAACGTTCCTGCGACAGCGTCAGGGCCTGTCCGTCGCGATGCACCCGGACTAGGGGATGCCCCGGCTGCTCCACCCAGGCCCGCATGATCTCGCTGACCGGCTGGTCGGAAACCGTTTCAAACGCTTCCCAGAACTGAAGGCTGTCGGCACACCCATAGGCATGCCGCCGAAGATAGTCGCGCAGGCCGCGCTGGAAGGCGTCATCGCCGATAAAGCCGCGGATCTGGCGCAGGACGCTGCCGCCCTTGCTGTAGATAATTGGCGCCGTGCTGGTGTTGATCACCAAGTGTTCGCCGCCGGGGATTTCAATGGGAAACGTTTCCTGAAGGCCGTCCCGCCGCAGGGCGGCATCGGTCTGAGACAGAATGAACTGGCTCCATATGTCCCAATCCGGTCGATAGTGATCCACAATCCCGAAGCCGAAATAGGTGGCAAAACTCTCGTTGAGCCAGAGGTAGCGCCAATCCGCCGGCGTGACGAGATTGCCGAACCACTGGTGGGTGATTTCGTGGGCCACCACTTCGAAAATGCGCTCCTGGCCGGCCTTGGACGTGATGCCCGGATAGTCCAGCAGGAGATTTTCCCGAAACGTCACCGCCCCCCAGTTCTCCATCGCCCCGAAAGCGAAGTCGGGGATGCTGATCAGGTCCATCTTGGTCAACGGATAGGGGATGTCGAAATAGGACTCGCAGAACTGGAGGGATTGACGCCCGCACACCAGACCCAGATCGCCATATTGCGTGCCGCCCGGCGGCGTCCAAAGCCGGACCCGTTGGTCCACCGCATCCTGAACAGACTCAAAATGTCCGACGCCGAAAAATAAGAGATAGGTGGACATGCGGGGCGTGCGCTCAAACCGCACACACTTTTTATGGCCCTCCAGAGAAATTTCTTCCCGCACCGCGCCGTTGGAAATTGCGGTCAAGTCGGCATCGACGGTCAGTTCGATATCAAAGGTCGCCTTGTGCCGGGGATGATCGAAACAGGGGAACGCCCGACGGGCATCACTTTCCTGGAATTGCGTCACGGCCATGACGTGATCCTGGTCCTTCCACCGGTAGCCGCTGCGGTAAAAACCGGCCATGCGGTCGTTGATCAGACCGTGGAAATCGAATTCGAGGGTAAAGGGCCCCGAAACCAGCGATGCCAGCCGGACTTCCAACGTCTCTTTTTGCGGATCGAGCGTAAATTCGGTCTGGATCAGCGCATCGCCCTGCATCGCCGTGCAGCGTTTGATCTCGAGTTCGATGGCGTTCAGGTGCAGAACCGCCAGCGGCACGGTGGGTATCATCGTCAGCTGCAAACGGCCGTCGAAGGTAAACTGTTCCAGATGGGGTTCGATCTGCAGCGCATAGTGAATATCGGTTGGATCAGACATGCAAAGCCTCTTAATGGATTAGGGGTGGATAAAAATAGGTCTGAGCGGATAACGAATTTGGTTTCGGATACAAGCGGCATCAATCGCGGCATACGTGTCGGGTGGGATCATGGGTGACTGCCGTGGCCGGGCGACCCCGCAAAAAGGATCGGGCGGTTTGGTTCCCCGGCCTTTACATCAAATCTTTTAGGTTGCGCAACCGAACCACCATCTCGTGCAGCGACGTTTCGGCCTGCTTCAAAAATGTCCGAAGGGGCGGCAATTCTTCATGCGAGAAATCCTTGACCGCCGTTGCCAGACGCACTTTCAGCGGAAGCCCCTTGATATTGTAGACATGCCGATGAAGTTCACTGACAATTCGCTGGCGGGCCGTCTGAGCATCTTCAGGGATGGTCATGGGCAGCAGCCAGATCATGCGGCTTTTGTCCAGCGATCCCACCATGTCCGGATCCCGGGCGATGCGGGCCAGTCGCTCGAGCACCGCCTGGTAGACGTCGTCTTGATTGATCGCGCCGGGGGCGGCCTTGGCCCGGGGAATCGCCCGGATGATCGCGAAAAGCACGACTGAAAAGGGCGTGCCGTACCGCACGGCCCGCTGGATTTCCTTTTCGATAAAAAACAGAATGCTGGATCGGTTCAATGCCCCGCTGGGGATATCTTTTTTTTCTTTTTGCTTTTTCCAGGCGATACGTCCCTTGACGATCTCCTGATAGACCTCTTTGAAATTCTTCTCGTCCACGCCCCGCTCGCGCAGCGAACTGCGCACGTGATCCAGAATCGAATGGAGCTCTTCCCCTTCATCCGTTCCGGCTTCCAAGGCGCCTAAAACGCTGAACTCGCGCAACTCCTTGGCGTCCACCGGCAAGGACTGGCGTTTATCCCAATCCACCTGCAAGCGCTCCAACATCCCTTCCATCCGCTGCTTCAGACGCTCCTCGACTTCCTGCAGGATATCGGACTTGACGTCCTTGCTTTTCAGGCGATCGAGTATTTGCGACTGGACCCGCCGATACACTTTGTCCAGGTGGGATGCACCGCCGTCTTCGTTGGCAGCCTCGTCCATCGACAGTTGGCCGCCGACACGCTCCACATAGTCCACCAGAAGATCCGAAAGGAGCTTTTCATCGCCCGTTCCTTTCCGAATTTCAGCGGAAAGATAGATCAGTTCCGCCGCGATCTGGGGGCTGGTCATCACCTCCTTGATCAGTTCTTCTCCGTCCACGCCGATGGTGGCCGCACTTTTCTGCAACACTTGGGCCAGCCCCTGGCTCTGAAGCTCGCGCCCCAGCTCTTCGACCAGTTCGGCGAAATCCGTCGGCGGCATGCCTTCTTCCAGCAGGGCCCGCTTGAGGGTCGGCAATAGCCGCTGAATCTCCGCCGGATCCGGCACCAGGCGACGCAGAATCTGGGCCAGGCGCTTGACCGATATTTCCCCCCCGCGATACTCCTGCCGCACCAGCTGCACGAACACGCGATCCGTCAACTGGTCGGCTTCGTCACGGATCAAGGCCTCGTCACTGTAGACGACCCCGACCGTTTTCTGGGATTCGATCCCGCTGAGCAGTTTCCGTTTCATGTCGAAAACCGCCTCGGCCAGCTCCGCCAGACCGGCACCTTCCATATCGGGCGCCACCTTTTCCACTTCACCGCGCAGTCGGGACAGCTGTTTGACAATCACCGGGCCGGACGGGCCGCCACCGCCACCACCATCGGCCCGGGCGGATGCAAGGTCGGAATCGATCAAGGCTCGGGAGGCCGCCCCGGGGTTGTCGATCACCATGCGCAGGGACATGGCCTGCTCCAACTCTTCCGCCACCAAGCCCCCCGCCACCACGTCGAGAATGCTGCTGCCTTTGCCGTCACCGCTCCACGTCCCGCCCTCGCTCGTCTTCTCCAGCGCTTCCCGGGAAACCACCTCATCGTCTTCGGTGACCTTGCGGAAAAAGACATGATTGATCTTGATGGCACCCACCCCCTTGCGCTTGAGCTCTTTTTTCATGGCTTCCGCGTTGGCGTAGGATGTCAGATCGGTAAAGATGCGCACAAACTCGGCGACATCGGTGGATTGAAGGCCCCTTTCAAAAGAGACCGACTGGATACCCACTTTTTTAAAATGAGACACCATGCGGGCAACGTTCAACCGGGGGTCGAGGGGTTCGTCTTCGATAAAAAACTGGTCCCGGTTCATAATAATGACCAGCGGGGACTGCACCTTAAGTCCATTGGCGATGGTTTGGGAAAAATCCTTGATGGACTGGGCGGTATAGGGATGCTCCGACTGGTACATGGTCGACCGGTTGAATAACAGGGAAAAGGATCGACCGATTCGGTCGTATTCGGTTTTCTTTAGTTTATCCTTTGCCATAACGCCTGATTCTCCAAATCATGCCGGGTTGCGCCTGGCGCTCCAAGCGGCGCCAAGCGCATGCATCTCGCAAGATGCCCCCCTATGTTCGAAAAGCTCCGATTTCAATTGGACTGCGCATAAGTTTCTAAATCCTGCTTGAACTGACGGCAGTCCTCATAGCGATCCTCTTTCCGGTAGGCCGTCGCTTTGAAAACGATCCGATCGATGGCTTCGTCGGCATAGGGATTCATCTCCGACGGTCGCTTGAGAAAGATGCCGTCCTTGCGCCGCACTTTCTGCTTCAACAAATCCGTTTTGGAGCTGTAAGGCGGAAACGGCAGCTCGGGCGACAGCATTTTGAACAACATGGTGCCCACGGCATAGATATCACTGCGGGCATCGACCTCCCGCCCCAGAATCTGCTCCGGCGGCATGTAGACGGGGGTGCCCTGGATCATCGGCATCCGCTCATCTTCTCCGCGCAAAACCTTGGCCACCCCGAAATCGGTAATCAACGGCCGCTGGGTATGCTTTTCCACCAAGATATTGTCCGGTTTGATATCCCGATGGATAATATCTTCACCATGGGCGTAGTAAAGGGCATCCAGAATCTCCGTGATGATCCGGACGGCTTCTTCCAGGGGCAGCGTTCGGCGGGACGGCAGCAGATTCTTCCGCACCATTTCGATAATGCGTCCCAGCGATTTGCCCTGCACCAGTTGCATGGTGAAAAAAAGAAAGTCGTCGGTCTCACCCACCTCGTAAACCGGTATGATATTGGGGTGAGAAAGAATCGCCGCCGATTCGGCCTCCGACTGAAACCGCTGCGCCGTCTTGGGTGTCAGAAGCTTCTTGGGAAGAATCTTCAAGGCAATCTGGCGCTTCAATGTCCGCTGGTAGGCAATAAAGACGATGGCCATCCCCCCGCGGGCCAGCTCTTTGAGGATCGTGGCGGTGCCGACTTCTTTCCCGAGCAGGTGATCAACGTTTATCTTGGCAATGGCGCCCATGGCATTCACCGCCTTCGGCTTCTTGAATAAGGCCGTCGCATGATGCCCTGCCGTCAAAGCCATCCGTTACGATGCCGATTCGTTCATCGACATCAAGGAAATGGGAAAAAGCCGGTCAGCGGCACTGAACTGGTAAAGAACCTACTGAATCTTTTATTCATATTACAATTGATACCCCAGGTCAAACCCTGGTCACGGCATAAGATGGAAACGGGCCCGCGGACGTCAATACCGGACACGCATTTTGACATGGCCGTGATGATCACTAGATTGATGAAAAATTTTAATTGAAAGGTGACCCGGCATCCAATGGCTTCTGCTGCTCCTCGAAAAATTCTTAAACTGTTCCAGCGGGGAATATCGACCCGGCGATTCAAGGGGGTCGGCTTTACCGCGGCTTTTTGGCTTGTACTCTGCGCCAACGGAGCTGCGTTTCAGGCCTCCCACGAATTGACGGTCGTTATCGATCCGGATCGAGGCGCCCTGTCGGGAACCGACCGGATTCTTCTGAGCGACGGCCCGCAAGACGTGCTGCCGATCGGGCTGCATCCCCGCATCCGCATCCAATCCCTGCAGGTCAATGGCCGACCCCAGGCGGTTGTTACCCGCGATTCGGGTCTGGCGGTAGACCTGTCAGGGGAAGATCGTGGCATGCCCATCGAACTGACCGTCCATTATGACGGGCGCTTCCAGGACGAAGCGCCGGTCCTGCCCATCAATACCGACAATCCCGGTTACGGCGTTACGGGAACGATCAGCCCTCGGGGGACACTGCTGCTCGGCGGCGCGGGGTGGTATCCCGCCATCGATGGGGCCGTCGAAACCCTGCGAGTGCGAGTGGAAGCGCCCGAGGGGTGGACCGCCGTGACGGCCGGTCGATCCACCGGCGTTGCCACGATGAACGGCCGAACCGTTTCGAGCTGGCAGGTCGACCCCCCGGCCGAACGCCTGGCCCTGTCCGTCGGTCGCTACTTCACAACAACCTCCCAGGCGGGTGACGTTGAAACCGCGACCTACTTTCTGTCCGACGACCAGCGCCTGGCCGACACCTATTTAAAGGCCACGGCCGGCTATCTCTCCCTCTATGAAAACCAGTTCGGCCCCTATCCATTCCCGAAATTCGCCATCGTCGAAAATTTTTTCCCCACCGGCTACGGCTTCCCTTCTTATACCCTCATCGGCGGCCGTGTGCTGCGGCTGCCCTTTATTGTCCAAACAAGCCTGGGGCATGAAATCGCTCATTGCTGGTGGGGCAATGGTGTCCGTATCGACCCCGCCGACGGCAACTGGAGCGAAGGGTTGACCAGTTACGTGGCCGAGCACCAGTACCAGGAAATGGATTCGGCCGAAGCCGGCCGACAGCATCGTCAGCAGCTTCTCAGGAACTACGCCGCCATCGCAGCCCCCCAGGAAGATTTTCCCCTGCGCCGGTTTACCCATCGTTACGACCCACTGACCAAAGTGGTCGGCTATGACAAAAGCGCCATGGTCTTCCACATGCTGCGGCAAACCATCGGCGACATCGCCTTCCAAACAGGGCTGCGGCAGCTTTTTGCGACGCGTCTTCACCAGGAAACCGGCTGGAGGGATGTGCAGGCCGCCTTCGAGGACGTCTCGGGTACGAACCTGACCTGGTTTTTCGACCAGTGGCTCGATCGCGCGGGGGCCCCCACCCTGTGGTTGGAGGACGTGCAAACCACGCCGATTTCCTCCGAAACCTATCGCGTTCACGGCGTTCTGCGGCAGACGCCGCCGTTTTATCGACTGCAGGTACCGATAACCCTTTCCAGCCAGACATCCGAGGCGATTGTCACGGTCGCTATGGATGGGCGGTCGGCGCCTTTCCAGATCACCGTTGCCGGCAAACCGACCCGCCTCGCAGCGGATCCGGAAACCCACCTCTTTCGCCGTCTGACTTCGACGGAAATACCCGCTTCCATCAACACCTTTAAGCGGAGCGCGCCGCTTCTGGTGGTCATCCCCTCCGACCGTATAACCCCCGTGCAGCAACAAACGGCACGAACCCTTGCATCCGCCCTGGGGCGCAGCGAAATGACGATCGCACGTGAAAAAGACCTCGATGCCAATCAGGCGGCAACTCACGACCTGGTGGTCATGGGCATTCCCGAACATCCGCGGCTGAAACGCGCCATACAAGATCGCGTCACGCTCCACCCCCAGGGCTTCGACCTCGACGGAAAGACCTATCGGGCGCCGACGGACAGCTTTTTCGGGGTGTGGCCCCATCCGCTGTCCCAAAAGCACTCCATGGCCGTGGTCCTTTACGGCAGTGAACGCCACCTCGAAACGATTGCGCGCAAAATCCCGCATTACGGCCGCTATAGCTACCTGGTCTTCGCGGAAACCACCAACCGGGTCAAAGAGATCTGGCCGACGACATCCTCTCCTCTGGTCTATGACTGGCCCTCCGTCCCGCCGGATTCCCCCTGACCCCTCCGAGGTGCTGACAGCAACGACAGGGAACGAAGCATTTCCCTGGGGGCTTTTCGCTTGACAGTGCCCCTATCAAATGATTACGTTGATGTGTATAAAAACAACGCCTCGACCCTGATCTCTTCCACGATCAAGCTGATGGCAGGCCTGACCCCACGTCCCCCTCTACCCCTTGACATGCGACGTTCCGAGACATCACGCGAAAACCACGGCGCACCTCGGCTAAATGTCACGCTTTGACTGAATTCCATATGGGTTTTACCCCTCTTCACAAACGGCATGCCGGTTTAACGGCCGACAGATAATCTTTGCAATCGTCAGGGATGGACCCGGGACGCCGGCGCCGGCCTTGCGCCGACGCATCCGCCTGTTGCGGCCGACCCCGTCATTGCGTCCCCGCTGTGTCGAGACATGCGTCCCGGTGTCCCCCTGATTTGGGGCCGTCGCCCCTCACCCCGATACGTTCGCGAACGAACCGCACACCGATGGAAGATCGCCGCATAGGCGCCGCTTGCATCCTTCCTCCACCAGGCCGCGGGGGGCGTTGGCGAACACCGGATAGAGGGCAAGGCAACGCCCTAGTATCGCATGTGGCAACCACCAAAACGGGAGGAGGATTGTATGGAAAAAAACTTGCTCAACTACGAGACCCTATTGAAAATCACACAACGCATTTCCATGTCGCGGGAATTTGACGATATCGCCTTATTGAGCGTCACCGGCGTCCGAGATGCCCTGGAAGCCAAGGGATGCGCCCTCTTTCTGATCAATCCCAAGACGCAGGAGCTTGAGCTGGCATCTTCCACCGGCCTGAGCCATGAGTACCTGCACAAGGGCCCGGTCAGCGCCCTGCGCTCCATCGCCGATTCGCTCAAGGAAGGCCCGGTGGCCATCTATGATGTCAAGGACGATCCACGCATCCAGTACCCGGCCGAAGCCGTAAAAGAAGGCATTGCCTCCATCCTGGCCGTTCCCATCATGGCCCGCGGCAACCCCATCGGCGCCATTCGCATCTACACGGCCAAACCATGGGAATTCAAGATTGAAGATGTCAGTTTTGTCCAGGCGGTGGCCCAGATTGCCGGAATGGCCATTGAAATGTCGCGCCTCTTCAAAGGGCTCAAGAGCAGCATCGAAATTCTCAAAGCGGCCCGTGATACGCGTGAAATGGGTGCCAAACGCTGGACGCCCCATGAAGGGGTGCCGGTCAGCGCTGGGAAAATGCGCTATTCCACGGAAAGTTCCACATGATAACGACCGGAGGGCGGACATGGTCATTCTAAAACAGCGGGCGGCGTAACACCACCAGCGGCGTCGCCCGCCTTTGCTATAACGCGTATCCATCGTCCGGCATCCGCCCGCGGGGGAGGGGGGAATGCACGGGTATTGGCCCGACGGTCGGAAGAGAAACCATTATGAAAGGAAGCTACATTCTTCTACCGGTGGATGGTTCGGCGCACGCCGATCAGGCCACGGAGTGCGCAGTCGATCTGGCGCGTCTGGCAGGAGGGCGGATTCTCCTGCTCTACTGTCACCGCCCCTTTCCCAAAGTCATCGGGGAGCCCTATCTCCAGGCCATGATCACGCGTACCCTGGAAGACGCGCAGGAGCGCCTGACGCCTTATCGCGACCGCCTTCGGCAATCCGGTGTTCAATTCGAGGACCGCATCATTGAGGGTCCGGCGGGAAAAACCATCGTCGAGGTTGCCGCCATCGAGAAATGCAACTTTATTGTGATGGGCACCCGCGGTCTAAGCGACCTGAAAGGCCTTCTCCTGGGGAGTGTGACCCACCGAGTGCTCCAAACAGCCCCCTGCCCGGTCCTGGTGACCCGCAACAGCCGGACATAAGCCCTCCACACCTGTTTAACCCGAACATTTCATGAAATATTCGGGTTAATCTAGCGACGGATCGGTTCAGGCTGTTGCCGATTGCCGAGCCATTGACCCTATTCCACGAAAATCTTGTGATTTACCCCTGACAAACGGCCTCGACTTTGTTATTTTCTATCTGTTGCCATTACCGCTCCAGCGACCCGTGATAAAAGAGGCCTTCAATGACACCCACCCGACAACGCCATCTGCTGTTCGCTCTACTGGCGGCCGGCTTGCTGCTTGTGATCATAGCGATCATTATCGCCCTGACCCGACCCCAACGGGATATCCAAATTGCGACACCTGCCGATCCATCCTCGTCCCCGGGCGGTTTCACCTTTTTCGATGTAGACCGCGCGACGGTTCTTGATCGCAGCCTCCGCAAAAACCTGGCCGAAACCCTGGGTTCGGATGCCATCGCCCATGCCACGCCGATCGATCTCACCATCGTCGGTCCCCACTTCCTGCGAGACCACCTGCCCGTGCTGGACACCCTCAATCAGCGACTCAATCCGGCCATGGGCGGACGCCGGGAGCACGACACCACCCGCCTGACCTATCACCGGGCCGAACGCCACAACATGCCCTTCCGCTATATCGAACTGGTCTTTTCCAACCGCAATGGCCGGCCCCTGTATTTCATCATCAACCCGACCGAAGACTTTGCGGACAGCATCGCCACCCTGGCATCCAAATATGGTCCGCCCCGCATCATCCAAACAGACAACAGTGACGCCCCCGTTCGCGTATGGGAGCAGGCGGGCGATATTCTCGTGGGAACCAGTTTCACCCGCCGCAACGGGCGTTTGGCGCAGGAGTTGCGCATTTATTTTGTGGACAACCTGAAACAATTGGTGGCCAGCGAAGACCAGGCCCTGAAACAGCAGGAAAGCAGTTCCCGCAAGGCCGGCGAGCGGGCCTTCTGAAATCAGGGGCACCGCCCATCCAGGTTACCCTGCTTGATAAGGGATCAAACCTTGATTTGTGATTAAGCGAAACGCAATCTGATTTAATCACAAATCAAGTTTTACCCCATCCAATGGATGCGTCGAACCCTTTTCACATCTGATCTGAATTGTATTCTAATGCGGGTTTAACATAACCCTAACATCTACCGCGTAGGTGTCCCGCTAACGCTTCACTGACATGAACCTGCAACGAGCGAAAACCATGGCCAAAGAAACCATTCTGGTGGTTGACGATGAAGAGGATATTCTGGAGCTGGTGCGGCACCATCTCAAACGCGAGGGCTATGCGGTCCAGTGCGCTGACTCCGGTGAAAAAGCGCTCACGGCCGCCCGCAGCGGTCCCGTGGACTTGATCCTACTGGATCTCATGCTGCCGGGCATCGACGGCCTGGAAGTGACCCGCCAGCTGAAAAACGCTCCCCGGACCAAACACATCCCCATTCTCATGCTGACCGCCAAAGGCGAGGAATCGGATGTGGTCACCGGGTTGGAACTCGGCGCGGATGATTACGTTACCAAACCGTTCAGCCCCCGCATCCTGATCGCGCGCACGCGGGCCATTATGCGCCGCGGCAGCCGTGAAACAATCGATGAGACGGCCGTGATCCGGGTGCATGACATCGAAATCCATCCCGGACGCCGCACCGTGACGCTTCAGGGAGAACCGGTCACGCTGACCTACACCGAGTTCCAGGTTCTCAGCATCCTGGCCCGCCGACCGGGCTGGGTATTTACCCGTTCGCAAATCGTGGATATGGTGCGCGGCGACGATTATCCGGTGACCGACCGTTCGGTGGATGTTCAGATTGTCGGCCTGCGCAAAAAACTGGGTCGCTTCGGCGACACCATCGAAACCGTTCGAGGCGTCGGCTATCGCCTCAAAGAAACCTCATGAAACGCAAACGCCTGGTCTGGCAGATTTTCCCTTCCTTTCTGCTGATCACCCTTCTATCGATTATCACGGCCATCTGGTTTGCCTCACACGCCATGGAGCGGTTCTTTCTGGACCAGACCGCAGCGGACCTGACGGACCGCATCACCCTGGTCCGCTACCAGATCGAACCCCACTTTCGGCCACTGCAGGCCGATCGCATCGACCGCATCTGCAAAGAAGCCGGCCAGCTCTCTTCGACACGCTTTACGGTCATTCTGCCCAATGGCACCGTGGTCGGGGACTCCCAGGAAAACCCGGCCCACATGGACAACCATGCCGGGCGTCCGGAAATAAAAGCGGCCAGGCAGCACGGGGCCGGGCAATCGATCCGCTACAGCAAAACCCTCGACCGCCGCCTGATGTATGTCGCCGTGGCCGTCACCGTGGAAAACGAACTGGCGGGCGTCGTTCGAGCGGCCTTCGCGGTCAACGCCCTGGATGAACGGATGGGGGCCATCCGCTGGCGGATGGCGGGGGGCGGTGTGCTGATCGCCGTTCTGGTGGGATTGATCAGCCTTCTGGCGGCGCGTAACATAAGCCACCCCATCGAAAGGCTCAAGCAGGGCGCCGACGCCTTTGCGGCCGGCAATCTGACGGACAAGCTTCCCCTGCCCGAAACCGAGGAACTGGCCGGATTGGCGCAGGCCATGAACCAGATGGCCGCCCGCCTGGACCGCCGGATCGCCAGCGCCATCCAACAGAAAAACGAGCTGGAAACCGTTCTGTCGAGCATGCGCGAAGGTGTTGTGGCCATCGACAGCAATGAAGCCATCATGAGCATGAACCCGCTGGCCGCGGAAATGTTTGAGTGCGATCGCGAACGCGCCAAAAACCGCAGTATTCAGGAGATGGTCCGCAATCTGGCCCTGCAGAATTTCGTGGCGAAAGCGCTGAAGGCGGAAGATTCGCTGGAAGACGATATTCCGTTCTTCCGCCAGGCGGAACACATCCTCAACATTAAAAGCTCCCCCATTGTCGACAGCAGCG
>Ga0180434_10004319_pt1 | contig 17371 bp, 13 predicted proteins | sample SS_ome_7_FD_132453 | JGI IMG/M metagenome (GOLD analysis project Ga0180434, IMG submission 132453) | Hypersaline lake sediment archaeal communities from the Salton Sea, California, USA - SS_1_D_2 metaG | ecosystem: Environmental > Aquatic > Non-marine Saline and Alkaline > Hypersaline >...
ATTGTGGGTAAAATTGTGGGCAAATTGTGGGTAAAATTGTGGGTAATTGTGGGTAAAAAAAATCCTTGACACCATTGACCACATAATGTTTGGATTTTTTTGTCAAGGATTTTTTGTGGGCAAATTGTGGGTAAAATTGTGGGTAATTGTGGGTAAAAAAAATCCTTGACACCATTGACCACATAATGTTTGGATTTTTTTGTCAAGGATTCTTTGTGGTCAAAAAATCCTTCATGACTTCCAATTTTTAAAAAATAACTTGCGAGTTAGGAAAAAAACGCAGCCAACTGAGATTGAAACTGGGAGAACGTCTCCGCTCCTAAGCGCAGCATGCGCTGGTAATTTCGGTCACTAGTGTTGTCCATGCGTTGTGATACTCGTCCAAGGGGAGGATTGATGCGCAAAAATCGATCTTTATTGGGACGCATCATGGCCTTGATTTCAATGGGGGCAATGTTTTCGTCTTGTTGGAGAATATCAATTAGACCATTCCCAAACCACTGTATGATGCCAAAGGATTTGCTTTCCTTTCCACTTCGCGGGACCGGCATTTTACCCGTTCCAATGGACAGCAAATAAATGGGGCGCTTCGTTGTCTTGGTAAATTCCACCGCTTTAGCGAATGCCAAAACTGCCGGATTATTTGCGACGACGCCTCCGTCGATGTACCAGTTTTGTCCAATTTGCACGCTCGGAAAATATCCCGGAGACGCAGAGGTGGCATCTAACACTTCGCTGACCTGTGCCGTACCTTGTGTTTGAGAGTTAAAAATAGTGGTCTGTCCTTTGCTCACGCAATACACAGGAATCATGCACGTGCTGGTATCACCAGGTCGATAAAAACTTTGATTGCCGAAATTTCTTTCCAACAATGCTTGTTTTACAATCCCATTATATTTGGGTTGCGTTTGCACAATTCCAAACATTTTATCACAGACGGACTTGTGCATCATTTTTTTCATATCCTTTACGGTCAGGAGTTGATTGAGCTGCGCCGCGGAACATTGCAAGTACTTAAAACTTGCTGCTATCAAACCACCCACGGACGTGCCCACGAACACATCAAATTTCTCGCTGCAGCGAATTTTCAACTCTCGCTCGATATGTTTAAGAATTTCAGTGGAAATGACGCCTCGTACTCCTCCTCCGTCGAGGCTGAGTACGTAAAGTGGAGTGTCAAGATTCATTACGGGGCGAGGGTGCGAGTATTTTTTGTTTGTTCAATGAAAATAGTTTTTTTTCTTCCACCAATATCAATATAAATATTCCACAATTGTCACAAGTTTTTTGGTCCCGACAGAGTTACTCTGGTAAACCACTCGGACGATGGTATCAGCAGGGACGTAACTGCCGCCGATTTTGGCACCCCCGACGTTGATGGGAACCGCGGTGTTGTACAATTCAAAATCTTTGAGCACTTGAATAGTCATTAACAGAAAAGTCGGAGCAGCTGCCAAGAACGCGTTGGTGGTTGGTGTCGAAAAAGTGACGACGTTGGTACTGGTGTTGATGTCTGTGATGACACCCACGTCGTCTGTGTTAGTGTCGTCATCTAATTTTACACAATAACCCAATTTCAGAACAGCGATTTGTGGTGCGGTCAACGTCACCTGAGTTCCCCCCACGCTCACGTCTGATGAAATGGGTCCCATCATCGTGTCAGGAGACACCAAAAGAGAAACCATATCGCCTTTGTTTTCAGGCTGGGGTTGCATACATAAGTCGAGCACTGATATCGGATGACTCCAAGTGAAATCGGTGCTTGTGGTTTCGATTCCGTTTGCGGTCACGGCTTTCGTCGTGGCCTGATAGTGGCCACCGGTTGGAACCGTTTCCTCCTTGATTTCAACTAACTGGCTAGTGACGATATCGGTGATGGCAATACTGGACAGATTAATGGTGTGAGCGGTGTCGGTCGGGCACGTGGTCGGCTCTGTCACTCCATAGGTTTCTTTCCACGCGGCTTCAGTAACGCAATATAATTTGTAGTGATTCACTGACATTTATGTGTTGAGTAGCAGTGGTCGTGGTGTGTTTTTTTGTTTTTGAATTACAATTATTTTTTTCGCTCATTCAAATCACAACACATTGCATATTCCGCAAACTGTCATCCATCTTGTCACGACCGTTTAATCGAGCATATTCTAAAATATGTATTAATAAAATAAAAATTCCCGGTCACACCCAAGTCAATACATGGACAAAGCCGAACCTCCCTGTTATGATGATTGTTTTGAAGACGTGCCATACCCTCCTGTACCAAATGGGGGAGATTTGTTGGATGACATAAAACTCAACTGGGCAGAAGAAGACACTCAGACGGTGCTCCGGTTTGAAGAAATGCGCAAGCAAGCTCAAGAAACCCTGGAGCAAAAAATAGCCGAGTTAAAGAAAGAATACCAAAGTGCTGTACACAAAATCGAGATACTTAAAAACACCGCCCAGCGCGAAATTGCTCGGAAACGTGCGTTGAAAGTGAGAACGCTGATGCGAGGCGGGTATGGAGAGGGAGAAGACGAGACCATCGGAGTGGATTATTGGTATCCGTTTAAATTGATCTTTAATGGAGCTTAAATTCCCAATAAAAAAAAAGTTGTTTATACAGAAAACACACAAAACAAAAGAACACCGCCCCAATGTGCGGTATTGCAGCTTTGCTCGTGCACGAAGCTGCCGCAGAAAATCTTGCGCACATCACCGCAGCGCTGGAAAATGTCCTGAATCGCGGCTACGACAGCGTCGGGTTGGTGAGTGTTCTTCCAACTGGGAAAGCTCTGCGCATTCGCCGTGCTTGGGAAGACGAGGCCGCGTTCGTGCGATGGATGCGAGCGATTAACCAACACGCGACCGATTTGCAGGGCGCTCGGGTGTTTGCTTGCCACAGTCGGTGGGCAACCCACGGGCCAAAAACCGAGGCCAACTCACATCCCCACGTCTCTGCGAACAAGCAATTTTTTCTTTGCCACAACGGCATTATCCAAAACTACCAAGACCTCAAAACGTCCTTGCCGACAGTGCAATACGCGTCGTTGACGGACACGGAAGCGGTGGTGCAGTTGGTGGGGGCAGCGGCCGCCGATGCGGAAGATTGCTTTTCCGCGTTTCAACAAAGCGTCTTACGCTGCGAAGGCACGTGGGCATTTGTGCTGGTTAACGTGCGCGAACCCAACACTTTGTACGTCGCGCGGCGGGGCAGTCCTCTCCTAATCGGTTACAACGCAACGCAATTATTTGTTGGGTCCGAGAGTTCCGTGTTCGATTCCCACTGCACACACGCGATCCCGTTGCCCGAGGGCATGATTGCACGCATTCGCAGTGTCAATAACACGTTTTTGTTGTTCGACGGGACCCAAGAAATCCCCATCGCCGCCTACACACCCGCTGCCCGGTTCGTGCTCGCACGGCCCCAGAGCCGAAGTTTCGCGCCGTTTAGTGCTTGGACCGAAAAGGAAATTCACGACCAAAAGAGCAGTCTTTGGGAAGCCATGAACCGCGGCGCCCGTCTTTTTCCGCGCATTCACTTGGGTGGCTTGCAAAGTCAGCAAACCACTTTGAGCCGTGTCCAACATCTTATTTTTGTCGCGTGTGGAACATCGCTCAACGCGTGCCGGTTCGTGCTTTCGCTTTACAAGAAAATTCACAGATTCGTGAGCGTCCAGGTGCTGGAAGCGAGTGAATTCACCGCGGACGACTTACCGCGGTCGGAGAGAATTGGGTGCGTGTTTGTGTCCCAGAGCGGGGAGACGCATGACTGCTACAAGGTGTTGAAATTTATTAAGAGCCATCGGCCGTCGGCCCATTGCATTGGGGTGGTCAACGTGCCCAGTTCGCTCTTGGCACGCGAAACCGATTGCGGCGTGTATTTGAACGCGGGGCGCGAAGTGGGTGTGGCATCGACCAAGTCGTTTACTTCTCAAGTGGTGGTGTTGACGTTAATCGCTCTGTGGTTTGCGCAACTGCAAAATTCAGAGATCGTGGCACCGTATCAGGAAATGCTTTTGCAACTGCATCAAAAAGTTCCGGTTTTTATCCCGCGCCTGCGACAAACCGCACACGACCTGGTCCCCGTGCTCCGCCACGTCAGCACCCTCTTACTTCTGGGTAAGGGATGTAGCCACAGCGCAGCGTTGGAGGGGGCCTTGAAGATCAAAGAACTCGCTTATATTCATGCCGAAGCGTTTGCCGGCGGTGCATTGAAGCACGGGCCGTTTGCTTTGCTCTCACAAGGCACGCCGGTCTTTCTCCACGTTTGGAAAGGCCCGCACTTTAAACAAATGATTTCGGCGTGTGAAGAAATTCAGTCGCGGGGAGGGTTCGTCATGGCTCTCACGAACAGCAAGACAATGCCTGCGTGTGTGAATAAAGTGATCTACATCGACGCCACGACTGAATACACCTGTTCGCTATTGAGCGTAATTTTTTATCAATGGCTTGCCTATTTGTTGTCCCGGGCCAAAGCGATTGATCCGGATAAACCACGTAACCTGGCCAAAAGCGTCACTGTAGAATAAAAAAAAAGTCCACTACAGTTAAAAAAAAAACAAATATAGATGGCGCGACGCACCAAAAAACAGCACGATTTTTCCGCGACGCTCAGTCCAAGCGAACGCGAGGCCTATCTCCTTATGCTGGGACAAAAACCGCTTCTCGTGACGCAATTAAGAAAAGAAATGAAAGCGGAAAACTTCAAACGGGTTTTGAACTTGCCGATTGAAGACCGCAATGCAATTTTGGAACAGGGCCTGGGACCAGCCGCGGTGCGGCTCTTTCTTCGGGAAAATGAAACTATACGCGCCATGTTAAAACAGATGACGTTACACGACCCCCGCGAGGTCGCTCAGCTTTCCGAATCGTTGGATGTACGCACGATGTTAAAACAGATGACGTCACACGACCCCCGCGAGGTTGCTCCGCTTCCCGAATTGTTGGATGAAGATGAATTGGAGATGCGGGAGTTCTTGGAAGACTTGGAGAAAACACTGCCCACCGAGCCCCAAATCGAATTAGATCCCACCATCGTTTGGGTCAAAGGATACCTGCCCGGCAACAAATTGGTGTACTATCCTCTCGACTGGAGCCGAGCGGAGCTTGTTGCGTTTGGTAAGAAAAAATTGCAGAAAATTCAGTTTCGCGTGACCTCAAACCTGGTCCTTCTTCTTCCCAACAAGAAGAAAAAACGTCAGTCAACCTTGCGAGTTAAATACAAAGACAAGGACTCGATCCTGGTGAGAAAAGTAACCCTACTCGACAAAGATCAAGTGATTGAAGAACTACCCCAGCTTTTTTCCATTTCCGCGGCTAAATTTTTTCGCATCTTTCGGGGAACCAAGAAGCCTCTGGCCCAGGGCATGGGAGTGGCTTTCGTCACTGCTCAGGGCAGCGCAAAAACTTCGTTGGTCCGTAACGTGGGCCACAACCGCGAGCTGCGTAAATGGAGATTAACGGGATCGGATGAGAAGCGCATGGTCTTTACACTAACTCGTGATAACAAAGTCGAGGGAGCTGCTGCGGGCGCAGTCTTTTTTTTCCCAGTCCCAAAATTTCTACCCACGGTGGACAACCCCGAGGTGTACCAGACAATGGGTAAACTTAGATCTCAAGCATCGGCAAAAACCAACCAGGAACTCGAGACGTTGCGGGGCTCTTTCGTGGATATTGGGTGGTTGCAACGAGCGGAAGAAGAGTTGCAGCGCCAAAACGTACAAGGTTATCAAAAAATCGCGGTGCCGATCCGAACAATTTTCAACCCCGCCTTGACTCAACGCGTCATCGCTAAATTTCCCAATGGGGGAAGCGCTGTTATATTTGTGTCGGAATATGAGCACACAATCAGAGAAAATAAGGAATTTAAGATTCGAGTCAATCCCTTGGTTCAGTTTACTTTTGTCCGCCATCCCAAATACGCCGATCGGTACCAGATATCGGTCAACGGACTGGACGTAAATCACCTGCAGCCCGCGACGGGTAAGTATTTGCAACCAGATCGGAAAACCCACAAAGGCCGCGGGGCTAAGAAGCCAAAAAAACCAACCAAACAGTGGTTTTCCATCCGGTTTGACGACACGCTTCCCCCCCTTTTGGATCTCAGTTTTGGAAATTACCTGGGGATCGGCAACAGCGATCAGCCCGATGCGCATATTTTCCCTTTGGTGAATGTTGAGCAAATCGGAGAGGCGGTTTTTTCGGCAGACATGCTGCGCGACACCTTAATGGTGTCGCAAAAAATTATTCTCGACTACGTGGCGAATCACGTGACCGTCAAAAACACGGGGGAAACTTTATTTGACCAAGTTTATTTGTACTACCCTATTCGGTATACGAAATGGCTCGCATGGCCAGATGGAGAGCTGTTGAATAAATTTCTTGATTGGTGGCACCAGCATGCGGCCGAAGCGCGCCTCGCGGCAGAGCGGTGGTGTGAAGACAATCCGGTGAGCGCGGGGTGCTTGGTGAAACGCACGCTCGCCGTGAGTCAGTTGTTGGAGAAATTTAACCGTCTGTCCAAGCGAGAAAAGCGCAACATCAAATCGCGCAGCGAATTGGAGCAAGAAGCGGAAGCGGAAATAACACGGCAGCAAGAAGAACAAGCACGGGAAAAGAAAAAGAGAGAGGGGAAAGTGCTGCGAAGCGCGCGGGCCGGGCCCCTAACCGAGTACGCACAGGCGCGCAAAAATATTATCAAGTACGTATTACGCGAAAACCCTCACGTTCGTTTTTCCACGCTAAAACCGAAAGCCCTGTCGCTGCTCCCTCAGCCGTTACAGGATTTTGACAACCTCCTGGTCAGTTTTCCGAACAGCATTGTCCGTATCGGCGGCACACCCGAGTGCGTGGGTGTGATCCGAAGTGGGTTGAAGCAGTGGGCGGCAGCTGGGACCTTTGACAAGCTTTGGTTCAAATACAAAGCCTTTTTCGACACGCCTCCGGGATTGTCCTTTGACGATTTGTGGGCGGATCAACACTTGGTTGATGAAACTTACCACCTCTACTTTAATTTGAACATGGCGTATTTGCTCCATCAGTACTACCCCTCTTTAGGAGTCCACTTTTCGGACACTGAGCTCGCCAGGATTGAACACCAACTCTTGCCTTTTTTGCAAGCCAGATGGGCGATCAAAACCCGCTTTCCGCGAAAACCGACGGACCCGATGACTGGTATCACGGAAGAAGACGATTTATTTATTGAAGAAGAGGACAAAAAACGTCGCGCTCGGTACCGGGAAAGAAAGGTAAAACGCCACCCGGAGCTGCTGGAGAAATACCACCAGCAGTTAAAACGCTACGTCGCACAGAAGAAGAAGGTCCAAGCTTTCGGGCTTTCTTACCTATTGGCGTACTTAATCTCAGACGACTATAAAAGACAGCCCTGGGTTAACATTTTTAGCGCCGCGACCGCGCTGCGCCGGCCCATGTTGAAACGCGGTCGCACGAAACATCAATTTTATAGTAAACGAGACTGGCAAGTGTTGGCATTCGAGGAGTACTTTAAAACGTATCGGGACCCAACTCCTTCCTGTCACTTGCCTTTGTTGGGACCCGCACCAAGTATCGAAGCCACGCTTCGTCAGTATGTTCGGTTGTGGACATCCCACGAAGAGTGAAACCGCTTGTTGGATAAGAACCGCTGCGCATCGAAGCACGTTGTTGTAGAAAAAATCAAATCAGGTAAGGCTTGGCAAACGTGAAACAGCGCCCAGCAATCGGCCAATGCGTCGTGGGCATTGGCAATATGGTGTCCACAAAGGGCAAGATGAAGGTTGGATAAACGAAAAGATGGTTTTCTTTTAATCCAGATTAATTTTTGACGCGGCGCAAACTTTTTGAGCCACAGGTAAGTGTCAAAAATGTATGCCCAGCCAATCCGGCGCATGGTTTCCTCGACGTCGTAGCCAAGGCGGTGCATTTCCTTCCACAGGATCAGAAAATCAAATCGGGTTCCACTATGGGCGATGAAAACGCACGAGTTGGTTGAGCGGATAGAATTAAGCCAAATGAAAAACGTTTCCAGTACCACTCCGAGCAACGGTGCGGTTTGTACATCCTCCGTGCTTTTGCCCGTAATTTTCTGCGCGATGGGACTAATGGGCATTTGTGGATTAACGAAGGCCGAAAACGGTGTTCCCACCCGTGTTTTTTCCACGCTTGCGACAGCTGCAAGTTGAAATATGCGGTCTTTTTCTGGATCGGGTCCCGTTGCCTCGATGTCAAGGAAAATTTCAACGAGCATGTTTGGTGTCATTTATGTGTTCAGTTGTGATTTTTTTTTGATTGCGATAATCTTGTCTCGCCCACACGTGTTAAAGTGGTTGCTTTTTTTTTTCAAGTTGGTTTGTGGAGCGTCGCCGAATCAGAAGTGTAAAAAAAATCTGCAAATGACCGATCTCGTAATTGATATTGTGCGTTTCTGCTTGTTTTACAAAAAAACAAACATTCAAATTAATAAACACACGAATGTTTGACTTATCTAAACGATGGTGGGTTTTCGGTCACGAGATTTACGAGGCACGTGGCGGTTTGCATGACCTTAAAGGAACGTTCGATACAAAATCAGACCTCGACGAGTTCTTGGATGGGACAGTGCTGGTTGCTGAAAGAGAAATGACTCGCAGAGATTATTATGAAGTGCAAGTGTATGATTCACACAATTATATTTGGACTATATGCCGCCATAGGTCGCCATCGCCGCATACTTGGCCATAGGTGGGTCACGGGTATGGCCGCCTATGAAATCCTTGATATAAAAATCTAAAAAATTAAAGAAATTTTTAACGTGGGCCGTGGTGACAAGAACTGGTGTCTTATCGATTTGGGTGTTCGTCAATAATGTTGTTGGTTAAATTAAAAAAAAAATGGGATGTTGTTTTGGTCAAGAAGACACAACCGAAAACTATCACCCTCTAGCGGCTCCTCGGTTGCATTTGTGTGGGCGGTGTGGGTCGCAATTCCACTGTCGCACGCCTGGGCCCGAATGTCATTGCTATGACGAATTGTACAATGATTCAACGACGTATTACTATTGCAAATGCCTGCTAGACAAGAAGAAAGGCTGTAATAATCGATAGTATTTCGCGCTGAAACTGCGAGGAAAGGTACAGAAATGTTACCGGATCAAACATTTTTACCGTCGTTTCCCGGAACCTGTACGTGCAAGAGGTATTCACCACCTCTGTGCGGTTCTCGAACGTCGCTGCATCCATTTTAATTCTTATCAAACTTCCGGCCGCCCGCAAGGGCGCCATGAGTTCTGGACGCTCAATGGTAAAATAGCGTTTGTGTATTTTGGTGATCGGCACTCGCTTCGTGAACCAAGGGCCGGTGTACATATTTTGTCGGTACTGGATGGTTAATGGAATATTGAAATCCACGTAAAAATGCAACATTTTCAGTAAACCCATTTCGATTTTATGTTGCTTGTCCATTGCCCGCTGTTCGAACAAAATTGCACGCGCGAGAGCGTCTTCGGACAAGTGAGATTTCATCTCATCGTCCAAGGATTTCTGGCCTAAGATTGCATCCAATTCACGCTTGACGGCGTATCGTGAACAGATAGCCTCTGCTAAACCTGGGTAGGTTTTCAGAAGTCGGACATAATCTTCCTCAGTGAATAGAGCGATGGCCCGTTTCCACACCTGTTTTACTCGGGTCGCTTTACCTTGGTGGAATTCGTTCAACACGTTGGGTGTGGGGATTACTGAAAAGGATTCGGCCGCATGTGTTATTCTGTTCCGTTTGGCGGCCCGCGTTTTGGCGGTTATTTTTTTCAAAGCACGCTTCATCAAGGGAGGGAAACTTTTAATTTACATAATAACATTTTGTTGAATATATAAATTTACACACAAATTTGGTACGTTTGTGATTATAATGCAACGATACTTTGACAGTACCATCAAAAGAGTCACAATGGGAAACCTGTGTTACAAAGACCCAACTCCTCCTTGTTGTGCGTATGGCCGTCAATGGGACAAATATTACAATCAGCGGATGACTCGGTGGCTGAACACAGCTTCAGGTGCAGCTGTTGGTTCCCACGAAGTGGTCGCCCATCAGCATTTCCTGGCCAGTAAGAGCGCGCTTGGTCAAATACGTAAAACAAAACCCCCCACCGACGTTCTGTGCGCAGACTGTCACTGGAGGCGAACATTTTACACTAAGAAAACACGCCGCTCGCCGTGTGTCATTCAGCGTAAACTGGCAGTGCATTGAAATGAAAAAAAAACTTGGCTCCGTGCGTGTGTGTGTACATAATATTTCTATCTGGCGATGCCAGTTTTTTTTTGCCATTTTTTTTCGTAAATTAAAAATATAAAAGAAAAAAAGCGGACAGCATGCGTGCACGAAGATGGCTTGCAGATTTAGCAAAATCACAAATCAAAAACAAGATAAGAATTCCTTGCTGTGCAACAACCCGTCAATGGTCCAAAATCAAGTGCCAAACTTACAGGCGTCGGCATTGCGTGTCTCCGCTGAACACCGGCCCAATGCATACGTTTGCATTCTTACCACGCAAAACTTGCTTAAAGTATTAAAAAAAAATGCAGACGGTATGCCAAGGTTCGGCAAAATGCAAGAACAGCGTCGCCAGTGGCAAGAAATGTGTCGACCATGCAAAGCTTCACCAATTGTATTGTAAACTCACTCGTGCAAAAAAGAAAGGCGACTCCGACTCCATTACCTCGCTTTATTTACAAATTACAACTAAAAAACAAGAAATTGCCAACAAGAGAACGTTTCGCAGTCGTGGCAGTGCCCCGACCCAAACTCGTAACGCGCGTAGCACAACCGAATTGTCCGAAACTCAGCACATGATGGACACGCTGGTGCATGAAACTGAGATCGCCTCGCCCGATGGCACGTTAGTAAAAAATCGCGTGGAAATGTCTTCGGCCATATACAATCACACCCACGTCCGTCGAGCCTGTACCCACGACTGGCAATTTTCAGAGCTCAACGATGCCAAAACCGAGTTTTTCACAACGATGGACGAAGCTGCGAAATTTACGGATTGCGCGTTTCAGCAACAAGCCGACTGCGTCGCGGAGCGATCTGTGTACGTCTTGCGCGCGATCGGGACCACGTTTGTCAAAATTGGATTTTCAAGCAATGTTGGCACCCGCCTGTGTCAGTTGCAAACCGGCTGCCCCATCCAAATGAAGCTCGAATTTTCCTGGGAAACCCTTGATTTTCGGACGCTGGAAACGTGGCTTCATGAGTATTTTGCATCGGTGCACATCCGCGGAGAGTGGTTCGCTGTTAAAAAACCGATCGACTGGGTGCCTATATTTCGGCAATTTTTCCTTCGCAACCGTTGCCAGCAAGTCGCACATCTTAAGATGTTATAACACCTGAACATAGACATTTCTTGCTGGGACCCATGTATATATTTGTCTACATGCGCTACAGTAAATAGTGCCGAGTTTAAGCTGGTAGCAGGGCGTCCCACATCCGCAAGTAATGGCGTTGTTGCAAGTGCATGTTTTATCGGAACTGCCTTGGCCCTGAACTACGGTACTGGGGTGAAATTTGCAGCGATGAAAAGCAAAAGCGCATTGGGTGCAATAGTGAGTGTCCAGCGTGTCGACGCGCGACTCCGTATTTTCACACCGGGGACAAATTTCCATCTTTGTTGATACCGCAAGCAATTTTTTTTTATCAAAATCAACAAACTGCACCCACTCACGCACTACTTGAGCATCGTCAAAGCGGTGTTGACTGCGCCGCCTTGTGATTTTGGTTTTCCCACTGACAGTTTCGTGAACGTGTGTCCATAATCGGTGGATATTGCGACTTGGATCACTGAACTCGGGAGGTCCGGTTGATATACGCCATTGGCAATGATAGTGCGTCCTTGGGGAGACACAACGATGCCGCTGGGACGAAAGTGTTCCAAGGTCAGGGCGGGGCGCCAAGTTGTTCCGAAATCATTCGACACATTCAAATTGGAGTTGGCGCCATTGGCGCCATTGCTGATCACGGCCACGGTACTTGCACCCGTGGAACAATCGATGTGCGCCGTGGCCATGTTCGGAAGGTTATCGTGAACGAGAACCCACTGTCCTGAGAAACTGCCTCGGAAGATTTGCGTTTGGGTGACGATGAATGACGTCTCGGCGTTGCTGGCCCGGGAGATCGTGCCTGTCACAATGCTGGTGCCCGCACGAGAAGAATACTTTTTGAACACTTGGCCGTTGCCGAAAAAGACGCCGGTTTTGGTGAAAACAGCTTGCACCGTGCCGGCCGTCGTCATGCTGACGTTCAACACATTCGGATCATCAATCGCAGTCTGTGTATACGCGTGACCACCATCAGTGGATGTCCAAATTCCCCGGGTTGCCGTTCCGAGTATTTGTTTTTGACCATCATCGCTTATGGCAATGGCGACGACGTTGGCAATGGACATCGCCTTGGTAAACTTCCATTCATCCCAGGTTTTCCCCGCGTCGCTTGACCTGAAGACAGCAGTCCGAGTTGCCAACACGCCATCGACGCCATTTCCCGCCATGCCGATGGCGGTGATCACGTTATTCGGACCCGACGCGTCCTGGCCCAAGGCGACTCGGTGTTCCATAAGATCAGAGAACCCCTGGAGCGAGCCTCCAAGGGACAGGAAAACGATGCTGTTTCCGTTCATTGTGTTTTCTGCGTATGTCCACTGGATGCTTGGGTTGGACCAGGGAACCGTCTCGCTGTACATCGTCGGGGTCGTGAGCGCGATTTTCCCCACGCCCTGAACCCCAACCGGGTCCAGCGGCACGACGGTGAGATGAATTTCAGTTAAGTGGACGTTGATATCGGTGGTCAGATAAACGGCCGTGTTGTCTTCCCCCACGGCGAAACGCAGTACTCCGGTGGTCGCGATGCGGCCCTTGTAGGCCAAGCAGCAGCTCCAAAAATCGTTGGGTTGTTTTTGGCCCCAGTTCAAGGCAAATCTTTGTGCTCGTCCCTGGGGTGGGTTGAGGTTGATCCACACGTGATTGTTGCTCACCGAATTGTAGGTCATGAGGTAGGCGACATAATTTCCTTTTGTCAAATAATAATTATTACCCGCCTTGTCCCATCCAATTACGTTGCCATTCGGCGCCGTCGTTCCGTTGGCGTGCAGATCGCGCCGGTCTCCCGTGACGCCGCCCCAGCTCAAGTCAATCCAGCTCGTGAGTTCCCACGAAAGCGTGAGGATGGCCTGTCCGCTCAAGAAACTCCACACGAATGGCGCTTTCGCGGTCATCAACGTCGCGTCTCCAAGCGCCTGATTGTTAGCGGCCGTCGTGTTCAGGTGGACGTTGGTCCATGTCGCAGCTTTGGTTGGGTCGACGTAAATCGTGAGTAAACTTGTCGTGGACGTGCCATGGCGCACCGTCAGTTGGCAAAAAATGGTCTTGGGATCTGGGTTCGGAGTCACGCGGGTTAGTGTTAAGAACAGCGGGTCCAGGAGGTGGATATAATTGTTCGGGCTCTTGATGCTCGCGTACTGGGCATTGCACAGATCCCAGGTGGGATTAACCCACGTCCCCGCCGTTGTTTTGGGATCTACGCGAAGTTTTCCCACCGGACTCCATGGCTGACTGCTGGCACGAGTCCCCTGGATAATGGGCGCCGTGTCGACGTTGCCAGACACGGCCGCCAGTCGATACACGACGTCGGGGCCGAAGGTCCAGTAGGTGGTTCTCTCGAGGACGCCCGAACACGTTCCCGCAGTGTCGACCGCGCCCAATCCTTTGCACGTGGTGTTGTCCGAATACTGGCAATTGGATCCGATATAGTGCTTGTCCACTCCATCGAATTTGCTCTTGTAGGACGTTGCATGATCGCAATCGCAGGTTACTGCGGCTTTTTGGCGACTGGGGTCAAGTACTTGGTGGCCCTTGTTTTGGCAAAACCCAGGGTCAACCGTAAAGGGGCACATAATATGCGGTTGATCTTTTGGATAGTACCACGTTCCTTGGCAAAACTGTGGGTTCTGTTCATCAGGTGTACATTTTTCCACGACGAAACTTCCGTCGGGTTGTTTTGTTACGTTGCCGTTGGGATTTTGCAACAGGTACTCTTCCCACTCGTCGAGCGGCGCTTGGATCTTTCCGCTTTTCCGCGAGCAGTTGCGAGTTGGTCCATACGGCACCACGTCTTCGGAGCCATCGAAATAGACAGTGACCGTTTCTCCAGAACTCCCCAGGACCGTCGCGGTTTGGGCATCCACCGGAATGGGTTTTCCGCTTCGCCACCACTCGAGTAAATCGGCTTTATCCATATCAAACCAACATTTCCGGATGCAATTTCCGCTCTGGTCTGTCCACTGGTTGTAGTCCGATGCGCATTCGCGGGGCGCGGGCACGTCGGCACACGGGTCCGCCTGCTTGGGACGGCAGGGATGCCACTTGTTGACGCCGGTCACTGCATCGGGATAGCATAAAGACACTTGGCCAGCGGGACATTGGGGTTCGGCGGCTGGGTCGCAATAGCTTTGACAGATCCATTTGAAACCCGTTCCCATGTCACAGCGAGCGCGGTAGCCTTTCCCCTCTTGGCACCTGAACTCCGGGGGTGACGGCTTCTTGGGACACTTGGTGCTGGGGTCCACTGGGGGCACGCACTCCCATTTTCGGGTCTCCACGTTGCACTCGATCAGATTGGGGTACTTACAGGGCTTTTCCGGCGCATCGGGGCAAATGGTGGATGGTTCCACGCATTCCCACCGAAACCCAGAAGTATCTGTGTTGGGAACACACGCTGGTACCTGGGGCGTGAAACAATTTGTTGGTCGGTCGGCGGAAAAACAAGCCACGCACTTCTTTTCGGGTCCACAGGCTTTGTAGGGAACGCAACAATTGCTGTCCTCTGAACAATCGCCACCCACTGGCGCGCAGCCCGGATCGTCAGGGGGCACGACGTTAAAGGCGGTTGGTTGGTTTGCACTTATCTTTTTCCACACCGCTTGGTAATTGGAATCTGGGGTTGACACGACCACAACTCCCAAGCTATAATCAGAGGTGGTGATCCAGCCATTGCTATTTAAAATCACGTTGGGATTTGGTGGCAGCTGTCCTTTTTTTAACAAGACCAAAGGATCGTCCGCCGACTTGGGGGACGCGATGAAGTATCCCACGGAAGGGGTTCCTTTCACTTCCACTCCCAAATCAAGGCCAGCTGCGTTCCAAAACCAAAAGGCCTTCAAGCCTTGGTCCCAGTCCTTCCAAACACACGGATTCGCGCTCCACACAAGCTGCCCGAGCTCGCTGGTCGACAAACATTTGCCCTCATGATTAAGAAAAAATGCATTGGCGCTGGGGTGCTTGGTCGCTGCAATGCACATTTTATTGATACAAAGACCGTTGTCACAGCATCGGTCGGTTGGACCGCACGGTTGTCGGTCACCAACGCAATCTAAGCACGTGCCCTCAGTTCCGCTTTTGAGGTCGCATTTGAAGTTTTTGCAACAAGGATTGGAGGCACTGCACCCCTCCCCAGGGTTGCCACACTTGTAACATTTGTTAGTGTCTGGGTTACACATTAAATCTGGGCAGCAGAACTCGGTCGTGGTATCGCAGGACTCGCCTGTTGTTTTGCAACCCTTCTCACATTTCCCCTCCTTCGAGCACGACAGCCCGGGGCAACAGGGTTCTGTCACCGAACACGTTTCGTCCTGACTCTTGCAACGTTCACATGTGTTCGCTTCTGTGCATATTAAACTTTCACAGCATTGTTTCGTGTCGGTACACGAACTGTGCTCCGGATGACAGGTACCACACTTGCCGTCGATGCATTTCAGCCCTGAGCAGCAATTGCCGGGATCTGCGCGACAATCTTGGCCACCCGGAACACACTTGGAACATTTATTGTTAATACATTCGAGTCCTGTACAGCAATCGGCACTATTTTCGCAGTCGGCATATTCTTGTGCGCACGTTTTCTTCACCACCCAAAACCAGACCGCCAAAGCAACGGCGGCTCCGATTACCACTAAAGCGCCGACAGTAATCAAAATGTACATCAGCGGTTTTTTTTTCATCGTAGAGTATTGCTTTTTGTTTTGTTTTAACACAATTGAAAGATTTTTTTTCCCTATTTTGGTGTTTAAAAACCAGCCGGATGTTTAAATGCAGGATTTTCCACGTTAAGCTTATTGGCACAGGATTGCATCCAGCGTTCTACGAACCCAAGTTGTTTGCGCAATACGTCACGGCCTCTGGTAATTTTGCGCTCTAACTCGACGTCCGGCCTCCCTTGAAATCGGCGCACGTCTGCGTCTCTCGCGGCGCCAACATTTTTTTGGAGTTTGGCTTTGAATTTCGCCCGCACCTGAAGCCAAAACGATTCCAGGTCGGCGTAACTGGCAAATCGCGCACATTTTCGGTCAAACCTTTTTCGCAGAGCAGCAACGGCCTCTGCCTGTGTCATTCCCTTGATAGCACTTTTCTTCAAGGGCACACCCGACGTATCTCGGCTTCCTGGCGCCTTTTGCGCGCGCCATTTCTTCATTGCTTCCCGGGAAGATGGTTTCCCGCGTTTTCCTTTTGTCAATTTTTTGGTTTTGGCCATTTTGGGGGTTTTTTTTAACTAATAACAACGGAAAAAAAACCTCCCTGCGCCTCGTCTTCAACGCGTCCGCAAGTGTGTGTGTGTGTGTGTGTGTGTTTGTCTGGTTAAAAAAGATAATCTATTTTTTTCATTTATGTTAATTAAATTCAAAAGCAGTGTATCGACATGCTGAAAGCCTTCCCGAATTGGTATAAGCCTTCGACTCGATGTGTCAGAACATACGCCCGAAAAAGCCAAGTGGAAACAAAAAATGTGTCTGCCGATCCATCACGAACCCCGGTCATCAAAGAAAAAAGCGACCTTGTGGCAACAGTGGTTTCCACGGAAAATAATGGAGTCGATTTGGAACCTGGCTCGCTCGTGGAACAAAAAAAGCAAGAAGTAGAGCTACCGAAAACGCGCGTTGTTAAACAACCAAAAGAAGAAGAAGAAGAAGCCCCGCCAGTGGAGTCGGCTCGCATTGAACCACTCACGAAAAAAAACGAAGCTCTGTTACTTGAGTCGCAGAAACCGACCAGCATTGAACCACTGCCAAAAGAAGAAGAAGAAACTACGCCAGTGCAGTCTCAGGAACTGACCAGCATTGAACCACTACCAAAAGAAGAAGAAGAAGAAGGAGATCCGCCAGTGGAGTCTGCTAGCATTGAACCACCAACGAAAGAAGACGAAGCTCCGCCCGTGCAGCCTCAGGAATTGACTAGCATTGAACCACTATTAAAAGAAGAAGAAGAAGATGAAGCTCCACCAGTGCAGCCTCCGGAACCGACCAGCATTGAACCACTACCAAAAGAAGAAGAAGCTCCGCCAGTGGAGTCGGCTAGCATTGAACCACTGCCAAAAG
>Ga0180434_10004320_pt1 | contig 17369 bp, 33 predicted proteins | sample SS_ome_7_FD_132453 | JGI IMG/M metagenome (GOLD analysis project Ga0180434, IMG submission 132453) | Hypersaline lake sediment archaeal communities from the Salton Sea, California, USA - SS_1_D_2 metaG | ecosystem: Environmental > Aquatic > Non-marine Saline and Alkaline > Hypersaline >...
ACCGTCAATATGGAACAGCCCGTTAGAGTCTGTAACCGTGCCGTTGTTCCCGACCGTCACGCTTGCTCCCGCTATGGGAAGATGGTCGTCAGCTCCCCAGACAGCGCCGTGGCACCTCGTGCCGGCAGTGACTGTCAGCTGTCCATGCAGCAGCGTGCCTCCTTCTGAATCGACAATCCTTACGTTATATAATCCTGGCTCGTCTGGACGAAAAGTCCATTCAAGCACCTTCTGTTCTCCCGGGTTCAATGTTACTCTCATTTTGCTACCTCCAAAATAGCCTCTGTACTTCCTGCTTCTCCACCTTCATTCGATACCAAACAGGAGATCTGGACATCGTTTCCAACCTCTACCATCTGCGGGTTTATAATCAGGTTGTTGAAAACAAAATCTGCCGGAAACTCCAAGGCTTCGAACGAACCGCTCAAACCGTTCAGCCTCACATGGTAAACCCCTGCCCTGTCAGGAACAAATATGAAGCTCAGCTCTTTCGATTCGCCCGGATCCAGCGTCACCTGCATTATGTTACCTCTAAATCAACTATCCTCGTTGCCTTTTCTCCTCCGTTGTTCGTGGCGATGCAGCTGATAATCACTTCGTCGCCGACCTCGCACTCCGATGGATCGATGACCAGGTCAGACAGCTCTATGTTCTCGGGATTCTCTTCGCTGCCGCCTCCCACCAGTTGAGTCAAGGCCAGTATGCCAGCCCCAACGCCCAGCGCTATTCCTGCCTTCTGCTTGTTATCCATTATCTTTACCTCGCTGCTGTAATAAGAGATTAACCGTTGCCTTCATTTCTCCTTTGAATTCGCTAAAGTCTTTAGTCATGTCTACAGAAAATTTGTCTATTTTGCTGTCAACGTCCTCCAGCTTTTTGGGGCAATCCTCCATCTTGACACATTTTTCTCTTATATCAGTTAATGTGGAAACCACCCCGTCTGCAAAAAGAACTTTATCTATAGTATTTACTTGCTGTTCCAATGCTCCCTGCCTCTTGGACGAGTTAAGCACATGGTACAGGAACATCCCCAGGGCGCTTGCCCCTCCAACTATGCCGCCTGCAGCATTCGCTACCGTAGCCCAATCACTCATAGCTTCACCTCGATCCCCAACTCTGCAAACACGTTGGTCATTTTGTTGGCGATGCTCATGGTATCGCTGCCGGCAAAACAGAGCCCGACCAGCCCGTTATTCTTGTTCAGCAGAACCGATCCGCTGTCGCCACCCTCGAGCATCTTTGTCATGATTATCTGGTCAGTGAAGATGGCGATACCGTCTGTCATCATCACCTGAACAGTGGCGTTGATGGAGGTTATGATGCCTTCTGTCAGCTCCGTGGTCCTCCCGGACTTTTTGACATTCATGTTGACCTGAGGAGCGATCAAGGCGGGTGCTGGTTCTCCATAGCCTAAAATCTCGAAGGTAACATCATGGGAGGCAACTTCAGCCAGGGCACAATCGACGATGTTCTCTACCTGAACGGTCGGATTTATTCTGGTTTTTCTACACAGGAATTTCAAGCCCAAGAGTTTCCCGATGAAACAACCGAAATCAGCCAGCCCATTCAACCCAGTACAAACAATGTTGAAGAATGGGCAATCGCTCCCGCCTGCTACCTCTATCGGTACAAACTTGGCGAGAGTCCCGATCTTGTCCAGAATGGTGCCACCATCATAAGCACCGGGTTGCAGGATCGGATCCCCGATCTCGGCCTTATTCTCATGTGCCAGAACGTGGTTATTGCTTAAAATATAGGCTTTATCGCCCTGCTGGATCTTCATGCCCAGGGTGCCGGCAGTGACATTGACATGCCCGACCGAAACTCCACCCGGAGCTGGCCGCCACTTACCCGTCCGCCGTGTCGTCAGAGCTTTTGGGATGCCGCCTACCTCGATGACATCCGTTTCAACCCCATTGATCTTCTTCGGGATGATCTCGCGCTTACTCAATTGTGAGAGCGGTTTCTTCTTAACGACGCCGACTACGACAGCTGGGCGGCCGGTGTCCTTCCCGTCGACAATCTTTTTACCCTCGCTGATATAGACTATGTTGCCTCCAGCCACTACCTTCATATAATGCCTCCTAAAATTAAAATTGCATATATGGCTCCGCCTATTCCCACTCCCCACAACATTCCCTTTATATCCTTCCAGGCGTTATCTGTCAAGTGTCCATCCTCGTTTACCTCATAAATCACGAGTAAAGCAATCCAACCGATCGCAAGCCACCAGGCAATATACCCAAATAAGACGAAGAGCAGTCCATGGGGCATGTGTAGCAGTATCCGCTCCCGATCGGTATGCAATGCCAAAGCCCTCACGGCGATCGTACCTCCAACGCCTGCTATAGCTCCGACAGCTGCAACGATGGCGTACAATACCTTCGAATCTGCCGGCTGCGTGACGAAGGCGACTACCCCGAGTATGGTCAAACACACCAGGCTGGTTATTATCGTTAACTCACTCTTCATGATTTCCTCCTCAATTGGCGTACAGGCAAGCCTGCAAAGCCTAAGCCGAAATCACCAAGCAGGTAAGGAGCCGTTGCGGTAAAACTCCCAGATCGGAGGTCGCCTATCTGGTACAAAACCCGCCGCGGTGCCTGTACGCCTGTAAAATTCATAATTAAGCCTCCCTCAACATAATAAATGGTCCATACCCAACTATGTCTTGGTCAGGTTGTGTGGCAGGATCGCTCAACCCCGCTGCTACTAACCCAGATTGCCCTGTCTTGTAGAATGAAAGGTATGACCGATATACATAAGAGTCATACTGCCCCGAGCCCGGAGCGTGTGCAGCGCTCTCTTCGTCAATATAGTAAAGAGTTGCCTGCCCATCAGAAACATACGCCATCCAGTAATAACCTAAGAGCGTTTGTGATATTGCAATTTGTTTTACTCCAGTTGAGTCTATCGCAACCGTTCCTGCATCAAGAAGCAGGTCGCCAGGCTTCCCGCCATCGTCTTCATAGATGCCTAGCCTTGCCAATGAACCTCCTGCTGCAGCACCCTGAACTTTAATGCCTAAATAATCATAACTTGTTGAAACAGAAACATGGATTGGAGAGTAAAACAGGTTCCCAGAAGAGGGTGATGCTGTGCCAGACTTTCCTGCCCATCCAGGCACAACCCACTTTGGCGTTATGTTGAAATCCAAAGCCCAAGCATCAGAACCGCTTGGCATATCTATCGTATTTATGCTTTTTGCATCTGGCATTATGCTACCCTCAAATTTATTCCAAGATAGTAGTAAAGCAAAGTGTCAGGTTGTGTGGCAGGATCGCTCAACCCCGCTGCTACTAACCCAGATTGCCCTGTCTTGTAGGCTGCAAGATACGCGCTAAGAGCTAACGCATCATCCTGTCCTTGTCCCGGACTTCTTATAATATAATCTTCATCCATACAACGGATTGATGCAGTGTCGTCCCCAACATAACACAGGAAATAATGCCCGCTAAGTGTTTGATTTATTACAATGCTAACCTCCGCATTGGCAGCAATGGAAACCGTCCCCGCATCAAGAAGCAAATCGCCAGGGCGACCAGAACTATCCTCGTAAATACCAAGTCTTGCCAATGAACCACCTCCAACAGCACCGATAACTTCTACTCCTATCCTATCGAAGGTAGTGGACTCATAAACATGGATAGGAAGATAAAATAAATTGCCAGAACCTATGCTGTAGCTTGCTGGAGTACCAGAAGCCCATCCTGGCACTACCCATAAAGGAGAAGCCATCGTAGTGGCAAAGGCATCTACCCCGCCACTAGCAGGAGCGTCCACTCCATATATCTTAGCTACATCAACCATTAAGCCTCCCTTAAACCAACCCCCATTGTACTCACGCTGAGAGTAGTAGGAGCAGTTGCAGGATCGTCTAACCCCGCTGCTACTTGTGCCGACTGTCCCGATACATAGAAAGTGGGGTACATTAAACCATCTATGTCTTCATTTTCCCCCTGTACTGGACTTGTTGATACTCTTGTTCGGTCAGCAATATTCAAACTTGCAGTATCATCTGCAACGTATGCAAGCCAGTATTTGCCTTGGAGTGTCTGGTTTATTGTTATTAGCTTGTGTCCAGTTGAAGCTATAGATACGGTACCAGCGTCAAGCACAAGGTCGCCGGGAACTCCTCCATTATCCTCGTAGATACCAAGCCTTGCCAGAGAACCAACCCCTCCAGCGGCTGTAACATAAATGCCAATTCTCTCATACGTTGTAGATGAGTAAACATATATAGGGGTATAACAAAGGTTGCCTGAGCTTATACTTCCAGCAACCGACCCATGGCACCATCCAGGTTTTACATATTTATCCGTAACAGCAATGTCAGAATCCCAACCACCGCCAGCACCTCCGCTGACATCAAGCCCACAAACCTTGCTAAATGCCATTAACCACCACCTTCTAGCGCTTTTATCCTCGCTTCAAGTTCTTCTATCTTTGAGAGAAACGCATCCTTGGTTGTTTTTTCTGCAAAGGCTTTTTCTGCTTTTTCCTCTTCGGTAACTGGCACATAGTATTCGTTTAATAACTTGCCGGTTCCCTGCTCATACTCCTGTACGAGAACAAAATCTTCTTCCTGCGATGCCATTATGCTACCTCCACTAAAGTCAAATCTGGATTGAAGTAAATAATATCCGCTGACAATGCTATTCCAAGAGCCTGTACCTGATCCCCACTCCCGGAAGGCTGTGTCTGTGTAGGATTTCCTCCTGTAGTATGTACCCACAGGTATCCTCCAATAGTCCATGCCCAAGCATTATCACGAACATATCCTATCAACAGGAACCTTCCTGCACTATCCGCAGTAATGGCTTCTAGCGCCATTGCGATGGCAGGCATAGTCGTGCTTGCATCGGCATCAGCCTTCCACATCTTAGAATCGGCTGCCTTGAAATAGCAAACATCGCCAAACGCCAGATTTTCACCAGCGGTAAACTCCGCTGTTATTCCACTATAGCTATTGTCTGCTGTTAGCGCTTTAAGAAATATATCTTCTCCGAGTTTAGTGCTAAAACCGGAATGTTCTTGATCTGGCATAATACCTCCTACGTCATGTCAAGTTCTATTCGTCCATGCTCCATTCGACTAACGCGGTCAAAGAAACTTTCCCAGGTCATAGAAGTGTTGGCTACAAGCCACGTTTTAGTAGCAGCTTTGAACTCTGCCTCTGTTTCGCCTGTATTACGAAAGACATATTTTTGAAGCACATTGCTTTCGTTTTGGATTATATTTACTTCCATATTATCCTCCTAAACCGTTATATTGTGTCCTACTTCTGTATTTGTTCCCCCATCGACAAAGGCAGTGCCATTACCTAGAAGTTGGTTGCCTATGACGATGTTCTTCGTTCCATTGACAACCTCAATACCATCATCAGTGTTGTTCGTACAGGTATTAGAACTTATCGTATTGTAATTCCCACTGTTTTGAGTATTGATCCCATCTTCGCTGCCACTGATGCAGGCATTGCCTGTAACAGTGTTGTAGTCGGCAGCATAAAGCAGTATTCCCTTTTTGCCACCATAACAGGTATTGCCAGTAACAGCACAATAGTCTGCTTGGTAAATATCTATGCCATAATCGGTATGGTTTCGTATGGCATTTCCTGTGATCGAACAGTATTCGCAACCTAAGTTGTAAATGCCATCGTCCCCTGTGGTATCAATCGTGTTACCACTGACCGAACAATGGTCTGATCCACTGAACATGCTAATGCCATGACCACTCGGATTCTTGATATGATTACCACTTATACTTGAATAATCAGAACCACCCACTGAGATAGCAGCTCCGCCATCATCCTGAAGATGATTCCCTTCTACAACTGAATTATATCCTTCATCTAAGTAAATCCCACCGCTTGAGGTTGCGGTATCACCATCAAAAATGTTGTCTGCTATTACCGTATCGTAACAACCATAAACATATATACCATAGTCGTAATCAAACATTATATTGTCTGATATGTTAACCTTGTTAGTGGTATCAAGGTACACTCCACAATAGACGCTATCCCTTATGATGTTGCCTTTTACTGCAACATGCTCGCTCACTGATCCGGTTACACCAAGGGCGATTCCGCTCTGTTCACAATCATAGATAGTATTATTATGAATGTCCGAGTAGGTGACATTTTCAAAAATGACACCATTTCTCTCAATGTTCTCAATGCGGTTGTTAATGACCTTGCTGTATGTGACCGAGTTAAACCTTATTCCATTCTGCCTTAAATCATCGGCATCACCTACTGTTTGGTCGCCATAGAGCCAGCAGTTCTCAATCCATATCTGAGTCTTGCTATCTGCAAACACGCAGTTCGGTCTAGCCCCTGCTACTCCTGCACCTGCTGCAATAACTGCTTTAAGGCTCCTAAGCATGGTGCGGTTCCCCATTTCGACAAGACCGTTTTCGGCTCCTCCTATCCCTGCACCATCACCGCTTATTATCGTACCAAAACCAGATCCCATCAGCGATGTGTCGTCTGGCACTGTTAGGTTAGCTGTTATGTTATAAGTCCCTTCCAACAGGAATACAGAACCTCCTGCCGCAGCGGTTAAGGCTGCTTGGATCTCCGCATCATCAGCAGTGCCATCACAGACATAATCTGCCATGTTCTTATTTAGAGAATCGTTAGCTGCTACTACGAGAGTCTTTGCTCTTATATCTAACTTAATCTCAGGCATAACTTATTCCTCCTGGAAGTATTGATACGGTATGTCACGCGCAACACCTTCAGCTACAGCACTTTGGACAGTCACTTGAACATTATCATTAACGGTTATCTCCCTGAAATACACCCCATCATCCATGCCAACTGTCCAGTTGAAGGTTTCTATCGTTCTGTAATTTGTACCATCGATCTGATACTTTATCCTGATAGTTGCGTTCTGAGTTAGATTAACCATGTCAAGGTAGATTGAATTTACCTTTGTTGGCCTTACTGATGTGATCGTAAACGCTGTCTGTTCAGCAACTCCACTTGGATGAGAAAATGTCCCATCCGACTCCAAACTAAAGTGCGAAGAATAATCATTAACTGTAGTCCCTGCACTGTTATCCGTTATGACTGCCTCGCCATAAATGTTTATTGTGCCACCATTGCAGGTATTGTTAATCGTGATGTTGGCTCCGTTAGAATATATATTTGTCGTGCCGCCTGTTTGGCTAGCAAGAGTTAAATCCCCCCTCCAACCAAATAAATTAAGCGGGTTTGGGGTGCCAACCGTGAGGGTGAGAGCACCTTGCCATCCAACTGGCTGATGAAGGTCTATCACTCCGCCTGCAGCTAACGAAGCTGATGAAATCATGCAGTTGAAAAAGGCCCCCTGCATATCAACCGTAGAATAAATATATCCGTCATAAACCGTAATTAGACCACCACCTGCGTTTGTGCCTGTAATGGCGCAGTTTATAAAAGAACACCCATCCACGTCTTGCCCATTAAAGAGAACAGTGTCATCCAGGTTATAACGACCACCACCAAGAAAGGTGTATCCTTCCATGGTGTCTGGAACCGTGAACGAACCAGCTATTCTGATTCTGGTCAGATTGTTTGCTATTGCTATCGTGCGTGCATCTGCTTCAGAATTTACTGGATAAAATGGAGTACCGTATGGAGGCGCTGTTCCAGTTATACCGCTGTTCTCGTCGTACCAAACAGCGCCATCCTGATACCCTGACCCAACCAAGGCGGCTATGGCCTCTGCTATTGCTTCCAAACTGTCGGTCGACTGAGCAAAGGTTTCGTTAACATCCTTGTTCATTATACGGGCAATACGCCCGCGCTGATCTATTCCACCCATAATACACGCTCCTTATGAGCTTATTTCTTGTATTTAACTACGAAAAAGCCCGTTTCCTTGTTCTCCTCAACCCATGTTTCTTTACCCCAAGCCTCGAGATCCTTTTTCATCGCTTCAGCAATTTCTAGGTTAGGAACGCTGCTGCTGTAGCAGAGAAAATCGCCTTCGGGCGTCGGATCCCCGGAGAATTCTGCTATCTTTGGTTTTGTATCTTCTGGCTCCAGTATTGACTTTGGAGCAAGGTCCTTCTTTGTACTTTTCTTCGTACTCATCATTTCCTCCTGTAATTTAATGCCACCCAAAACCTTCATTGAAGGAGTAGGTTTCAACTGATCCATTCGCAAATTCGACTTTCATCTCCCAGACTAAACCACCTGTATAGGTGAGTGTTTTTTCGTTTATCGTCCAGTTTCTCTTATCGGTATCATAGAAATATCTCCCGAAGGAGTCTATCAGCAAATGTTCTTTCCCAAGATAGGCGCTCGGCACTTCGTCCAAGCATACATACACCTCCGTCGGGACTATCGGTTCTACGGTTACATTCACGGATGGCATGGTCACATTCAAAGATGGTTCGTAAAAGTAGAACTCGGGAATATGCGAGATCTCCTTTGTAACCTCTGGGCATTCTCTACAATTTATGCACCCGGGTAAAAGTAAAAGACATATCAATGATATGGCAACATATCGTTTCATGAGTTTTGCACCGCCTGCATGAAATCATCTGTTGCCCAAACCACTGGACCTTGCGGCTCTCCTGTAATAAATGAAATATCCCCGCTTACCGCCTTGGGGTTTATCTCGAGGACCGCCCTGGCATGGTACATCGTCCCCTGCCTCAAACCTGTTATAAGGGCGGAGAACTCGTCTCCGGTTATCTTGCCGTCCTGCCACGGGGTAACCATACCGTATTCGGTAGTCAGCCCGTACTCAAATCTCACCCTGCCATATCTGTATAAGCTATTCATCACATATCCGTTAAGCGTCGCCCGGCTTTCTCCTATCGCGGTCACTGGCAAAATGGCAACTGCTGCCGTACCTGCTGGTGCGGTGCTTGGCACTACAAAACTTTTGATTACCCCACAATCTGTGCCTGCACTATTGGTAGCACAGAGTTTGTAATACCATGTCCCTGGGGCAAGATTCATCACTTCATAAATTGAATCTCCAGTGGTTTTGCCTGCCTGGTTGGCCGTGAAAGAACCCAACACTGCTGGATCTGTACCGTATTCAAAGTAACAGGTACATGCTTCACCGCCATCATCCGTAAGTTCTCCATTAAAGGTAATAGGAGCCAAGATGGCAGGTACGGTTGCATCAAGCGTTGTTGCAGTAGGGATAACCACCACATCGCCCCATGATACATAGCCATTGTTGCCATCTTCATGACCTACTGCAAGCCTGCCTAGTCCGGTGCCAGCAGATATTAGCTCAGGAACCATGAGGCATCCTGTCCCTGGGCTAACAGGAAATACATTGACCGCATCTACCAAAACTGGCGTAGTGCCAGAAAAGGAGCAGTAGTAGCTGTCCCACCCGCCAGTGTTGATGCAGAAATGAGCTGCATCTATCAATGCTGATGATGGATACCTACACCCATTACATGGAGCAAGTTCAATCGGAGTGCCAACATCAGTTATCGCCAATGTAGCAACATCTATCGTCATGATTTTAACCCTGCAAGCTGGGGCGTTGTTGCCTATCGGTTGAATTATTCTCGTTTCATCTATTGCAATACATTGACCAGGGGTACGATATGTTCCTGATGTGTAGGTAACAACTCTTGTTCCAACATTTCCCGAACTGTCTGCTATGTTGGCTACTATTTGATTTCCAGCGTTATACCAGTTCCACAAAAAGTGAGTGTCGTTTATCCTAGTCACAAAGGGGTGTCTACTCGAAGGATTCCCATAAGTATTGCCTGACCTGAAAACACCGTTGGTGAGTGTGTTACCAGATATGTTTACGATCCTGTAGCCCCATTGGTGTCCGCCAACACCATAATAATTATGGTCGTCAAATATGACTACTGCCTGGCTAGTCGTCAATCTGGTTGAGTGGGGATCCATAAACTGATATATACCAGCTGCTCCTGCCCCGTCCCTAATCTTTAATGACACATGAAAGGTAATTACATTCCCCACAACTGTTCCGATGACACAGTAACCATTATTGGCATCATTAGCATCCATATAGGTAAACAGCAGCTTGTTGTCTTCAATATAACAAACAGCATTGCCGATAGAAGAACCGTTTGGGCAAATCTGGTACTCAGCTCCCCACGTTTCAGTCCCATCAGGCTGTATTTCAAATATCCTGGCAATCATCGGACGAATACCGAGAGTAGTATTGTAATAGACCATGCAATACTTATTCTCAGCCACCTTTGACATGCGACAGTATTGCACAAGGTCTACTTCAAACTGAGTTGGAGCCTGCCAGGATATTACGCCCATTACACTAATCCAATCCTTTTCGCATCGAAGAACTGGCAGTCGATGTTTCTCAACACGCCAGCTGTTTGACGCATCTGTATATTGATACCATGCAGCTCCGGGATCGGGGCAATGTATGCTATCAGATGGCCGACGGGCTGCGCGTCGTTATACGTCATCGTATCGTACGCGATGTAGTTGCCGGCGCTGGCAAGCATCACCTGTACCTGGATGTCGATAGTATCTCCTGCCGCCATGTTGGTCAGGTCGATCTTCGCTCCCGCGAAGTACATGGCCATGGTGCAGGACTCCGTGTAGACCGAGGCGTAGGCAGCAGCCATGGCCTTGGTCCCGCTCTGGGACGATTCTTTAATCCGCAAAATAGGCGGAGAGCTAACTGCGTGTGCCATTATCTCTGCTCCACGATGCAGTTAACCGAATCGCCTGCAGTGTTTGCCATCACCCAGATAGACTCGGAATTTTTAATCTCAAGCTCCACTGCCTCATTAGCTATCAAGGCGTAGGCGATATTTGCCTGGACACACCCTGCCAGCGTTCTGGCTATGAACATGGTCCCTGCATTGGTGTGATACGCCTTTACCACAAGTGCATGCTTGTATGGAATATCGTAAGGCGGGAGCTGTTCAGGGGTAAACGCCACTGCTGGGGTGTGCCGGAACGTGATGAAGTTGTCCGGGTTCTGCAGCCCGCCCGCTCCTGTAACGGACGCTATCGCCTGTAATATATCGGTCGTGTGCTGGTTTATGTCCTGGGCATTCTGCAGTAGATTTAGCAAGGCGGTCATCGCCGCCTCGTCGAGCCCGACTATATCAGCCGGTGTGATCGATTGCCCCGACGCCCGACGGGTGGCGATTAACGTCAATATGCTTGCTAAAGCACCGGATCCGAGGGCAATGCCAGCTGCCTTTTGCTGATCTTGCTCTGACATTGTAACCTCCTTATCCGATTTCTAATACCTCTACCTGGACCGTGACCGTTGCCGCCACTGGATACGCCGTCAGGTCAGCTGCGAACTCTATATACTCCGACGGGTGAAAATCAAAATTCAATCCGTTCAGAGTCTGGATCGGTGGGACGAGGGCAACAAACCCGGCTCCAGCTCCAGTGCCTATATGCAGTAACGTGTTGGCTCCAGCTGCGTTGACTCCCCAGATATGGAGAATTCGATAGGTCTTTACTCCTATCATCACACCAGCTACACCTCCGTAGTTGGCTATCTGGAAGATCGCGGCTGCGTTCGCCACGCCTGCTGCAGCAAGGTCGGTTACGGGACCTGTGAGTCTAACTCCATGTGGTGCTTCTATACTGTACATGTCATTCCTCCTTACTGCTCCTGACCAGCTTCACCGGCCGACGGCAGGTATGAACACTGGGTTAAGCCTTTCTTTATGGATTCCACCTCCGCATCACTGAGCCTGTCGGTGATGAAACGGTATCCCATTCCCTTCAACCTGGTTGCCAGCGTTGCGTAATCCCCGGCATTGATCGCTTCAAACCACGGTACCCTGTCCTCCCAGTAGAATATCTCTGTGAGATGCAGGTCGGGGTCGATCAGCGGGGTGTTCATGTCAACGATGCCCTGAATTCTCTTCAGGACTATGCGGCCTGTGGCCTGAGGCAGGTACATTCTCACCTGCACGTTGTCTAGCACAAACCATCGGAGCTGTACGAATTCTCCATCCCATGCCTCGAGGTTGACCGCCTGCGTTTTCGCGCTCGTTGACGCGGCAGCAACGGCTCCTATGTTGAGAAACTGGAACGGTGGGATCGCTTCAAGCCAACGTACCTTGCGGTAGTGTCTTACTCCTGCTGATATGATGCAGACATTGTATCCGATTAACGCTACGGGCTCTACTAAGCCGAGCCCAGACTTGTATGGATATAGATCCAAGATGACCACCTCCTCTATATATATTCGGGTGGCAAAGGGGGAGCAACGACGGCTCCCCCCTGCGCACTATTAACTTTGGGTTTATGTTCCGACGGCTTCTGCCATCCACAGTTTCAGGCTGGCGCCTGCAGCACTTGCGGCTGTATCCTTGCGGACACGGACTGCAAGCCTTGGTGCCCCTGTTATCTTGATCGGGAATGGCAGGGTCACCATGTAGGCTTTACCTTCCACCACGGCAAATAGCTCTTCGTCGAACGGGACGATACACAGATCGACTTCTGCACCGGCTCCACCAGATGCGATCGCGAAATCGCCATTGAAAGCCTCAATTACCGGTAAGTGCAGGAATACGCCGCAGAGCCAGCTCGGGTTGGTTATTGTCGCAGCAGCAACGATCTGCACATAGGCTGACCATGCCCAGGCCGCGGCAGCACCATCGGAGACGGCAGCTGTACTAGCACCGCCTGCTGGATACGTGACGTACCTGACGTTCTGTGACTCCAACTGTGCCAGGTAAAGAGCACCTAACTCTTGATTAAACATAATACCTCCAACCTCCTTTAGAGTTAGAGCGAAGCCCGCCACGAGGACGGGCTTCGATTTCGACCTTTACGAAAGTGTCTCGCCAAGTGGCTCGACTATGAAACCCTTGAATCCGAGTCGCTCCGTTACGATAGCCGCACGGGCGTAGCATCGGATGTCAACCCACTGCTCTTTCGTGTAGACAACAGGCTCGCTCATGTAGGCCTCGGGGGTCAGCTCAATGCCGATCACTCCTTCGGTATGGAAACGCGCGAGCGTGCTGGTACCCGTAAGACCAAGCCGGAATTCTACCTCGGTGACATTTGGCATCGGAGTGTGGTTGAAGATCTTGTAGATGACCAGCACTTTCCGAGTGCCGAGCTGGGCAACGCCGGCCGTGTCATAGACCGAGGTCCATGTGATTGCAGCGATTGCACCGGTAATGAACACCTCGTTAGTATATCCAGATCCAGCGGGTGCTCCGAGATCGGTTGCGGGGAGAATATCACGAACGGTGAGCCCTTTCTCATCGGTCGCCAGGGCAAGTTTCAGGGCTTCTGAAATCGCCTGGTTTTTGGCTCTCTTTCGGAATTCTTTCTTCTCGGATAAGGTCAGATCAGTATCCGGTATCAAATAGCTCATTCGGGTCCTCCTTATAAATTCATTGGTTGGTTAATCGACCTAATCCAGTTTAAGGCCCTCGAATCCTGGGACATACGCTGTACCAGGAGCGCGGGACACTCTCCGTGAAACGCTAGAGCGGTTGTACACTCTGGCTGCTCCCCCACCCTTTACCATCTGGTAAAGACTTCCAACTCCCCAGGAGAAGGAAGCTACCCCAATTTGCTTCATCAGGTTCCCACCTACTCCCATCATGCCTCCGAGCACATAACCGGCTGCCGCAAGGCCTATGCCTATTGGGCGATTCCAGGTTGGCTTGTAGTCGGATGTTATGATGTCAGCTGCGGTGACGATTGCTGGAGCAATAACATCATCTTTACGGATCATGTGACACCTCCTAACTTTAATGAAATTATCCTAAATCCTCGACCTCGGATTTGTCAAGGAACTCATCCCAAAACCTTCCCTATTACAACGCCAAGGAGCAGGGCTACCGCTCCTACGGCCACGTACTTGACCGAATCCGGGATTTCTATATCAGGCCATGGAAAATCAAGGCTCACGTCCCTGGTTATTCCCTGTTCTATCTTCTGTGTCTGAGTCAGCATTCTCCATCAACTCCTTTTGACACTTGTATTTCAATTCTCCAAGAAGCTGCTCCAACTTTCGGAGAGTAATTATCGCTTCCTGCAGATCCTTGGGATATAGCATTATACATAGACCCACACTTCCTCGTACTCTCTCAAAGCTTCCAGATCCTCGAAACCGAAATGTTGCTTGTGGTACGGATGCACGTGGTTCGCGATATATAAAGGATGGGGAAGCACCAGTACCACGTGGTCCGAGATCCTTCTCATCTCCATCAAGGCTTCTTCCCAGTTCTCGAGATGCTCCAAGATATGAGAGGCAAATGAAACGCCAAACTGCTTGTCTGTAAACGGATACGGCATGCTTTCCAGGTTGACCTGCTGGTAGTTCGGCATCCCGTCCCCGTCCGAGTGCATGTCGACATTGCATACCACGTTGACATCTGAAGCCATGCAGTGGGCGATCTCGTGCTTGTACGGCCCGCAGCCCAGGTTGATTATGCCTTTCTCTCCGCATAGAGCCTTCGCCTGCTGGAATGCCCTGTTCTTCTGCTCGATCTGGTTGGACTCAGCGGCGGCGAAGTAGGTTATCGTTCCTACTCCGAAGATGCCCAGGGCGGTGTTCATCACCCTCTCCCCGGTGGCAATTGTTTATATTGGTACGGGTAATGCTGCGGAAACGATGGCGGTATCTGTGGTTGCTGCAACTGCGGCATTACGATCTGGACGGGCTGATTGCCTTTGCCTTTGCCTCCCAGCAACAATAATAGCGCTGTAACTCCTATACCGCCTACAGCTACCCACATCCATGGAAACTCGGAAGATGGCGGCTCCCCTTCATCTATCGCTATGCTCATGCTGGCTTCTTCGTTCCAGCCGGGCACCGGTGGGATGCCTCCTTCCCCTAATTCTATAGAAGCAGTCTTACAATCAGGATCGTTTGGTTCGTTTGAAAATCCGTCCTTATACCAGTACGTGCAAACGGTGACTATTACATCGTCGTTTTTCATTAAAAAGTCGAACTGAAAGTCCTTCCACCCTCTAACATGTTCATAAAAACTCTCGTCCCAGATAAGAAGGCCAGAGGACGCCATCTCTATCATAAACCTCACCCTTAAATCCATCTCCCACCATACGTTGGGGACAACATTAGCTATTACGGAAACAATGTCGTATTCCTCAGCCTTTGTAGGAGCCTCAATCGTTATAAGCGTATCTACCATAACTATCCTTAATCAAAAACGTTCCAGTCCCATCTGGCAGAAGAGTCTTTATTGCCAAACAGCTTCAGGGTTATGTCAACTCCTTCAGCCTTCATCTCTCCTAGAGCAAGCTCTACCGCCCATTCGGGTCCTTTCCCATCAAAAGGCTTGTGGGCATATTCTCCATTGCTTGCCCTGGCGGCTATAACTCCCTGGTCGGTCCAACCGTAATCGTCCGGCAATTCAGCGTCCACCTTCAGGATAATAACCTCGCCCTCGGGTAAAACAACCGAGCCTCCTTTAGCATTCTGCCCGTTTACTTCTACTGTCTTAAAATACCCGGATGCGCCGCTTATTGTTACTTGCCCTCTCATATATAACTGTCACACAAATGAGCATTGGTGTATTCTTCAAGCCACCGCACGCAGCAGTAGCCAAGTGGTTGCTCTAAATCAACGCCAGGTACAGCCCTGACTTCCTTGTCATTGAAAAAGATGACTGGTTCATAGATGTCGATGTCCGAAGCCCTCTCCCACGGGTGTATGATGTGCGGGTTTGTCGTTTCCATCACGAAATCCCCTTCGGGCAGATATACGATCGCATGGCCTCCGACTCCATCATAGGTAACATTGTTCAGGCAGACATAGACGTTCTCGGTTTCCTGTTTGATAAGCGATGCCAGCAGTGCGGACTTGTTGAAACAGTTTAGCTGGCCGGCGACCAGAGCCTGCGCTGGATCCAGCCAGACGTCGTCCTGCCTGATCGTCCTGCCGCCTATGCTAACCCTGCTGGAAACAAATTGAACGTACGGTATATCCCGAACAAACCTCCACAACGCCTCGATGCGCTGCCGGTAATCGTCGATGCCGTTAGTGATCGCCTTGTGAGCTTGCTTTATCGCCAGGCTCTCGGGAGTGACCCACGATGTGATAAACCGGTCTTCTCCCAACATGCTTGCATTTATAGGCTGATCGTCGGTTGCTCGTGCATTGATGTCAAACATCTTCTCCTCCAGCGGTGTCATCTGGCTTTTTCTTCAGCTCACGAAGGTTCTTGAACACCTCTTTCGAGGCGTCAACGAGCTGGGCAAGGTTTTTTATCGGCTCAAATATCCCGGGAGGCACATCAATCTTGACGTTGATGTTTTCTTCCTCACCGCCGGAGTTTATATTGATCTGGACCGCCATGGTTACGCGCTCCTAAACGTGCCGTAGCCTTCGTATCCTTTTTTCCCGATCGCTGACCTGGCTGCTCTCTCCAAGTAGCGGCTGCCCTCATCCGTGCTGGCAAGAATGACTGGTCCAAAGAATACGCCAAGGCCGAGCCCAATAAGCCCGGTCACTAATTCCCACGGCAAGGTTAGCCCATCGGAGATACCCTGAACGCTACGAAGATGTGCTTCTGCCTCTGTAACGGCAGAGTTTCTTCCTCTCATAGTTCACCTCCAGAAAGGGTGTAATCCTTGAAATCAGGATAATCCGAGGAGAGTTTTTTGTCAAGGAACTACTTGAGGATTGTTCTAATTTTGGATAGTTGCTGTTCTGCCTTCTCCCGCAGACCGGGAGATGTTACAAGGAGGACTGCAAGACCAGGGTTGATCTCCTGAAGATTTTTATAGAGCCAGTCGATTGTGAACCAGTCAAGCCCCCAGGGAGCCGCGTTGATAAGATACTGTCTGCGGCCTTGCGGCACCAGCTCCCAGAGGTCATTGTCCATCATGAAATTGTAGGCGTCCTGTGGATCCTTGTCGCTGAGATAGTCTTTGAGCATGCCCTTGAGCAGGACGGGAGCCATCTCGTGAAGAGCAGCTCTCGTCACACCCGTTGCACTCACCTTGGGCAATTTCGGTAAAATCATTATTCTAATACAGCTGGCTCCACATACTCTGGGTTATACATGTCTTGGGGTGGCCCTTCCGGGTGAGGCGCTTCCCCCGTCCGGACCACCTGGTATATTGTACCGCAACTCGGACACAGAGCGGAAGTGGAGTCAGGAGCCACAGGCACCTGGGACCCGCAAGTACACGGGAAAGTGCCACCCTCTCCGACATTAGCCTCTACCGTTGGCACCTTCTGTGCCTGCTGGCTGTTGCGATGATGGGTGGGCCCGCCGTCTGCTCCCGGTTGAGTCGAGATAGCTCCCTCTGCCGTCGCCCTCGCTATCACAGATGCTACCTTGTCAACCGCTCCAGTGAACATCGCATTCTTTTCCTTTGATTCCTGGCTCTTTATGGCCAGCTCGCTCTTTCGATAGTTCTGGTCTTCTTCAAATTTCTTCAG
>Ga0180434_10004322_pt1 | contig 17360 bp, 12 predicted proteins | sample SS_ome_7_FD_132453 | JGI IMG/M metagenome (GOLD analysis project Ga0180434, IMG submission 132453) | Hypersaline lake sediment archaeal communities from the Salton Sea, California, USA - SS_1_D_2 metaG | ecosystem: Environmental > Aquatic > Non-marine Saline and Alkaline > Hypersaline >...
AAATCGCTTGAATCGGACTATCCTCAGCCAGAGGATGAGGCTTTTCGCCCGATTCATGGCGTTGCCAACGCGATTTCAAAAACCAACAGCAGCGGCAAAGCCCTCTGTCAATGACCACCACCAGAGGTGGTGGGTTTCTACATCACACTAAAATTTCTACGATTCCATCACTAAATGATGCAATTATAACACCCGTCCCGCCCCCTGTCCAGTGTGCTCCCCGTTTTCGACAGTAATTTTCCCGTTGACCAATACATGGGGAATTCCCGTGGGATATCGATGCGGCTCCGTGAAGGTTGCATTATCTATTATTTTGTTGGGATTAAACACAACAATATCAGCAAAATTTCCCTCAGTGATAGTACCGCGTCCGGTCAATCCTAATTTCTTGGCCGGCAGCGAGGTCATATGTTTTACAGCTTCCTGTATTGAATACACACCTTCGTCCCTGGCGTACTTTCCAATGACTCTGGGGAATGTTCCATAATAGCGCGGATGCGGTTTGCCGGTACCGAGTTTTCCGTATGGTGCGACAGCATTTCCATCCGATCCAATCATCACCAACGGATGCGCTAACACCTTTTTCAGGTTCTCCTCATTCATTGCAAAACCGACAATACTGACACGGGCATTTTCGTCAATTAACAGCGTCCTGATGAACTCGAATTCATCCATATTAGATGATGAAGCGCAGGCAGACACAGAATTCCCTTCAAAGCCTTTGTTGTGTTCTTTGTTGCAGGAACTGATAACCACCCGATCCCATCCGCCGATTCGGGTGCCACGTCCTTCGGCATATGCCCTGATTTTTGGCAAATCTGCCGGATCTTTCAATCGATTGATGAGATCTTCCGTATCACCTTGTCGCGACCATAATGGCAGAAACGCCGTTAATCCAGTACCATAAGCCGTATAGGGATACCGGTCTGCATGAACAGGCAGAGTTTCAGCCGCCTTGCTTACCATAGCAAGTACCCGGTCGATTTTATCCCAGTTCGCTTTATTGCAGACCTTAAGATGGGAAATTTGCAATGATACACCCGTCTCCTCACAGATTTTTACCGCCTCTGCAATCGCCTCTTCGACAGTATCATCTTCATTTCGCATGTGGGTTGCATACACGCCTTCGTTTTTCGCCACCACCTTATTTAGCGCAATCAGTTCATCGGTGTCGGCATAACTTCCCGGGGCATATTCCAGCCCGGTAGACAATCCCAAGCTCCCCTTTTCCATGGTTATCCCGAGCAAACGCTGCATCTCGGCAAGCTGTTCTTCGGTCGCGGGTACATCGTTTTTCCCGACGACATACGCCCGCAGATCGCCATGTCCCGTAAATGTGGCATAGTTCAATGCTGGCTTCGCCGACTGGATGGCCGATAAGAAGCCGTCGATCTCCGTCCATGGTACCTCAATCCCGTATTTTTCCATCAGCCGTTTTTCCATTGCCCCCCGGTCCGTTTCACTCAGAGGGAACGGAGAAGAGCCACAGTTTCCGGAGACCTCGGTAGTGACTCCCTGCCGGATTTTACTCTCGGCTTTGGGGTTTACCAATAATTCGACATCGGTGTGGGTGTGGATGTCAATAAATCCCGGGGAAATAAAATGATCGGCAGCATCTATAACAACATCGCCGCTGGCGGATTGTAAATCGCCTATGGCGGCAATTTTCTGGCCAACGATCCCGACATCAAACGACTGCGGCGCCGCGCCAGTGCCGTCGAGCACCTGTCCGTTTTTGATGATGACATCAAACCGGTTACGCACAGAACATCCCACAGCGATTCCCACCCCTGCCAATGCCAGGGTGGTAGTTTTAATAAAATGGCGACGGCTCACGGGGCTTTTCATGATGACACTCCTGTCAATTGATAAACTTCATGGAAATACATATTCGGAATTTCAATTTGAGTGAAGTTGTAGTAATATAGGTACACTAATTATCCGGTTTTCAATCCAACAATTCAAGGCAGATTTTATGAAATTTCAACAAAGGAGACGCAATGGGCACCTTACGACGAGTTCCCGTGGTCGCTATTTTAGTACTGGCAGGTGTTCTGCACATGTGTAGTCAACCGGCAGAAAACGTCACCGTCCTTGTGGATTCGGGCGAATTTTCGAAAGCCCGGGAAATAATCCATGAGCAACTGAGAACGGAATCCGCACTTACCGATTCCCAAAAGTTACTGTTGCAATTCGAACTGGAGCGCATGGAACGCATCGAAAAGGACTTCACCAAAACCGAAGCGGAGGTCCGGGAATTTATCGTACAGTACATTCCTGATGTTTCAGACGCGGATCTTCGCAGGTGGGAGTGTGAGAAATCGCTGGAATACAAGGTTATCGATGGCGAAAAACGGTATTTTGATCGGGCAGCGCGCAACTTCTTTCGGATCGATCCCGAGGCAAAAAAGATATGGGCCGAGGCACACAAAGACAACGAGGATGGTGAGTCCTTCGATTTAAACGGGCATATATCTGATATTATGAACCATATCAGTGCGACCGGCGAACGATATAATAATCCGGTGCGGATGCGTATCACCTATAGCATTACCGTGGACGCTGACGCCGTGCCCGCAGGTGAAATTGTCCGGTGCTGGATTCCGTTTCCACGAAAAATCCCCGAACGGCAGATGGATATCGACCTGCTCTCTTCTACTCCGGCACAGCATATTATCACACCAAACGACCTCACGCTCCAGCGGACGGTGTACCTGGAAAAACCGGCACAGGCGGACGAGAAGACAACCTTTTCCGTGGAATACGAGTATACTTCCTACGGCAGTTATGTGCCAATCGATCCCGCGAAGGTGCAACCAGTGGAAAAGACAGCCGAACTCGCGCCGTACCTTGAAGAAGTGCCCCCACACGTTGTATATACGGAGAAGTTGCGAAAGATTTCCGAAGAAGTCGTCGGCGATGAGACCAATCCATATCGCGTTGCGCAAAAGCTGTTCGCACGGGTGGATGCCATTCCGTGGGCATCAGCACGCGAATATTCGACTTTCCGGAACATCAGCGAATACTGCATAACCAACGGACATGGCGACTGCGGCATCCAGACGCTGACCTTTATGACGCTCTGCCGTATGAACGGGATTCCCACGCGCTGGCAGTCCGGGTGGGAATTCAAACCGCCGGATGATACGATGCACGACTGGGGACAGATCTATTTCGAGCCTTACGGCTGGGTGCCCATGGATGTTACATACGGCCAGCGTGAAACTGAGGATGAAGCCCTGCGTTGGTTCTATCTCAGCGGTATGGACAGCTACCGCCTGATATTCAATGACGCCTATTCTGAGCCGCTTTATCCCGCCAAGATTCACCCGCGCTCCGAAACGGTCGATTCACAGCGCGGCGAAGTGGAATGGCGCGGTGGGAATCTCTATTTTGACCAGTGGTCGTGGGATATCGACTGGGAGGTTTTATAAGAACAGAACGCAGATTGACACGGAAATAATGGATAAACACTGACAAGACAAGAAAAACAAAAAATGATTGAGCCGCGAAGAACAAAATGAATAAACGCTGAAATACACCGAAAAAGTACAAAAAAATATGAATGGGAACGCTTAACTATAACACATTAACACGGTAAAACTAAAACACTTCTATTACGTTGTTACACTTGAACACCTGAGCACTCGAATACTTTAACACTTTCTTTATAAAAAAAAACGCCCCGGTTGCCCGGGGCGTTTTGATTTTCTGCGGTGTGGAGAGGTGGTTTAGTACATGCCACCCATGCCGCCCATACCACCGGGCATTCCACCGCCGCCTGGCATACCGCCGCCACCATCATCGTCATCATCTTCGTCATCGTCGCCGACAACGCATTCGGTGGTCAGCATCAGGCTGGCAACGCTGGCTGCGTTCTCCAGTGCAATCCGTGCAACCTTGGTCGGATCAATCACACCGGCTTTCACCAGGTCAGTATACTCTTCATTGAAGGCATCAAATCCGAAGTTATCATCATCGGCTTCACGGATTTTCTGCACGACAATCGAAGCTTCATGACCGGCGTTCGTTGCGATCTGCCGGACCGGTTCTTCCAGCACACGGCGGAGAATATCAACGCCGATGTTCTGGTCGCCACGGAGTTCGAAGCCGTCTAGTGCTTTGACTGCGCGAAGGAATGTTACGCCACCACCGGGGATGATTCCTTCTTCCACGGCAGCGCGGGTCGCATGCAGCGCATCTTCCACGCGGGCTTTCTTCTCTTTCATTTCCACTTCAGTAGCTGCACCAACATTCAGCACAGCGACTCCACCGGAGAGTTTCGCCAGACGTTCCTGGAGTTTCTCCCTGTCATAATCGGAGTCGGAATTTTCAATCTGTGTTTTGATCTGACTGATGCGGGCTTTGATGTCTTCCTTCTTGCCCGAGCCTTCCACGATCGTGGTATCATCCTTGGTGATCGTAATGCGTTTGGCCTGACCGAGATAATCCACATTCGCGTTTTCCAGTTTGAACCCGCGTTCTTCGGAAATCACGGTACCGCCTGTCAGCGTCGCGATGTCTTCCAGCATCTGTTTCCGGCGATCGCCGAACCCAGGTGCCTTGACTGCGGCAACTTTCAGTGTGCCACGCAGTTTGTTGACCACGAGTGTCGCCAGGGCTTCGCCTTCCACATCTTCGGCAATGATCATGAGCGGTTTGCTCATCTGCGACACCTTCTCCAGAATCGGAAGCAGGTCTTTCATCGCGCCGATCTTTTTATCGTATATCAGGATGTAGGCATCTTCCAGCGCCGCTTCCATGGAATCGGAATTGGTCACGAAGTAAGGGGAGAGATATCCGCGATCGAACTGCATCCCTTCCACGACTTCGAGGCTGGTTTCCAGCGTCTTGGCTTCTTCCACCGTGATGACGCCGTCTTTACCGACCTTGTCCATTGCATCGGCGATCAGATTCCCGATCTCCTGGTCGTTGTTGGCAGAGATGGAACCGACCTGGGCGATCTCGTCTTTGCCCGGCAGTTCTTTGCTCATACCCTGGATATATTCAACAACCTTTTTTGCCGCTGCGTCGATACCACGTTTGATTTCCATGGAATTGGAACCGGCTGCCACGTTTTTCAGTCCGTGTGTATAAATCGCCTGGGCAAGCACAGTCGCAGTGGTGGTTCCGTCACCAGCGACATCAGAGGTTTTGGAAGCGACTTCCTTCACCATCTGCGCACCCATATTTGGTAGATGTTCCTTCAGTTCAATTTCCTTGGCAACGGTCACACCATCCTTGGTCACCGTCGGCGCGCCAAAGGATTTTTCCAGAATGACATTCCGGCCCTTTGGACCGAGCGTCACTTTGACCGCATTGGCCAGTTTATCGACGCCCTTCTTTAGCGCATCCCGCGCCTGAGCGTCATATTTAATTACTTTTCCCATAAATACTTCCTCCTTGTTCAGGTACTTTTGTTATTAATAAATCCTATACAATTGCGAGGATATCGCTTTCCCGCATTATCAAATATTCAACCCCTTCGACTGTAATTTCCGTCCCGGAATATTTTCCGTACAGGACTGTGTCACCTTCGCTGACCTCCATGGGTACAGTATCGCCTGTTTCGGATTTTTTCCCGGAACCGACAGCAACGATTTCTCCCTGCTGCGGCTTTTCTTTTGCCGAATCCGGTACGATAATACCACCTTCAGTTTTCTCTTCGGCTTCGGACGGTTTGACAACCACCCGATCTGCTAATGGTTTAATGTTCATTCGCTCCTCCTTTTGAGTCCTTGAATGAGTTAAGGTTACAATATGGTCGAATTTGATACGAACCGGCCAGATTGACCGGGTAAAAATCAGATGATATGTTTGTTAGCACTCTCATCGATTGAGTGCTAAAATTAATGAAAGGCGCCTTAGGGTGTCAAGTGCTATTTACAATTTTCAATGGGAATCCGAAGAAGAAATACTTTTATAAAAAACGCCGGGGCAGTTTGCTAAATTAAATAAAAAACGCAATCCGGAAATTGGCGGGGAATCTTCGCCCCTATAAATTGCGGAGGGCGTCCTGGATATCTGTAATCTGAAACGGTTTTTTTACAGTCCCCTCTACCTGAAATTTCTCCAGTTTCTCCTGGTCGATAGCATTGCCCATCCCGGAGATAACTATAATTTTCGTTTCCGGAGACCGTTTCCGGAGTGCGGCTACGACCTCCCAACCTGATTTATCCGGTAATGTGATATCACAGAAAGCAACGTCAAAAGATTGTTCGTCGAGGAGTGTTTGCGCTGTCGTCCCATCATACGCAATGGTACCGATGTGGTCTTCGAGTGTGACCACGTCCTTGAGCAACGTGCTGATATTTTCATTATCGTCCACTATGAGAACCTGCAAGCCCATTTATCTCTCGTCCTCCTGCTTTTAGATGACCGAGTAACGTCTCGTATGATCTTTATCGGCTATTATGGAAGATACGAACAGGACCGGGTCAGAAAAACATAAAAATACCAGAAGTCCTTAATAAACTTGCTAATTGCTACGAGCCGGTGTTTGTGAATTCCCGGTGGAATTTTGGAATCAATAATTGCATCCTCCTGATTCTCACTGTATATTTTTTGCGCTCTTTGAGAGAAATCTCGTGGCGCCTTAGCTCAGTCGGTAGAGCAGTGGACTGAAAATCCGCGTGTCCTTGGTTCGATTCCGAGAGGCGCCACTCAAGCAAAGCCCTGCGAAGAAATTTCGCAGGGCTTTTGTAGTTTATTCGAATTGGAGATTATCCGACCTATTGGGCAGTTCCGTCTTACCGGAAACGTTTGGAAAGTACTTCGATTTATTTAACGCAACAGGATCATCTTCTTGACTTCGGCATAATCCCCCGCCTCTATCTTGTACAAATAAACGCCCGAAGCTACGGGATGTCTGAACTGATCCGTTCCATTCCAGGTCACCGATTTGTGCCCGGCCTCTTGTTGTTTATTTACCAGCACTGTCACTTTTTTTCCCAGAAGATCATAAATAGTCACCTTGACATGAATATCCTCAGCCAATTCGTATTGTATTTGTGTGGTCGGATTGAACGGATTCGGATAATTTTGGTGCAATGCGAATTGTTCCGGTAGCTGCCCTGCTTCCGAAATATCTGAGATAAAATCGGACTCGAAGGCTCCAAGGTCAGGTGCTGAACCAATATAGAGTGAATCCGGGATATTTACCAGTGTGTCGCCTTCATGCACAAATAAAGCCGTTCCTCTATTAACGCACGCAGAGCCCTCAGCCAGATGAAAATTAAATGGTTCACCGCCAATAAAACCTGGCTCGTTACCAATAATACCACCCCCCCAGACTAATTCACCACGGCTTAATATTCCCCCGGATGTATCCTGACAATTGGAATATGCGATAATTAATTTACTCTCATAATACACGATTAATTCATACATATCGGGATTCCATAGAATACTATTAATAATATTGGCCTTCGAATTTGAATAGAGTCCAATTCCAGAATCAGTGTCTCCCGAACCATTGTTAAAACTGATTGTTGCGTTGAGCAGATTCAAATCAGATTCGTGCGAATACAACCCGCTCCCCCAGTATCCTGCCGTATTACCGGTAATTACCACTCTGTACAAATCCAGGAACGAATTATCTGCATATATTCCAGCACCGAATTGGTCCGTAGTATTATTTCTGAAGACACTCCCGATTGCTTCAATATTTGAGTCTCTTGCATATAATCCTCCACCATGTTCTGCACTGGAATTCTGTATTACAACCTCCTTCAGAGAAAGATCAGTGTTATCAGTGTAAATACCACCGCCTTCATCCGAATTTCCGCGCTGGATAGTAAGGCCCTCCAGCCGAACGCCTGCCCGGTTCCGTAATTCTATTACTCTGTTCTGTTCCGAAGCATCGAGCCTGACAGAATCGGCATTTACGCCCCGTAAGGAAACGTAATCTTCCATTTCCAGTGGAAAATTTTCACCATTGGTCGAAGAACTATATACTCCGTTTGCCAGGTAAATTGCATGCGGATTTGTACTGTCAGCATAGATTGTTGAAAGCGCAAATCCTATGGTTTTAAGAGCCTCACTGCGGATTAATCCTGAATTGCTGTCACTTCCGTCCGGCGACACGTAGAGATCGGCAAATTCCTGGCGGTACACCCCATGGAGAATATCAAACGTAAAACTTGCGAGTGGAACGACATATTCATCTCTTGGGTATTTCACAGTAAATGTGTCCAGAATAATTGAAATTGGATCAATATTTAATGCATAAAGGTCTTTTCCCAATCCAGAAATACCAGAAGAATGATTCAAGTATATACTAGAACGATTCACTGAATCGAACTCAGCTGTAGCACCACTCCAGAATGAAATCCCGCCACCAATACCAGCAGAATTTTCCCGAATTACCGTTCCGCATAAGGTGATCTTAGAACCTGATAATACCGAAACTCCACCACCATCATTATCTGCTGAATTGTGGGTGACTAAACAATTGTGAAAAATTAAATCAGATTCCATTGAAGCATTGATTCCGCCACCAAATCTATCATATCCATTCTGAATAGTAACATTGTTTACCTGCACATTCTTATCGTAATAGGCATCGACAACCCTTGCAGTTTCTTCCGCATCCAGGATTGACCTCTCGATTGAGTCTCCAATTATCGAGATGTGATCTCGGCAATATAGCGGATAATGCTCTCCCGATGTTGAAGGGCTATATATGCCACTGTCCAGATAAATATTATGGGGAGACAGCGAGTCAACTGTTATTTTTTGGATTGCCGACGTGATTGTACGCAACGGCTGCGCTGGTGACAACCCGGAATTCCCATCATCTCCGGTCGGAGATACGTATAAATCAGCATCGTATTGTTCAATTAAGCCATGCTGTATATCGAACGAAATTTTACTCGAAGGATATGCATAGTAATCTGAGGGAGATGCTACCGTGAAAGTATCAAGCGGAAATTTCGCCATGAGATTCAAATGGGTATTTCCAACCCCCACATCATCACCTATCAATAAGGCTGAAGAGTTAGAATAGATACTATTTGTATAGTTTGAGTCGAGGAAAAGGACATTCGGGCTTCCAAGATAAATCCCTCCACCTCTCTCTTGGGAAGTATTATGGGTTATTCGGCATTGTGACATCCTCACTGACGCTGGCATATCACTATTATTATTTATGTAAATACCACCCCCACCTCCCTCTGCTGTGTTTTGAGTGACGAATATATCATACATAACCAGTGAGCTGTTGTAACAGTAAATCCCCCCGCCATTCCAGCTAGAGTTGAGACCAAATGATCCATATCCATTGGCTACTTTAACATGCTGAACAGCGAAACTATCAATTTCCAATATTTGGAATACATTCGCCTGTTCTTCGGCATCAAGGATGGTTTCGTCTGGCCCGTTACCGGAAATAGTTACGTAATCTCTTCCCGGAAGAGGATAATTCTCTCCTGTCGCGGATGGACTGTACACGCCTGAAGCCAAGTATATTGTATTAGGATTGAATGGATTGGAATAAATTCTTTCTAACGCAACGGCTACATGTTTCAAGGGATCAGCAGCAGTTAATCCACTGTTATTGTCATCGCCGTCCGGTGCAACATACACATCAGCATCCAACCATGGGATGTCTCTTAGCCTTGCCGGCCTATCAGTCTGCGTCCAATATTGACTGCTGTGCAGTACTGTCCCTGCTGAACTTGTTCCATCGTCAAATGATACAATCGCGTAATAATAATCGGTTTCCGGTTCTACGGCATAATCGTTATGACTGTTCGTGATCCCTGGATGATTTGTCCCAGTTCCACAAGCAAAGATCTCCTGAAAGATAGTATCATGACGGGCAGATGCACGGTATATCCTGTATCCTGCAAAATTCGCATTATTTTCGGCGTTATCGCCCCAGAAAAGTGCAATGTGCCCAGTATCTGAACGCACCTCAAAAGTCATTGGCGGTGGTGGAGGATTCGGGATATCAAAGCCGGAATTGTAATTCCCTATCGCTCTGGTAAACGCCTGCTTTAATGAATCTCTCCCGGTGAACACCCATGCATTTTTATAGGTATCCGGATCATTTGTGGTTGATCCGTCAGGTAATCGAAACGGGGCGCTTCCGTTCAGCCATCTGTCGCCGATCGTGTAGCACGAATCCCTGGACAACCCGGCAACTCCCTCGGCCAAAACGACTTTGATACTCTCTCCCGGTTCTAGTGTATATGGACCAAATGCCTGGTGGTTAGAGTATCCGCCTGGATTCGTGCCTCCGGGTAGTGCCCATTTATCGGCATACCCGTCACCCACATATTCCGCGTGGGTTTGGTTCGGATGGCCGGAGGACATAAAATTGTACTCCATTGTCATTTTCGGGCCATCGAATTGATCATTGCTCTGTGTAATTGAAACATCAGACTGAATGAACCATGTATTCGCAGGCTGCTGTGGATTATGTGACGGATCGTTGGCCGCATTATCGGCATGAATGGTGACTACTCCAACATGCTGGGCGGCGCCCAACTGACCGTTCCCGTTTCCGTTTGGTCCACCTATATTGTCAAAAGCGGCACCAGAATGAAGCCCGTGCCATGCGAACTGCGCGAAATTAGAAAAACTACCATTTTCAGTAAGGTGCATCGTATCCAGCATGGTGTTATGCCCCCAGGTCACAGATTGTGGCAACCAATAATATCCAAAGGCACCTACTTCTCGGGTGGGAGCATACCGATAAAGGAAACTCACTATTACGTCCTGCAGTGTTTGAGAATAAATCTCATCTTCCCCGACAATACCGGTGTTTTTAAAGGTGTATTCATAGATATAATAATTGTCGTGATATTGTTGGGTGAAGGCGTAAATCTTCCGGGTAATAGTGATTCCCATTGAAGTATTCACCGTATTGTACAAAATCCGATCCGCCGGAAGTTTGGGATCAACCGCATCGATATTATCAAACTCCGAGAGCAGAGATGAGCCTGTTTCACCATCAACGATCACAAGGGGATGATCAAATCTGCCGGTTACAGTGAATTGCTGCGGCATTATTTCATCCCCTTCATGTAAGAACCGGGGACCAATATGCACTACTTTATGGTCGAATTGTTGTTCTACCAGCGGATCATAATAGTCCGTGGCGCCTATCCATAAACCCTTGGCCGCTTTCATGTCCTGATACGGAAATCTGGCAGGCCACCGTAATCCATCCTGCTGATCTTCGACTCTGTGACGACGCCCGACTTCAATTTCACAGCCTGCACTCGAGAACCAGTCATGAAGACTTCCAACTGCCAGCCAATTAATTTCGTCACAATATGCCGCGGAAGTAAGAGTCTGAATTATAATGAGGACAACTGATAGAATTAGCCCGTGTCTTTTCCTTACAAACATGCTTATTCCCCTGTATGTTTCGAAAACGAGGACAACTACTTTTTCACACATTTACATGCAAGAATTTCCCCGCTATCTTATCTTCAACAGGCTGGCAGCTATTTCCTGTACATATGCAGGACTGCCTTAGAATCACCCTCCCTTTAACAACTCGCTCAATTCTTTTTCGTTAATTAAATCGGATAAAGGTTAGTACACCCATATTAATCTAAGTCTTTGTATCTACAAAATGTTAACTGCATTTGTTCTTACTGTTCCCGATTGGGAAGTAACTTCCGGCAAATCGTGACTACATTTGTGAGTTTAATTGAAGATACTCCTACCGACAGGGGAATGCCATAATAAATTGAGTTATTAAAAACGGGATTTTCTCTTTCCTAATCAGGTGATTTGCGGGAAAAGCCATGATCCCGGCGACAAATTGCCGGACTGCTTCCTCCGAATGCGCAAAAAATAGCTTTGGCTCAATGAGTTCCAGCTCCATTAACCTGAGCGCTCCGGTTTGGTCCTCAATGCAATCGGTCCTGGCATAAAACGGTTCCACTTCAAGCGAGTTTATCACATCCCGGACGAACTTTATATAATGCTCTTGCGGAGATTTCACCCCGGGACTCCACTACCGGTTCAAATTGCTGGATCACCAGCGTCCCCCGCTGGGGGAACACGTCGAGGAATTTTCCCACCAATTCGTGTGATGGGCTCTTGATGCGAACGGTATGTCGTCCGCCGGCGTAAATAGACGGTTTGAGCACAACAGGTTTTACTCATTGTAACATTAAGTAATCCGGGGAATCGAAATAACAGAATACTAGAAAGTTTTGAATGGCTTCTTGACAATAAACAGGTAACGCGTTATCATTATAGAATGCAAAGTTAAGAGGAATGACAAAAGGGAGTTAATCGCCTATGGCAAAAAAGGATTCCGGAGTCAGAGACCGCACCAATCGTTCCCTCAGCAAGTACCTGGAGGAAATCGGTCAGTATGAACCGCTGTCTCCCGAAGAAGAAATTGCTGTCGCGAAAAAAGTCAAAGAAGGTTCGCAGGAAGCACTGGAAAAACTCACGACCGCAAATCTGCGCTTTGTTGTCAGTGTAGCAAAAGATTACCAGGGTCAGGGCTTGCCCCTGTCTGACCTGATAAATGAAGGAAACCTTGGTCTTATCAAGGCGGCACACCGGTTTGATGAGACCCGGGGATTTAAATTTATTTCGTATGCTGTCTGGTGGATACGCCAGTCCATTCTCCAGGCGTTAGCTGAACACTCCCGGATTATCCGGCTGCCGTTAAACCGGGTCGGGAATATTACCAAAATTTCCAAGGCCTCCGAAAAACTTCAGCATGATCTCAAACGGAAACCGCGCCCCGGCGAAATTGCCGATGAACTGGATATGAAGCCGGAAGAAGTCTCTGATGCAATCCAGATTTCTCGTCGCCACTATTCCCTGGATAAGCCGTTCCGGGACGGAGAATCCAACTCCCTGATGGACGTAATCGAGGATAATGAGGGCGAGGAACCGGATGAAGATCTGATGAGCGAATCCCTGAAGCAGGAGGTGATGGATGCGCTCGGCACACTAAGCGATCGTGAACGCACCGTACTCGAAATGTATTTTGGTATCGGCCGGGATTATGCACTGACACTCAATGAAATCGGTGACGAATTTGGATTGACCCGGGAACGCATCCGGCAGATCAAGGAGAAAGCCCTACGCAGGCTGCGCCACAAATCACGCAGCAAAGGCTTGCGCCAGTACTTAGGATAACCCTGTAAACGTGATCACCCTGAGGAGGTGAAGTTTTAATGATCGAAGTTAACGTCAGAAAGGATGAATCGCTTGAACGTGCCATGCGGCGTTTTCAGAAGAAGTTCCAGAAGGCCGGGATCTTCAAGGAGATTAAGCAGCATTCCTACTATATGAAGCCCAGCGATGAAAAACGCATGAAGCGCGCGAAAGCCATCCGGCGTCAGCGTCGTCGCTCTCGTCGAAACAAACGGTAAAACGGTAAACGCGACGCTCGTTAATTTCCGTTCGCGTTATTCATAACGTACGTTAAGGCGTCCCGAGTCCGGGGCGCCTTTTTTTATTTCGTTCTTTTTCTCTAGAGTGGTCGCGGACGCGATCAATTGCCTCCACAAGTAAAGAGACTGTCATTCTGAATGGAGCAGAGCGGAACGCCTGTCCCGACTCGTCGGGAAAAGATCTTCCTACAAAACCGACTCTGCTAATCTCTGGATATTCTTCACCAAAATATCGGTGGAGAATCAACGATTCTTTCGTCTCCGGATCGCCTTATCCTTTTCCGAACTTTGGAGATTCTTCGCTCACGCTCAGAATGACAGTGATAGTGATACTTGTGTAAAGAACTAAACCAGACTGTCATTCTGAACGGAACGAAGTGGAGTGAAGAATCTCCATAATTTGCGCTCATGAGACTTGCAATGGAGATCTTTCGACTGCGTCCCGACCTAGTCGGGACCCGCTCAAGATGACATTGCTTTTTGGCTTTGTTTTTAGATAGGATCGCGGTGCGACGGGTCCAATGAGTTATGTCCATTCAACATAAGACGGGCAGGAAGGGTTCGCAGAAAAGTCATTTCGAGTAAGTCCGGCGACTGCCGGACGCACCGAGAAATCCCTGCACTTACTGCTTCCAATACCTTTCCTGGGAGATCCTTCCCCGAATACTTAGATAGATCGGGACAGGCGCTTACGCTCAAAACGACAAATTTATCGATGGCAACACAAATTTTCTCTACGGCTCCAGCCCCACTTCAATCCGATCAATGCGCAAAGTATTAGGCAAATACACCGGCACAACCACATTAATCTCCCGTGGCTCGGTCAGGAAATATAACTTTACCGTTCTGTTGGTCTGCAGCATCTGGACCGGAAAAAACTGTTGCCCGGCAATGGTATTATAGTCTTCCTTTTGCTCCAGGTACTGAACTTTTCCCACCGGTTCGATTTTTGAATTATCCGGCGCGAAGAAATCTACATTTACTGCCAGATTACCGTATCCCTGTTTGAGCAGACTTCGAAAATCCGGTGGCCCGCTTTCCAGTGATGCCGGCAACGTGAGTACGGAATACCGATCCTCGGCTTTGACATATTTATTCGTCCTGAGGAAGGCAAGTAAATCAGGATTCGGCGTAAGTGCCACTGTCATCCATGCTTCGTAGGTGTCTGCCGATCCGGTCAGCGCCTGATAGGCTGGTTCTTCATATTGGATATTATAGAGGGTGTCAGAGGTCAGTAATACTGTTAATGATTGGACAGTTTTGTTGAAAGCACTGAGGCGGGGTTGCTCTTCACTCTTCTCAGGTGGTACCTTTACAGGTACTTCTTCTTTTACCAGAGCAGGCGCCGGAGGCGTTTTGTCTTTTACAGGTGGTTTTTCCGCCGATTGATCACCCGGAGTAGTAAAAAATTTGTTATGTACCTCTGTAATATAATTTCGTATCGCCTGCTCGGGATCCGCAGGATTACCAGTAGACTCAAGGTACCCCAGTGACGCCAAAGTCCGCAGGCTCAGTAATTCCCCCATCAAATGCAGTTCGCCGTTGTACACCTCGTATTCGTTGACTAATACATACCGGCGGGGATCGAGTTGCATATTGCTATAATCGGTCGTATCTGAAAAAGATTTTTGCATCATCTTGTGAAAGGTCGCCTGGTCCAGTTCGGTCATAAATGGTTTCGAGTAAAGTTCTGCTCTACCCTTCTCCGTGAGATAACTTTGCAACTCCGGATAGACCGTTTTCGACTCCAGGTTGGTAAACGGCATGAAATACACCTGATGAATGGCATGGTCCTCCGCCGGAATTTCCTGGACCATACCAAAGAATATCACGAAAAAGATGGCTGTCAGCTCAATGCGGTAAGTGCTCAATGGCATACTCGATTCTTGTTAAGAGTTGGTCTCTTCCGAGCAGGGACATTACCTGAAATATGCCCGGACTTACCCCCATCCCGGTAATGGCCAGGCGCGTCGCATGAATCAACTGTGCCGCTTTAATCCCCTGCTCCTCAGCACAGTCCCTGAGAGCGGTTTCCAGGTTCTCAACACTGAAATCATCCAATGACTTCAGGCGTTGCATCCAGATTTTCATGGATTCGTTCACGGATTGATCCGGCCAAAATCGTTCTGCAGACTCCTCGTCAAATGCAGTGGGAGCATTCCAGAAGTATCCTCCGTATTTGGCGAAATCATTCAGGGTTGTTACTCTGGATTGCAGCAAATTGATAACTTTCAGCAGACACGCACCTTTAATTTCATTTTCTCTGGCAATGCTCTTCTCGACGAGTATCGGTTTCACAAGCGGCATTAAATCTTCAGCAGTCCATTTCGAAAAGTGCTCTCCGCTCACCCAGTTCAACTTTTTCTCATCAAATGTAGCACTGGCTTTTGAAACCCGGAGTAAATCGAACTCCATTATCAATTCATCCGGGAAGAAAATCTCTTCATTACTCTTGGGGGTCCATCCTAGCAATGACAGGTAATTCAGAATCGCTGTGTTCAGATATCCGTTCTTTTTATACTCCGCAACAGAAGTCGCGCCGTGCCGCTTGCTCAACCGTTTCCCATCGCTGCCAAGGATGAGCGGCAGATGGGCAAATTTCGGCACATCGTAGCCAAGCGCAAGGTAAAGCAGGATTTGCTTTGAGGTATTGGACAGGTGATCTTCCCCGCGAATGACATTGGAAATCCCCATTGCGGCGTCATCCACCACCGCTGCAAGTTGGTACACCGGTGTACCATCTCGCCGCTGGATAATAAAATCATCAATTTCGGATTTGTTGATTGAAATTTTTTTGTAAACCCGGTCCTTGAAATTCACCCAGCCTTCATCAACCCGAAACCGGACGGCGAAATCTTTGCCTGATGCCAGGTTTTCCTGCACAGTTACGTCCGGTAAGTCCCGGCACGTGCCGTCGTACTGATACGCGCCATCATCACCTGATTCTGCTTTGTTTCGCTTTTGCCTCAATTCTTCCGGCGAGCAAAAACATCGGTACGCCTGTCCCGATGCGAGTAGCTGCTCCACAGCTGCATGGTGGGCGGCAATATTTTCCGATTGATAGACTACTTCTTCATCAGATTCGAGTCCAAGCCACTCCATGCTCTCCAAAATGTGATCGACCATGGCGGTTTCAGATCGTTCCGCATCCGTATCCTCGATACGGACGAGGAATTTTCCGTTATTTTGCCGCGCATATAACCAGTTGAAAATTGCTGTTCTGGCACCGCCAACGTGTAAATAACCGGTGGGGCTTGGTGCAAATCGAACGCGAATTTCGGAATTATCGGGTGTCATCGTCTGCAGGATCACTCTCCGTTACATTATTCGTATCATTTAATTCTTTTTGCGGTTCCGGATTTTCAGAATCTCCAACTCGCCTGTCAGTTGCTTGAAAAGCAAAGGAGGCAGGCAAAGAAATTTCAAACTCCAGTCCCCCGGTTCGCCGGTTCATCCAGTTATATATCAACCCGCCGAGCCCCGTTAACAGTGTAAAAATGACACTGCCAAATATCCCGTAAAAGATGGAGAACATGATCACAATCAGTCCGCCCAAATCCTGGAATGCCCCCATTGGCACTTGCATACCTGTCCCTGAAAAAGTTGTGGCAAACTGGCGCATAAACCCGAACCACATAAGCCCGAAAATCAGAGCAACCAATGTGAACACGATCCAACTGATGATAAAGACATTTTTAACGAGTGGCCACAAGGGGACCGAATAGATTTTGATTGTATGTCGCATATTTCCTCTGCTCTTACTTTGGATAACCGGAAATTACCCCGGTACTCTCCGAAAATCAATGGATTGAGTCTGCAAACTCTATTACCTGATCAACGACGAAGTTATATATTTTTTCACTACTGTCCCGTTAGAAGTCGAATAATTTCAACTGGTTATGCAGGCAGGCTGTTGCATTTTCGTAATCCACCGCTGTAAGTAGTTGTTTTATCGACACTTTTTCAAATAGCATGACACTC
>Ga0180434_10004323_pt1 | contig 17360 bp, 13 predicted proteins | sample SS_ome_7_FD_132453 | JGI IMG/M metagenome (GOLD analysis project Ga0180434, IMG submission 132453) | Hypersaline lake sediment archaeal communities from the Salton Sea, California, USA - SS_1_D_2 metaG | ecosystem: Environmental > Aquatic > Non-marine Saline and Alkaline > Hypersaline >...
CGTGATGGCCAACATCGCCCGGGCCCGCCGGGACGGCAAGCTGAGCAGGAATCCGTGAAGGGGCTGACAGTGGACGACACCACCACCACCATCCACAAGGGGCCGGCCGATCTGCGGGTCACCCCCAACTTCACCGACTACCAACAGACCCGGGCAGCGTTCGACTGGTCCGAGGTCCCCGACCCGTGTGCGGGCATGGGTCCGGGCCGGTGCAACATCGCCTACGCGGCGGTGGACCGGCACGCCGACGGCCCACTGGCGGACAAGACCGCGCTGCGGTTCATCGCCGACACACCGGCCGGCGACGATGCGCCGCTGGACACCCACGACCTCAGCTACGCCGAACTCGGCCGTCTCACCCGGCGGTTCACCAAAGTGCTGCGCGGCCTGGGAATCGGCAAGGGCGACAAGGTCTTCGTGATCATGGGACGGGTGCCCGAGTTGTACATCAGCATGCTCGGTGCGCTGCGCAACGGCAGCGTGGTCTCCCCGCTGTTCTCCGCCTTCGGACCCGAGCCGATCGCCACCCGGGTCACCATCGGGGCGGCCGACGTCCTGGTCACCACGGCGGCCATCTACAAGCGCAAGATCGCCAAGATCCGCGACCAGTTGCCGTCGGTCAAGCACGTCCTGATCGTCGGCGATCAGGAGATTCCCGACACCGCCAACTTCCACGCCCTGATGGACGCCGCCTCCGACGAGGCGCCCATCGAGCCGACCACCGCCGACGACCCGTCGCTGCTGCACTTCACCAGCGGCACCACCGGAACCCCCAAGGGCGCTCAGCACGTCCACGGCGCGGTGGTGATGCACTACACCACCGGGCTCTACGCCCTGGATCTACACCCCGACGACATCTACTGGTGCACCGCCGATCCCGGCTGGGTGACCGGCACCTCCTACGGGATCATCGCGCCGCTGCTACACGGGGTAACCTCGATCGTCGACGAGGCCGAGTTCGACGCGCAGCGCTGGTACCGGATCCTGCAGGACGAGGCCGTCAGCGTCTGGTACACCGCACCCACCGCCATCCGGATGCTGATCAAGGCCGGCCCCGAACTTCCGGCCCGGTACCGCTTCCCGGCGCTGCGGTTCATCGCCAGCGTCGGCGAACCGCTCAACGCCGAGGCGGTCTGGTGGGGCAAAAGGGTTCTGGGACTGCCGATTCACGACAACTGGTGGCAGACCGAGACCGGCGGGATCATGGTGGCCAACACCCCCGCCTTCGACATCAAGCCCGGCTCGATGGGACGGCCCCTGCCCGGCGTCGAGGTCGTCGTCGTCGACCACGACGACTCCGGCGAGGCCACCGGCCCCGTCACGATCATCGACAAGCCCGGCGTCGAGGGGGAACTGGCGATCCGGGTCGGCTGGCCGTCGATGTTCCGCGGCTACCTGAACCAGGAGCAGCGCTACCGCAAGAGCTTCCGCGCCGATCCCGGCGGGGAGCTGTACCTGTCCGGGGACCTGGTCAAGCGCGACGAGGACGGCTACCTGTGGTTCGTCGGCCGGGCCGACGACGTGATCAAAGCCTCCGGCCACCTGATCGGGCCGTTTGAGGTGGAGAACGTGTTGACCGACCACCCGGCCGTCGCCGAGGCGGCGGTGATCGGCAAACCCGACCCGACCTACGGCGCGGTGGTGAAGGCCTTCGTCACCCTGAAGTCGGGGTACACCGCCGACGACGACCTGCACCGCGACCTGATGGCCCATGCCCGCAAGAGGCTCGGGGCGGCGGTGGCGCCCAAGGAGATCGACGTCGTCGACGCCCTGCCCCACACCCGCAGCGGCAAGATCATGCGCCGGCTGCTCAAGGCGCGCGAACTCGGACTGCCCGAGGGCGACACCTCCACGGTGGAGACGCCGCGATGACCGACCCCGCACTGGCCCGCGCCCTGCTGACCGACATGATCCGGGTGCGGCGCATGGAGGAGAAGTGCGCCGAGATGTACAGCGCCGGCAAGATCCGCGGCTTCCTGCACCTCTACGTCGGCGAGGAGGCGGTGGCCGCCGGGTCGCTGCGGGTGCTCGGGCCCGAGGACGCGGTGGTGGCCACCTACCGGGAGCACGCGCACGCACTGCTGCGCGGCCTCCCGATGACCGCGATCATGGCGGAGATGTTCGGCAAGCAGGAGGGCTGCTCCGGGGGACGGGGCGGGTCGATGCACCTGTTCGACGCCGGCCGGCGGTTCTACGGCGGCAACGCGATCGTCGCAGCCGGCCTGCCGATGGCCACCGGGCTGGCCTTCGCCGACAAACAGCTGGGCCGTAACCGGGTGTCGGCCTGTTACTTCGGCGAGGGCGCGATCGCCGAGGGCGCCTTCCACGAGTCGATGAACATGGCCGAACTGTGGCAGCTGCCGGTGTTGTTCTGCTGCGAGAACAACCGCTACGCGATGGGCACCGCGATCGACCGCGAGCTGTCCCAGCTCGACCTGACCGCCAAAGCGGGCTCCTACCGGGTGCCGGCGCTGTCGGCCGACGGCATGGACGTGACCGCCTGCCATGACGCGATGGGCGAGGCCGTCGAGCACATCCGCACCCGCGGCGGGCCGTTCTTCCTGGAGTTCCGCACCTACCGGTTCCGGCCGCACTCGATGTTCGACCCGGAGCTGTACCGGGACAAGGACGAGGTGGCCAAGTGGCGCGAGCATGACCCGATCGTCACCTTCACCGAACGCTGCCTGGCCGAGGGACTGCTGGGTCCGCAGGATGTCGAGGCCATCGAGCAGGCCGCCGCCGCCGAGGTCGCCGAGGCGGTCGACTACGCCGAGGCCGGAACCCTGGAGAGCGTGGACACACTGACCCGCGACGTGATGACCCCGGCGTCATGAAGACCACCTACCGCAGCGCCGTGCACGACGCGATCGCCGACGCCATGCGCGCCGATGACCGGGTGCTGCTGCTCGGGGAGGACGTCGGCCGCTACGGCGGCACCTACGCCGCCTCCAAGGGACTGCTGGAGGAGTTCGGGCCCCAACGCATCCTGGACACCCCGCTGTCGGAGCTGGGTTTCGTCGGTATCGGGATCGGCGCGGCGCTCAACGGGCTGCGTCCGATCGTCGAGGTGATGACGGTGAACTTCAGCCTGCTGGCGCTGGATCAGATCGTCAACACCGCTGCGGCGCTGCGGCATATGTCCGGCGGGCAGTTCTCGGTGCCGCTGGTGGTGCGGATGGCCACCGGCGCCGGCCGCCAGTTGGCCGCCCAGCATTCGCACAGCCTGGAGAACTGGTACGCCCACATCCCCGGCATCACGGTGCTGGCCCCGGCCACGGTGGCCGACGCCTACGGCATGCTGCGCACCGCGCTGACCAGCCCCGACCCGGTGATCGTGTTCGAACACGTCGGGCTGTACAACACCGCCGCCGACCTGGACTCCCTCATACCGACCGAGATCGGACGGGCTGCTCTGCGCCGCAACGGATCCGACGCCACCATCATCACCTACGGCGGCTGCCTGCCGAAGGCGATGGACGCCGCCGAACGACTGGCCCAGGACGGCATCGACTGCGATGTCATCGACCTGCGGGTGCTGCGGCCGCTGGACGACGCCACCATCATGGAGTCGGTCCGCAAGACCCACCGGGTGGTGGTGGTCGACGAGACCTGGCACACCGGCAGCCTGGCCGGGGAGATCAGTGCCCGCATCGTCGAGCAGGCGTTCTACGAACTCGACGCGCCGATCGGCCGGGTGTGTACCGTCGAGGTCCCGATCCCCTACGCCAAGCATCTGGAAGAGGCCGCGCTGCCGCAGCCGGAGAAGATCGTCAGCGCGGTGCGCGCGCTGTTCGGAGATACCGGGCGGGCGGGGGCGGGCGACGGATGATCGAGTTCACCATGCCCACCCTCGGCGCCGACATGGACGAGGGACAGCTCAACGAGTGGCTGATCAAGCCCGGTGACTCCGTCACCCGCGGGCAGATCGTCGCCGTCGTCGAAACCACCAAGGCCGCCGTGGAAATCGAGTGCTGGCACGACGGCGTCGTCGAGGATTTGCTGGTCGGACCCGGAGAGACCGTCGCCGTAGGCACCCCGCTGGCCACCCTGCTCGAGCCCGGAGAGAAGTCCGGCATGAAAGGCCCGGGCAGGCCCGCCGGGAAAACCCCGCAGGAGCCCAACCGAGGGAGAACCGAACTCACGGCCACCCCAAGCTCCGTGCCGCCGTCACCGATCGGCCACCGGCTGTGGGTATCCCCGGTGGCGCGCCGCACCGCAGCGACCCTGGGCGTCGACTTGGGCGCCCTCACCGGAACCGGCCCGCAGGGCGCGATCACCCTGCACGACGTCGAGCATGCCGCCGCCACTGCCCACCACGAGAAGCCCACGGCGGCAACGACTTCTGCCCCGGCGGCGACTCCCGCACCGGCATCGGCTCCTGCTCCGGCGGCCGAGCCGAAGTCGGCCGCCGAGATCGCCAAGGCCCGCGGCGCCGCGATGCGCGCCTCGATCGCCGCTGCGATGAGCCGTTCCAAACGGGAGATCCCGCACTACTACTTGTCCGACGAGGTCATCCTCGACTCCGCGCAGGCCTGGCTGACCGAGCAGAACGCGGGCCGGCCGATCACCGAGCGGATGCTGATGGCGGTGCTCCAACTCAAAGCCGTCGCACTCGCCGCGGCGCGCTTCGGTGAGTTCAACGGCTTCTGGGAGGAGGGCTTCCGGCCCGGAAACGGCGTGCACGTCGGCGTTGCGATATCGCTGCGCGGCGGCGGCCTGGTCGCCCCGGCCATCCACGACGTCTCGGAGAAGCCGCTGCCGGAGCTGATGGCCGACCTGACCGACCTGGTGGCCCGCGCCCGGGCCGGCTCGCTGCGCAGCTCGGAGATGAGTGACCCGACCATCACCGTGACCAACCTCGGCGAGAAGGGGGTGGACGCCGTGTTCGGCGTGATCTACCCCCCGCAGGTCGCCATCGTCGGCTTCGGCAAGCCCGCCCAGCGGGTGGTCGTGGTGGACGGCGGAATCCGGGTGGCGACCACCGTGCAGTCCAGCCTGGCCGCCGACCACCGGGCCAGCGACGGCGCCCGCGGGGCGCTGTTCCTCGCCGAGATCAACCGGCAGCTGCAGCAGCCGGCCGAACTGTGAAAGGGAGACGATCGTGGACAGTGCAGGGATCCGGGCCGGGGTGGTGGAGGAGTTGATCTCGATCGCTCCGGAGATCGAGGAAGGCGACCTCTCCGACACCGAACTGCTGCGCGACCAAGTGGATCTCGACTCGATGGACTGGCTGAACTTCCTGGTCCGGCTGCACAAGCGCTTCGAGGTCGACATTCCCGAATCGCAGTACGCGTCCCTGCGCACCATCGACGACCTGACCACGTACATCGGTGGGCACCGCTGACCGGCCACGGGCGACCCCGGGCCGGTCGTGGCACAATCCGACAATGGCCCAGCTGCCCTCCGTCGTACTGAAAGACCCCACCTCCGCCCTGACCGCCACCTTCGTCCCCTCGGCGGGAATGGTGTGCACTTCGCTGTCCGACGGCGGCGTGGAGCTGCTCGGCCAGCGCCGCGGGCTGAACGCCTATCTGACCACCGGCAAGACCATGGGCATCCCGATCCTCTACCCCTGGGCCAACCGGCTCAGCGCCAACGGCTACGCGGTCGACGGCGGCGCCGTGACCCTGACGCCCGGGGTCGGCGGGGTGCGCTCCGACGAGCACGGCCTGGTCATCCACGGTGTGCTGGCGGCCTATCCCGGCTGGCTGGTCACCGAGCAGGAGGACAACCGGTTCGTCGCCGACCTGGACTACGGCGGCCAGCCCCGGCTGCTGTCCAGCTTCCCGTTCCCCCACGTGGTCACCCTCGACGTCACGCTGGTCGACCGGGCGCTGACCATCGAGACGACGGTGACTCCGACGACCTCAGCGTCGGTGCCGCTGTGCTTCGGATTCCATCCCTACCTGACCATCCCGGACGTCCCGCGGTCGCAGTGGCGGCTGGAGACACCGCCGCTGCGCCATCTGCCGGTGGACAACTGGGGAATCCCCACCGGTGCCACCAGCGAGTGGCCGGCGGTCTCCGAGGAGCTCGACGACCGCGCGTTCGACGACGGCTTCGACGAGGTCCCCCAGGGCGGGGTGTTCGCGCTGTCCGGCGGAGACCGCCGTATCGAGGTGGTCTTCAACCACGGCTATCCGGCGGTGCAGATCTTCGCGCCGAACAACGACGACGTGGTCGGCATCGAGCCGATGGCCGCCCCCACCAACGCGTTGCGCACCGGGCACTACAGCTCGGCGGTACCGGGCCGTCCGGCGGTGGCCAGCTTCACCATCAAGGTCAGCTGAGCACTAGCGGCCGCGGGGCTTCCAGACCACGACCGCGGTGCTCTTCGGCACCAGCGCCAAGTCGCGGCGCGGCTTGGCGCGCGCGGCCGCCAGTTCCTCGGCCATCTCGGCGACCCGCGCGCGCAGCGCCTCCACCTGGTTGGTGAGCTCGATGATGCGCTTGATCCCCGCCAGGTTGACGCCCTCGTCCTGGGACAGCCGCTGAATCTCGCGCAGCACCTCCACGTCGCGCTCGGAGTAGCGCCGGCCGCCGCCGGCGCTGCGCTCCGGGCTGACCAGACCCAGCCGGTCATAGGTGCGCAGCGTTTGGGCGTGCATCCCGGCCAACTCGGCGGCCACCGAGATCAGGAAGGTGCGGGCCTCGTCGGCTCCCTTCGGCGCGCTCACGGCCGGTTACCCGCCCACCCCGCGCGAGGGTCGAAACCACTGGCCTTCTCCGCAGCCGCATAAGCCTGCAACGCCTCCAGCGCCTCGCCCTCCAGGCTCGGGGGCACCGCCACCTTGACCGTGACCAGCAGGTCCCCGGCCCCGCCGTCGCGCTTGGGCACACCGCGTCCACGCACCCGCAGGATGCGGCCGTCGGCGGTGCCCTTGGGCACCTTCACGCCGACCTTCCCGTCCAGCGTCGGAACCGACAGCGTGGTGCCCAGCGCGAGCTCGGTGAAACTCACCGGGACCGTCACGGTCAGGTCATCACCCTCGCGCGCGAAAACCTTGTCCGGCCGGACGTGCACGGTGACGTACAGGTCACCGGACGGCGCCCCGCGTAGGCCTGCCTCACCCTGTCCGGCCAGCCGGATCCGCTGGCCGTCCTCCACGCCCGGCGGAATCCGCACGTTGATGGTGCGGGTGCGGGTGGTGACCCCGGTCCCCCGGCACTCCTCGCAGGGGTTCTCGATGATCGAACCGCTGCCCCGGCAGTCGGTGCAGGGTTCGGAGAATCCGAACGCGCCCTGGTTGCGGTTGACCATCCCCGAGCCGTTGCAGCTGGCGCAGACCTTGGGGCTGGTGCCTGGCTTGGCCCCGCTGCCGTGGCAGTTGGTGCACGGCGCGGGGCTGGTCAGCCGCAGGGGCATCGCCACGCCCTTGGTGGCTTCCAGGAAGTTCAGCTCGGTCTCGGTCTCGAGGTCCTTGCCCCGGCGCGGACGACTGGTGCGCGGCTGAGCGCCGCGACCGAACAGCCCGCCGAACAGGTCCCCGATATTGGCCCCGCCGTCCTGGCCGGCCTGGCCGAACAGGTCGTTGAGGTTGAAACCGCCGCCGTCCTCATAAGCGGTGTAGCCACCGCCGCCGCCGCCTCCACCGCCGAAGCGCCGACCGAAGCCGCCGCCGGAGAACATCCGGCGGGTCTCGTCGTACTCCTTGCGTTTGGCCTTGTCGGTCAGCACATCCCGGGCTTCTCCGACCTCTTTGTACCGCTCTTCGGCGGCCGGGTTGTTCGGGTTGCGGTCCGGGTGGTTCTCGGCGAGCAGCTTCTTGGCAACCCGCTTGATCTCATCGTCACCGGCGTCCGAGGAGACGCCGAGCACTTTGTAGAAGTCCTTCTCAACCCACTCCCGTTGAACCATGCCGCGTCACCTCCTCACGCCTGTCGGCGGCTTACTGATCTGATTCTGCGTTCTCGCCTGCCCCGGTGGCGTCGACCACGCCGACAAGCGCGTGGCGCAACACCTGTTCGCCGAGGCGGTATCCCTTGCGCATGACGGTGCCGATCACCGGATTGGAGCCGTCACCCTCATGCTGGACGGCCTCGTGAAGGGCGGGGTCGAACACCTCGCCCTCGGCGCCGAAGTCGGCAAGGCCGAGCCCGCTCAGCGCGGCGACCAGCTTGTCGGCCACCGACTTCAGCGGTCCGGACTCCAGATCGCCGTGACTGCGGGCGCGGTCGAGGTCGTCGAGCACCCCCAGCAACGAACCCACCACCATGGCCTTGCCCCGCTCGGCGGCCACCTCGTGGTCGCGCAGGGCGCGCTTGCGGTAGTTGGCGAAATCGGCCTGCACCCGCTGCAGGTCGGCCAGCAGTTCGGCGGCCTTGTCGGCCTCCTCGGGGGTCTCGCCGGCGAACGCCCCCGCGGCCGGCCCACCAGGGGCCGGCCCGGGGCCTTCGCGGACTTCACCGGTCTGCGGGTCGATCCGCCGCTTGTCGGTGACGGTCACCGGTTCTTCGGCTTCGCTCCTGCCTTCCGGATGAGTCACTTGTTCTCCTGGTCATCCTCGACGACTTCGGCGTCCACGACATCGTCATCGGACGGCTCGGCACCGCCGCCGGCGGCCTGCTCGGCCTGGGCGGCCTCGTACATGGCCTGACCGAGGGACTGGGACTCGGTGCCCAGCTTCTCCATCGCCGACTTGATGGCGCCGATGTCCGTGCCTTCCAGCGCGGTCTTGGCTTCGGCGATCGCGGCGTCGACCTTGGCCAGCGCATCCTCGGGGACCTTGGAGCCGCCTTCGGCGCCGCGTTGCTCGGCGACGAACTTCTCGGTCTGGTAGACCAGCGACTCGGCCTGGTTGCGAACGTCGGCCTCCTCGCGGCGCTTGCGGTCCTCGTCGGCGTGCGCCTCGGCGTCCTTGATCATCCGGTCGATCTCGTCCTTGGACAGGCCGGAGCCCTCCTGGATCTTGATCGTGTTCTCCTTGCCGGTGCCCTTGTCCTTGGCGGTGACGTGCACGATGCCGTTGGCGTCGATGTCGAAAGTCACCTCGATCTGGGGCACTCCGCGCGGAGCCGGCGGGATGCCGGTCAACTCGAAGCTGCCGAGCAGCTTGTTGTGCGTCGCGATCTCACGTTCACCCTGATAGACCTGGATCTGCACCGACGGCTGGTTGTCGTCGGCGGTGGTGAAGGTCTCCGAGCGCTTGGTCGGGATGGTGGTGTTGCGCTCGATGAGCTTGGTCATCACCCCGCCCTTGGTCTCGATACCGAGACTGAGCGGCGTGACGTCCAGCAGCAGAACGTCTTTCACCTCACCCTTGAGCACACCGGCCTGCAGGGCGGCGCCGACCGCGACGACCTCGTCGGGGTTGACGCCCTTGTTGGGCTCCTTGCCACCGGTGAGCTCCTTGACCAGGTCGGTCACCGCGGGCATGCGGGTCGAACCGCCGACGAGCACCACATGGTCGATATCGGACACCGAGATGCCGGCGTCCTTGATCACCTGCTGGAACGGCGCACGGGTGCGGTCCAGCAGATCCTGGGTGATCTTCTGGAACTCCGAGCGGGTCAGCTGTTCGTCGAGGAACAACGGGTTCTTGTCGGCGTCGACGGTGATGTAGGGCAGGTTGATCGAGGTGGACTGACTTGAGCTGAGCTCGATCTTCGCCTTCTCGGCGGCCTCACGCAGCCGCTGCATGGCCATCTTGTCCTTGGTCAGGTCGATGCCGGCACTGGCCTTGAACTTGTCGACCAGCCATTCGACGATCCGGTCGTCCCAGTCGTCGCCGCCGAGGTGGTTGTCCCCGGAGGTGGCCCGGACCTCGACCACACCCTCGCCGATCTCCAGCAGCGACACGTCGAAGGTGCCGCCGCCGAGGTCGAAGACCAGGATGGTCTGTTCCTTGCTGCCCTTGTCCAGCCCATAGGCCAACGCGGCCGCGGTGGGCTCGTTGACGATGCGCAGCACGTTCAGGCCGGCGATCTGGCCGGCCTCCTTGGTGGCCTGGCGCTGGGCGTCGTTGAAGTAGGCGGGAACGGTGATCACCGCGTCGGCGATGTCCTCACCGAGATAGCTTTCGGCATCGCGCTTGAGCTTCTGCAGAACCCGGGCGCTGATCTCCTGGGCGGTGTAGTTCTTGCCGTCGATCTCGATGGACCAGTCGGTGCCCATGTGGCGTTTGACCGATCGAATGGTGCGGTCGACGTTGGTGACCGCCTGGTTCTTGGCGGGCTGGCCGACCAGCACTTCGCCGTTGCGCGCAAAAGCGACCACCGACGGTGTGGTGCGCGAGCCCTCCGAGTTGGCGACGACGACAGGGTCGCCGCCCTCGAGAACCGCGACGACGGAGTTGGTGGTCCCGAGGTCGATACCGACCGCACGAGCCATAGTGATTTCCTCCTGAATAGACGTTCTGGTCTGAGCGAACCGGACTCAAGCCTGCGGGCGGCAGGCGCTCCTGTCAACCCATAGTTGAGTCGGTCTCACTCAAGTGTCGTTGGTGGCAACCGGCCCGACGTCGGATTTGTTCCCGGACCTCCGACCGGCCGCCCAGGTCGGCAGCGCGCCGACCGCGACGGCCACCCAGGCCAGCAGTACACCGGCGACGAGGGTCGGATGCACGGCGGTGCCCTCGGTCGGTGCGATGAGGTCGATCACCAGGGCGCCCAGGAGTTGTCCGCTGATGGAGAGCAGCGCCAACAGCAGCACGCCGAGTCGCTGCACCGCCCAGGCCGCGGTGGCGATGAAGACCACCCCGATGGCGCCGCCGGTGTAGATCCACCACGGGCCGGCGGGCAGCGGCCCCGGGGCGACACCGGTGAGCGCCCAGGCCAGTCCGAGCGCAGCGCCGAGCACCGCGAATCCCAGGGTGAAATTGATGAACGCCGCCGATACCGCCCGCCCCGCCACCGCGCCGACCCTGCCGTTGACGGCCTGTTGCACGGCGATCAGCGATCCGGCGAACAGCGCGAGCAGGATCGGCCAGGTCTCGCCCAGCGAAAACCGGCCGAGCCGCCCGGAGACCGCGACGGCCACCGCCGCGATGGTGATGACCGCGGACGCGATCCGGGCTCCGGTGACGGGCCGGCGCCCGCCCGGCCCCAGTCCGGCCCGGTCGACGGCCAGGCTGCTACTGGTCTGCCCGGCCACCACCGCGACGGTGAACACGGCCACCCCCAGCAGGGGCACCGTGACGCTTTGAACCGCCACGAAGAAGCCGCCCAGCGCGCCACCGAGGACCTGCCACCAGGGCATCTCCCGGCTGCGGACGGCGGCCGCGACCCAGCGCACACCCTCCCGGTAGCGCGGAACGACCCCCAGGGCTGCCGTCAGGATCAGCCAGCCGGACCCGAAACTGATGACCGCCGCCTGGATGCCCTGGATCTGGTTTCCCACCGCGACCGCGAGTTCGCCGTTGGCCCTGGACTGGTAGGACACCATCGCGCCGACGGCGACCGCGGCGGCGCCGGCGGCGAGGGGGCCGTGCCATCCGTGCCATCCGTGCCATCCGCGCCGGCCCGGCTGCGAACGCTGCGGGTCGGTCGGAAAAATGGCAGTCACCTGTCAGGAGTCGTCACCGAGAAACCTAGCGACACCCGCCACCAACGACTACCACCACCCCGAACGGCTGCTGGACGACAGCCGGCCGCTACCCCAGGCCGCTTCCCACCAGCAGTCCGAGCACATAGGTGATCGCCGCCGCCCCGTAGCCGATCGCGAGTTGGCGCAGCGCGCGGCGCAGCGGCGGCGCCCCGGAGAGCAGACCGACGATCACACCCGTGGCCAGCAGGGCCGCGCCGACCAGCACGGCGGCCACCACTACCGCGGTGGTGCCGCCCAGCCCGAACAGGTAGGGCAGCAAGGGGATCAGCGCACCCGTCGCGAAGAACAGGAAGCTTGACACCGCCGCCTTCAGTCCGGTGCCAATGGCCTCGTGGGACTCCGCTTCCGGGCCGACCCGATCATGCGCACCGTCCCCGTCGACCGCGCTGTGGAGCACCTGGGCGGCGTGCGCGCTGGCCTCGGCGGCACTCATCCCGCGGGCGCGGTAGACCAGCTCGAGCTCGTTGGCGTCGACGTCCAACTGCGTCAGCGCGCCGCCGACGCCGGGGCTCGGGGCCGAGGCCTCCAGCAGTTCACGTTGCGAGCTGACCGAGACGTACTCCCCCGCCCCCATCGACAGCGCCCCCGCCAGCAGCCCGGCCAGCCCGGTCACCAGCACCGTGTGCGTCGGGACTCCGCTGGCGCTGACCCCGAGGATCAGCGCCAGGTTGCTGACCAGTCCGTCGTTGGCGCCGAAGACCGCGGCCCGGAAACTCCCGGACAACCGGTCCCGGCCGCGGGCCGCCAGCGCCCGGATCACCTCTTCGTGGATCTGCTCGTCGGCGGCCATCGTCGGGGTCGCGTCGGCGTCGTCGGCGTAGCTGGCCCGGGCCTCGAAACGCTGCACCAGGGCCAGCACGAAGACCGAGCCGAAGTGGCGGGCCAGGAATGCCAGCACGCGGGTGCCGGTGTCCGCCCGCAGCCGCGGCCCCACCCGGTCGCCCAGGAGATCGAGCCAGTGCTGTTCGTGGCGCTCCTCGGCGGCGGCGATGGCGGAGAGGATCTCGCGCTCCTCCCCGTCGTGCTTGCGCGCGAGGTCCCGGTAGACGGCCGCCTCAGCCCTCTCGTTGGCCAGGTGGCGCCGCCAGCGCCGCAGGTCTGCGTCGGTCGGGCCGGTCACACCGTCCATTTTGGCCCGTTCCGAGGGTCAGGCGCAGTGCGAACGCGGCTCAGGCGAAGACGTTGTCGACAAAGGACTTGGTGCCCTCTTTCCAGGCGATGATGAAGTTGCCGACGTCATCACGGCTGATCGCCAGCGACGGGCAGAACCAGTTGCCGCCACCGGGGGCGAAGAAGTGCGGCGAACCGACCACACCGCGGGCCTTGCCTTCCTCCCAGTCCGCCCGCACCGCGGCGAGGGTGGCCTCGGGGTCCAGGGGTTCCAGGCCGAAGCGGGCCGCGATCGGCGCAACCACCTCGGGCCGGCCGATGTCCAGCCCCTGCTCGAACATCGCGTCCCGCAACGCCATCCCGACCTGCTCGTCGAGGCCGGCGTCCCCGGTGCGGTCGGCCGCGGCGGTCAGGGCGAAGGCCGCCATCGAGGTGCGGGGGAAGTTCTCCTCGGAGAATCCGGCGAAGAGGTCGGGCCGCACCGACCCGCACAGCGCGCTGATCTCGGAGCCGACGTGGTGCGGGTCGAGGGGTTTGCCGTTGATCAACTCCAGCGGCCAGGCCCGGATGCGCAACCGCGGTTCGGTCAATCCACGCTCGGTGCGGCGGTCGATGAGCGTGTGCAGACCGACATGGGTAAACGGGCACAGAATGTCGGCGAAGACTTCCACGGTGTGCATGGCGGTGAGGCTACCGGCCCCTCGTCGGCCCCACGTCGAATAAACCTGCCCCCGGTACGGTGAACCGCATGTTGTTGCGGCCGAGGCGCTCCGCGCTGGGCGGTCTCATCACCGGCTCGGCGCGGTTGGCCTCGAGCACGGTGCGCCTGGCGGTGGGCGCCGCCGAATTGGCCGGTAACGCCGCGCTTCTCAGCGGTGCGGCGGCGGTGCAGGCCGGATCGCAGGCGCTCTCGGCGGTTCCCGGGGTCGGATCGGCGGCAAGGGCGGCGGCGAGCATGGCCGCTGAGGCGGCCGGCGGTCCACCTGTCCGGCGCTCCAGCCGTCGCGGCAACCGGCGCTGGATCGAGGTTCGTGGACTGTCCGGGCCCGACGCCGAGGCGATCGCCGGGGAGGTGCTCGCCGCTGTGCGGGCGGTGCCGGGAGTTCAGGACGCGCACCTGAACACCTCAGTCACGCGGGTGGTCATCACCGTGGCCCCCGGCGGTCCGGCCGCGGATCTGGTCGGCGTGGTCGCCGCCGCCGAGCACCGGGCCCGCACCCCCGCGGCCCGGGGTGAGGCCGCGGCACGCCACCGGCCGCTGACCCTGCCCGGCGACGACACGGCCGTGGTGACCAGGGCGGTCAGCGCCGCGGCCGCGACGGCCGCCTTCGGGGTGTCGCTGGCCGGCGCCGCGATGCGGCTCCCGGGACTGCCCAATGTCATCGCGGTGGCGCCCACACTGGCCGACACCGTTCCAGCGGTCCGCCAGCGCCTCCAGCGCAGGCTGGGCAGCGACGGCACGGACCTGTTGTTCTCGGTGCTCAACTCGGCGGGAGCGGCACTGACGCTGTCCCCGACCGCCGCCGCGGCGGAGGCGGCGACCCGGGCCATGCTGACCGTGGAGGCCTGGGATGCGCGGCTGGCCTGGCACCGCCACGAGCCGGGGCTGGCCCAGCACCCGCCGCAGCGCCGCGCTCCGGCGCACGGCACCGAGATCTTCGCCGACGGAGTGGGCGAGCAGTACGCGAACCGGGCGGGCCGGATCGGCGTGGCGGCCGCGCTGCTGGCCGGGGCGGTCTCGGGCAACCCGGCCGTCGGTGGGGCGGCGGCCCTGGTCGCGGCGCCCAAGCCGAGTCGCGCGGTGCGCGAGGCGTTCGGCTGCGCGATGACCCGCGGACTCATCGAGCACCACGACGCTCTGGTGCTGCGTCCCCGCGCGCTGCGGGCGTTGGACCGGGTGGACGTCATCGTGCTGGACCCCCGCAGTCTCTACACCGACACCCTGATGGTCAGCCGGGTCCGAGGGGTCGACAACGGCCGGCGGGCTCAGGCCTGGGAGGCCGCCCGCGCGGCACTGGCCGACGGGCGGCTCACCCCCGGCTGGCACCGCCTGGCGTCGATCCCCGGCGCGGGCTCCGGCGGATCGGCTCTCATCAGCCCGGTCCGCGACCCGTTCGCCACCGCCGTGGTCGCCGAAGCCCGCCGGGCCGGGGTCCGGGTGCTCTCCGTCGACGACGACGGCCTGCGCTCGCTGGCGCAGGGTTTCGACGCGCTGCACCCGGTCACCGGCTCTCTGGACGAGGCCCTGTCCGAGGTGATCTCCGAAGCCCGGGCCGAGGGCGTGACGGTGGCGCTGGTGACCACCCCGGAGATGGCCGCCGCGCACCGGGCCGACATCACCATCGGCGTCGCCCGGGATGCGATGCCACCCTGGGGCGCCGACATTTTCGTCCCCGACCTGCCGGCGGTGTGGCGGATCCTCCGGTCGATCCCGGCCGCCCGGAAGGCCGCCTCCAGCGGGGTCCGGCTTTCCCTGTCCAGCACCGCGATCGGCACCCTGATGTTGATTCCCGGGGTGCCGGGGTACGGCCCGGAGTCGGTCAACCTCGGCGTGCTCGGCGGACTGTGGTCGGGTCTGCGCACCGGCAACGCGGTGTTCGGCGACGCGGCTCCGGTCGCCGAACCCGGACACGACTGGCATGCGCTGCCGCCGGAGGAGGTGCGCAGGCTGCTGCCGCGCCCACCCGACGACCCGGCCGCCTCAGAGGGGCCGCCACCGGCGCTGCTGGCACCGGTGCGGACGCTGTGGCGAGCAGGGGCCGCGGGCTGGTCGCTGGCCGGTGAGTTCCTCGAGGAGATGCGCGCTGATCTGGCCGACCCGATCACCCCGATCCTGGCCACCGGCGCGGTGGCCAGCGCACTGCTGGGCTCGCCCCTGGACGCCGTTCTGGTCGGCGGGGTGCTGCTGACCAACGCCGCGCTGTCGGCCCAGCAGCAGTTGCACGCCGAGCGGGTGCTGCGCCGGCTGCTGGCGGTGCAGGATCCGCCGGCCTGGCGCAGGGTCGGCCCCTTGACCCAGCAGCGCACCGAGGACGTCCCGGCCCGGTCGCTGCGCCCGGGCGACATCATCGAGGTGCACGCCGGGGAACTGGTTCCGGCCGATGCCCGGCTGATCGAGGCGGTCAACGTCGAGGTGGACGAGTCGACGCTGACCGGAGAGTCACTGCCGGTTCCCAAACAGACCGCCGCCACCCCCGGGGTCCCGCTGGCCGAACGCTCCTGCATGGTCTATGCCGGCACCACCATGGTGGCCGGCACCGCGCTGGCGGTGGTGACCGCGGTCGGGCGCGGCACCGAGATCAAGCGCGCGCTGGCGATGGCCCCCCGCTCCAGCCGCCAGATCGGTCTGCAACGCCAACTGGCCGGGATCACCGGGCGCGCGCTGCCGTGGAGTCTGGCCGGCGGCGCGCTTGTCGGCGCACTCAGCGTGGCTCGCGGGACACCGCTGCGCGAGGCGGTCGGCAGCGCGGTCTCGGTCACCGTCGCCGCCGTTCCGGAGGGCCTGCCCTTGGTGGCGACGCTGGCCCAGGTCGCGGCGGCACGCAAGCTCAGCGGCCGTTGTGTGCTGATCCGCAACGCCAACTCCGTGGAGGCGCTGGCCCGCCTGGACGTGGTGTGCTTCGACAAGACCGGCACGCTCAGCGAGAACCGTCTGGTGGTCAAGCGCGTGCTCGCGGTGCGGGGCCGGACGGCCAGGCAGGTCACCGACGCCGCCCTGACCACCGTCCCGGACGGCGGCGGCCGCGTCGCGCATGCCACCGACGAGGCGATCCGACAGTACGCCGACGGCGACGCGGCACCGGCCGACGCGTTGCTGCCGTTCCAGTCCGGCCGGCCCTTCGCCGCCGCGCTGAGCGGGAACCGGCTCACCGTCAAAGGCGCCCCGGAGGTGCTGTCGGGCTGGCTGGACGGCGGGGCGGCGGACTTGCAGCCGATCATCGCCGAACTCGCCGCCGACGGGCTTCGGGTGCTGGCGGTCGCCGAGCGGACACTGACCGCGCGGCAGGCGACACGAGCCGCCAACGACCCGGCGGCCATGGAGCGACTGTGCGCCGGCAAGCTCACCCCGATCGGGGTGATCGGACTGGCCGACACCCTGCGCCCGGCCGCCGCCCCACTGCTTGCCGGACTCGCCGAGCGAGGCATCGGGGTGCGGCTGATCACCGGCGACCACCCGGTGACCGCGGCGGTCATCGCCGGCGAACTCGGCTTGCCGGTCGCTGAGTCCGAGGTGATCACCGGCACCGACTGGGAGACGATGTCGGCCGACGAGCGGACCGCCGCGGTGACCTCCCGCCTGGTGTTCGCGCGGATGTCCCCGGAGCACAAGGTCGAGGTGGTACAGGCACTGGAGCGCTCCGGGCAGGTGACCGCCATGGTCGGCGACGGCGCCAACGACGCGGCGGCGATCCGCGCCGCCAGTGTGGGTCTCGGAGTGGCCGCCACGGGCAGCGACCCGGCCCGCACCGCCGCTGACATCATCCTGCTCGACGGCCGGATCGAGGCGCTGCTGGATGCCCTCGACGAGGGCGAGCAGCTGTGGCGCCGGGTGCAGTCGGCGGTCTCGGTGCTCCTCGGCGGAAACGCCGGCGAGGTGGCCTTCGCCCTGATCACCAGCCTGCTCACCGGCCGTTCGGCCCTCAACGCCAGGCAGATGCTGCTGATCAACATGCTCACCGACGCTCTGCCGGCGGCCGCGCTGGCA
>Ga0180434_10004324_pt1 | contig 17359 bp, 18 predicted proteins | sample SS_ome_7_FD_132453 | JGI IMG/M metagenome (GOLD analysis project Ga0180434, IMG submission 132453) | Hypersaline lake sediment archaeal communities from the Salton Sea, California, USA - SS_1_D_2 metaG | ecosystem: Environmental > Aquatic > Non-marine Saline and Alkaline > Hypersaline >...
CATGTCCCGCCCCGAAGGCCCAGCAGGATGCACTGCAAGTGGTGGCCAAACGCGGCTCTGTGAATTTCTTCGGCGGCCTTCCTCGTGATCGTTCGGTGGTTCCGCTGGACACGAACCTGATTCACTACAAAGAATGCATTATTGTTGGCACACACGGCTCGGCGCCAAAACACATCGCGGAGGCTGTTGAACTCCAGGCAAGCGGAGCAATCAATCTCGGCAAATACGTAGATAGAAGATTTCCATTGAGTGAGATAAACGAAGCACTCGAAATCGCACGAGGTCACGGAAGGATGAAGATTCTCGTGGAACCAAATTGACACAGACGATTAAACAACGCCAGAAAAAAAATCAAGAGAGGAGATGAAGCAAAAGATGTCTTTAGGAAAAAGCGTTCGTATGAACAGACTCGTGAACGAGAAATCAGGCAACCTCCTTGTAATTGCCATGGACCACGCCGTAGGCTGGGGTGTGCTACCCGGAATTGACCGGATCAAGGAAGCGATGGAAAAGATTGTTGCGGCAGGGCCTGATGCCATCACTATGCTAAAGGGCACTGCTGAAAGAGTGTTCGCTCCTTATGCAGGCACGATACCTTTTATTCTCAAATGCTCGACTTTCGCCCCATATCACCCGGCATACGATGCCCAGGTAGCTCAGGTCGACGAGGCCGTGCGACTTGGCGCCGACGCAGCCGCCCTTGGCTGCACTCTGTGCGGCGATCATCAAGCTGAGCTTCTCGCTTCGCTGGGCGCATTTACGCGCGCAGCAGATCTGGCCGGTATGCCAACGGTCACCCATATCTATCCAAAAGGTCAAGCAGTATCCGAAGAGGATCGATACAAGGAAGAGCACGTCAAGTACGCAGCTCGAGCTGCCGCGGAACTGAACGTAGATATCGTGAAGACCTTCTATACCGGTGACCCTGACTCCTATGGAAGAGTCATAGAATCATGCCCGTCTCGTATTGTTGTTTCCGGTGGCCCCAAGTTGCCATCTCTGGAAGCTGTGCTGAAAATGACTTATGACGCCATGAGCGTTGGGGCTGCCGGGGTCACCTATGGCAGAAACGTGTGGCAAGCTGATGATCCCGCAAAAGTGATCTCAGCTCTCAAGCACATCATTCACGAAAAGGGCACTGTCAAAGAGGCCCTGGAGATAGCCGAGGCGGATTAGCTGATGGCTGACACTATCACCCTCTTGCCGATGGGTTGCGTAGAAGAGCACGGCGTGTTGCCTGTTGAGACTGACACAATCATCGCTCAAGCCTTCTGCCAACTGGCTGCTGCGAGAATTGACGCAGTTGTGGAGCCACCTATCGGGGAGGGATTCTGTCCCACGACTTGTGTACTCAAAGGCACAAAGGCTATTGGTTTTGGCGAAGTCTTGAGTGGTGTGGAGAAGAGGATTCAGCAGCTCATTACTGCTGGTCGCAAACTCATCATCATCGTCAATATCCACGGAGGAAACGACGCTATTCTGGAAGCTGTTGTGCAAAACACGTATATGCGGGAAGGCTTTCCGCTACTTTACTTTAATCCATACACGGCCTTCGCAAAGGAGTTGGACAATGACTTCTTCGCTGTCCGTGACAACAGCTTCAAAGAATGCTCTCTTCTTCTCGCAAGCCTGAGTATTCTCGGGGCCAGATCAGTTGATGGCCCGGCTGCTCGGGAAGAACTCGGCCGCGATCCTCTTGTGGAGAGACTGAAGAGCGTTGGAGTTGTTGGCTTCTCCTATCAGACGCCACAGCAACACATCGCGTGGAGACCTGAGGCATCAGCGCAAGCTGGGCGTGATTACCTTGAGAAAGCCGCGGACTTGTTTGTTTCTGTCGCGAACGATTTTCGAGAATATGCGGAAAGGATTTTGACTTGGAAAAGTCCAGAAGACCAATAGTAGCTGTTGCCATGGGAGACGCTGCTGGCATCGGACCTGAGATTACCGTCAAAGCTCTCGACGTGCTGAAGGACTCTTCCGATCTCGATGTGCTGGTCGTTGGTGATTCGGGAATAATCCAAAAGGCTCTGGACGTCTCGGGTGTCACATGTCGGATCAATCGATGTGAATCAGCAGAACAAGCTGAATTTGCCAGCGGAACGCTGAATCTTGTCGATCTCGAAAACCTCTCCGAAAACATATTTGCCAAGGGCGAAGTTGACCCGGCCATTGGAAAAGCTGCGGTCGAGTATACCGAGGTGGCAGTGAAGATGGCACTGGCGGGCGAGGTCGACGCCATCGTCTCTGCTCCCGTCAATAAAGAAGCCGTACACCTCGCCGGATATGATTTCGCGGGCGGAACCGAACTAATCGCGCATCTGACGAAGTGTGAGAACTTCGCCATGGTGCTTATTCTCGGTCCAATCCGGCTGTTCTATCTCACAAATCATGTGTCCATGAGAGAGGCTCTAGAGAAGGTCAAGAAAGACATCATCATTAAAAAGCTTCGCTCGATGAACGAAGCCCTGACCGAGATGGGGTTTGCAGAAGCACAGATCGGCGTTGCCGCCTTCAATCCGCACTGTGGCGAAGGCGGCGCTATGGGCCGTGAAGAGATTGACGAGATTAGTCCTGCCATCGAAGAAGCTCAGAGAGAGGGAATCAATGCTCAGGGCCCCTTCCCTGCCGACACGATTTTCGTACGAGGCAAAGAGGGGGCGTTCGATGGGATACTCTGTATGTATCACGATCAGGGCAATATCGCTCTCAAACTTCTTGATTTTGGCGCTGGCGTGACGTTCATCGCCGGCTTGCCTATTATCAGAACGTCGGTGGCACACGGGACAGCGTATGACATCGCGGGACAAGGTATTGCTTCCGAGGATACCCTTGTCGCAGCGCTCAAGACCGCAGCGGAAATCGCTCGCAAAAAAGGACGTGTTCACTGACATAGAAATTGTTCACAACTGTAGACCGGGAGTAACACATGGCTATCAAAGCTCTCCAAGCAACAGCGCCCAACGAATTGGAACTCGTTGATTTCCCTTTTCCTGAAGTTGCAGAAGACGCCATCCTGCTCAAGAATCTCTACTGTGGCATCTGCGGCACCGACCTGCATGGGATAGAGGGCAAGCGTTCCGTCAAGTTTCCCATCATTCCCGGTCACGAACTCGTCTGCACAGTCGCCGCAATAGGGCCCAAAGCCCTGGAGACGACAAAAGTGTTTGGGGACAGCAACCAGGGCAATGTAACACTGAATGTGGATGACTTGGTCACCATCAATCCACGCATAGTTTGTGGTACGTGTTACTACTGCCGCCAGATGCCGGGTCGCCCGGAGATGTGCATGGGCGCTCGCACGTACAATTCCTCGATCCGAAGCGATGAACCGCCATACCTCTTTGGCGGATGGGCCGAGTATATGTACGTCCTGCCCCACTCAGAGATCATCAAGTTACCAGAAGACATTGATCATGAAATTGCTTCGCTGGTCGAGCCGCTTGCTTGCTCCGTAGGTCTTGTCGACCGTCACAGACAGAGCCATTACTGGGTTGATGGGGATGCCTTTGGCGTGAACAGGAGCGTTGTCGTGTTCGGAGCGGGAGCCATCGGCCTGTTGGCGGCGGCCTGCTTTCACCTGAACGGTGCAGACAGAATTATCGTTGTAGATGTGCTGCCTGAGAAACTTGAGCTTGCTCAGAAATTTGGAGCGGAATTGACAATCAACGCAGCCACAACTTCGCGAGAGGAAAGGGTCAAGCAAGTCAAGGACGCCTGTGACGGCCTGGGACCGGCTATTGTCGTCGAAGCCTGCGGTGTGCCGGAGACAATTGGTGAAGGCGTTGAGATGCTCAGGCGCGGCGGGCAACTTTATGAGATGGGCCATTTGGTCAAGACCGGCCCGGCCCAGATAGACCCGCTGCTCGTGTGTCGTAACGAGATTGAGATCATAGGCAACTATGCATATCCATCAAGCAACTGCATGGCATATGCAGCGAAGATACTTGCCGAAGGAAAATTGCCGTATCGTGAACTCTTGAAGAGCTACCCGCTGACCGACTACGAAGAAGTGCTTTTCGGGAAGCAGAGAGGCAAGGCCGCGAAATCAGTCTTCAAAATTGACTGACAAGCTGATCCTGCTTCTGCGCGATACTAGGAAGAACCGGGACACAAAACTAGTTTTGCAGAACGGTTTCTCGCTGTTCCACATTGACCAGAACAAGACTAGTATTGTGTTCCGGCTTTTCCCAAGATAGATTGCCGCGTCGTTCGCAGTAGCGAACTCCTTGCAATGACATGGAATCCATCGTTTGCTGTCATTGCGAGCGAAGCGAAGCAATCTCTCCCGAGGAAGATGACCTTATTCAACCAATCCCTATCCCTTACCCTGAACCTTCTGCCGCAAATACCCCGAAATTCTTGTATCGACTCTCGTATGTTATTCTGATTGACTCCCCCCGCCACCAGCCATACAATGAGTTTGTGCAGTTTGCAACGATTGACGGCAATTTGAACGTGTGAGCGAAAAAACCGTGTCCCTTTGTAGCCCAATGTGAAAGGAGCATGGCATGTTCAAAGAGGAAATCCGAGCACCGATACTGGCATACTTCTTCATCTCGCTTGGGGGATTGCTACTGCACATCAGAATCCACCCGCCAAATGAGGAGCTACTTGATGCAGTCCCGGTTGTATGCGGTGTGTTGACCACAGTCCTGCTGCCGTTTCTGTTCAACTACCGTCGAACGGTCGCGTGGGCGTATCTGATCAATCTTGCCGTGGTGATCGCGGGAACTCTGGGCATGGCGTACTATTCAATGACGGAATGGGGCGAGCTGGTCCCGGTTACTGTGGTAAACGTGATCCTGAGGTCGACGCTTGCGGACATCCTGATTCTCTGGGCCAAGCTGCCGCTGGCTCAAATGATCCTTCACCACTTCCGTCAATAGTCTTCTCAATTGAGCCGTTTGTAGGAAAGAGCGATGTCGGCGCAAGACGTGACCAGACTTCGGATCGCGTCCCGGACCTCGGTGTTGATGCTTCGGATAGCATTAATCGCAGTGGGCATGGCTGTGCTGGCGACCGTTGTTTGGTTGGGTACGCGGTCGTGTGCGGAGGATGCGGAATTCCTTGCGCCCCATCAGGCCAATCTCAGGGCCGCGGGCAAGACGGCTGGCCTGGTTGCCGCGATGTTGTTGATGTTGCAGTTTGCATTGAGCGCGCGAATGAAGCCGCTGGATCGAGTCTTCGGCCTCGATCGCTTGCTGCGGTTGCACGCCAAGGTAGGAACTGTGGCTGTCTTGCTGGCCATCCTGCATCCAATGTTGCTTTATGGTTCGGGTTCGTATGAGTTGCCGGTATTGGCATATGACCGCTGGCCAGAGATTCTGGGCGCGGTCTTGTTGGTTGTGCTGTGCGTGATCGCAGGTACCAGCCTCGGTCGTCTCTTTCTTGATCTCTCATACGAGGGCTGGCGGGCAATTCATCAGTTGGTTTTTGTTGCTGTAGTCATGGCCACCGTACATGCAACAGTTCTGGGCAGTGACCTTGCTGTTGGTTGGGCTCGCCATTTTTGGCACGCGGTTGTCGTGCTATATGCGGTGATGTTTGTCTGGGTGAAAGTTGTGAAGCCGATTGTGCTGTCGCGGCGACGGTTCGTTGTCAGTGCTGTCACGCAGATCAGTCACAATGTGGTAAACCTCGACCTGATACCGCCGGAGGGATTTGACTTCGATCATCTTCCGGGCCAATTCGCTTTTCTGAAGTTGCGCCGTCAAGGAATGAAGGACGAGGAACATCCTTTCACTATCTCGTCGGCACCGACAAGCGGCAGGTCGATTTCTTTCACAATCAAGAGCAGCGGCGATTTCACGTCAACCATTGGGGAAACTCGCGCAGGCGATACGGCCACTGTCGATGGACCTTACGGCCGGTTCAGCCATCTTCTTGTGGACAGCGGGGATCTGCTATTGATCGCTGGAGGCGTGGGCATTACACCTTTGCTGAGCATGCTGCGTTACATGTGTGAAATCGGCGATCAGCGGTCGATAACGTTGATTTGGGGCAACCGCACAGAGGCGGATATTCTGTTCCGCTACGAGCTGTCCACTATCGAATCCAGACTTCCCAATCTCCGAATCGTTTATGTGCTGTCGCAGCAGAGTGAATGGAACGGCGAGAAGGGGCGGATGGATGAATCGATGCTGGATCGGATTTTGACAGATGGAGATCGCGGAGCGACGGTGTTTCTTTGTGGACCTCCGCCGATGATGGTGTCTGTCACTGCTTCGCTTCGGAAGCTCGGGTTTCGCCGGAGCCGGATTCATAGCGAGCGGTTTTCGCTGTCATGAGTACCGTACTGATAGTGGTTGCGCGATAGGAAGAAACGAACACACAGAATGTACTGGGCACGAACAGATAGTTATTCAAGGAGAAAGAAGTATGTATGTGAGTGTGACTCCCAATATGATGGTCAAGGATATGAATCAGACGTTAGATTTCTACACGAGTATCCTTGGGTTTGAGTTCGTTACGGGTGTAATTGAGAATAGCCAGGATACTGTTAGTATGAGAGAAGAGAATCAGCTTCTGCAATGGGCGATGGTGACGGCTGGCAATGTGACGCTAATGTTCCAAACGGAAAAAAGTCTAACCGGAGAAATAGCCCAATTTGAGGGAACCAGTATTGGCTCTTCCTCAACATTATTCATCAAAGTGGAAGATGTAACAGCTCTTTATGAAGAGCTGAAAGACAAGGTGGCGATAGTGAAAGATCTGGAACCAACATTTTATGGCACGCAGGAATTCTATTTTAGCGATTGTAACGGCTATATTCTGGGGATTGCAGGTAGTATCTGAGGCAATTGAGGATTGCCTCCTCCGTGCGATCACTACTTCTGGCGGGCATTACCTTCCTCGTTCGCCGCGCCAGAGGATTTTGTGGAGTTGCAGGCCGAGGCGCACATCCAATCCATCCCGCAGTATCCAGCGAGCGAGGTTTTGTCCGCCGCGACCGCCGACCGGTGAGAAGATGACATTTGTGCGTCTCGTCAGATTCTCTTCTTCCACTATCTCCCGGGCGAATGCATAGTCGCCTCGGTTGGCTATCACGAATTTGGCCTGATCCGTCGTGCGAAGAAGTGCGAGGTTGGACAGATGCATTTGGTCGGCCATGCCGGAACTCGGGCATTTGATGTCGAGCGATATTGTGGCAAGCTTCTGGAAACGGCTGATATCGTAGCTGCCGTTTGTCTCGATTGAGACGGAGTACCGTTTCCTTCGCAACGCGCGGAGAAGCGGAAGAGTCTCTTTTTGGTGTAGAGGTTCGCCGCCGGTCAGACATACACGACGTGTTGGGAACTTGGCAATTGCATCAAGAATCTCGTCGACTGTCATTCGTCGACCACGTGAGGCATAGCGCGTATCACACCATCGGCAGCGAAGGTTGCAACCGGCGGCACGAACGAAAGCCGTCGGCAGACCGCTGTCAATTCCTTCACCCTGGAGACTGAAGAATACCTCACTGATGTTCATGCACAGGATGATACGTCGGTCAGGCAGGCAAGTCAACGCAGGTGGATTTCACTTCTTTTCGGATAGAGTGAGCTTCACATTTTCGATGGCGTCAAGAATCTCCCGGCGAGCTTCATTGCCGGGTGCCAGGGGAAGCGCAATCTGTAACCGGTCGAGGGCTTCTCGCGTTCGCCCTAGCTCAAGGTATACCAATGCCAGATTCTGTTGAATTCCGAAATGAGTGGGAATAGCAATTGCAGCTTTCTCAAGAACCATGCGAGCACGATCCGGCTGTTTTAGTTGCGCATATGTCGAGATCGCCTTCATCACCAGGTTTGGCTCATCCGGTCGGATCAATGCCACCTTCCCGTACTGTTCTGCTGCCCGTTTAAGGAGTAGTCTGCTCTTCTTTGTATCTGAGGACTGGATGGATTGCTTTTCATAGACTTTTCCGAGGCGGAACATCGCCCGGGATGAGGAAGGGTTGATTTCCAGGGCGCGGTTCAGATATTTCTCTGCGGTTTCGTAGTCCGACTTGGCCTCGACGAGTATCTGGGCAAGATTCACAAGTCCGGCGAAGTCTTTTGGCCTCATTTCCACGTACTTCTGAAAATCCCTCAATGCCCGTAATGGGTTGCCTATTTTTTGCAGGATGACTCCTCGATCCCTGTAGTTGTCGGGATTACCCTCATCAATCTCGATTGCCCTGTCAATCGCCCTCAGTGCCTTGGTGGAATCACCGGTCTCCGAGTAAGAAAGAGCAAGGCTACGGAAGAGCGCTGCGTCTTTGGGATATTGTTCTGTGAGAGATTGAAGAAGTGAGATTGCCTTGTCATGCTTTCCTGAGAGGCGGTAGGCATGTGCCAGATATTTATCAATATCCTTTAATCCGGGTTCCAGTAACTGGGCCATTGCATAACGTGCCACTGCATGCTGCGGTTTCCCGCTGACCGAGTAGACATGCCCAAGGTACATATGGCTTCGGGCGTCATCAGGCTCTGCCAGAATGCAAGCTCGGAAAAGACACTCGTCGCTCTTCCAGACGCCGATTTGGAGCCAGGAAAGGACTATGAACAACAAGACAATCACGCTGTAAATAGCCGTGGCCATGCGCGAGGCAATCCGGGCAGCGCTGGAGCGCAATTCGGACATTGCCCAAGCCACACTGTACGCCAGGGAGAGGCCCAATCCCACCGACGGTACGTAAAGATGTCTGTCGGCAGTGACTATGTTTAAGGGTTTGATAACGTGCAACACAAAAACCAATGACACCCCAAACCAGAGCAGTCCAAATGACAGCACGCGGTGCCTTCGCCACGCCAGGATTACTATCACGATCATCAGGAGCGCTACAGGAATCGAAAGACCTATAAACCAGCCCGGTACTACGTGAAAACTCAGAGGCCACGAGTACGGGGCGTGGTGCATTGGCAATGTAAAGGACCACAAATAGCGCAATACTATTACCGACGGTCCAAACCACCTGAGCCCAAAACCGCTTACATCCAATGGTAGTGAACCAGCCTTTTGCTGGCCGATTATGGTGACCAGGCCTATGGTAAGTGCCACAGCAAAATATGGCACCATGCTCACCACGATTCTGCGTCGGCTATCCGAGCCAAAACAGACCTGGTAGAGCAGCAACAACAGCGGCAGCACCAAGGCCTGTGGCTTCGATAGAGCGGCAAGAACGAATGCGACAAGCGCACATATGTAGACGGCAATGCTCGACTTCGTTTGCTTTGGCCTCGTATATCGGACATACAGATAAAACGAAATCAGCATGAAGGCCATGGACAACACGTTTTTGCGCTCAGATATCCACGTGACAGACTCCACGTGCGCCGGGTGAACTGCAAATAGCAGCGCCGCCCCAGCCGGAATGATCCAACTGGAGAAAATTAATCGTAGCAGCAAGAATACCATTACAGCGTTGAACACGTGTAATAGGACATTGTCAAGATGGAACCCCCCCGGCAGACCTAGTCCCCAAACAACGCCCTCGGCCATGTACGACAACAATGTGACAGGAATGTAATCAACGTTCCTGTAAAAAGATCCAAAGACCTCAGCTATGTCACCGATCTCTGGCGACAGAACATATTGGTTTCTTGTGACCAGCACCGTGTCGTCAAGTCTGGCAAAGCCATTCATCACAGAGGGAACAAATGCAATGAATGCCGCGCATCCAACAAGAATTGATGCCCAGAATACTGGTGAATGAATTACCTTGCGGTGACCGCCAAGGGCCGCTTCCGGCATGCCACTTCTCCTCAAAGAAAGCCTTCCATCAAATGAAACACAAAAACTATTCTGAACAAATTTCTTCGTTCTTTCAACCCACGCTTCGGACGCTTAAGGGAGGAGCTTGATACACGAAACATTCGGAGAAAAACCTCTTTGTGAGGAAGAGTCGCCCACCAACTTCGACGCGCTCGTGCGCATATCCTTGTGGGACGCCGCAGCGATATTTCTACAACAATCAACGTTGTCATATGACAACAAAGCCTGGCTGGTTCCACATGCGAGCATCATGTCTGGTGACCGCCATATTTGTATTGGATTGTCGACCCCATGTCTTGCTTCATAGCACGACTGCGTGACGCATGTAACGCCGTGATGAGAGCTTACAATCTGCGACGGGCGGCGATATTTCTGATTGTTTTTTACAGCAGGTTACGCACAGTAAGGTTGACGATGACTTCCGCGCAGATATAATTCACTGTAAGGACAGAGCGAAAGCTGACGTAAAACACCCCCGGACATTCAGCCGCAAGATTTTTGTAGATTATGTTGGAACTTTTTGGGCGTCAGGTGCGTCTATATTAGTGAGAGGGGATAATCTAGACAGAATTCCAATATTCACATAGAGAAATTGGTCGGAGACAGTGGGACTAGTGCAAACGGGGGTGCTACGGCCCCTATGCCTTCGGCCATTCCTATGCGGGCGGTTCTTTCTGAGCCGCCCGTTTTCTTTTGCCTTTGCTGAATTGATGCTATTGTCTCTTGGCACTACAATAACTAGTGACCATCGATCTCCACAGCAACAGAATCCTCTAATCCAGGCGGTGAAAATCCAGCTAGTGTGTTCGAAACAATATCTCACATGTGCTTCGTTGATTTCCGATAGCGGAAATGCCCGTCTCAGTTGGGCGCTTCATCATCCCAACCTTGTCATCATTTTCCTATGCGCTGCCCTCTTCATCCCCGGACTTTTCTCGCGCGACCTTTGGAACCCGGACGAACCTCGCTATGCCGAAGTATCGCGTGAGATGTATTCGACAGGCAACTACCTTGTTCCGCATCTGAATGGCACGCTCTATGCAGAAAAGCCCCCGCTCTTCTTCTGGCTCACGTCGGGTCTCTATCACGTACTTGGCGGACCCCAAGTCTACGCGGGTCGCCTTATCTCTGCATTGGCGGGTCTTGGCGTCGCACTTCTGACGTATCAGTTGGGCAGAGAGTTTTCGAGCAGTGTGGTCGGGCTGGCCGGAGCGGTGATTACAGTAGCCTCGCTCAAGTTTGGCTGGCTAGCCCAGTGCGGTGTTCTCGACATTCTGCTCACATTCTTTATCGTTCTCAGCATCTATTCACTATACCAATCTGCGCACTCTGATTTGCGAGCAAAACGTCTCTGCTGGGCCGGCCTGACGTGCGCAGCAATGGCTCTCGGCGTGCTTACCAAAGGGCCTGTCGGCGCTATCTTGCCGCTTCTGGTTTGTGTGGTGATGTGTGCCTTGATGAAACGGTGGATGCCGATTCTGTACGCAGTGATCGGCCTTCTAATCGCGGCCCTGGTCGGTGTTGGCTGGGTATATCTCGCACATTTTGAAGCGGGTGAAGCATTTCTGCAACGAATGCTCTTCGACCAAAACATCGGGCGAGCAGTCAAGTCAGCGTCGCATGCACAGCCGTGGTACCATTATCTCATCAGCTTTCCCGGCGACTTCATGCCGTGGTCGCCGCTGGTCATTTCTGCCATCATTCTCACGTTCAGAAATTGGCGCAGGGAAGAAATTCGCGGCGCGCGTTTGTGGTTGCTCTGGTGGGCTGTGATCTTTGTCTTCTTCTCGTTGATGACCGGCAAACGCGAGAGATACCTCATGCCTCTCATACCCGCGGCAGGACTGCTGACCGCAGAGCTGCTCTTTGGCGAACTGAGGGCCTTGGTGAAAAGCCGTCGCTGGATATTTCTTCCTGCAATAATCTCGTGTGTCGCTCTTGTGCTGATCGCATTGCCCGGCAGCGCAATTCCGCTCTACATCAGACGGCTTGCGGCCTACTACATACAGAGAAAGCCGAGCAAAGCTCTGGGCGGAGCCGCTGTTGCACAAGTCTTCACAATCTGGCGGCAGATCGGAACATCCCTATTCTGCATTGGCATCCTTGCCGCGTCCGTTGCTGCTATAGTCGCGGTTTCTCGCGGACGCATTGCGCGTTTCTTTTCTCTACTGGTGCTATGTGTTGTGCTGCTCTTTGGCTCGTACAACACATTCATCTGTCCCGCATACAATGCCGCCAAATCTGCAAGACCCCTCGCCGAAGCCATTCTCGAAACGTTGAAGCCGGATGATCGTATGGTCATGTATGACGGAATGTACCGCGGCATGTACAACTACTATCTGCAAAGGGACTCCATCCCAGTCGCCGAGCAACCGGAGCAATTGATGGCGCACTATCCGGACTCTGGTCGGCTTCTTGTCATCGCGGAGATATTTGACATCCCCGTCCTGGAAAAACGCACACCCCTCAAATGCACAATCCTCAGCCAAACACAGGTCGGCAGAAAATGGATGGTCCTCCTGTATGCAGTCGAGACGCCCGATTTGCACGAGTAATTGACGAAGAGTCGATACAAAAAACTCGGGGTGACAAAGCAACATCAGGGAAAAGCCGGGACACAATACCAGTTTTGTCCTGGTCAATGTAGAGCGGCGAGAAGCCTTTTTGCAAAACTAGTTTTGTGTCCCGGTTTTTCCTCAACAGCTTTCGCGAACGAAGGATCGATGCGCCTGAAATACCCCGAAATCTATGCATCGACTCATTGACGAAAGCGACATTGATTCCCCATGCCTACTAACCATACAATGAGCATATCCAAAACCAGCGTGAATTTGGTTTTCGCTATTGACCGGATTCCGTTGTTTGCATGGCAGCCCAAAGCCTCTGACGTGTCGAGGCGGTGAATTCATCAAGACCACATAGGAGGATGGACAATGTCGGAAGCCGAGGATAAGCGAAGCCGTATGTGGGCGACATTCTGTCACTTGTCAGCGCTGTCTTTCCTTATTGGAGTACCCCTTGGCAACATTCTTGGTCCACTGATTTTCTGGTTGATCAAGAAGGATGAGTTTCCCTTTGTGGACGGAGAAGGCAAGGAGTCATTGAACTTCCAGATCTCCATGACAATATATGGCTTCATCGCTTTCTTACTGTGTTTCGTTATGATCGGATTCGTGCTGCTCATCGGCCTTTTCATTGCAGAGATCGTACTGGTCATACTCGCCTCAATAAGCGCCAACAGAGGGGAGTCGTATAGCTACCCCTGCACGATAAGATTTATCAAATGAGTTTGAAGGCATTGGCCCGACACTGAAAATGGTGATCGCCATTCTTTGTAGTATTGGTAGGAGATCACTGAGACATGGGTAACGTCTGGGTTGCTTTGGGGCTGACGTTGTTTGCCGGAATGGCGACCGGGATCGGCAGCGCAATCGCGTTCTTCGCTAAGCGGACGAATTACCGGTTCCTGTCGATCGCGACAGGTTTCTCGGCAGGCGTGATGCTCTACGTTTCCTTCGTCGAGATATTCTTCAAGGGCGTAGATTCTCTGACGGTCGTCTACGGTGAGTTTTGGGGACATTGGGTCAATGCGGCATCGTTTTTTGCGGGCATAATCCTGATCGGACTCATCGACAACCTGATCCCCTCGGCGCAGAATCCGCACGAAATGCACGCGGAGCGAGAGACCGCGCCGCTTCATAGCACATCGGTAAACCCGTTGCAGACCGAAGAGGTCGCAATCGACGCCGATCATTCTGCTCCATTCATCCACGACCACCACATCCACGACAAAAAGCTGTTGCGCATGGGACTGTTCACGGCGCTTGCAATCGGGATCCACAATTTTCCCGAAGGCCTGGCGACGTTTCTCGCGGCACTTGAGGACCCGAGCGTGGGCATTGCCATCGCCATCGCCGTCGCGCTGCACAACATCCCCGAGGGCATCAGCGTGTCGGTGCCGATTTACTATGCGACGGGCAATCGCAAGAAAGCTTTTGCCTACTCACTGCTGAGTGGCGTAGCCGAACCTGTTGGCGCAGGCATAGCGTATATGGTGCTCCGGTTCTTTTTGGCAAGTGAGGCTGGTGTCGTCCCGCCACAGTTGATGGGCATGTTGTTCAGTGGTGTTGCTGGCATCATGGTCTACATCAGTCTCGACGAACTGCTGCCGACAAGCCACGCATACGGCAAGGGACATGACAGCCTGCTCGGCCTGATAGCGGGTATGGCCGTTATGGCGCTCAGCTTGCTCTTGATGAAGTGAAGCGGCGCTCTATTCACTTTGCACTAGCCCGCCCGAACGGATGCTATTCCGGCGGCAGTTCCGATGAGACCTTGATGGCGATGAACTTCCCCTCCATCATGCAAGGCCCCCACCCCACGAGGTCTCCCGTAAACAGCCGGGCCGACAAGCAAGTCTCTCCGCGGAAGCACATCTCATAGCCCGGTGGCTCACCGATGTCCATAAACATCCAGGTCTTGTTGCACATCAGGCCCCCTTCAACAAAGATCTCCTCTGGAAGGGACATACCACACCTTGGCTCAGGGAGAACGGCTCCGCGGAAACTTGTTAGCGTTACCCCTCCCCGGAGCAAGCCCATGGTAATGCCTGCAAAAAACGGTGACGTAATACAATCGTCCAGACTGCAGCACTTGGAACCATACATCACCAGCAGCCAGGTACCGGTCATGTCCTGGGCCGAAGCGTTTGCGGCGTCGAATGAGACAGCAATGGCCAGCACACAGCCGACAGCGACCAACCCTCTTCTTGCCATGCCACGTCCTCCTGAAAAAAGATGTGATGTAATCTCGTAAGCACGACACAAGTCTAGCCAGAGGATTATGACGAGTAGCGAGAGCGGAAGTCAAGCACGATCCGGGTTAACCCGTTGGGAAAAACCGGGACACAAAACTAGTTTTGCAGAACGGCGCCTCTTTGTTCTACATTGACCAGGACCAAAATAGTATTGTGTCCCGGCTTTTCCAATCCTTTCGGAATGGATTACGTGATTCTTGGAAGAATGACGTGCACGAACAATTGGATGCAGAGGTTTGTGTAGATGCCGGCCATCAGGTCGTCGGCGACTACGCCCAATGCGCCGGGCAGGCATTGGAGGCCGTTGATGGGGAACGGCTTGGCCACATCGAAGATGCGAAACAGGAAGAATGATGCGATGAGTATTGTCCAGAGAGGAACAGTGTCCGGCAGGAAGATCACTGACAGAAAATAGCCCGCCATCTCATCGAGAACATACGGCTGAGGATCCTTCCTGTCGTAGTGGCGCTCCGCAACAGGCACAGCCCAGTATCCGGCAACCGAACACAGCACTACCAGCAAGCCAAGGATGGCAGGACGCGCGATATCCCCCGCGAAGCTTATGGGGATTAGAATTACCGCAGCAATGAATGTCGCATACGTGCCCGGCATGATCGGCAGATCGCCGACGCCAAATAGTATACCCGCCTTTTGCCAGAACGCGTCAGATCTGCTTGGCATATATTTTCCGGTTTACCGTTCGGATGTGTTTTTGAAAAGGCCCCACGTCTTGATGGCATAACGGAGGCCGCTGTAGACAGTGAGCAATACCGCCAGATACATCAGGCCGGTATTCAGCCACCACCATTTGAGGCTGTAATCTTTGAGCTGCACCGTCCCGGCCATACCAAGTCCAAATGTGGCGAGAAGTATCACGATGTTTTGGCTCAATGCTTTGAGCTTGCCCGGCCACGTTGCACCAAAGGGCACGCCTCGCGATTCCAGTGTTGACCGCATCGCGCTCACCAGAAACTCGCGGCATAAAATCACTGCGACCATCCACGCCTGAACGCCGACTCCCTTGGGGATGAGAAATACGAAACCACCGCAGATGATGATTTTGTCCACCAAGGCATCAGCGACGCGGCCGAATGCGGATACCGTCTGCATCTTTCTCGCTATGTAGCCATCCAGCAGGTCAGTAATCCCTGCCAGCAGGAAGACGCCGAACGCCACGAATGAGGCCACACTGCCTCCAACCGTGAGCAGAATGAAAAATATGACAGCCAAGATCAGTCGGCTGATGGTCAGTTGGTTTGCGAGTGTGAGAAGACTCTTTTTCATGCCGTTCGGATTCTTTCGCCACACAACCATTCTATTATTAATGTTGGAAACACCGTTCCGGCGAAGACGCCATTCTACACCACAAGGCGTCAGGCTTCCAGTTCTGTTATCTGGAAAAACTAGGGCCGTTTACCGAGTTTTTCTTGTCTAAAATCGTCTTTCGGTTCCGGCAGGTCTTGAGCATGTGAAAACCGGTAAACGGCCCTAGTTTTTCCAGAGTAAACGATATAAATACAACTATTAATAATATTGACATCCGAATATATAATGTGTATACTGAGTTGCATGAAACGAAAACTGCCAACGAGCTGTCCGAGCTGTCAAAAGGAATTGATCGCAGAACGCCTTCGTTGTGAAGATTGCGGTACGGGTGTGGAGGGAGCCTATCCGCTACCAAAACTGGCGGCCCTCTCACAGGAGGATCAGGAGTTCGTTTTGCGTTTTATCGAGGCAAGCGGAAGCCTGAAGGAAATGGCGAGGCTCATGAGAGTTAGCTACCCGACCGTGAGGAACCGTCTGGATGAAATCATCGGTAGGCTGGGACACAAGGACGAAATCAGCGAGGGAGAGAGTCGTGAGACCTGACGAACACCGTAGATCATTGTGGACCTGGCTTTTCAATCCTTTTGTGTATGTTGCCGGGGCGAAGTCGTTGCTGATCGGAGTGGTCGTCATTCTTGTGGCAGGATTCATTTCGTCATTCAACGACACGCGTCTTGGCGGTACGTTGGACCTGCGTCCGGGACAGGTCGTTCCGTTGTGGTTTTCTTTGTCAAGGGGAATTGTGGGCTGGCTCAGCCTGGCGCTTGTTCTGTTCATCTTTGGCAAGTTGATATCGAAGACTTCTTTTCGCACCGTGGATATCCTTGGTACCCAAGCACTAGCGCATTGGCCAATGCTACTCATAGGACTGGCGGGGTTGTTTCCACCGTCCAGACATATCCTGGAATATTCGAAATCGGGAGTTGTGGATCCCGACGTGCTACTCAGTATTGGAGTTGGCAAGGTTATCCTGGGCAGCTTGACTCTTCTGTCCATGCTACCGGCCACATGCCTGATGATTGCCTTGATGTATAAGTCGTATGCGGTTTCGTGTAATGTCCGAGGTGGTAAGGCGATCGCGACTTTCATTGTGGGGTTGATTGTGGCGCGAGTGTTGGCCATAGCAGTAACCATTGGCGTGTGGTCCCATGTTGGATGACAACGCAAGCATCGATACGTGCAACTGAGGAAAGCGTAGTGACCGCTACGAATATTGGCATTGCGATAGAGTGCGTTCTTTGCGCAGCGTTCTCAATCCTTATCAGCATCCCATTGCTGCAAAAAAAGGTGAAGATGAACCGCACATATGGGGTCAGGATCAAGAAGGCCTTCACTTCCAATGAGAACTGGTACAAGATCAACCACTACGGGGCCAAGCGGCTGATAATTTGGTCGATTCCGCTTTTCGTTGTTGGCGTGCTAGCTCTCTTCATGCCATTCGGCAGTGGCAAGAATGCGAATGACCTGTTAGTACTCGCTTTTGCA
>Ga0180434_10004326_pt1 | contig 17351 bp, 8 predicted proteins | sample SS_ome_7_FD_132453 | JGI IMG/M metagenome (GOLD analysis project Ga0180434, IMG submission 132453) | Hypersaline lake sediment archaeal communities from the Salton Sea, California, USA - SS_1_D_2 metaG | ecosystem: Environmental > Aquatic > Non-marine Saline and Alkaline > Hypersaline > Sediment...
ACCCAGATGAAGACGCACAGGCCGAGGAACAGCCACCAACCCTTGGCGATGAACAGCCCGGCCACCAGCGCGCCGACGGCCAGGGAGCCGGCGTCACCCATGTAGATCAGCGCGGGCTTCCAGTTGTAGACCAGGAATGCCGCCAGCGCGCCGAAGCCAACGGCGGCCGGCAGCGCCAAAGGGTCCTCACCGTCCAGGAGCGCGTAGAAGGCTCCAGCCAGCACAACCAGCGTGGTTGATGAGAGCAGGCCGTCGAGACCGTCCGTGAAGTTGGCCCCGTTCAGCGCACCGAGCCAGATGAACAGCCCCACGGGGTAATAAACCCACCACGGCGCGTACACCGGCCAGGGCAGCGGATTGCCCGTCAGCGCCTGCGCGTGCTGCCACTCCGCGAAGTAGCCCGAGATCAGGTAGAGCAGCAGCAGTCCAACCGCGATCTGCAGCGGGAGCTTGTAGCGGGCCTTGAGTCCCTCGCTGCCGCGCGCCACCTTGAGCCGATCATCGACGAAGCCCAGCAGTCCCATCAGCGCCGCGGCCCATGCCACGTAGATGCCCAGCCTGGTGCCGGCCAACTGCTCGTCCACGTGGGGCAGCGCGATGATCCCCGCGACAATCAGCAGCACTGCCATGATTACGCCCGTGCCCGTCGGTACGAAGCCCTTCTCCGCGTGGTGGACGGGACCATCCTCGCGGTACCGCTGGCCCATGCGGCGGCCGAGGCTGACCCGGTAGATGCCGTAGAGAATCGCAGCCAGCAGCCCGCTGGTCACCGCTATCCACCAGGGGTTGACTGGCAGCACGGTTAGCCCGTTGCCGTCAGCAGGTCGTTGACGATCCGCTCCAAGTGGAGAGCCCGCGAGCCCTTGATCATCACCACGGTGGGTTCGTCACTGCCGCGGATGTCCTCCAGCAAGCGGGCTGAGAGTTTGCGTGCCGCCCGATCGTCGAGGATCACTGTTCCGCCCGATGAACGGTGGTCCCGGTGCCCGCCGTCGTCGAACCGCGAGTCGTACTTGCTGCCGCCATAGCTGCCCAGATCCGAGTGCCCCTCGAAATAGAACAGGTTGATATCCTCGAGTGCCTCAACCTCGTTGACGGCATTCATGCGCGGACCCACGGCATACACTGAGTCCAGGGGCAGGTTCAGTGCCATCTGTGCGCACCGTCGATGCAGGAGTGTCTCGAACTTGCCCAGTTCCAGCATGTCGCCCAGCACCACGAGCTTGCGGAATCTGGGATCGACGCTGAGCAGTACTTCCAGGCTGTCACAGACCGAGGCGGGCGAGTTGTTATAACAGTCGTCGATCAAGTACAGCTTGTCGTCGAGCTGGAACAGGTTCAGCCGCTGCGGAGCCGGCAGCAGCTTGGGCGCGGCAGCCGCCACTTCCTCCAACTTCATCCCGAACTGCACGGCGGCCGCCGCGGCGGTCGCCAGGTTCTCCAGGGCACCGCGCCCCAGCATGTTCAGTTCGACGGGCACACGCTCATCCGCGCTGCAGAGCAGGCAGGTCGAACCTTCGAGTCCTCGCACTTCCACCTCCTCAAGCCAGACGTCGGCCTGGGGACGCGTGCCCTTGCTGCTGTAGCTGACGCCCGGTGTCACGAACGGCGGCAGGCCGGAGCAGGCAAAGGCCGCGGAGGCGTCGAAGAACGACAGTGCCAGGTCCTTGGGACCTTCCTTTCGCTTCTCCAGCTCGCGGAGAATGGCAAACGTGTTCGGATCACGCGCATTGAGCAGCAATCTGCCGGGCGATTTCATGCCCTGGATGATCTCGCATTTGGCCTTGCAGACCTCTTCAAACGACCCGAGGCGCCCGACGTGACTGCCGGACGTATTGGTTATGATCGCCGCGGTCGGATGCGCGATACGCGACAGCAGGCTGATCTCGCCGCGCGCTCGCATCGCCATCTCGATGACGGCCATCCGCGTGCGATCGTTGATTCGCGAGAGCGCCAGCGGAACGCCGATCTCGTTGTTGAAGTTCTTCTCAGTGCCGATCGTCGGGAACTTGGAGCTGAGCAGCTGGATCAGCATTTCCTTCGTGCCGGTCTTGCCGACCGATCCCGTCACGCCCAGCACTTCCACGTCGAACTGCAGCCTGAACCACTCGGCCAGCTTCTGAAGCGCAACCAGTGTATGCCTGACTTCGATCACGCACACGTCGTCCATGTCGGCGTAGACCCCGTGTCCGGAGCGCTCCCGCAGCCAGCCCACGATCTCGTGGACCTGATGATGACCGGCCCGCACCAGCGCCGCCACGGCACCCTTGTTGACCGCGTCGATCACGAACTGGTGCCCGTCGCGGCTCTGCCCCATCAGGGGTACGAACATGGAGCGGCCATCGACATAGCGGCTGTCAATGCAGTAGTTGTCGAACGTCTGGCGGGAGTTGCCGTGAATCAGGCGTCCGCCGAGCGGCTCCAGGATATCTTCAATCGTGAATGCTGATCTGGCTCCCATTCCGTTCCTGCTCAGATTGACCAATATCAACTCGCCGCGGTCAGTGCTTCTTCGCCCTGGCCGCGACGCTTGACCAAGCCATCATTATATAGTCTAACCCGAGGCGTTAGGTCCCGCACGGGGCGCCGGCGTGCCATCCAGGAGTCGCGTCAACCACGATCGGCGTCCGCGGCGCGATAGTCTAGTACCTTGAAGCCCCGATTTCAATCGCCATCTGCGAGCAGCCGTGCCGCCTCCTCCGCGTCGGAGAAGTGAAGCGTCGAACTGCCCACAATCTGGTAGTCCTCGTGTCCCTTTCCCGCAATGAGCACGATATCACCCGCACTGGCGGCCTCCAGCGCCAGTCTGATCGCACTGCGTCGATCGCACTCAGATCTCACCTCGGCGCCCTGCTTGTCGATTCCGGCGAGGATCTGCGTGATAATCGCCTCGGGATCCTCGCTGCGCGGGTTGTCGCTGGTGATAACTGTCAGGTCGCTCGCGCTCTGGGCCGTCTTGCCCATCAGGGGACGCTTGGCCTGATCGCGATCACCGCCGCAGCCGAGCACCGTGATGATCCGCGCCTCCGGCGAGCGCAGCTCCTTGAGCGCGCTGAGCACGTTGGCGACGGCGTCCGGCGTGTGTGCGTAGTCCACAAACACGTGGACCCCCCGCTGATTCGGGACCGGCTGCAAGCGGCCGGGCACCGAATCGAACTGTGCGAGGCCCTCCACCACCTGGGGCAACGCCAGCCCCTCCAGCAATGCCACCCCGGCGGCGGCGACGCAGTTGTAGATGTTGTAGCGACCGACGAGAGGGCATGTGAATCGCGCGTGGTTGACGCTGGGATCCCGTCGCTGCGGCCAAATGCCGTTCTTCAGCAGCAGTTCCCAGCCGACGCCGGCCAGCGAGTTCGACAGACCGGACATGACGAGGTTGTTGTCTGCCTGCTGGCCGAACTTGACGCCGATGCCGCCAAAGCGCTGCGCGATCTCCAGCCCGACTTCGTCGTCGGTGTTGACCACGGCGTATCCGCCGGACAGCACCAGGTGGTGGGTGAATAGCGATGCCTTGGCTTCAGTGTAGGCTTCACGCGTCTCGTGGTAGTCGTAGTGGTCCTGGGTCAGGTTAGTGAAGACGGCACCCGTGAACTCAAGCCCGGTGACGCGATGCTGCGCCAGCGCATGGCTGGAGACCTCCATCAGCACGTGGGTAACACCGTCGTCCACCAGTTCCCTGAGCAGCCGCTGCAGATCCGCGGCGTCCGGGGTTGTCAGCCCGCGCCCCTCGAACTGCGCGGCACCCGGTCGCAGCAGACCCAGCGTTCCCAGCGCCGCCGTGCGATAGCCCGCGTGGTTCAGCAGGTGTGCCGCCAGCAGCACCGTGGTCGTCTTGCCATTGGTACCGGTTACACCGATTACGCGTACATCGCGGCTGGGCTGGCCCGCCAGCCTCCCACTCAGCAAGGCATAGACCTCGCGCGAGTCGGGAACCCTCACGAAGCTACCCACCATCTCAGGCGGCACGGGCTTGCTGTGTACCACCAGTGTCGCGCCGGCCGCCAGCGCGTCAGGAATATACTGGTGACCATCAGCCAGGCTGCCCGCGATGGCTACGAAAGCGCTGCCGGGAGAGACCTTGCGGCTGTCGCAGGTTACTGAGTCAACCTGCATGTCGGGGTAGATCTCACGCAGGTCCAGCGTGTCGATGCCCTCTAGCAGTTCATCAAGCCGCATCCGGCACCTCCGCTGGCACCTGGTAGTCCAGGTAGGAGATGCGGTCGCACACCGATTTGAACACCGGTGCCGCCACCTCCCCACCGTAGTACTTGCCGCCTTTCGGATTGACGAACAGCACCAGCACTACGTAGCGCGGCGCCTCGGCCGGAAAGAACCCGGCGAAGGTCGCCGTGTAGGCTCCGCGCCGATAGCCTCCCTGCTCCGATGGGATCTGGCCGGTTCCGGTCTTGCCGGCAGCTCGATGCCGCGCCAGCCGGGCCTTCTTGCCCGTACCGCTCTCCACCACTTCGCTCAGCCAGCCGCTGATCAGCTCGCAGGTTTGGGGAGACAGTACTCGGACCCGGCCTGCCGCCGCACTCCTGCTGCCAGTGTCGCAAGCGGCCGGCGGGTTACCGGTGCCGTCGCCCGGCACGGGCTGCAGACCCGCCAGGATAACCTCTCCCACCGGCAGCGGGGACTGCTGCTCCGATTGCGCAGCGTCTTCAGCCGGCTCCGCGCCCTGCTGCCCGGCGACCAGTGTCGGCTGGACCATGTAGCCGCCGTTGGCGATCACGCAGTAAGCCCTCGCCAGCTGCAGCGGCGTGATTGACATCCCCTGTCCAAAGCCGGCCGTAGCGAGCACCCGTCGCGGCCACTGCACACGCTGCTCACCGTCGGCGCGCATGTAGTAGCAGGGAGCCAGCCCCTCACACTCGGCCGGCAGTTCAATCCCCGTGCGCGCGAAAAACCCCATCGCTCGATAGGACTCCAGCACGCGATCCTGCCCCAGGGCCAGCGCCACCTGGGCCATGCCGATGTTGCTCGAGTGGACGATGATGTCGCGGACCGGTACACCGCCGCTGTCACCCAGCAGGTGGCTGGCCTCCGCCTCGCGCAGCGGCTTGCCGTCGACCAGCAGCTGTCGATTGCAGACGCAGCGCCGCGCGGGATCAAGCCAGTTGCGCTCGATCGAGCAGGCCGCCAGCAGGGGCTTTACGGTGCTGCCGGGCTCAATCACGCGATGAACGATGACGTTGTACTCGTCACCGATGTTGCCCTTCGCGTACTCGTTAGGATCGAAAGTGGGATGGGTCGCGGCGGCCCGCACCTCGCCGAACTCCGGATCAAGCACCAGCACGCAGGCCCAGTCGGCGTTGTTGCCGGCCACCGCCCGCGCCAACTCGTCCTCGGCGATCAGCTGGATGCCCTGGTCCAGGGTGGTCGTCAGGTCCGCGCCGTCCTCCTTCTCGTCAATGCTGATCTCGCTGCCCGGCAATCGCTTGCGACGCGCGTCCTTCCGGAAGTGGATGGCGCCGTCCCTGCCCGTCAGGTGCTCGTTCCAGGTGTATTCGAGGCCGGTGCGGTGCACGGGCTGCGGTCCGGCATAGCCGACGGTGCTGGCGGCGCCGTAGGGCCCCAGCGGGTAGAAACGCTCGTAGTAGTAGAAGGTGAAGACGCCGCGCAGGTTCTCGTTGTCGATCGCCAGCGCGGTGGTCAGCGGGACGCTGCGTGCCACCTCGGCGCCGCGCCCCTCATGTTCCTCGATCGATCGCGCGATCTGCTCGGGCGGCGCGTTCAGCAGCGGTGACAGCACCTCGGCGACGCCTGCAACGTCACGGACCAGCACCGGGTCCACCAGCACGCGCGCCACCTTGCGATTGCTGGCGATCACGGCGCCGTCACAGAAGAGGATATTGCCCCGCTTGCCCTGGGGATACTCGAAGCTCTCCCAGCGCTGGGCGACGACCGCGCGGTAATAGCTGCTGACCTCGGGATCGAACTGCAGGAAAAAAAGGTGGGCGGCCAGGATGGCCGCCCCGAGGAGGAAGGCGGAGTAGATTAGCGAGATTCTGATCCAACCATCATGGTTAGCCTTCACACGTTTCATTGTCTGGCGATCCTGTCACAAACTCACCTACGGCTCCAGCCGGATGATGCGCCGGCTCAGGGGATACAGCTCTTCAACCAGTCGCTTGCCGTTGGCCTCAGGGATGTTGGTCAGCACCAGGTACTTCGTGCTGCTCGGATAGACGACATCCGCCGGCGACAGCACGTCGCCGGCGTACAGCGCGTGTTCGTACTGCACCTGCTCGCCGACGGCTTCGGACTGCGACTGATCGAGGGCGCCCAGGCTGGCGCGCAGTTCCTGGTGGGCATATGCCAGCCGCGCGGAGTCCGCGCTGAAAAACGCCATCAGTCCCAGTGCCACCGCCAGCACGGCCAGGCCGGCGCCCAGACTCAGCTTGTACTGGGACCTGATGGTCGGCACGTACTGGCGCCAGCCGCGCAGCTTGCGCCGGCGGCCGGGGAACTCAAGGCGCACCCGCCGATAACTCTCGTAGTCCAGAATCCGGTCGGCGTTCAGCCGCGGATCCAAACGTGGCACTGCCATTCGTCAACCCTCCGTTACCGTCTAGCCCGTCTTGGCCTTCTCTACACGAACCTTTTCGTACACCCGCAGCTTCGCCGAGCGACTCCGCGGGTTGCCCCGAACCTCTGCTGCATCCGGGCGGACCACCCGCCCGCGCCGGACCAATTGCCAGTCGGTCCGGCCACCGCGCCGCCCGAAGGGGCGCAGGCTCTCCTTGACCACCACGTCTTCCAGCGAGTGGAAGGTGATGACCGCCAGTCGGCCTCCCGGGGAAAGCAGCTCAGCCGCCTGGGGCAGGCATCGCCTCAACTGCCCCAGCTCATCCCCCACTTCGATCCTGAGCGCCTGGAAGGCACGCGTGGCGGGATGAGTTCGTCCCCGCCGCGACGGAACGGTCGCCGCGATCAGTTCCGCCAGTTCCAGTGTCCCCCTGAGCGGGGTCTGCAACCGGCGGCTTTCGATCGCTTTGGCGATCTGCCCGGCATAGCGCTCGCCGCCGTACTCCCGCAGGATTCGCTCCAACTCATCCACCGCGTAGCCATTGACCACGTCGGCGGCGGTCAGGTCCTGATCCAGGTCCTGGCGCATATCCAGACTGCCGTCGCGTTGGAAGGAGAAGCCACGCCCCGCATCCAGGAGCTGATCGGAGCTGAGTCCCAGATCCATGAGGATGCGGTCGGCATACTCAAGCCCCAGCCGCATCATCATTCCCCTTAGGCCACCAAAGTCCGACTTGACCAGGTGGATCTCAACCCTGTCAAAGCTCACCGCTTCGATTCGCATCCGGGCCCGCTCCAGCGCCTCCGCGTCGCGGTCACACCCGACCGCCACCCCTCCAGGTGTGAGCCGACGGGCGATCTCGATGAAGTGCCCGGCCGCTCCCAGCGTGAGGTCACAGAACACCGCCCCCGGATACGGGGCAAGTTTCTCTACAACAGGCTGTAAAAGAACCGCGGTGTGACGGCTTTGGGCCACGCCCCCCACCGTCACTCCTCTTCCGGCGCACCGTCATCGGCGGGGCCGGCCGGCGGCATCGCTGCCGCCGGCGTCTGGCCGGTCACCACGTGGACCATCCGCTCGGGACCGCCCTCTTTGCGCCAGAGTGTCTCCTTGTCGTCGTGTTGTTTGGCTTGCCACAGCTCCAGCATGTCGCCGCTGCCGGCCCAGACCACTTCGCTGACCAGCGTGAGCTCCTCACGCATCTTGGCCGGCACCGTCATTCGCCCTTGCGCATCCAGCGAAACCTCGAACGCGTTCGAGTAGAAGTGCCGCTTGAAGCGCTGGACCTCGATATCGAACAGCCTTCCCACCTGCTCGGGCCGATCGATCGCGGTCCGCTGCCGGATGCCCTCCGACACGATGCGGAACTGCGCGGGGCTCATCACGGCCAGGTAACCGTCCATCTTCACCGCAATAACCGTGTCCTCGAAGTGCTGACGGAAGCCGCCCAGCCCGACGCGACCCTTGGCGTCAATGTTGGTACGGTACTCCCCGATCAGCTCCGTCAGTTGCGGCTCGACGACCATTCCTGCGTCACTCCTCACTTGGGAGTGACATCCTCCCTTGTGGAATTAGATGGAAATTCATGAATCAATGAACTAAGATGAAGTCTATCAGAGCATTTCTGATCTGTAAAGCCCTGATATTAGGGAAGTATCCGTCTAATGTATAGTATTACCGAAATATCCCCGCACATCTGACCGGAGCTGGCCAGGCCGCGCCCATACAGGCCACCCGGCGCGCCGGCGAGATGAAGCGGAGATGGCTCCAGGCCTGGGCGCAACGGTGGTTGAGTACAGTGGCGATGCGTAAGCGGCTCAGGTCCGCGGAAGACACCATCGACTTGCCGAACGGCCGAGACTTGTGCAATCCAATGCGGTGTGAGTTTCGCGCTGACTGCTCGGGTCAAAGCCAACACGCTATGCACTTGACAAGGCAAACGTCAACAGCTATACTATACAAGCGTTAGGTCTCATCTAACGCGGGGCACTTTGGTTGACAGGATCATCCCGCATCGGCTTTACGTGCGTGTAGATGATAGCGCAGTTGGGCACAAGATATCCACTCGGTTTATCCCCAAGGGGGCTTGTCTCATGGCTCCGGTTATGGTATCTTAGTCTCCGCGAGGCCGTGAGGGAGAGCAGCCGAGACCCGGAGGGTTGAGGAGTCACTAAGTCCCAGACCGCGCAGGAGGGTTGTCCGGGGTTCAGGCACCTGAGAATCCCTGAACACCAACGAAGGGAGCAGCGCCCCTTTTGCACCCGAAAGCGGGAGCCGGCAGAAGGAGCAGCGACCTTCAAACAGCGGACTGGGCGGGCAATCGGGCCACGGTAGCCTTCCAGCCACGTGAGGGCTGTAGGAGCAAGGTGGGACTGCGGGAGGCGCCGACCAGTGAGGGCTGGTCGCGGAAAGGCGACTTGCGGGCTGGATAATATTGCTGGTGTGGCCTGAGCCAAAAGAGGAGCTATACGGATGAGAATAGAGCGTTTCTTCACCGCCGCCGGACAGTCCCCCTTTGATCAGGTCGAATGGACCAGGCGCGACAGCATCATCACCAATCCCGACGGCAGCATCGTCTTCGAGATGCGCGATGCGGAGGTCCCGGCCGGCTGGAGCCAGCTGGCGACCGACATCGTCGTCAGCAAGTATTTCCGCCGGGCGGAGGTGCCGCAGGTGGACGCCGACGGTTCGCCGCTGCTCGACGACCAGGGGCATCCCGTCACCGGTCCGGAGCGGAGCGCGCGCCAGGTGGTCCACCGCGTGGCCGGCTGCTGGCGGTACTGGGGGGAGGAACTGGGCTACTTCGATACCGAGGAGTGCGCCCAGGCATTCTACGATGAACTCAGCCACATGCTGATCAACCAAATGGCGGCGCCCAACAGCCCGCAGCTGTTCAACACAGGCCTGCACTGGGCCTACGGACTGACCGGCCCCAGCCAGGGGCACTACTTCGTCGATCCCTGGTCCGGCAAACTCACCAAGTCGCGCGACGCCTACAGCCATTCCCAGCCGCACGCCTGCTTCATCCAGAGCGTCCAGGACGACCTGGTGAACGAGGGCGGCATCATGGACCTCTGGACGCGCGAGGCGCGGCTGTTCAAGTACGGCTCCGGCACCGGTACGAACTTCTCCAGGCTGCGCGGCGAGGGCGAGCCGCTCAGCGGCGGCGGGGTCAGCAGCGGGCTGATGAGCTTCCTGAGGATCGGCGATCGCGCCGCTTCAGCGATCAGATCGGGCGGCACCACGCGGCGGGCCGCCAAGATGGTCTGTCTGGACGTCGATCATCCCGACATCGAGGCGTTCGTGCAGTGGAAGGTCGGGGAGGAGGAGAAGGTCGCGGCGATGGTGGCCGGCGGCGAGGGCAAGTACGACACGCGGTTCGACGGCGAGGCCTACAGCACCGTCAGCGGACAGAACAGCAACAACTCCGTGCGCGTGCCCAACGAGTTCCTGCGGGCGGTCGAGAACGACGAGGAGTGGGAACTCAAGTGGCGCACCGACGGCCGCGTCTGCAAGGTGCTCAAGGCCCGCGACCTCTGGGAGCACATTTGCTCGGCGGCTTGGCGCTGCGCCGATCCCGGCGTGCAGTTCGACGACACCATCAACGAGTGGCACACCTGCCCGGCCAGCGGCCGGATCGTCGCCAGCAACCCGTGCAGCGAGTACATGTTCCTCGACGACACCGCCTGCAACCTGGCCAGCCTCAATCTGGGCAAGTTCCTCAACGAGGAGACGGGCGAGTTCGATCTGGCGGCTTACCGCCACGCGATCCGGCTGTGGACGATCGTGCTGGAGATCAGCGTGGTGATGGCGCAGTTCCCCAGCCGGGAGATCGCGCAGAATTCCTACGACTTCCGCACGCTGGGGCTGGGCCTGGCCAACCTGGGTTCCTGCCTGATGATCCTGGGCGTGCCCTACGACTCCGATGAAGGCCGCGCCATCGGCGCCGCGTTGGCGGCGATCCTGACCGGCGAAGCCTATGCCACCAGCGCGGAGATGGCCGGCCAGCTGGGAACCTTCGCCAAGTATGAGGAGAACCGCGAGCAGATGCTGCGGGTGATCCGCAACCACCGCCGCGCCGCGCACGACGCGCCGGCGGCTGAGTACGAGGGGCTGGGACTGACGCCCCAGGGCATCAGCGCCGAGCACTGCCCGGACTACCTGGCCCAGGCCGCGCGCCAGGCCTGGGATCGCGCGCTTAAGCTCGGCGAGGCCCACGGCTACCGCAACGCCCAGGCCAGCGTGGTCGCCCCCACCGGCACCATCGGCCTGCTGATGGACTGCGACACGACCGGTATCGAGCCGGATTTCGCGCTGGTCAAGTTCAAGAAGCTGGCCGGCGGCGGCTACTTCAAGATCATCAATCAGAGTCTGCCGCGTGCGCTGCGGCTGCTGGGCTACAGCGAGCAGCAGGTTGCGGACATCATCACCTACGTACTGGGCTCATCCAGCTTCGATGGAGCGCCGGCCGTCAACCGCGAGACGCTGCGAACCAGGGGACTGACTGATGCGGAGATCGACCGCGTCGAGTCCACGCTGCCCGGTGTATTCGAACTGGGGCATGCCTTCAGCGTGTTCGTCCTCGGCGAGGACTGCTTCCGGCGCCTGGGCTTCAAGGAAGCGGACTGGCAGCAGCCCGGCTTCAACCTGCTGCGGGCGCTGGGATTCAAGGCCGGCGAGATCAGCGCCGCGGGCGACTACCTGTGCGGCATGATGACGGTGGAAGGCTCGCCGCATCTGAAGGCCGAGCATCTGCCCGTCTTCGATTGCGCCAACCGCTGCGGCAAGCACGGCCATCGCTTCATCCATCACAGCGGCCACATCAGAATGATGGCCGCCGTCCAGCCGTTCATCAGCGGAGCGATCAGCAAGACGATCAACATGCCCCACGAGGTGGAAGTCGCCGACATCGGCGACGCCTACCTGATGTCGTGGCGCCTCGGACTCAAGGCCAACGCGCTCTATCGCGACGGCTGCAAGCTCTCCCAGCCGCTCAGTTCGCGCGCGAGCGAGAAGGAGGAGGCCAGCGAGGAGGACAAGGCCGACGGGCGGCGCCAGCGCCCCGAGCCGGTCAGCCCCCAGCAGGCCCGTACGCTGCAGATCCACGCGCCGATCCGGCGCCCGCTGCCGCGCAAGCGCCACGGCTTCAACCTGGAGGGCCGCGTCGGCGGCCACAAGGTATATCTGCGGACCGGCGAGTACGCCGACGGCACGCTCGGCGAGATCTTCGTCGACATGCACAAGGAGGGCGCCGCCTTCCGCAGCCTGATGAACTGCTTCGCGATCGCGATCAGCAAGGGGCTGCAGTACGGCGTGCCGCTCGAGGAGTTCGTCGACACCTTCGTCTATACGCGCTTCGAGCCCAGCGGGCCCGTCGAGCATCCCAACATCAAGATGGCCCAGAGCGTGATCGACTACCTCTTCCGCGTGCTGGGCATGGAGTACCTGGGCCGCATGGACTTCGTGCAGGTCAAGCCGGCGGACGAGGAGCTGGAGGTCAACCAGCGCGAGCAGGAGCAGGCCGGCGCGCCGCGCCGGGAGCCCCGGCCCGCCAAGCCCGTGTCGGGCAAGAGCCACGCGGAGGTGGGCAACGGTAACGGTAACGGCAACGGAGACGGCCAGGCCGACGGCAAGAGCGCCGTGCGGCCGGTCGGCGTGCCGGCCAGCGGGCCGGACGACTACCTCGGTGACGGCGAGGATGACAATGGGGGCTCTGCACCGGCAACCGCGACCACCGGCCACGCGCTCGATGACCAGCTGGCCTCGCTGATGGGTGAAGCGCCGTTCTGCGACGTCTGCGGCCACATCACCGTGCGCAACGGCAGCTGTTTCAAGTGCCTCAACTGCGGCCACAGCCAGGGCTGCAGCTAGGGCGCATCCCCCGGAATACAGCAGTGCGTCGCCCCGGCCCGAGGACAGGCTGTCTGCCCGCCCAGGCCGGGGCGAATGCCTGACGGCAATCACGCCGCGTAAACACCCGATGACCGATCAGTAGTCCGCAACGATTGTGTAATAGTTGGCACCGGAGGCGTATATCCTCAGGTAGTATGTGCCGGCGCCCGGCAGGAGGTAGTCAACTCGCTGTTGGCCGATATCGACCGTCCAGCTGTAGTCGAGCGTCGTCGAACCGTCCGTGTGATACAGGGTCAGGTATGGGTCGCCTCGCCACTTCTCGTAGAGGACAGTCGAGCTGATCATCGTCGGTCCACCGACGGTCACGGAGTACCAGTCCATGTTGTCGCTGTCGCTGTCCATGTTGCCCGCTACTACCGCGCCGGACGCCAGTGGCGTGGCCGTACCGGTATCGTTGTTCGGCTCGTTCGCGTCGGTGTAGTTCCATGAAAACTCGAAGTTCTGCACCACGTCGCTCGACGTGATGTCCAGCGTCCATGGGCTCGCCGGGGATGACGCCCAGTTGGCACCGTAGATGTAGATCTGATACGAACCAGGCGCGAAGGGCCCCAACTCGTAGTTGGACTCGGGTGACCAACTCCCGGACTGCCAGACCTCCCCGATCGCCGGGCAGTAGACGTAAGCGTTGGGCACGGGCGCCATCACAGTGTCCAGCACCGTTCCGCTGAGCATGTAGCCCTCCGTTTCATCCGCCGAGACGTGATAGCTGCCGTCACCGTCGTACGAGGCGATTTCCAGGATGTGCTCAACCGTACCGACGGTTGGCAGCAGGGCATCGAAATCGCCGTGCCACTCCCGCCAGACGATCAGCGTTTCGGTGGAGCGCTCGATCAGATTGAGCGTGAAATACCTGTCGTTGTCGGGCGAACTGATCTGAACATGCAGGGGATCCGTGCTGGCCGGAGTGAAGATGTACTTGTCAACGTAATCCGAGTCGCCGCTGAGCGTGGCGTCGAAGTCCATCGGGTAGTCCACGTACTTGCCGTACAGATTGTTGGATTCCCAGGCATCATCACACTCGTCCCAGTTGCAGCGGAACCAGTAAGTCTGATCCTCGCCGCTCACGGTCAGATGCTGCGTGTAGCGGTCGCAGGTCACTCCATAGCGGAACAACTCCACGAACAGTTCCTCGCCGTCCATGAGTTCAATACCCATCTCAGTCAGTCCACTGTGTGCCGTCACAAACGACTGCAGCCAATCCTGACCAGGATTGAACACGTCGATCCGTGCTCCCTCGAGGCCATAGCTGTTGCTCTCGCCCACCCACAGCGCGCCCACCTCCACGGTGTAGCCCGTGTACTCCTCAATCGTCAGCGCATATGGGAACGTGCGATGGCTCCAGCATGACATCTCCAGAAAGTAGTAGTCTCCGTCGGTGTCGTTCTCGCCCTCCAGGCGCAGCTCCAGGCCTGTGTCCGTCTTGAACGAGTAGCCGATGTACGTCTCCGTAGAGCTGTGGAGGTACATGCTGATCGGCGGCAGCCCCGTGTTTTCCGTGTAGTCGAAGTCGCAATTGACAATGATCCGCTGTCCGGCAGCGGGCTTGAACTTGTACCAGTCCTGGTTGTCACCAGCACCGATCTTCATCGGATCATGGCTGGTGAGCGGAAGCGCGAACTCGTTTGCCGTAAGATCCGTATCGTTGGGTTCGTATGTGTCAATGGCGAACAACCCGGTGCCGGAGAAGTCGACGTTGGGGTCATCGCCCAGGCTGAGGTCAACGACCGCGTTGACGGGGGTGTAGGTGTAGGCATCCTCGCCGTCCGGATCAGGTGTAACGGTCGTGCTGACAGGCTGCACGAACTTGACGCTGTAGTTCCCCACTGTCGAGGTGTACAGATCCGTCAGATCGCTGCCCGCCTGGAGCCTGACCTTGACGTAGCCAAGTCCGCCGCCATTCGTGACATCACCGCCAATGGAATTCAGGTTGCCGTTGCCCAGCTGAACCTGGTACTCGCCGCCGCCGCCGGAGCAGCTTGCGTGCATATAGATGGTGCGTGGTGCCGCAACCGCAAATCCCACGTAGACGGTCCCGTTGTACACCCAGGTGGAGTTCTCGATCAGGTAGCCGTGCTCGTTGTAGACCTCGACGTACGGGAACATGATGGTGGGATCGCCCAGCATCCTGAAGTAGTACTGACCGGGCACCGTGAACTCGAAGCGATAGAAATCATCAGGATCATCCGACGCTGATATGAAGTCGATGACCGGGGTGGCGAGGTCCATTACGGGCGCCTCCCACCAGGTGTCATTGGGCTCGTGACTCTCAATCGGATCGAAGTGGCTGAGGTTCTTCTCGCCGATGACCTGCACGCCGGTCAGCGGTCCGCCCGAGACGGTGATCACTTCCGGGTTGTTGTAGAACACGAGGCCCGGCTTCGTGGCCATCAGGTGCCAGGAGCCGTCCGGCACCGCCGGCAGCGTGAAGGTCCCGTCCGCCGCGGTCATAATGCCGCCGCCCCCCGGCCCGATCGAAGTAGTGATCAGGCAGTTCGGGATGCCGGCGCCGCTGCGGTCGACCACCTGCCCGCTGACCGGATAGCGGTTCGCGTAGGTCAGCCGCACGAAGTCGATGTTGTACATGTCCTCGTCGAAGGCGAAGATCGCCACGTAGGTGTGGCCGTTCTCGCTGGCGTAGTCACCCTCGCCTCCCGCGGGCACAATCTCCCCGGCGTCCTGGTTGCGCGGGCCCAGATGCTCCCAGGTGCCCGCGCTGTAGTTGGAGATCGCCACATAGACCAGCGCGCCCGGCTCGCGCAGGCTGGTCACGAAGCCTACGTGGGCTATCTCGTCGGCGGGCGAGCCGGCGAACTCATAGATCGCCCAGCCCAGCTCTCCCGCGCCCGGATGGAACTCCGCCTGGGCTCCGGCCAGCGTGACCGTTGGCGCCGAGTGGTCGAAGGCCTGGTCGCCCGTGTGACCGGCTGTGACCTCCGAGCTCATCTTGTGCGGGTTGAAGTCGCCGCCCGGCGGCAGAGCGGGCAGCGCCGCCGCCAGGTCGCCGATCACCGCCGTCAGGTCCGGCAGCTCGGTCGTGGGGACGCTGCCGCTCCGGCCGCCGCAGGCGCTCAGCAGCAGGGCGACGATCACTGTCACACCAAGGATGTAGACCGCGTTTGCACGCATCCGAAACCCCCTTTGGTTCGGCTTGTTCGTCGAGTTACCTGACAAGTTTACCCGATTGTGCCGACTCAGAATCGGCCCAACGTCGGATCAGTAATCGGCGGTCAGCGTGTACTCATTGGCTCCACCCCAGGCGCAGATGTAGTACGTGCCCAGCACTGGCAGGTAGTAATCAATGCGCTGGAATCCGGCGCCGAAACTGTTCGAGTTCTCCAGTTGGGTGGTCCCGTCGGTGTCGTACAGGGCAAGATTCACATTGCCGGCCCAGTCTTCCATTGTGATGTTGAGGCTGATGAGCCCCGGCCCGGCGGTGAACATCCGCCAGTCCTGAGTATCCGTATCGTTGTTCAGGTTCATCGTCTGCGCTACGCCGGATGCAACGGGTATGGCCATGGTCCAGTCGTCATCCGGTTCACCTACATCCGTCACGTTGACGTTGAGCGTGAAATCCTGGCTGATGTCGGAGTTGCTGAACGTCACCTCCCAGGGGCTGGCCGGTGCGGCCTCGTAGTTGGCCGCGTACACGTAGATGTCATACGTGCCCGGCGCGAACGGTCCCAGCTCGTAATCCTCTTCGGCTGACCAGCCTGATTCCCAGACCCGGCCGTAGGCGGGATCATAGACATAGGCGTCCTCCACCGGGTTACTCGTTGAGTCGAGGACCTTCCCCGACAGCATGTAGCCCGGTGACTCATTGAGGACGATGTGGTAACTCCCCTCGCCTCCGTTGCAGGCGATCTCAAGCCGGTGCATGATGGTCCCGCTGGTGTTCAGCAGGAACTCGGCGTTGCCCTGCCAGCTGTACGCGCCCAGGTACACCTCGGGGTTGTGTTCCAGCAGCAGCGCCTGGAATTCCATGTCGTCCGGGGCTGACTCGATGACGACATGCAGCGGGTCCGCGCTGAGCGGAGTGAAGACGTACTTGTCAATCGGGTCTGTCATGGCGCTGATCGTGGCACTCGAACTCAGCGGATACGCCACCAGTTTGCCGTAGCTGTCATTGGGTTCCCAGTGGTCGCCTGCGCCATCCTCCACGGCGCGGAACCAGACCAGCTCGTCGGCACCCTCCACCGTGATCGTGTCGGTGTAGCGGTCACAGGTCAGGCCGTAGCGGAAGAACTCCGCATGAAGCGTCTCTCCATCCTTGAACTTGAACGGGATCTCGGTTCTGCCGGTGTTCGCCGTGTAGTACGTCCGCATCCAGTCGTACTCGAAGTTGTGGACGTCCACGCGGGCGTTCATGATGCCGAAGCTGCCCCACAGGCCGCCGATGTCGACCTGGTAACCGTCGTACTCCTCGACGCTCAGGTTGATCCCGTGACGGCGGTTATCCGTGGTCCAGACGTGAATGTAGTATTCGTTGCCGTCACAGGGGCCGAACCTCACTTCGCTGCCTGGATTCGTCGAGAATGACCAGTAGGCTTCGGTGCTGTCGTGGTTCTCGACATTCATGTAGACCGTCCGCAGGTCATACTCATTGATCCCGTAGTTGTAATGCAGGCAGACGACCACCCACTTGCCGGCCGTCGGTGTTACCTTATACCAGTCATCCGCATCCGTGTCACCGATGTTGGCCGGCAGCGTGGTCTCGAAAGGCAGCGCGGCGATTTCATACGCGGTCGCGTCGGTGTCATTGGGCTCGTACTGATCCGCGAGGAACGAGGCGGACCCGCTGAAGTCAACTCCCGTCGCATCGCCGGCCGTGATGTCAATGCTGAAGTGGTTCATCAGGTAGGTATAGGGATCCTCGCCCAACGGGTCGGCTGACACCGTATAGACGGCCGGC
>Ga0180434_10004327_pt1 | contig 17351 bp, 15 predicted proteins | sample SS_ome_7_FD_132453 | JGI IMG/M metagenome (GOLD analysis project Ga0180434, IMG submission 132453) | Hypersaline lake sediment archaeal communities from the Salton Sea, California, USA - SS_1_D_2 metaG | ecosystem: Environmental > Aquatic > Non-marine Saline and Alkaline > Hypersaline >...
ACGTCGTACGTGATATATCCGCGCAGCCGAGCTTGATTTACTCCCGTAAACCGCGGCACTTCAAATGAATGCGTGAAAACCAATGTGGTGCCCGAAGCCGGTTGCAAACCCTCGTCTTCCGGAAAGAAGTCATCCAAATCTTCCACGATCGGCGGCGGTTGGGGAGATGGATATCCTGTCAGCTCCATCCATTGGGATTGAACCAGATAGAACAGAGCGTCACCCTCTTCTCCGTCAAAATCGGCGTCGGTCACGGTGATGGTCAAAGTTATCAAGTCGCCTTCATGAGCAAGGTCGATCGACGGATCGAACGCCTCGGCCGGATCATACCAGTCCAAAAAGCTGCTGCCGCCCACGTAACGCTCGATAACCCACTCCACGTCCGTAATCTCCGGCGGCGCAGAGTCTTGCGCGTAGGAAAAGCCGCATGTCATAAACAACACCGCGGTTATGATTGTGAATCTCTTCATCACTCGAACCCTTTCGATCGGCTCTGCGAGAACTATATCAGGCGTTCACCATTATATCGACGTCTCCATGGCGTCCCTGCTTTTTTACGGCGTGGTTTTTAACACCTGACAGAAATAGCCGGCGACGGTCGGAATCGGCGAAAAATCGAACCGAACGTCCTGACCTTCAAAATACTCGTTATCGGAGAGGGCGCCGCCGCCCTGCCGCAGGAATAAACCCGGCATGAAGGGATCGCATTCGTACACGTCTATCTGCGCCAGTGTTTTCAAACCGCTCGCCTGGCTGCTCGCGCCCGCGAAAATATTGCTGGTTCCGGATATTCCCTCGCTCGTCAACGGATCGCCGTCCACCGTAAAGTAAAATGCGACGCTGTCGCAGGACACGGGCGGGTGCGAGAACACCAGGATGACATCGGGCGTGATCAGTTCAAAAGCTCGTTCCACCGATTGGGAAACGTTGACGACGGCTTCATCGGTCGTGTCTTCATCACCCGTATCGTCGGCGGCGTCGTCCCCCGTATCGTCGGCGGCGTCGTCCCCCGTATCGCCTGTATCGTCTTGCGTGGTCGCCCTGGTCGGGGCCAGACGCAACGACGTCGTGCCTCCCATGCCGCTCCCGCCGTAAACGAACGTCCCAGGCACCAGCGTATGGACCGAGCCGATCCGCACTTCCTCGTCAAGCTGATAGTACCCGTTAGCCAGCAAGGCGTCCTGCTGATCGCCGGAACGTATGTTGCTGGGGCTCACCCACGCCGCGAAAGAAACGTTCAATTCCGCCTCGGGATGACGGTTCGCGATCGTCAGGCTCATCAATTGTCGAAAATCAGTATCTAATGTCGTCCCGCCTGATCGCATGTCGTCGTCGTCGCTCGCGCCGAACATGGACGCGCCGTATGCTTCCGCGGCGGTCGTGAAAGGATTTTTCTGACTTGTGGCCGCTCCGGGACAACCGGCCATGCTAGTCAGCGTCAGAATAATCGCGACAGTCATTATCGCTCGCATAAATAAATCCTTCTCATTAGATTATACCCGCCGGCAGCCAAGCCGCCCGCAATGTGAAGACGGGCAATCCACTAATCGCCTTCTCCATAAATCAAATACACTTCGCCGGCGTGATCGCGGTCGCGCGGCGAGGCTTTGATGGAACTCAGCAGCAAATCATTTCGCCCGTCGCCGTCCACATCGCCGGCGGTGGCGATACCGTACGATCGATCCCCTTGTTCACCCAAGCCCGCGCCCAACGTATCACCGCTGTTGCGACCGACGAAGACGGCGCCCGGCAATCTCGCCGTTCCGACGTCCGCCAAATCCAGCGTGCCGCTGAGATACGGCGAACCGTAGATCAGGTAAACCACGCCGCATTCGTATCGATCGATTTCCAGCACTCCGTCCAGATCGGTATCGAGTTGGACTGAGCGGTTAGGCGCGGCGATCATGATATCCGTGGCGCCGTCTTGGTCGACATCTCCGACATTCGCGACCCGCGTACCGGCCAAGTCGCCTTCCGTTTCGCCGCGAAAAACCACGCCCAGGCCGCGGTCGTCAAGTTCGTCGAAGGGGATTTCTTCTTGAGTCAGGTTGATCACGTCGCGCGAACCGAAAAAGATGGCGGCCCCGCCGCGACGATTGTTCACCAGCGGCGATCCGATCAACACGTCCGCCATACCGTCGCCGTTAAAATCACCCGCGTCGCTCTGGGCCTGTCCCAAACGATTATTCGGGCCGCCGATCACGCGGATTCCGTCGAAAATTCGATTACCTATACCTCCGCCGAGCGGCAACCCGAGTTCCTCGAGAGCCATCTCGCCGCCCATCACCAATTCGCGCAGCCGTCCCAGAACGATAAAGCACGAGCCAGCCCCTTCGTTGCTTAACGGGCTGCCGATCAGAAGATCCTGTAAGCCGTCAGCGTTGAAATCCTGTACGGTGGCGACATTTCCGATCGCGGCGCCTTCAAAACCGCCCCAGATCCGAGTGGTACGCGCGGGGTTGGGCGCGTCCTGATCAGTCCTGATCGCACAAGGCTCCCCGTCTTCCGGATCGACCCAATAACCCGGGCTGGCGGACAGAAGCCCCACGGCCGTGTTAAACAGCCGAAAATCGTCCACGATGTAATGGTAGGGGCCATGGTGGGGTAATAACGCGGTGTGTCCCTCTGACGGGAATCCCGCCCAAAAATCACTGCTTGAGGCGGCTTGCGTGGTGGTCCAGGGGAAGAATCCATTGACAACATTCACGTAATAAATGCTGACAACGCCGGCGCCGGGGATGCTGCGTCCCAAACCGTTATTGAACGCCGACGCGATCTCGGGATCGCGATTCGGCGCGGAGATAATCACGGAGTCGAAATCACCGGCCGCGATCGATTCTCCAAAGAAATCCAACGGTTCGTTGCTCGCCAAACGGCACCCCAAACGCACGGAGCCAATATTCGGGGCTCCTTGAATATCGACAAGATGTCGGTGAAATGACGTAACTCCGCCTGGAAGACCCGCGATTTTCGGTCCCACGAATCCTTCGAGACAATCAGGTATCTCCACAAACGGCGCGTGGGCGACAGTTCCTATTTCCGCCAGGTTCACAACATTACGCCCAGGGTTTTGAAGATCCGGGCGCAAGACTGAACTGGACGCCACCACAACGGCGCCGCTTCGGAAATAGCCGTTGACATCCAGCGGCGCTCGACCCAACACGTCAGAGCCCGATCCAATCAAACCGGCTCGCAAGGAATCGGCGAACGGCAAACCGAACGCCATCTCGCGCAATCCGTCGCCATCCCAGTCCGATAAGGCGACGCAGCTGGTGATGCCGCGGCTCGGTCGGATGGGATCGTCCAGTTGCGGGACGCCCGTGAAAATGTCGCCGCGGAATAGCGTACCGGTCGAGTTCAAATTCACGACCCCCGTGAATCTCTGGTTGCGACCGTAGACCAGATACGCTTCGCCGATGCCCGTGCGCTCGTTACTGACATCGTATTGGGGCTTGCCGAATTGAGCCAGGATCATGAAGTCGCCGAAACCGTCGCGGTCCACGTCGCGCGCCGAACTGATGAAACTGCCGGTATTGTCGCGCGGATTGAAGCCCTCGAAAACGGCGCCAGAAATGTTGCTGCCCGGCAAATGCATGCCGCGCAAGTCGATCACTCCCGCCAATCGCGAACGAATACGGATGGATCCGGGAGCATAAAACGACGCCGTGCCGATGTCGTCCGATACGAGCGCTACCAAGCGATATAATCCCGGTTCGAACAGTGCGGTGGGGAGATTAAAGTCGAAGGTGTCCGCTTGCTGGTCGAGGCTTTCTCGCAGTAAAAATTCGTTTCCGTTAGGCGTGTCGTCCGGATCGAGGTAGATCTGTACGGTAACCGTGCTGTCCGGATCGAGCAGTTGCCAGGCGACGCGGAATTGCGGCGCGATGCGCTCGGAACGATCGAACACGAAGTTATCGGGCGGTGATACAATGCCCGGCGTCAGGCATTCCACGCGCTCGAAATAAAACTGCGTACGCTGATTGACGATGATGGCGCCGGCCGCATAGCCGAAGGCGGCGATCTCGTTACGCTCGCGCAGAATCACGCCGATGTTATAGGTCCCCCCGTCAAGGGTGGTCGTATCCAACAACTTCGTGGTTTCATCCAACCCGAGATTGCGGTCCGCGACAATCTCGTTGTCGTTGTTGGGGTCTTGATCCACGTCGAAAATCACGTCGATACTCGCGAAATTCGTGGTGGCGACCGCGGTCCAATTCACTTCGACGCCCGTTCCGCCCGTGATGGACAAATTCGACACCGGTGAAACCACCGTCACCGAGGCCTCGGCGCCCAACCGAAATTGACCGCCCGTCCCGCCCGCCACGTATTCGTACGACGACGGGCAACCGCCCAGCAGTAGCGACGCGCCTAAGCCCGCCAGAACTGTTATCAACTGACGCGAATGTTTCATCCTTCACCTGCTCTAATCGGTCATTCCGTTCGAAAACAACGGAGTAGCTCTCATTATGGCGCGGTTGTGCTGGTTTCCGTCGTCTGCGCTCCCGAACGACGTATAAAAGCGAAAGTCTGATAACCGGACAGCGTCGCCGACGAAGGCATCACCTTGAACGTCACGGTGTCGCCACAATCGTAGTTCACGCCCTGCTGCAGCAGAACCCCGAACGGCTCTACCTCTAAATAAGCATCGTTGGGCCCGCCGAAGCCCATTCTAATAATCACGCCCGTCTCGCTCATGGCGCCCACGTCACCCAACGTCAATTCCTCGATCGGGCATATTATCGCCTCGGCGTACTTGTCGCCGGCGCCCAACGACCTGGTGCGTTCTTGAATCTCGCCTTCCCCGTCGCGCCAAGTCAGGCGTGCTTCGATTACACGATTGGTTTCGTTTTCGATTTCCAGGATGATCGCGGGCGCCTCTCCCGGCTGATTGGCCACGCTCTCCCCCATCCCGAGCGTGCTCAAAAACGTCGGATTGAAATAAGCCTGAATGTTGCCGCAACCCGGAACGCTCGCGGCCGCGACGATCAGAACCGCCGCGGCGATCCCCAGCTTTCGGGTAGTCCTTGAAACCACCATCTACTCCTCTATATCCCTAACGACCCGGCAGCACCCTGACCTGCAGAGTCAGCGAATCCGCGGTGTCGCCTGTTTGTACTAATCCCATCTCTATCACGTCGCCGCACTCATAGTCTTCATCCACGACCAACAAGCTGCCCTGATAAGTCACGTCGGCGGCGCTCTCATCGGTCACCGCGGTGATCCCGCCAGGCACAATGACTCTCACCGGACAGTCCAGAACCAGGGTACGAGTCTCGTTGGCCGCGACGTTCTGTACATCCGCCAGGCGCAGCGAAGCCGTAAACTCGGCCTCGTTTTGCGCGAACTGAGTGATCGATCTATCAGTATACGTGGCTGAAGCGAATACAATCGTGGCGTTCGAATAGTTACGAAAAGCTAAGACGATACGGCCGGGGCTGCGAGCGATCGACTGCGCATCGATTCCCAGCGAGGAAAAAAAGTCGGGATTGAAAAGTTCGGTGGATAGACCGCAACCCAATAGGGAGGCCAGAAGCACCGCCCCCGCCAGATACTTCGTCGTGCGAAGCGTCTTCATGCTCATACAAACCTCCTAAAAACCCGGCGACTCCTCGGGGCCGTATCCCCCCCGCTACACTGCTATTCTCGACTCCGGGCCAAATTCCACGGTGTCCCGGATCACAAAGGCTCACGGGCGCCGTCTCGATAACCTAACTACAGCTCTTCCAACACTTTAAGCGCATCCGGCAATGCGTGCCATACTAAATGGCTCAGAACCGCAAAACGCTCAACACCCGTTCGTCGGGCAACATTTCCCGGCCGTGGCAGGACAGTAACTCGATCAATACGGCCACGGCAAGCACTTCGGCCCCTAAATCGCGCACCAACCCGCAACAGGCCGCCAAAGTACCGCCCGTTGCCAACAGATCGTCAACCACTAAAACTTTTTGCCCTGGACGCAACGCATCTTCATGGATCTCCAGCACGTCCGTACCGTATTCCAAATCGTACTCATGTCGGCGAACAGCCGCCGGGAGTTTGCCCGGCTTGCGAATCGGAATAAAACCGACCGAGAGTTCCCTTGCGACGGCGGTTCCGAAAATAAATCCCCTCGACTCCGCTCCCACCACTAAATCCACGGAGGTGCCGCGGAAGGGATAAACCATGAATTCCACAGCCAAAGCCAAGCCGCCCGGATGCGCCAACAGCGGCGTGATGTCCTTGAATAGTATCCCCGGCTTCGGAAAATCCGGGACATCTCGGATTAACTGGCGCAGGTTGTCCAAACCAGGTTCCCGCGCGCTTACTGTCGTCATAATCGTCCGTGTATGTTCCGCCTCGCTGGACGGCATACTCCGCCCGGCTGAATAACCAACACTTCATCCGCATGTTAGTGCCGCGCCGCCGCCCCCGCAACCATGCCGAACTGCTTTTGAACGCGCTCGCTTCCCGAACCGATATCACCTGTGTCGGTTTAGATGGGACAGGCGCCATATGCCAAGTTGGATGTACATCTTATGCATCGCTCTCGCCGGCGGCCTGATCGTGCTGAATGGTTTCAGCAAAACCAAGGAATCCAGCGAAGCCATGCTCGACGCCTATAAGCAAATGCTGCAGGATTCTCTCGAAAACGACGACGACGATGATAACGAAGAAGAGCACGACGAAGAGCACGACGAAGATGCAACGTCCGAATCCGATGAGGAAGAATCCGGCTCGGCCGAATCCCAGTAACCCCGGCGCCTCCTGACATCTTCACGCCTGTGCCTCGCTCGCGAGCGAGCGGACCATCCCGCCTCCCTTGACTTGTGCGTATTACACTTTAATATCTTGAATAGAGCGTAATACTTGACGGTTCACCGACCGCGGCGAGGTACGCATGGCGAAGCGGCACAAAAAAGAACCTCAAATCGTAACCTTCAAGGCCGACCAAACCCTGCTCGACGCTATGCGCGGCGTGGAAAACCGCTCGGAATTTATCCGCACGGCCCTGCTGGCGGCCTTGGATAACGCCTGCCCGCTCTGCAAAGGCCGCGGAATCCTCACTCCCCGCCAGAAGGATCACTGGAAGTCATTCACGGCCAATCACGAGTTGGCCGAATGCCAGGAGTGCCATGAATTCCATTTGATATGTCACGGCCAGTCCAAAAGGTCCGAACGCCGCGTGCACTGATGACGTGTAAACCTCAAATAACCAATCGCACCCTAGCATCCGCCCCCCGTGTCGGACGTAGTCCGAAGAATGCACGTGCCTTTGAAGTAACCGGCCCCGCCGCGGCCAATCAGAACGCCGAGCGCCGACGAGCAGGCGGCGTCGGATCTTCATGTTTAACGAACACGGCCGATAACAGCCGTGCCACACCACGGCGCCGGAGGCGGCTGTGCCACACATTCGGGATCACGACGATGAGACGTGCGATATTATTCTCAACCATGATGCTCGCCGGCCTGTCAACGGCCTGCGATAGGGCTGCGCCGGACGCATCAAGCGCCGCGGGCGTGAACAACGGCCCGCTACGCATTTTTGTCAGCATTCCGCCGCAGGCTGATCTTGTCGAGCGTGTCGGCGGAAGTCATGTCCAGGTCGAGATCCTGGTCGGTCCGGGACAATCGCCGCATACTTTTACTCCCACGCCCAGCCAGATCGTTGAGCTCCAGAAATGCGACGCATATTTCTCCATCGGCCTGCCGTTTGAAAGCCGACTGCTCGAAAAAGCACTGTCCAGCCGCCCGGATCTCAACGTCATTGACAGCCGCGCCGGCATCGAGCTGCGACTGATGGATACGGATCACGATCACGATCATGACGCCGACCATTCACAGTGCAACAGCATCTCGGCCGCCGCGCCTGATCCGCACGTTTGGCTCGATCCGAAGCGCACGAAAACCATCGTTCAGAATATTTACGTGGAATTGTGCATGCTGGATCCCGAACGCCGAGAAGAATACCGCGCCCGCCTGACGGCATTCCGCGAGGAATTAACCAAGCTCGACGCTCGCATCGCCGAGACTCTGGCACCGTTGCAAGGACGCGAGTTTTTCGTCTTCCACCCGGCTTACGGCTATTTCGGCGATTCCTACGGATTGGTTCAGAAAGCCGTCGAGATCGAAGGCAAGGAGCCGACTCCGCGGCAAATCACCGAACTTATCCAGCAGGCCAAGGCCGCAAATGTCAAAGTGATTTTCGTTCAACCGCAATTCGCGCTCGGCAGCGCGCGGGCTATCGCACGCGAGATTGACGGCGCGGTCGTTCCGCTGGACCCGCTGGCGCGCGACTATTTGAAGAATATGGACGACATGGCCCGGAAATTGGTCGATGCTCTCGGAGCCGAGGAGCCGTGAACGACGCCCCCGCCATCAAATTGAGCGACGTCACGTTCGGTTACGACCGCACGCCGGCGATTATTGACGCGAACGTGACGATTCCCCCGGGCGATTTCGCGTGCATCATCGGCCCTAACGCGGGCGGGAAATCGACGCTGCTTAAATTGATGCTGGGGCTGCTGACGCCGGCTCATGGCGCCGTGCGAGTTCTCGGCGCCGCGCCCGTCGAGGCCCGCTCGCGGATCGGCTATCTGTCGCAATACACGCACTTCGATGCACAGTTCCCGATCACCGTGCTCGATGTCGTCCTGATGGGCCGGCTCCGCAACGACCTGAAATTCGGTCCATACAGCCGCCGAGACCGCCAAATCGCCGAGCAAGCCCTGCTCGAAGTACAACTAATCGGCATGGCGAAAAGAGCGTTCAACGCCCTTTCCGGCGGACAACGCCAGCGCGTCCTAATCGCGCGAACCCTTGCGTGCGAGCCGGACATCCTGATGCTCGACGAGCCGACCTCGAACCTCGACATCAACGTGGAGGAGCAACTCTACGTTTTGCTGCAACAGCTAAACGAACGGTTGACGATCGTCATGGTGTCGCACGACATGGCGTTCGTATCCAAGTACGTCAAAACCGCCGTCTGCGTAAATAGAACAGTGCATATGCACTCGACCGATGAAATCTCCGGCGAAATCATACAGAGCCTCTACGGCCGCGAGGTGCGCATGCTGCACCACGAAAACCATGCAGGCGGTTATGACGCCAATCAAAATGCAGCAGCCGAGCCCCGTACCGGCCGGACGGTCGCCAAGCCCGCCGCAGATCACGACGCCAAACATCGGGAGGACGTTGGTGAGTGACTTCCTCTCCGACTTGGCGACCTACCGCTTTCTGCAGTTCGCGCTGGCGGCCGGACTACTGGCAAGCGTCGCGGCCGGCGTGGTGGGTACGTATGTCGTAGTGCGGCGAATCACGTACATCGCCGGCAGCATCGCGCATTGCGTGCTGGGCGGGCTCGGAGCGGCGAAGTATTTCCAGGTTACGCAAGGCTGGGAATGGCTCGATCCCATGTACGGCGCGACGTTCGCCGCCCTGCTCGCCGCGGTCGCCATCGGCCTGGTCACGCTCAAGGCTAAACAGCGCGAGGACACCGTCATCGGCGCCCTCTGGGCGATCGGGATGGCCGTCGGCGTGCTCTTCATCGCCCGCACCCCCGGCTACCAGGAAGACGTGATGAGCTATCTCTTCGGCGACATCCTGATGGTCGAGCGGATGGACCTGTGGCTCATCGCCGGCCTCAACGTCGTCGTCGTCCTGCTCATCGCCTTGTTTTATAACAAATTCCTGGCCGTCTGTTTCGACGAGGAATTCGCGCGACTGCGCGGCGTGCGGGTCGAGCTTTACTACCTGCTGCTGCTGTGCCTGACCGCGCTGACGGTCGTCCTCCTCGTCAAAGTCGTCGGCATCGTGATGGTGATCGCGCTGCTGACGCTGCCGGTCGCGGTCGCGGGCTATTTCTCGCGCACGCTCTGGCAGATGATGTTCCTCGCGGCGGCTTTGAGCATCATTTTCACGACCTCGGGCCTGGCCCTGAGCTACCGCGCCAATCTCCCGGCAGGCGCGACAATCATCGTGCTGGCGGGCGGAGTATATTTGCTAGCCGCGATCGGGCGGGCGATTTTTCGACGGACTACGTAGCCCAAACACGTCCTTTTACATAATCGCCGCCGCATCCCTGTAGTACGGCCGCCCTCGGCTGTGCAGCTATGCGAAGGCCCTGCGGTCTGGAATAATCTCAGCACCCATTGGCGGCATAACAAGATACGACTCGCGTTTTCCAGAGCACAGAAATGAAATTGACCGCACCCAAAAATCAAGGCCTCAAGACCAGCCTCTTCCTGCTCGGCGCCGTCGTCTCGGCGTCGTTGTTCGGTTGCGCGCCGCGCGGCGGCGCCGCCGTCAAAACCCGCACACTGCCGACCGAGATAAAAAGTCGATTCTCGCTAACGGTCCAGCAATACGAACGCATAGCGCACAAACATCTGTCCGCGTTCCACGACGCTAAGGATTTCCCGGGCGCCACGCTGGCGTTCGTCCTGGACGACGGACGCGCGGGAGGCGTCGCTGTCGGCGTCGCCGACAAACGCTACGACGCCCCGATGGCGCCAGACAGCCGCATGCTCTCCGGCAGCATCGGTAAAACCTATGTATCCGCCGTCGCGTTGCTGCTGCTCGAAGAGAAACGTCTCGATCTGGACTCGAAAATTTCGCGCTGGCTCGGCGACGACATCTGGTTCCAGCATCTGCCCAACGCCGATCAGATCACGCTCCGCATGCTCATGAGCCACACCAGCGGCGTCCCCGATCACGTACATGATCCTGAATTCCTGGCGGAGGTTCTAGCAAACACGGAGAAAACCTGGCGTCCCGAGGAACTGATCACATACGTTCAGGACAAACCCCCGCTGCACCCCGCCGGCGCCGGCTGGTCGTACGCCGACACGAACTACATCCTGGTCGGCATGATCATCGAACGCGTGACGGGACGGAAATACTACGATGTGCTAACAGAGCGCGTTCTCAAGCCGTACGGTCTCGGCGACACGCTTCCCTCTGATCAACGCGTGCTGCCCGGCCTCGTCAACGGCTATACGCTCGCGGAGAATCAGTTCCAAATCCCCGAAGAAGCCTCCATCGACGGCCGCTGCTTCTTCCATCCGCAAATGGAATGGACCGGCGGCGGGTTGCTCAGCACCTCGCCCGATTTGGCTCGCTGGGCGAAGCTGCTGTACGGCGGCGACGTGCTCAAGTCCAATACGCAGCAGCAAATGCTACAAGGGCTTCTCGCTCCGCGTCTTGGACCCGGACATAAATACGGCTTGGGCGTGATACTCAGATCGAGCGAACTCGGCCCCGTACACGGCCACGGCGGTTGGTTTCCCGGATACGTTTCGATCATGGCCTACTACGCCAATCTGGACTTGGCCCTGGCCATGCAAATCAACCACGACTCCACCGCCGGCTTGGCCGAGATTGAAAAGCTGCTGGACGATGTGGCGGCAGCTTTCGTAGCGGTCGACGCCCCTGTCGGCAGTGGATAACGGAAACCGCCCGACACGGGGGGGATCGGACGCAACGGCGAGGACGGTTGCTTCAATACACACGAGTTCTTCGGACTACGTCCGACACGGGGGTCGGACGCTACGATTGAATCCGCGCTAACACGCTTCGAAGCCGTTGGGATGCGTATGGTGCCAACGCCAAGCCGTCTCGATTGTCTCTCTGATATCCGTATAACGGGGTTTCCAGTCGAAACGGCGGCGGAGCTTGTCGGGATTCGCGTATAGCTCGGGCGGATCTCCCGGACGCCGATCCGCCGTCACCGCCGGTATGGCATGTCCGGCAACCTCGCGGGCGGCCGTGATGATCTCCAGCACGCTGACGCCGGCGCCCGTTCCGATGTTGTAGGCCTCGGCTTTCCCAGGTTCGATCCCTTCCACGGCCAGCAAATGCGCTTCGGCAAGATCCTCGACATGTATGTAATCACGCACGCAAGTGCCGTCCGGCGTCGGGTAATCGGCGCCGAATACGCTGATCGACTCGCGTTGGCCCAATGCGACCTGAAGCACCAGCGGAATCAGATGTATCTCGGGTTTGTGGTCCTCGCCGATAACCGCGTCGGCCGAGGCGCCCGAGGCGTTAAAATAGCGCAGCGCCGCTGAACCCAACCCCCATGCGAGAGCCGAGTCGCGCATGATCCACTCCATCGCCAACTTGGTGGCGCCGTACGGATTGATGGGATCTTTCGGCAGGTCTTCGTGGATCGGCAGATCTTCCGGCACGCCGTACACCGCGCACGAGCTGCTGAAGACGATGCGATTAATCTGGGCGAGCTTCATGGCTTCGAGCAGATTCAGCGTGTTGGCGACGTTGTTGCGGTAGTACATCAACGGCTGCCGAACAGACTCGCCCACGTCCAGATAGGCGGCGAAGTGCATGACCGCGTCAAAAGCGCCGTTCGGCAATACCTGTTCCAACTTCGCCCGATCAGCCAGATCGCCTTCGATAAAACTGGCCGCTTTATCTACGGCCTGACGATGACCGGCTGTCAGATTGTCATAAACCGTGACTTCGTGTCCCGCGGCCACTAACCTCCGAACGCAATGACTGCCCACATATCCGGCGCCGCCGGTGACGAAAATTCGCATGTCCACTCCTATCGGCCAGTTGGCGTCGTCATGTTACCCGCCGGCAATTCCGGAATCCGCTTCTATCGTATATGTTTTGCAGCGCATCACAAAATGGGCGGCACGCCCGTACCGCCCTGGATTGTACGCTAGCCGCGGCACTACGTTCGCACGTTCGCTGCATTCAGCACGGTCAGCGGACCGAAAAACAGGATCGGCGTCCAGCAGACGAGAGCGGCGATAATCTCGTTTTTGTCCGTCGCGATGTCGCTGTGTGCTATAAAAGCCGTCAGAAAGAACGCGCCCCCCAACACTAACGCCTTGCCGCCGGCGACCATTACGTTCGTCGGCTCGCGGATCAGGAAGAACGGCGTCGTCAGCAACAGCAGAATCCATTGCAGCACCGGCTGGGTTAGCCGCACGTGTCGCGATATGTTGATCGCTCGGGCATTCGGCAGGTTTGGACTTTGCAGCAAGGCCGTCAATTGTCGCAGGCTCAGCAGATCCGCCCACTGCGAATCGCGCCGCAGCACGAGTTCCTCGGGCGTCAGCATGAAGGCGAACTCGTCGAGAAAGTCGCGTTGCAGACCCGCGCCTAAACTGTCGAAGCCGCGCGGTTCCCGCATTACGATGCGCACGCCGCGCTCCAGCACCCATGTGCCGCGATCCTCGTCGTAGACGGCGGCGTCGGCCTGGATGAGATTTTGGGGTCGGTTGTGCGCGTCGGGTTCCACGATGGTCACGCCCTCCAAACGCCCGGCGCGCGGATAGAATACGTCCGCCGTGAGAATCGCGTTGCGCGCGTCGCGCGCGCATTGCACGCCGTGCGTGCGTTGGCCGACGATGTCGTCGTGCTTGCGGGCGACCTTGTGAGCCAGCTTGGGCAACAACAGTTCGCGATTGGCCATCCAGATTCCGATCAACAACACCGAGCAGACGACGATCGGCAGCAACAGTCTTTGCAACGGCACGCCAGCCGCGACAATAGTGGTCAATTCATTGTGGCGCAGCATCATGGCGAGCGTGAACGCCGCCGCTATCGCCATTAAGGGTCCGCCCAGTTGCGAGTAATAGAGCGACAGATTGTTGAGATAAAAATCGGCCATCAGCCGCAGCATTTCGGTGAACGGCAGACCGGCGTCCTCGGTGAACTCGTCCGCGTTGAGCATCAGGTCGGTCAGCACGTACAGCCCCACGCCGAGCACGGTCAGGATCAGGTATCCCGACAGAAACGTTCGCGCTATGTAACGATCGATGATGCTCATGCCGACGTCCTCAACGCCTGATCCCGAAACGCATGATCAGCATGTCGGTCAGTCCCACGGCGGCCAGTCCGCCCCAAATCAGAAACGGCCCGACGGCCTGGCTCGAATCGCTTTCGATCATCTGTTTGCCCATGGATATCAGTATGGCGACGACGGCGAACGGAATGCACGCCAAACCGAACGCCGCCAGCGCCCGCGAGCCGCGGAAGATCACGCCCAACGCCGCGCCCATGATGATCGTCACCAGGGCGCTGAGTGCGAAGCTCATGCGAAAGTGGATCACGCCCTTGATTTTCCGCTTCAGTTCCAGGGCCTGCTTCCACAGGATTTTTCGTTTTTTGTCCAGGTCTGGCGTGGACGGCAGCGACGCCGACGGATCGAGCACCCCGGCCGGCGTACAGGCTTGCAGCATTTCCGCCGCGGTCGGCGGCGCCGACAAGTCGTCCAGCCTAATAACGCTTTTTTCCCGGCTTGTGTTAAAGCCGTCGGCCCGTTCGGCGATTTCCAGAGCGCGGCGGTCGTCTGATTCCTCCAGATCAAGCGTTAGCCGCGTATCGTCGCCGTCGGACGACGTTTTGATGCGTCCGCGCGGGGCCTCGTAACGCAAGGAGAGGGTCGAGTCGCCGTCGCCCGCCGGTGAACGCCGAGTCACGCGCACGTCGTCGAGAATCACCTTGTCGGTCCCGAGGGTTGCGCCGGCGGCTTCGATTTCGTGTTGCAGGCCGTCGCGGTCCGTCAGCGTCAGTCGGCCGCCGTCGGCGAGCCGCTCCGCCACGATTTCCCTAAAAACCTGTGCTCGCAGTTCGCCGATGAAAGCTCGAATTCGCGAGGCGTACTTGGGCGATTCCCACGGTGCGGCGTCCCAGCGTCTCAGCGTCGCCAGATCCATCATCGACGGTTTGGGCGTGAAGGGTATGGCGCGGGAATACGGTCCGATCTTTTGGAATTCCATCTCGATTACGCGTTTGCCGTCGTAGATACGCACGCCCTTGACGTGCAGCGTGAGTTTTATACCGGCGTTACGCGTGTCGAACTGCACCAACCCGCCTTCAGCCACGGTGAATTGCCGCAACTGGCGGTCCTTGCCGGCCATCAGGAAGGTCGGCTGTTCCACCCAGAAATAGTCCATTCCGTCGCCGGGCGGCTCGAAGCCCCGGGCGATCAACTGATCCTCTGCGACGTTCAGGACTCGTTGCGCGGTCAGCGTTACGCGTTCCTTGCCGGGCTCGGCGTAGTGAATGTAGCCGCGTTGCATGAGCCGGTTGTAAGCGAAATCGCGCATGTTGGTCCGCGCGAAATATTCGATCCCCTTCATGAAACGCGGGATGACCAGATTTACTGACAGCAGCGTGAAGAGCGTCACGAAAACCGCCAGCAGGATCGACGAGAGGAACAGTCGGTGGATGTTAATGCCTGCGGCTCGAGCGGCCACGAACTCGTTGTCCGCCGCGAAGCGCCCGTACGTGATAGTAGCGGAGAAGAGTGCCGCCACCGGCATCGTCAGCGTGACGACGATCGGCAGCAGCATCGGCAGCACGGTAAATATGTCCGCCGTGGTGACGCCCTCGAATTTCAGCACGTTGTACAGCCCGCCGCCCATCGTGAACAAAGCGGTCAGCGCCAGCACGGACAAGCCGAAACTCTTGAGCAATTCGCGCAAGATATATGAATGCAACGTCGCCATCTTCGCGTCACTCTAGGGCGGGGCGGTTGGCTGTCAAGCTGCGAGGGGCTCGGGGGGCGAGCCTCCAGTCTTAGTTCTGAAGTAAGATCGAGATCAATAATTCAAATAACCGCCCTCGCGCGCGGCTTTTCGCAGCGATCGGCGAGGCGGCGGAGGATGGTCAGGGGCAGGACGCGGCCGGCGAGCATGGCCAGCATCAGCAACGTCATGCCGTACTGGTAGAGGTTCGTGCCGCGGCGAATGCCGGTGATCATGTTGCGGCTGGTTACGGTTTCGGTCAGGCCGCTGGTTAGATTACCGCCGGCGACGATCGAGGCGGCGTCCAGCAGGGCGTCGGCGAACGCAGGCAGGCTCTGATAGCGCGAGGCGGTCCAGTTCTCTAACAACAACATGCCGACCGCGACAACCACGATCAACGCGATCAGCAACAGCAGGCAAGCCATTCCGGCGTGCATCCAGCGGGCCGCGTCCGGGGCCGCGCGGCCGCGTCCGAGCCACCCCAAACCGGCGCAGGCGCCCGCCGCCGCCCATAGAAACAGGGTAAAGTGAACGCCGCCCGTCGCGCCGCCGCCGAGGCCGCCGACTACGAGCAGGGCCGCGAGCGTGCATTTCGTCCCGTCGGATACGTTGCGGCCGGTGAAATCCTCCGTCGGCTGTCCGGCGCCGGATGCGCTCACGGTCTGCACCAGGCTGCGCGCGTAGCGTTGCGAAAACGGCCGCCCCGCGAGCTGGTCGTTCGGTCCGCCGCTCGCGGTCGCTCCGCGCGGCGATTCGATCAGGCTGATCAACAACGCCGCCAGCAGCAGGAACGCGACATAGGCGCCGAGCGAAGCTATCAGCGGCGCGGCGCCGGAGTCGTGCTGATTGAGGCCGAAACGTTTGTGCCATGACGGCGCCAGCAGCAGCCACACGGGCCAGCCGACGGCGCCGATCCAGGCCAGCAGCGCCAGCGGCCACGCCGAGACGCCGTCGAGAGCGTCGCCGGCGCCGATCACCGATCCCCAGCCGAGCGACGAGAACGCCGCTACACCGCGCTGTAGGTTTTCGATCGGTTGATCGAGTTTGTTCGCGAGCAGATAGACGCCGACGGTCAGCGCCTGAATCACCAGGAAACCGAGCACGGCCAGCAGCGGATGCGGCACGCGCACGCGCGATTCGCCCGTCTGCATTCGGCGGGCGGCGTGCGTCGTAGCCGCGATGAACAACACGGCGCCGCAAACGCCGAGCGCGGAGAGAATCCAGCGTCCGGTCGCCGTGTAGTCGTCCTGAAAATCGTAAGTCAGCAGCCCGACGCCGCACGCGGCGCTGATGGCATCGAACGCGGCCTGCCAGTAGTGGCGGGAGTAGCTGAGGCGACTCGTATCGGCGTCGATGGCGCCGGTCGACGTGAGCAATACGGCGCCGACCGCCGCCGTCAGCAGCAAAGCCGTCAGGAACCAAATATCCGGCAGTTTGAGCCGACTCATATAGGTCATCCGGCGGGCCGTAGACCTGCGAAACCTTACTGTTCACTACGGCGGGCGAGGCGCCCGCCGCTACATTCGAAAGGCGCTCGCGGTTACATTTGCGGCAGGTCCAGCATGGCGCGCCATTTTGTTATGAATTCTGACGCCGAATCGGGCGTCATGTCGGTCGTCGAGATTTCGCGCAACTGTCGCACGATGATTTCTTCCGGCTCCTCGAACAGACGCAGTTGCCGGCTGCGTCGTCGTTGGACGGCGGCGAGCACGGGGCGTTGCGATTCGCGGCTGAAGCTTTTTTCGAGTTCGTTCAGCACCGCGTGGGCGCGTTCCATCACCTCGCGCGGTACGCCGGCCAGTTTGGCCACGTGAAATCCGTAGCTTTGGTCGCGGGCGCCGTGGACGATGCGACGCAAAAATACTACCTGATCCT
>Ga0180434_10004328_pt1 | contig 17349 bp, 18 predicted proteins | sample SS_ome_7_FD_132453 | JGI IMG/M metagenome (GOLD analysis project Ga0180434, IMG submission 132453) | Hypersaline lake sediment archaeal communities from the Salton Sea, California, USA - SS_1_D_2 metaG | ecosystem: Environmental > Aquatic > Non-marine Saline and Alkaline > Hypersaline >...
GGCGGGTTGCCCCATTCGGGTACCCCCGGCTAAGCTCGCTAGACAGCTCACCGAGGCTTTTCGCAGTCTTGCCGCGCCCTTCTTCGGCCCTTAACACCTAGGCATCCACCATGTGCCCTTTATTGCTTGACCTATACCCAGAGGTGGACATAACCATATTCTATTGTTAATGTGCTATACACACTAAAGGACGGCTCGATGTGAGCCGCCCTCTACATCAGCCTCTTAGATTACCTATTCAGTTCTTACCGCTTCTCCGCCATCTCCAAGTATTTATATTATCACCTATCATTTCAGCCTGTCAATACTTTAATGCTACTCATTAGAGAGGGTCAATCGAGGCCCCTCAGGGGTATCCACACAGTCTAAGGTGATTCCATCCAGGGCAGGAGCAACAGAAGCATCCATCAATAAAAGCTTAGTGCCTTCGCTCTCCATAACCTCATCCCCCTCCTGCTCAACATCAAGGGTTAGAACAAAAGCACCCCCAGGAGCAGGAGTAAGCCTTAACGCCTGTTCATCATCGGTGGCATGTTCCTTCAAGGTTTCCCTTAGCTCTTCCGCTGCACGCTCAGTTACGACGATCACTTTGCACCTCCTAACGTTATTACGAGTCACCTCACCTGCAGCCCAAGCCTGAGCGCACAGGAAAAGCAACAATGGAGCTGAGGGGATTCGAACCCCCGACCTCCTCCGTGCAAGCTACCCTCAACCCCCCGTGCCAGATAGTTTGCCCATTGTCTCTTCATTTTCCATTTTTGTCAACCCCCTAGTGTGCCGATTTGGAAGCCAGTTTCGCCTGCTTTTTCGCCGTGGCCGCACTGACGATCTCCTGCACCACAGGGTCGTCGGCATCGCAGCCACACTGCTTCCCTTTACCAGCGCCAGAGCAGGGAATTGACAGATGGTTTCACATTATGTTAAGCCACAGTGGGCATTGCGAGGATATCAATAATGTGGACGGGATCTGCATGGGGCTGATTGGGCTGTATGTGCCTATGACATAGTAGTGTAGAGTAAGATGGCTTTGGCAAGGAGCACCGGTGTCACCCGCGGCGATCCCCCTGGAGGCACCATCTTCGTAACAAAGGGAAAAGTGTGCTGTGTGGCAGAGATTGTCTCCCGCCTCAAAGGTGCATAAAAGAGGGCGCGGGTATATAGACAATTAGGTTAGCCACTGATATAAGAAGTATACTAGCACACCGACTATTGCCATGAAAAGCAGAAAAATTCCGGCCTGGAGCAGGCAACCGCTCACTGCCACCCTAATCGGAGCGAGTATTACCCTCACCAGCAGCTTTACGACTGCCGCCAATATCTTGAATGGAATAAGAATCACCCGTACCAACATGGCGTGATCTTCCGAGCTAAAGCTTCGAGGAGCAAATATGTTGACCATTCCTCTCCACTCAGTCTTGTTGCATCCTGACCCCCGCTGAATATGGCTACTCGGATATATTGGCATCTTTGGCCTCTGTAGTCAATTAGGCTTTGGCTCATAATCATGGTATATATATCACGTGTAGACCCCCATCGATCCGGTCATCTGAGGTTATACAGCCAGCTCTAATACCTTCAAATCTAACTAAACGACTGGTATACTTACCGGGGGCAGGTCAAGTTTGAATATAGAAATGCTATATTCGAGTGGAGATTGTCGTTGAAATCAATGCTCAGCAGCCTAGTGTAGTGGAAAGAGACTTAAATAGCAAGGAGGAAACATGGAACAGAGCTTATATCCCACGTGCGATAAGTGTCCAAAAATGACCTGCGTTGCGTGGGGCCTTAAAATGGGGGAAAAGCCAAACATAGAGGAAGCACCACCCTTCTGCCCCATGAAGCTGCATCCCGATGTAATAGAAAGGACAATGCGCGAGTATGATAGGGAGGACATACGAGATCTCGTTCGTCTGAGCTCTCTTCAAGAGGCGGAGTGCTTTGAGTTTAAGCCCGATGGTCTCAGGCATACAAAGCCCCGAGTGGAGGAGACAGTGGGGTTTGCCCAAAAGATGGGCTATAAGAGGCTGGGCATCGCCTTCTGTCTCGGGCTGCAGAGTGAAGCCCGAACCATGTCTTTAATCCTGGAGCGCAAAGGATTCGAGGTGGTCTCCGTGGGCTGCAAGGTAGGGGCCTTCCCTAAAGAGAGGGCAGGGTTAAAGCCAGAGGAGAAGATATTGGAACCACAGATGTACGAGCCGATGTGCAATCCTATAACTCAAGCCGAGATCTTGAATGAGGAAGGGGTTGACCTTGTCATCCTATTGGGGCTCTGTGTGGGGCACGACACCCTCTTCATAAAATACTGTCGGAGACCCATGACCGTGCTTGCCACGAAGGATAGGGTCACCGGACATAACCCGCTGGCTGTTCTCTATACCTCCAAATCTTACTACTCAAATCTCAGAATGCGAGCCAAATAGTGAAAAGCGGTAGGCAAGCATCCTTTCACCCCTGCCATGGATTTTAATTAGCAAGTAGCCTCTTCAAGGTGGCGCAACCGATGCCAAGTGACTCATCCACAGTCGGGGCAGCTTGCCTCCTGATCCTTCGGGCGAGCCACTCTTTCGCGATGGCAGCGCCCGCGTGAGAAGTGATCTGGACGTGACCTCCCCCCCAATCAGTCCAGATAGAATGTTAGACTTAGGGCTGGAAGAAAGGGGGAAGTATTGGCTCTCACGAGGTTAATGGCCTCAAAAGCGGCTTTAGGACAAGAATTTTCGGGGCGTTACAGCGTAGGGCTGGCTGCGGGAGCTGGTTTTAGCATTGTTGGATGAATTGACAAACCATGTGGCAGGGCATTATCCTTACCTCAAACTGAGATAACGGCTGAGAACAGCCTTATCAAGGGTTGATTTGGGAAATCCCGAACTAGGTGACTTAGCTGGTTGATTCTCTAGAAGGAAGGAGTATTAATGACGCAGCACGAACTGGAGGCAAGGATCAGAAAGATAGAGGACATCGAGGAGATAAAACAGCTTATGTCAAGCTACACTTATTTCCTCGACTATGGCGAATTGGATAAGGTCCTGGATTGTTTTGCCGAGGATGCCAAAATGGAAGTTGGGATGAGGGGCAAAGCAGAAAAAGGTAAGGTTGCGCTCGAGGGCATATATGAGGGCAAGGACGCTATCAAAGAGTTGTATAGCTCAGTTCTACCCACAAAAGACCGGTTTGCCGTTTCTCACCTCATCATGAACCCAGTCGTTAAGGTAGAAGGCGAAAGGGCGAAAGGGACATTCTACCTGCTTGAGCCCACTGGCGTTAAGCGAGCCATTTGGGGCCATGGCAGATACGATATGGATTACATCAGAGTGGACGGCAAATGGAAAATTAGCTCCTTTAGGTTCACGTGGAACTTCAGTACCCCATACGACGAGGGTTGGGTCAAGACCCCAATGGTGGGACGCTGACGACGATACGGGGAGGGAGCAGCTGTCCATGCACGGTGAGAGCGAGAATACGGTCGGGCTCTGAAGGGTATCTCTAACCTTGGCGAGCTTCATGCCGATACGGGCCGTAGGGAAAAGGCGCTGGAGCACTTGGACTTTGCCATCGCCGAGTTCCACGACATGAAGATGCAGCCTTCCCTGTAGCGCGCGCTACTACACAAGGACATCCTGAAGGCATAGCTCTGCCCAAAAGGAGTGGTGATACGGGAAATCACGGATTAGAGGCATTGACAGCCAGCGAGCAGGGGCTTAACTTAGGCACAGTAGTTGATATGGCAAATCCCGGTTAACGGGGAGCCACAGAGCAGACAAGGGAGGACAAAGATGAGATTTGCGGACAAGGTAGTGATTGTATCTGGAGGTGGTTCTTTCGGCCCGTCCATGAGCAACGGCCGCGCCGCTTCCATCAAGTTTGCCCGTGAGGGCGCCAAGGTTGTAGTGGTAGACCGCAACCTGGCCTCAGCCGAAGAAACAGTAAACATGATCGAGCATGAGGGAGGCGAAGCTATCGCCATTGAGGCCGATGTAACCAAGGAAGCAGATGTGCGGAGGATGGTAGAGGAAGCGCTCTCCAAATATGGCAAGATAGATATTCTTTACAACAATGTGGGCGAGGGCTGGGGTACAGACATCATAAACACATCGGAAGAAATTTGGGATAGGACGTTTGAAGTTTGTGTCAAGAGCATATTTGTTGTTTCCAAACACGTGATTCCCGAGATGCGCAAAACTGGTGGAGGCGTTATTATCAATGTAGCCTCCACCGCAGCCATAATGCACGACTCGATCTGGGCCTACAATAGCGCCAAGGCCGCTGTCATTAAGCTGACCAAGGACATGGCTTATGACTATGGCCGTGATGATATTAGGGTCAACTGCGTCATCCCCGGCACTATCGATTCAGCGGCAGCACGCGTCAGGAGGGGTGGCGATGAAAAGGCAGCCGCGGAGAGGCAGAGGCTCGTGCAGAGGTGGGTGCCCCTACGCCGTTCAGGCACAACGGAGGAGATCGCCAATGCTGTCCTTTTCCTTGCCTCCGATGATGCCTCTTATTGCAACGGCTCTTGCCTTGTGGTCGATGGCGGCCTGACCTGCCGCTAGGCAGCAGCCGTTATGCCTTGGCTCGAAGCACCGACTGCCGGTTTCGAAGCTCGACATTGCCCTTGCCCGGTGCCTGACCGAGCGCCAGGGCCTTGCGTGCCCATAATTATCCCCCCGTGTGGGGGTGTGTCTCACACAGCCCCGCCGTGAAATTCCTATAGAAAACCTCCCTTTACTCTTTATGTCAAGCCCTCTCAAATATTGCCCTACACCCGCCAAATCGACTCAAAACGAGCCCTTATTACCCGCACAAATGGTATAATTACTGGGGGCAGGTCATCATTGCGAGTTGAAATGGGAAATCCCAGTCGAGGTTACCTTGGCCAGTATTAAGGAGGGATTTACGGGCAAGCGGGGGCGATTCTTAATGGAAGCTAGCACTAGAAATTATAATAAAGGAGGATATAGACATAATGGTGAGCAAATACGATGCAATTATCATTGGTACGGGGATTGGCGGTTGTGGGGTAGGGGCGCTCTTAGCTCACGCAGGTTGGAAGATTCTGATACTGGAGCAAAACGATATAATCGGAGGACGTTGTACATCATATACGCGAGAGGGCTTCACATTTGATATTGGACAGCATAATTATACCCCCCCAGATAGCCAAATGGTAACAGAGATCCTTCGCCAAGTCCAAATGCCAGATGCCATAGAGTGGATTAACTGCCGTGACATGGGTAGAGGCATCCTGCAGTTTGGGGATGAGCGCGAGAAATATCGCCGTTATGAGGCGTTGATTCCCGAGGAAGAACGAGATAATTACAGGAAGATTTTCCTCCGGGTCGCCACGTTATCGGATCAGGAGCTGGATGAGCTCTGGCACGTGCCAGTTGCTAGATGGGTAGACAATTTTACCAAAGATCCCATGGCCCATATGGTCATAGAAAACTATATGTCGCAAGTCTTTTGCGTCCCTTCTTCCGTGGCTAGTACTGCTAATATGATCCATTTCCTCAAGTCGTACGACAGCATGGGGCCTCAGCAGCGAGGCCCCTACTACCCAAAGGGGGGCAATATATCTATCCCTAAAGCATTTATCTCTGCCATCGAGAAATATGGGGGAGAAGTGAGACTGAATGCCAAGGTAGAAAAGGTGATGATAGAGGATGGCGCTGCAGTGGGAGTACGATTGAAAGACGGCTCCGAGTTGCGTGCACCGGTGATCATCAGCAATGCAGACATAAAGGCAACCGTTAAGGATTTAGTGGGTGAGGAGCATTTTCCCAAGGATTATGCCCAGAGAGTTCAAAATCTTACTTATTCCGCAAGTGCGGTGACACTCAAAGTGTGTTTACAGGAAAAAGTCATTGATGAGTGGATGGTCATCTATATACCTGATGTACACCACCCTACCTACAAAATCGCCGAAGATATGGAGAAGGGAAAGATACCAAAATGGGTGGGAGGCGTGAGCTTCATTACTTCCAATGTTGATCCTTCCTTGGCTCCTCCGGGCAAGCAATGCGTCTCTTTCGTGGTTGCTTGCCCTGCTGGCCAGGATTGGAAAGAATGGGAAAAAGTGATGCTTAATAATTTTTATAGGGTGCATCCACAGGCAAAAAATAAGGTTTTGAGGTATTGGCTAGAAACCGCTGACTGGTTAGATACTTGGGCTGGAAAAGAGGGGGCTATTATCGGCGTGGGGCAAACTGTGGATCAAGTCCACGAGCGCCGACCATCAGTGACGAGCCCTATCAAGGGACTGTATTTCAGCTCTGCAGATGTAGGCAGCCTTGGTATTGGCGTCGACTTAGCTGCAACTAGCGGTAAGGAGCTGTTTGAAGTGTTGACCCGGTAGTCCGCTTCGCGTTCATTAGTGAGGGCAAAGTCTCAAAACAGCCACCGAAATATGGGCTGGAAGAAAGGGAGAAGTATTGGCTCTCACAAGGTTAATGGCCCCAAAAGCGGCTTTAGGACAAGAACTTTCGGGGCGTTACAGCGTAGGACTGGCTGCGAGAGCTGGTTTTAGTGGGCAAAAAATGCTACCTTATGCCACCTTGACATTATCCTTGCCCTCAAAGGCTATGACTTTTTGCTTCCATTCCTCGGGCCATGGGGTAGGACGGTGTGTTTTGGCATCCACCCATACCCGCGTCTCCGCAAAGCTAGCAATCGGTCTTCCCGAAATGGCCTCGTTGATCTGGTACTCATGAACCGCGCTAGTGCGCCCTATCTTGCTGATACGTGTGTATATGTTTGCTTCCTCGTGGATTCCAAAGGGTGTCATATACGTGCCCTCTACCTTCACCAGCATGGATAACAGACTAGGCGATAATCTTATGCCAAGCCGATACCAGTACTCGCCCAGAGCATCCCCAAGGTACTCGGCATACCGTCTGTCGTCCACAAAGCTGGCTCCCATTAGGCGATCTAATGCCCTCGGTTTAAGGACCACGCCGAATTTATACTGATCTGCCATTTTACTTACCCCTTCCTTCCATTGTTAACCATAAACCCCCTAAGGCAAAGGGGGCTCGAATATTATACGAGATTTCCCATATCAACCATTCATAACCTCTTTCCCAGCCTTTATTTCAATGTGCTGTAATGATAATGCCCTGCCCCATGGTCTGTCAATCCATCCAACAATGTCAAAACCAGTTCCCATTCTCAAGGGTAAGAACCATAATGAAATGCAGTTGATAGGCTGACAAAGAATGCCGCCGCACAAGCAAACCGGTAAATTGCTGCCACGGCAATTTGCCAATAGATTATCCCCCCGTGTGGGGGTCAAAGTAGAAATGTGGGCCTCCCCAAGGCAGGCGACAAAATCCTCTGCATAGTTGTGGTAATAATTAATAGTCTTGGGGGAATAGCCTTCTATCCTCAGCTGGAGGATAAAACCTTCCAGCAGATCACGAACGCCGTTAGGGGGCGTATTGGGGCCAGTTGTAGATTTGTCGGTAGGGAGCCGCTGAGAAGTCTCAGTCTTAAATTCAAAATGGAGCTGAGGGGATTCGAACCCCTGACCTCCTCCGTGCAAGGGAGGCGCTCTCCCATCTGAGCTACAGCCCCTTTTTCGAACTTTAGGTATTACTACGATAGAGGTTATAGTGCTACGTTTGCGGATATAACCTCAGGCTTAAGTTGTTAAAGTGCTCCCTCAACGAATTAGGCATATTAGCATAGCGCTCGGTCGTTGTCAACAAGATTGACAAACAGCACCCGATCCCAACCGCCTAGGTCACTGGCTAGCTCCACACGTGTCTCAGGCAAAAGACTGCTTGCCCACGAGGCTGCTGCCTGCCCCTGACCGGCGGCAATCTCCACCAATACCAAGCCCCCGGGGCAGAGCTTTCCTCCAACTCGGCTCAGAAGCTGGCGCACCTTGTCCAGTCCATCTTCACCCCCAGAGAGCGCAGCCAGAGGCTCGAACTCCCTGATCTCAGCGCTGAGATGGCTCAAATCCGCATCCTTGACATACGGGAGATTGGCTATGATGATGTCCACAGGCTCAGGTAGGGGGTCAAGGAGGTCGCCCTCTAGTAGATGGACTCGATCCCGAACCTGGTGTCGCTCACAATTTTTGGCCGCCATTTCCAGGGCGTGCGGGGAGACGTCGGTGGCATAAATTTTGGCTTGGGGCAGGAGCAAAGCCAGGGAAATGGCGATGGCGCCGCAGCCGGTGCCGATGTCAGTAACAACAGGGTCTCGATGGGGAAACCGGCGAGACACAAAATCGAGGGCCTTATCTACTAGGAGCTCGCTTTCCGGCCTCGGGATGAGCACCCCGGGAGCAACATAGAAATCGTTGCCGAAAAACTCGCGGTGACCGATGATGTAGGCTATAGGCTCATGGCCAAGGCGGCGCTTCAGCAGTTTATCCAGGGTATGGACATCGCTGGGCGGGAGTTTCTCATCCAGCCGACAGTAGAGCTGGGCGCGGTCGATGCCCAGGAGATGCATAAGAAGTAGCTCTGCTTCAAGGCGGGCATCCTCGATGGCGGCAGAGGCGAGGGTTGTTGAGGCTTGGTGCAGCGTCTCCTTTAGCATCAAATCGGTTGTTCCTCCAACCGCTTCGCCTGATCTTCTGTGGCCACAGCATCGACGAGGGAATCCAAGCCCCCTTCCAGAATGCTTCCCAGGTTATGAAGTGTGAGACCAATGCGGTGGTCGGAGACGCGGCCCTGGGGGAAGTTATAGGTGCGGATCTTCTCCGAGCGCTCCCCGCTACCTACCTGTGCCCGGCGCTCCCTGGCCAGTTCCAGCTCCTGCTGGCGCTGCTCCCGGTCGAGGATGCGGGCCCTGAGCACCGCCATAGCCCTCATCCTATTTCTCCCTTGGGAGCGCTCATCCTGGCAGCTAGCCACGATACCGGTGGGAAGATGAGTGATGCGCACCGCAGAGGCTACCTTGTTCACATGCTGTCCACCATGACCGCTGGCGCGAAAGGTGTCTACCTTCAGGTCATCAGGGTTGATATCCACCTCCACCTCCTCAGCCTCAGGAAGGACGGCCACAGTAGCGGTGGAGGTGTGGATGCGACCGCCGGCTTCGGTAACGGGCACGCGCTGCACCCGGTGCACTCCACTCTCATACTTTAGCCGGCTATAAGCACCCCTTCCTTTGACCTCAAAGACGATCTCCTTGAAACCACCGATGCCGCTCAGGCTACTGTCGACAACATCAACCTGCCACCCTTTAGACTCAGCATAGCGGGTATACATCCGGAACAGATCAGCGGCAAAAAGACCAGCCTCATCGCCACCAGCGCCGGCGCGAATCTCGACAATGACATCCTTTTCATCATTGGCATCCCTGGGGAGAAGGGCGAGCTTGAGCTCCTGAGTCAAGGCATCAAGCTGCCCTTTGAGCCTCTCCAGCTCCTCGTCGACCAGCGCCGCCATCTCCTCGTCCAATCCCTTGCCCAACATGGAGCGCGTCTCCTCAAGCGTGTGGCTGGTTTTCTTGTACTCCCGATATTTTGCCACCAGGCCGGCGATGGCTGCCTGCTCCTTAGCCAGGCTTTGGAGGCGCTCAGAGTCAGCGGCAACCTCGGGCTGAGCCATGAGCTGGTTCAGCTCCTCATATCGCATCTCCAGGATTCCCAATTTTTCAAACATCATTCACGCTCAGCATAAAAGGCCCCAAATGGGGCATCAGCTAATTATACCACAGGCAACTCTGAGTTCAAAACTGGGCGTTTTGGGGGGACTGGGGCGCTAAATCTCAGGGTTTCCCTGCGCCAGAAGGCCGACCAACTCACCTATGGGAACCGTCCTTTGCTCCCCCTTTGCCATGTCCCTGAGCACCACGGTGCCACTCTTTACCTCTTCCTCGCCAAGGATAAGGGCATAGGCCGAGCCCAAGGTATTGGCCTGACGAAGCTGTGCCTTCAGGCTCCTATCGCCAAAGCTATATATGGCTGCAATTCCGGCGCGGCGAAGCTCCGCTGTTAACTTAACCGCTTCAGCCTTCGCCTTCTCCCCCAGATAGGCAACGAATATCATAAATCCAGAGGTGACAGGAGTTGAACTCCCCTGCTTTTTCACGTTAAGCACGATCCTGTCCATCCCGACGGCAAAGCCGATGGCCGGGGTGGGATTCCCTCCAAGTTCCTCGATGAGGTCGTCGTAGCGTCCTCCACCACCCAGGGCGGTCTGCGCCCCCTCCTCACCTTGCGGCTGGATCTCAAATACTGTTCTGGTATAGTAATCCAGTCCCCGCACCAAGCGATGGTTTTGTTCAAATGGTATCCCCAAAAGAGATAGATAGCCGATAACGCTTTCGAAATGTTGTTCGCACTGAGGGCAAAGATAGTCGATGCTTCGGGGTGCGGACTCAGCAATGCCATAACATGAGGGTTTCTTACAATCCAGAAGCCGTAGCGGATTCCTCTTCAACCGCTGCTTGCAATCGGGGCACAGGCTAGAGATATGCTCCCCGTAATAGCCCGTTAATCTCTCCAGATATTTGGGGCGGCACAGCTTGCAACCAATGCTGTTCAGCAGCAAGCGAAGGTGGCCCAAGCTCAGGGAGGCAAAAAACTGCCACGCCATATCGACCACCTCTGCGTCCAGGGCAGGATCGCTGCCGCCCAGAGCCTCAATGCCAAACTGCTGATGCTGTCGGTACCTCCCCTTCTGCGGCCGCTCGTACCTGAAGATGGAGGCGAAGTAATAAAGTCTCACCGGCTGGGGCAGGTTATGCATGCCATGCTCAATATAGGCACGACAAATCGGGGCTGTGCCCTCCGGACGCAGGGTCATAGGGTCGCCGCCGCGATCCTCGAAGGTATATGTCTCCTTCTCCACGATGTCAGTGGCAGGGCCAATGGTGCGAACAAAAAGGCGGGCATCCTCGAAAACAGGGGTGTCAATACGCTCATAGCCATAAAGCTGGCACAGAGAAGATGCCTTCTCCTCAATGTATCTCCAATAGCCCTGCTCCTGAGGCAGGATGTCTGATGTGCCCCGCGGTGCCTTGTACACCCAAAGCCTCCTTTTCCAGCCTAGAATACATTATAGTAACGCCGTTTGTAAAGCAGAGCGATTGCACAACCGCTGTCCCTGGGGTATACTGGTTAGTATGGTGCTGCTTATGAAAAAGAGAATCGATATCAGAGCAGTCATCGACAAGACGCAGGAGTATCTCCCCAGCGAAACCCTGGCCCTGATCGAAGATGCCTACGAATTCGCCTCGCAGGCATTAGAAGAGAAGGGGGCTGAATCAGCGCGTTTGGAACTGGAGCACGCGCTCAGGACCGCCGTCATTGTCGCTGAGCTTCAGCTCGATGAACATTGCGTTGCCGCCGCATTACTTCACGAATTGCCCCAGAAATGTGGCATCGGCTTCTCTGATCTCAAGAAGCGGTTTGGCCCCGAGACCAGCAAGCTGGTAGAAGGACTGGCGAAGCTGGAAAAGGTTTCCTTGCCTGCCGCGGAAGAGGTCAAAGCGAAAAAGGGCATAGACTTGGAGGCTCAGGCAGAGAGCCTGCGCCGGATGCTTATGGCCCTATCAGAGGACATCAGAGTGGTGTTCATCAAGCTTGCTGATAGGCTGCACCACATGCGAACGCTGAAGATGCTGCCCCCTTCCCAACGGCGCGCCATTGCCCAAGAGACCATGGAGATATATGCCCCGGTGGCCCATCGCCTGGGCATATGGCAATTGAAATGGCAGCTTGAGGACCTGGCCTTCAGCCATCTGAAGCCGGAGAAATATCGGGAGATTGTTCGCTTCGTTGCTGCGGGAAGAGAGGACCGAGAAAAGTATATTGCGCAGGTTACCAAAATCCTGAAGCAGGAGCTAGAGAAGGCAGGGATCAGTGCTGAGGTTAAGGGGAGACCAAAGCATATTTGTAGCATAAATAGAAAGATGGAGAAATACGCTGCCCAGGGCAAGGAGCTCAGCGAGATCTATGACCTTCTCGGCTTTCGCATCCTGGTAGATCAAGTTAAGGACTGCTATGGCACTCTGGGGGTGATCCACAGCCTGTGGCATCCCCTTCCCGATAAGTTCGACGATTACATTGCCAACCCCAGGGAGAGAGTGTATCAAGCGCTGCATACTACGGTGATGTGTATGGGGAAAACCCCGGTGGAGATACAGATTCGCACCTATGAGATGGATCGGGTGGCTGAATATGGCATCGCCGCCCATTGGCGTTATGAACAGGGGGTTAAGGAGGAGGCCCATTTTGAGGAGAAGATCGACTTGCTTCGCGAGTTCCTTGATTGGTATAAGGACCTCGGTGGCGCTGAGTTTGTGGAAGGCGTTAAAGGAGACTTCTTCAGCGATCGAGTTCTGGTATATACCCCCAAGGGGGAGATAAAGGAGCTGCCCGCAGGCTCTACCCCTTTGGATTTCGCCTACCGGGTCCACACCGATTTGGGGCATCGCTGCATCGGGGCTAAGGTGAACGGGAGAATGGTGTCTCTAACTTATGAACTCCAAAACGGTGATACCGTGGAGATCCTCGCCAGCAAGGGGGATAAAGGCCCCAGCCGCGATTGGCTCAATCCCAGCCTGGGCTACCTAAAGACCTCCCACGCCAGGGAGAAGGCGCGCCAATGGTTTAGGAAGCAGGAGCGTGAAGAGAACATCCAACGAGGTAAGGAACTGCTGGAAAGGGAACTGAAGCGCCTGAGCATATCCCTATCCGAAGAAGAACTCGCTGAACTCTTCAAGCGTGAAAGTGTGGAGGACTTCCTTGCCGCCATCGGCTATGGCGATATTAGCACCCATCAAATCGCGTCCAAGCTCGCTCCCCAGCAGGAAAAAACCTTGGCTCCGCCTCCAATCACTCCTCGCCAGCCCAAGCTCACCCCTGCAGTTCAGGTGATGGGGGTAGGGGACTTGCTCACCCATCTTGCCCCTTGCTGCAATCCCATGCCCGGCGATGACATCATTGGCTATATAACCCGCACCAAGGGGGTAAGCATCCACCGCAAGGATTGCCCCAACATCGCCAACATAGAAGAGAAGGAGCGGCTGATCAAAGTAGAGTGGGGTCGCAGCGACCGATTCTATTCTGTGCCGGTTCGCATTGAGGCCTGGGACCGGGTGGGGCTGCTGCGGGACGTCAGTGCTATCGTCGCCGAGGAGAAGGTGAATATCGCATCCTTGAATGCCGCAGACCATGATGACCAGACAACCACGATATTGCTCACCTTGGAGACCAAAGGTATAGAACAGTTGAGCCGGCTCCTCTCCAAGTTGGAGGGGGTGCGTGGCATAATTAGTGTTACCCGCCAAGGGTAGGAGGAAAGATTGGCCAGTAAGAAGTCAGCCGAGAAGGCAGCGCGTGTGGCGCAGAGAAAGGCGGAGCGCAATAAACCGATTCGCAGCTCGGTGAAAACCTACATCACCAAAGCCAGAAGGTTAATCCTAGCTAACGATCTCGATGCCGCCCAAGAGGCGGTAAAGCAGGCAGCCATTGCTCTGGATAAGGCCGCTCAGAAAGGGGTACTCCACCCCAATAATGCCGCCCGCCGCAAATCGCGCCTGATGAAGAGGCTCAATGCTGCGCTGGCAGCCAGCCAGCCGGCAACACCTCAAGAGGCAACACCCCAAGAGGCAACGCCCCAAGAGGCAACGCCCCAAGAGGCAACGCCTAAGAGAAAGACGAAGAGCAAGGAGTAAGATTTGGCCGGGGCGAAGGGCACCGCTCCTCGGCGGTGTTTCTTATGCCATTTTCGATTAAAAGATTGACAAAACTGCCCTCTTATGTTATATGTTAGTAGAACAAACGTTCGGAGAGGGTGAGTTGAAGCAAATTTCGGCTAAGCAATCCCGCATCCTCGATTTTCTGCGCCAGTTCCTGGAGGAGAAGGGCTACCCTCCCAGCATCAGGGACATCGTCAACGGATGCAAGATCAGCTCGACGTCGGTTGTGGAGTATAACCTCAGGATTCTGGAAAGGGAAGGCTATATCCGAAGGGACCCAGAGGTATCGCGGGGCATCGAGCTCAGCGCCCGAAACAGGGCTGTTGTCCGGGTGCCGGTCATCGGGTACATCGCCGCCGGCGAACCGATACCTGTTCCCAACGCCGATACCTGGAGCGCGCTGGAGGGAGCAGAGTTCCTGGAGCTTACCCAGGAGCTGACCAGGGGCAAAGAAGAGGTCTACGCCTTAAAGGTGAAGGGGACATCGATGGTCGATGCCCTGATCAATGATGGCGACCTGGTGCTGATGCAGCACGTGCAGACGGCAGAGAATGGAGAGATGGTTGCGGCATGGCTCAAGAGGGAAAAGGAAGCTACGCTGAAGCGATTCTATCTGGAGCCGGGGCGCATCCGCCTTCAGCCAGCCAACGAGGAGATGAAGCCTATCTACGCCGACCCTGAGGATGTGGAGATTCAGGGCAAGGTCATCGGGGTCATCAGAAAGCTGGTATAACCTTTGGCCGGACTATTGCATTGCCTCCGTCCAAGGTGTAGCGCGTGCTCCTTTTTTGACCTTCACAAAAATAGCACCCCACCAGAAGTGGAGTGCCATTTTCCAAAACCAAAAAGTATGTACTTGTCCGTCTTAAAGACCTGACTTTATCCCCCCGACTTAATCGGAGGACGGCAGTGGCCTGGGCTGCTGCAGTTCCATCTCCTTATCACAGCACATAACCGCGCCCTCTCCCGCTTTCACGCACAATACCTCAGTGCCACATACCTCGCAACGGAATCTCTTACCTAATTGATTTGGCATTCGCCAACACCTCCTGTTTCTGACCTAGCAGCTTATGAACGTACCCTAGCTCTTAAGGCGAAACTAAAGAAGAGCACCCCTACTTCTTCAGGGTCATGGGCTGACCGCAGCATTTGAGTGTACCCTCGCCTCCCTTGGTAACGATCATTTCAGAGCCGCACTTTTCGCAGAGATATCGTTTCCCCAACTGATTCGCCAATTCTTAGCACCACCTTCCTATCGATGCTATAAAGGTTTTATAATGAGCCCATTCTTCCGTAGATAATTATAGCTTCCTTTCAAATCTCGGTCAACACCTCTAAATAAAGAGGCAGCAGATACCAGCCCTCTAGTATGAAAAAGCCTTTTGACCTGGGGCAAGTAAGGTGCTAGAATTTGGGTGTAAAAGGCAAGCATAGCCGGGAGGAAGGCAATGTCGGGTCATTCCAAATGGGCACAGATCAAACGCCAAAAAGGGGTGGCAGATACCAGGAGAGGGCAGCTTTTCACCAAGCTAAGTAGAGAGATCGCGGTCGCAGTGCGCCAGGGCGGCAGCAACCCGGAGATGAACTTCCGCCTCAGACTGGCAGTTCAGAAAGCCCGCGATAGCAATATGCCACTGGACAGCATCGAGAGGGCGATCAAGCGGGGAACCGGAGGGGGCGAAGGGGCAAGCCTGGCTGAGACCATCTACGAAGGCTATGGCCCCGGGGGTGCAGCGATACTGCTCGAGGCAATGACCGACAATCGCAACCGCACCATCGCCGAGGTGCGTAACCTCTTCTCCCGAGGCGGTGGCAGCTTGGGGGAAAGCGGATGTGTCACCTGGATTTTCGAGCCCAAGGGAGTGGTCACTGTGGAGGCGGCTGATGCTGAGGAACTGGCGCTAAATCTTATCGACGCTGGCGCCGAAGACATAAAGATAATAAATGGCTCGCTTGAGGTCCATATCAAGCCTGAAGATTTGGAAGGAGTAAGAAAGACCTTAGAAGAGCAGAACCTGGCTATAGTCTCCGCCGAGGTATTGATGGTGCCTAAGAGCACGGTGATGCTGGAGGAGAAGACAGCGCTTCAGACTCTGAGGCTCCTGGACAGGCTGGAGGAGCTCGATGAAGTGCAGCGCGTGTTCACCAATGCCGACTTCCCCGATGAGGCCCTAGAAAATTATCGAAGTCAAGGCTAGAAGGACAAATATGCGTATCTTGGGCATCGATCCGGGCACAGTAACCATGGGCTATGGTGTGGTTGATGCGGAAGAAAGCGAACTTAGTTTGGTGGATTGTGGAACGTTGACCACCGCCCCCAATACACCTTTAGCCCAGCGGCTGCACACCCTATACCTGGGGCTTCTCGAACTCATCACCCGCCATCAACCCTCAGAGGTAGCCATAGAAGAGCCCTTTGTGGCTAAGAATGTTCGCTCGGCACTGGCGGTGGGACAGGCGATGGGTATGGCGATGGTCGCCGCCACCGAAAAAGGCATCCTTATCCATCAATATACCCCAACGCAGGTGAAGCAGGCAGTTTCAAGCTACGGGCATAGCGATAAGGAGCAGGTACAGGAGATGGTGAGACTCCAGCTCGGTCTTTCCTACCTGCCCCAGCCCAGCGATGCCGCCGATGCCCTGGCCATAGCGTTATGTCACATTCAAGAGACACGTGTTGCCAGAATCCTGAGATCTGAAAAATAGGAAGGAACATGATCGCCGGCTTACACGGAACCCTGGAATCCCGTGGCACCAACTGGGCTATTATCAAGGTCGGTGGTGTCAGCCTTCAGGTCTATATACCCGCCTCCACTTTAAGCACACTGGGAGCTATCGGGGATGAAGTGCGCCTCCATACCCACCTATACCTGAAGGAGGATAACCTGACGCTCTATGGCTTTGCCTCACCACAGGAACTGGAGCTATTCCAGATGCTCATCGGAGTCACCGGGGTGGGACCTAAGGCTTCCCTGGCTATGCTCTCGGCAATGAATGCCAATGACCTTGCCCTCGCCATTGCCTCCGAGAATGTCGAACTCCTGTCTCAGGCGCCTGGCATAGGCAAAAAGATGGCAAATCGCCTTGTTCTCGAACTCAAGGGCAAGCTGGAGAGCGTCTGGGTTGGTGCCGCCGTCTCGGGGGAAGGCAACGCCGAGGTCATCGCTGCGCTAGTCAACCTCGGCTACAGCCCGTCCGAGGCTGCCTCCGCCGTTGCCGCCATTCCCGACTCCCCAGACCTCACCATCGAGGATAAGATAAGGCTTGCCCTTCAGCACCTCGCCGCCCGCTAAAGGCAGGAGAAAACATATAGGATTCCGGCGAAGATTGAAACCGTGAAGCCACTGCGCCTAGTTCGAAAAAGGGAAAAGGGTGAATAAAGACCTGCTCGACCTTTTAGCCTGCCCCGAGTGCGGCTCAGCAGAATTGATGCTGGACTCCCCTGACGAGAGCTCCCTGAGCTGTACCTCGTGTAACGCTGTTTATCCTATCCAAAACGGCATACCACAAATGTTGCCCACCCATCTTGCCGCTGCCCTCAAGCTGAAGAGCGCCTATACCGATAAAATCAAGGCTTCGATACTCGAAGGAGGCCCACCACAACCGGAGAACCATGAGATCGATCGCTTCATGTGGGAACAGGAGCTATACTGCTGGGGCAAAGAGGTCATCTACAGGGATGCCAAA
>Ga0180434_10004329_pt1 | contig 17346 bp, 9 predicted proteins | sample SS_ome_7_FD_132453 | JGI IMG/M metagenome (GOLD analysis project Ga0180434, IMG submission 132453) | Hypersaline lake sediment archaeal communities from the Salton Sea, California, USA - SS_1_D_2 metaG | ecosystem: Environmental > Aquatic > Non-marine Saline and Alkaline > Hypersaline > Sediment...
CCTGGTGCCCTTCCCCTTCACCCAGATGGTGACGGCCGGCCGCCTCGACCAGACCCCGCTGGTGGACCGCGTGGCCGGCGGCGAGTTCTCGCTGATCGTCCTGGAGTTCGATCCCACCGCACCCGGCGCCCACCCCGACGAGCACGGCAACTGGGACGCCCGCTTCGGGCGCTGGACCGACGACACCATCCGCGCCCTCGTCGCCCGCTACCGGCTCGTGGACGTCGTCGGCCCCTACACCGTCTGGGCGCCCGCGCCCCCCGCCTGAGTGCGGCCGGTCAGCGCTTCACGTCCACGTAGGCGACGCCGCGCCGCTGCCCATCAGCCTCCAGCCAGGCTTCGAGCCGCGCGTCGCCCGCGGAAAGGCGCACGCCGCTGAACACGCACTCCGTCGCGCCCTCCTCGAGCGGCTGCGAGACGGCGACCCCGCCCAGCCGCAGATGGGCCTCCCGCGCGGGAACGCCCGCGGCGAAGCGCAGCCCGATCTCGTACTCGCCGCCGGCGGCGACGTGGACCTCCCAGTACCCGAGGTTGTCGTCGCCCCACCCCTGGGCGCCCCGCCAGTCCTGGCGCGTCAGCGTGGTCGGGTTCTCGTGGGGCGAGCCGAGGTGGATCCGCGGCGGCTCGTAGCCGCGGGTGGCGCTCACGTCCTCGAACCACGCCTCATATCCCGCCCGCATCTCGCTCACGATCTCCGGATGCTGGGCGGCGATATCGTTCTGCTCGCCCGGATCGGCGATCATGTCGTACAACTCCCCGCCGTTGACCAACTTGTGCTGCGCCGAGCGCGCCGCGCAGTTGCGGTACATCTCCGGCTCATCGCCCCGGTGCCACTGGAAGTAGAGCGTCCGGTCGGGCCATTCTCCTGCCGTCCCCTCCAGCAGCGGCAGCAGGCTCACGCCGTCCAGCCGCAGCCCCTCCGGCGGCGCCGCGCCGCAAGCCTCGAGCAGCGTCGGCAGCACGTCCACGTGCGCCGCCACCGGCTCGATCTCCCGGCCCGCCTTCAGCCGCGCCGGCCACCGCACGAAACACGGCACGTGGATCCCGCCGTCGTACACCGTCCCCTTGATGTCGCGCAGCCCGGCGTTGTAACGCTCGGGACTCTGCGACGCGCATGGCCCGTTGTCCGTCATGAAGATGACAATGGTGTTCTCCTCCAGCCCCAGGTCCGCGAGGCAGCCGAGGAGCCGCCCCACGTTCTCGTCAATGTTGGTGATCATGGCGTAGGTTCGCGCCGTCTTCTCGTCGAGGCCGGCCGCCAGGTAGGGGACGGCGTAGTCGTCCGACACCTGGAGCGGCGAGTGCGGCGCATTGGTGGGCAGGTACACGAAGAAGGGCTCGTCCCGGTGGCGGGCGATGAAACTCATCGCCGCGCTGGTGAAGATGTCGGTGCAGTAGCCGAAGTGCTTGGCCCAGACGCCGTTGTGGCTCAGCACCGGGTCGAAGTACCCGTTTCCCGGCGGCCCCGAGGGCTGCGCCAGGCCCCCGCCGTTGTGCACCAGCGCCTCCTCGAACCCCTGGTCCATGGCCCGCATCGGGTAGTTGTCGCCCAGGTGCCACTTGCCGAAGATGCCGGTCCGGTAGCCCTGGCCGGCGAGCAACTCCGCCACGGTGATCTCGTCGGGGTGCATCATCGAGCGCCCCAGGAACGTGTCAATGGCGCCCGTGCGGAAGTTGTACCGCCCCGTCATCAGGCTCGACCGCGTCGGCGAGCACACCGGGCTCACGCAGAACCGCTGGAACCGTACGCTCTCGTCGTGGAGCCTGTCCAAGTTGGGCGTCTGGATCACCTCGTTGCCGTGGCACCCCAGGTCCCCGTAGGCCTGGTCGTCGGTCAGGATGAATACCACGTTCGGCCGCTGCTCGCTCGCCATGGTCGCGCTCCTCTTCTCGCTGCGGGGTCGCTGCGTTCAGGCTTCACCATCGGCCGCCGACACCCCTGCAGCCGGCAGGGCATCGGGGGCCGGCCCGGAATGCTCTCCTCGGCCGCGGGCACCCGCGGCACATCGCGCCTCAGGGAGCGACGCGAGCATGAAGGCACTCCTCTTCCTCCCGCTCACCGTGGCCCTCCTGGCCGCCGGCGCATCCGCCGCGGCCGGCCATTCCACCAACGCCATGCGCCGCATCAAACTCGAGCCCGTCCAGGGCACCATGTCCTTCGCAGCCCGCGCGCCCGCCTTCCCCGGCGACGTGTTCGCACTCACCGTGCCCGAGACCATCGGCGACGTCGAGGAGGTCCTGCTCAACTTCCCCGGCCACGAGCCCCGCTGGACCGGCCCCGACGCGGCCGGCGCCATCGGCTACACCCTCGCCAACGACAAGGTGCGCTTCGAGGCCCGCGTCGTCCCCTTCTGCGACCACCTCGACGTCTGGCAGACCATCACCAACCTCACCGACCGCACCTGGCGCCACGCCTTCAGTTTCAGTTGCTGCAACCCGCGGCCCGTGCTCGACAAGACGTTCCAGCGCACCTACCTCGCCACCGCAGAAGGCCCCACCCGCATCGCTGACATCCCGCTTACCGCGAGCACGCGTCCGCTTCAGTTGTATCACCTGCAGGGGAAGCAGTACCCCTCCCACACCTTCATAGATGCTTTCCAGGCGACCTGCGCGACGCCGGCGGCCGACTCCTGGATCGCCACCGTCGCCGCCGACGGTCGCAGCGTGCTGGGCGTCGCCGCGCAGGAGGCGGCGTTTCTCTTCAGCAACAGCGAGTTCGGCTGCATCCACTCCGCCCCCGACTTCGGCGACGTCCCGCCGGGCGAGACCCGCACCCGCCTCATGCGCGTCTACGCCATGCCCGGCGACCTCCAAACGTTCATCCGCCGCCAGGCCCGGGGACGCGAGGCCCTGGTGCCGTCGCTGCGGGCCGTCCAGCGCGACCCCGCCGAGATCGGCATGCAGGCCGCCGAGATCTGGCTCCCCTGGCGCGACGCGGGCCATGTCACGCTGCGCCTCCCGGAGACTCTGTCCTCCGACCTGGGCCTCCTCTTCATAGACCACTCGCGCCCCGACATGCCGCCCGTCACCCGCGCCGACGCCCTCCCCGACTGGCACTGCGATGCCCCCACCGGTGCGCTCTGGTACAGCCTGCCCCTGCCCAACGGCGTCACCTTCGGCGGGCAACTGACTCCGGTGGCCAACGGCGCGGACCTCCTCTTCTGGGTCACCAATCACACCGACGCCCCCCTCACGCGGCTCAGCCCCCAGTTCTGCCTCATCGAGAACGGCGCGCCGCCCTTCAGCGCCGGCGACCTCTCGCGCACCTACCTGCGCACCGGCGGCCGCTGGCTGCCGCTCGCCGCGACCAGCCATCAGGTCATGGCCCCCGACCACGAGCCCTGGATCATCGCCGGCGTCGCCGACCGCGGCCCCCGCTCCGGCGCCAGCATGCCCGGCGGCTGGTCCGTCTGCCGGGAGCGCGCCGACGTCCCCCTCATCGCCGCCGCGGACGCCGACGGGCACCGCGTCGTCGGCCTCACGTGGCGCGGCGGCCTCTCGCTCATGAGCAACGGCCGCATCCCCTGCCTCCACACCGACCCCGCCATCGCCGACTGCGCCCCGGGGCAGACCGTCCACGCCCAGGGCCGCCTCTTCATCCTCTCCGGCGGCCTGGACCGCCTCTGGCAGGCCTACTCCGGCGCCCCCTAGGCTGCGCGTCCGGCACCCGCCGCAGCCCCGGCCAGCTGCCCCAGAATATACGAAGACATTCGTTGACAAAGGCGCCGCCCCGTGCTATCCTCTTTCTACGAAGGGGATCGTAGATCGAAGGAGCCTGCCCATCATGGCGCGACCCGCACCCACCCGCCCCACCGACCTCGAACTCGAAATCCTCAAGGTCCTCTGGCGCCAGGGCCCCAGCACCGTGCGCGGCGTCATGGAGGCGCTGGCCCGTCGCCGCCGCGCCGGCTACACCACCGTCCTCAAGATGCTCCAGATCATGACCGACAAGGGCCTCGTCCGCCGCGACGAGCGCCGCCGCGCCCACGTCTACCGCCCCCGCCAGAGCCGCCGCACCGTGGTGCGGCGCCTGGCCGGCGACCTCCTCGATCGCGCCTTCGAAGGCTCGACCCGCCAACTGCTCCTCCACGCCCTCGAATACAAGAAAGCCACGCCCGCCGAACTCGCCCAGATCCGTCGGCTGCTCGACGAGATCGAGAGGGGAAGACGATGAGCGAGATCGCGACGCTGCTCCATCACCCGGCCGTGCTCAGGCTGAGCCTGGTCCTCCTGCACTTCCTCTGGCAGGGCGCCGCCCTGGCCGCGCTGGCCCTCGCGGCGCTGCTGGCGCTGCGCCGCGCCAAGCCGGCCGCGCGCTACCTCGCGCTGCTCGTAGTACTGGCCGCGATGGTTGCCGCCCCTGTGGCGACGTTCCTGGTGCTGCCCGGCATTGCCGCACCCGTGAGCGTGGCGCCGCCCGCCGCCGAGCCCGCGCGTGGTCACTCCCCCGCCCCGCCGGCGATTGACCTTTCCGCTTCTACCGCAGCCCATCTGCCTGCCCCCGCCGGCTCGTCACCGGCCGGTCCGGCTCCGCGGCTGGCGCAGGCCTGGCAGTGGCTCGACGCCCGGCTGGCATGGGTGGCTGCGGGTTGGGCCGTCGGGGTGATTCTGCTGTCGCTTCGGCTCCTGCTGGGCTGGATCGGCGTCGCGCGCGTGAGGCGCCGCAAGGCCCAGCCCGCCGCCGAGCGCTGGCAGACGGCGATGGCCGCGCTGGCGCAGCGGCTGCGGGTCGCCCGGCCCGTGCGGCTGCTCGAATCGGCCGCCGCCCAGGTGCCCACCGTGATCGGCTGGCTGCGCCCCGTGATCCTGCTGCCCGCGAGCGCGCTCATCGGTCTCACGTCGCAGCAGGTCGAGGCCCTCATCGCCCACGAACTCGCCCACATCCGCCGCGGCGACTACCTTGTGAACCTCCTGCAGACCGTCGTGGAGACTCTCCTCTTCTACCATCCCGCCGTCTGGTGGGTCTCGCACCGCATCCGCGTCGAGCGCGAGCACTGCTGCGACGACCTCGCCGTCTCCTGCTGCGGCGATCCGCTCGCCTACGCCCGCGCCCTCACCGAGATGGAGCACCTGCGCTCCGCCGCCCCGCGGCCCGCCCTCGCCGCCGGCGGCGGCTCGCTGCCGGGGCGCGTCTACCGCCTGCTCGGCGCCGCGCCTGCCCCGTGCCGGCACCGGGCTTCATGGCTTGCCGGGGCGCTTGCGCTGGCTGCGGTGGCGGCGCTGGGACTGAGCATCGCGGCCGGCGGCTGCAAGCGCAAGCCGCCCACACCCGCGGAATCCGCCGCAGCCAAGACGGCTGCAGCCAAGGCCGCCCTCGACGACGCGCTGGCCGCCGCTCGCGCCATCGACGACGACCGCAAGCGCGCCTATGCCCTGAACTCGCTCGTGTGGTCATTGCACCCGGTTGACCCCGACCAGGCCCTCGACATCGCTCGCACCATCGAACTCCCGCGCCCGCGGGCCGATGCGCTCGCCAACATCGCCCGTGGCCTCGCCGCGACCGACCCCGTCCGCTCCCGCCAGATCGGCATTGAGGGGTTGCAGGCGGCCCGCGAGATCGAAGACGAGCATCAGCGCGACTGGGTGCTTCGCGACCTGGCCCAAACCCTCGCCAAGGTTGATACCGGCAAGGCGCTCGAGACGGCGCGGGCCATCGCCTCTGCCAGCATGCGCGTTCAGTCGCTCGCTGTGGTGGCGTACGAGGTCGCGGACGCGAGTCCGGAGGAGTCCTCAGCGCTCTTCGACGAGGCGCTCGAACTCGCTCGCACCAAGGAAGGCTCCGGCGGCCTGGGCGACGTCGCCGCCCGCCTTGCGGCCGTAGACCCCGAGCGCGCCCTCGACCTCGCCATGACCATCGAGAGCAGCTACTACCGGACCTGGCGCGTGGAGCAGGTGCTTCGCACCGTGGCCGACCGCGATCTCGACGAGGCCCTGACCCTGGCCGACATGGTCGGGGAGCAGACCGTGCGTGACCGCGCCCTCCAGCGCATCGCCGTCGGCCTGGCTGAGGAGAACCCGGAGAAGGCCCTCGCGATCGCTCGCACCATGCGGGTGCACACCGACTTCGCGTACGTGACGGCAGTCGTGTCGCGCGTCCTGGCGCGCACCGACAAGCAGCGCTCCCATGCCCTCGCCCTCGAAGCCCTCGAGGAGGCCCGCAAGGTCACGACCCCTCGGGCCCGCGCCATCGCGCTCCGCATGGTCGCCCTCGCGCTATCCAGGACCGATGTGGACGAGGCCCTCGAAGTGGCGCTCAGCATTGACTGCGAGGCGGCCCCGGCCAACCGCTACTGGCACACGCGCGCCCTGCTCTCCGTCATCTCCATGCTGGCCAAGACCGATCCCGACAGGGCGCTCGAAACCGTCCAGCACATGAAGTACCCGGGTCAGAGCGTCGAGGCCTACGAGGAGGCGCGCGTGGGGGCCATGCTCACCATCGCCCAGGCTGTCCGCAAGACGGATCCCTCGCGGGCGGATGAGATCCTCCGCGATGCCGAGGCCGCCGCGAAGAAGATCAGCCCAGGCCACCACCGCGACTCGGCCCTCTCCAGGGTGCGCGGCGCCGCCGGCAAGGCCACTCCCGCGAAGGCGCCCAAGGCGGCGCGCCACGCCCTCGACGAGGCCAAGCAGATCGAGGACACAGGACGGCGCGACGAGGCGCTGATGCGCCTCTGCGGCGATCTGGCCCGCACCGACCCCGACCTCGCCCGCGAGGCCGCCGCGGCCGTCGAGGACGACTGGAGCCGCGCCGTCGCGCTCACCGGCATCGCCTCCGTGCTGCTCGACGAAGCGAAGAAGGCGCCCAACCTGTAGCCGCCGCCCATCCGGCGGGAGGCCCAGGCGGGCCTATCCGCTGCTCCTCGGCCGGCCGTTAGGGACGGCGTGCCGCCGAGGGCCGCGCTATGAGCCGCGGCGGGCTCCCGCCCTACCTCGCAAACCCGTGCTCGCCCGCCTGCTCGGACCACGGCGGATGGGGTTCGTCCGGCGAGCGCAGGTCCCAGCGCCACGGAACCTGATCTCCCGTCTCGACGAACCACGTCGCCATCTCCCCCAGCAGCCTCCCCCGCACCTCCGACAGCGCGGGCTCGTCCACGAGATTATGCACCTCGTCGGGATCGTTCTTCAGGTCGTACAACTCGTCCGTGTCGTACAGCCGCCGCACGTACTTCCATTCCTTCGAGCGGATCATCACGGCCTTGCCGTGCACCTCCGGCTGCGTGATTTGCAGGGCCACGCGCGGCCAGTAGATGTTCTCCCTGGGGCGGTCGGTCTCGTGGGTGTGGACCTCGGTCCTCAGGGCGCCGCCCTCGCAGAACACGTAGCGCCTATGCTCCGAGGTCTCGCCCCGCAGCAGCGGCAGCAGCGACCGCCCGTAGTGCGTGTGCCCCAGTTCGACGCCGCAGGCCTCGGCCAGCGTCGGCAGCAGATCAATGGACTCGATCAGCGCCTCGCAGGGGCCCTCCAGCGCCTCGCACCCCGGCGCCCGCATCGCAAACGGCACGTTGGTCAGCGCGTCCTCGAACGTGTTCTGCATCTTCTCCGTCAGCAGGTAGTCGCCCGCGAAATCGCCGTGATCCGAGGTCGCCGCCACGATCGTGTTCTCCCAGTGGCCGTGCTCCTTGAGCGCCTCCAGCACCCACCCCAGGTTGCGGTCCGTCTTGGTGACCATCCCGCAGTACACGGCGCGAATCTCCCGCAGTTCCTCCTCCGTCACCTCATCCATCCGCATCCGCTTGTGGACCATCTCCAGAATCCGCGGCTTCCCCTTGAACCCCTCCGGCGGCCGGATCGGCTCCGGCATCTGTGCGCGGTCGTACATGGAGAAGTACGGCTCCGCCACGGCGTAGGGCGGATGCGGGAAACTCTGGTTCACCCACATCAGGAACGGCTCGCCCTTCGGCTTCCTCAGGAACTCGGCCGCCTGCTCGGCCGTGTAGTCGTCCGAGGCGGAGGCCCCGGCGTTCTCCGGCGCCTCGCCCCAGAGGAACGTGTGGAACAGCCGGTCCTCCGGTTTCCGGGGATTCATCCGGGCGGTCTTCCGGCCCCCCGTGCCCTGCACCCGGTCGTGACACGAATCCGGGATCACCTCCTGGGCCAGCATGTCGTTCTTCCCGCCCCACCACACGTGATAGCCCGCCTCCTTGAAGGTCCGCAGCAGGTTGGGCTCGTGCCGGCGCACCATGTGATGCATCGTGCGGTGGCCGTTCACGTGGCAGTACCACCCGGTCGCCATGCACGCGCGGCTCGGCGTGCTCACCGGGTTCTGCACGAAGCACCACTTGAAGCCCGCGCCCGCCTCGGCCAGGGCGTCCATGTGCGGTGTGCGGACAATCGCGTTGCCCCAGTATCCCGTATCCTTCGCGCGCCAATGGTCCGCCACGAAGAGCACGACGTTCGGCCGCTTGTCGCTTCGCGCCATCGGTGATCCTCCGTCATCCCCGGTCTCAGGGCCCGCTGTCGTCCGGCAGGCCGGCGGACGGGGAGTCCCTCAGCCCTCCGCCTGCTTGCACGCAGCGCCGCGCTTCACCTGCCGCGGCGCCGCGAGCAACGGCGTCACAGGAACTCCGCAGGCCGCCGCGAAGTCTTCCTCTCGAAAGGAGACGCCTCCATGCGCCGTTCCGCGTGCTTCCTGCTGGCCGCCCTCCTCTGCTGCGCCGCCGTTCCGGCTCTCGCTGCCAAGGTCGTCCCGCGCTGGGACATGACCGACTTCACCCTCCGCTCCGACCGCCCCTACGCCAACCCCTTCCGCGACATCGAGGTCTTCGCCGACTTCACCGGCCCCGACGGCGCCCGCCGCACCGTGCGCGCATTCTACGACGGCGGCGACGTCTGGCGCATCCGCTTCATGCCCGATCTCGAAGGCGAATGGACCGCCCTCACCCGCAGCGAACCCACCGACCCCGGCCTCCACGGCAAGCGCCTCGAACTCCGCTGCGGCCCGCCCAAGAGCAAGGGGCCCCTTCGCGCCGACCCCGACTATCCCCGCCACCTCATCTACGCCAACGGCGACGACTTCTTCCACCTGGGCGACACCGTGTACAACCTCTTCGGCGGCAAGGTCACCGACGCCCAGGCCGTCGAGTTCATCCGCGACGCCGCCGACTGGCGCATCAACAAGTTCCGCGTCCTCGTCTGGAACTGGGGCGTGGACAACGACATCCCCCTGCGCGTCGTCGGCGGCATCGCCGATCCCGACCGCTTCGACCTCCTCTACTACCGCCGCGTCGAGCGCCTCCTCTCGGAGATGCGCCGCTGCGGCATTCACGCGGGGCTCATCCTGCGCGTCGGGCTGCGCAAGGCCGAGCGCACCAAGAGCGCCGTGACCCTCAGCGACGCCCAGATGGACGTCTACTTCCGCTACACCATCGCCCGCCTCGCCGCCTTCGACAACGTCTACTGGGAACTCGACAACGAGTACGGCCACCCCTCCCATCACGTCGGCTCCCTCGAAAACCTGGAGCGCTGCGCCAAACTCGTCCGCGCCGAGGACCCCTACGACCACCCGGTCACCTCCTCGGCCTGCTGCCGGCTCCCGCAGGAGACGCAGCGTCTCCCCTACCTCGAGTTCGCCCTCTTCCACGGCAAGTTCCGCGACAACGTCAAGGGCGACCACGACACCATGCTGCGCATGCGCAACAACCTGCTCAAGGGCATCGTCAAGCCCATCATCCACGACGAGATCGCCTACGAGCAGAAGTTGGAGGCCCTCTCCTTCGCGGCTAACGGCACCAAGCCCGCCTTCATCCGCAGGCAGGCCTGGGCCAACTACCTCGCCGGGGCCTACTGGACCTACGGCGCCGCCCCCGACCGCTGGGCCGGTCTGCTCAACAAGGTCCACGTGGACCCGCGCAAGGACGGCGAACTGGCCCGCTTCGAGTACGACGAGAGCGCCTTCCGCTGGTTCCCCCACATCGCCGCCTTCTTCGAGGACGTCCCCTACTGGCGCATGGAATCGCACGACGACTTCGTCTCCCCGGGCGGCAACTTCTGCCTGGCCGAAGAGGGCCGCGAGTACGTCGTGCAACTGCCCACCGGGGGCGCGGTCGAGGTGCGTTTGGGCGGCCCGGGACCGTACGATGCGCGGTGGTATGATCCGAGAAACGGCGAGTTCCAGTCCATCGGCACGGTGGCGGCCGGCGCCCGCGCCTTCACCGCCCCCGACCAGAACGACTGGATCCTCCACCTACGCAAGCAGTGATCCAGGCGGACGCTGCGACCGTCCGAGCATCACAAGACGCGGAGGCGGGAAGCCATGAGACGGATCCCCGAACTGTGCGTACTGCTCGCAGTGGCGGCACTCGTCGCCGTCGCCTTGATCGGCGGACTGGGGCGTTCCGAGGCGCCCAGGCAGCCGTCGGCGCAAGACATCGCGCGGGCGCGCGCCGCGCTCGACGAAGCGCTCTCGACGGCGCTTGCGATCAGAAGCCCGGAGCCGCGCTTGCGCGTCTTCCCCTGGGTCATGTCATCGCTGGCGAGGACCAATCCCGACAAAGCCCTCGAGGTGGCGCAGACCATCGAGGAGACAAGGCATCATGACCGGGCGTGTGTTGACGTCGCCAGGGCACTGGCCGCCACACGGCCGGACGAGGCGCTGGAGGTGGCGCGCAGCGTGGAGCCGCAGTACGGCCGCGCCGAGGCGCTGGCTGCCGTTGCCGCAGCCCTGGCGAAGACCGATCCGACGCGCGCACGCGCCCTTGCCGCGGAGGCGCTCGAGGCGGCGCGCAGCGTCAAGCGAACGGAGGGCCGTATCACGGCCCTGCTGGCCGTCGCGCGCGGGCTGCTCCACACCGACCCGGAATGGTCCCGCCAGGCGGTCGACGAGGCCATGGACGCCGCGCAGAGTATGGACCACGAGTATTCGAGGAGCGGCGCGCTGCGACGCGTCCTGCCGACCCTGGCTATCACCGATCCGGACCGCGCGCTGGCGGCCGTGTCTACCATCGAGAAGCGGGGAAAGCACAGCGACATGAGCCAATCCGCTCGCGCTGAGGCACGCCAGGAGATCGCCTCGGCATTGGCCGACGCCGACCCGGATCGGGCGCTCACCGTTGCGCGGACGATCGCGCGCAGAAGCCTCCGCGCCCCCGCACTGGTGAGCGTAGCGCGCGCGCTCGCGAAGACGCAGCCGGACCGGTCTCGGCAGGTGGCCGGCGAAGCCATGCAGCTAATGCAGCCCTCCTTCAACGAGCGCGACCGGGCGAATCTGCTGGCGGCGATAGCCAACATCCTACGGGAAGCGGATCCCGCCCTGTCCCGCAAGGCGGCTTACCAAGCCCTGGCGTCGGCGCGAAGCGACAGGTCCGCCCTCACGCTTTGCGCTGTCGCCTCCAAACTGGCGAGGACCTACCCGAGACAGTCACACCGGGCCGCGCTCCAAGGCTTGCGGATGGCACGCCGCCTTGACAGCGAGAAGGGCCTATGCGCGGCGGCCGAGGCGCTGGCACGCACGGACCCGCGCAGGGCACTTGACGTGGCGTACAGCATCGAGGACCGGCTCTGGCACACCCGTGCCCTGCACGCGGTCGCACAAGCCATCTTGGCGCCGCAACAGCAGGAGAAGGACTAGCCGACGCCGCGGACGCGAGGGGAGCAGTACCATGAGACGAATCGCAGTCATCTGCGTTCTGTTGGCGATGATGGCGCCAGGCGCTGCGACGGCGGCGACACCCGACCCAGGGCCGCCGAAGCTGTCTCCCCAGCAGCACGCGGCCGCCCAGGCCATCCTCGACGAAGCGCTCGTGACCGCGCAACGCCTCGGCGTCGGGGAGTTGCGCGCCCGCGCGCTCTCGCTCGTGGCACAGGCCTTCGATCCCATCGCCCCCGACCAGGCCCTCCAGGTTGCCCGCAGCATCCGCGACGACTACCAGCGCGCGTGGACGCTCTGCCTGCTCGCCGAGCAGCGCGCCGCAGACCCCGCCGCTTCCCTCGCCCTCGCCGAAGAGGCGCTCCGCGCCGCCCAGTCCATCACCGACGACCTGCACCAGGGCGTTGCCCTCGACCAGGTGGCCCGCCTCATCGTCGCCGCCGACCCCGACCGCGCCGAGGACATCGTGCGCAGCGCCCGCGACGAGGCCAGCCGTGCCGCCGCCCTCGCCTCGCTGGCTTCGGCCCTCGCCTCCGACGATCCCGAGCGCTCGCAGCGCCTGGCCGACGACGCCCGCCAGATCGCGCGCGGCGTCGAGGACAGCCAGTGGCGCGACGTCGCCCTCTTCCGCGTGGCCTGGGCCCTGGCGGACACCGACCCCGATACAGCCCTCCAGGTCGCCGCTGCCATCCGCGAGTCCAAGCCGCAGTGGCACGCCGACGTGCTGGTGGCCGCCGCCGAAACGCTCGCGCAGACCGACCTCGACCAGGCGCTCGAACTGGCCCGCTCCGCCGCGCGGCCCGCCTGGCAGGGGCGCGCCCTTCGCCGCATCGCACTCGTCGTCGCGCGCAGCGACCTGGTCGTCGCGCGCGAGGTCGCGGACACCATCGCCGATCCAGAGGAGCGCGCCGCGCTCCTCGCCGACTTCGCCGCAGCCCTCACCGGCCCCGCGCCCGACCTCGCCCGCGAGATCGCCGGCCAGGCCCTGGAGGCCGCCCAAAGCATCGAGGTGCCGGGAGAGCGCGCCTGGGCGCTGGCCGACATCGCAGGCCCGCTCGCCGAGACCGACCCCGACCACGCCCTGGCCGCCGCCCGAGGCATCGCGGACCCGAACCTGCTCGTCAAGGCGCTCAGCGCCGTCGCCTCCTCGCTGGCGACGAGCGACCCGCAGCGCTCGCTCGAGATCGCCCGCGAGGCCCTCGCCGTCGCCCGGCAGATCGAGGCCGAGAACGACCGCGCCGAGGCGATCCAGGCCGCGGCCGTGCCGCTCGCCCGCACCGACCCGCAGGCCGCCCGCCAAGCCGTCACCGCCATCGCCAACAACTTCCAGCGCGCTCTCGCCCTGCGCGAGATGGCCTGGGCCATCGTCGCGCCACCCAAGGAAGAGATCGTCGTGGCGCTCGTCTTCCCGGCGCCGCCCGAGCCGCCGCTCCCTCAGCCCTCGCCCGAAGCCATCGCCGCCGCCCGGCCCCTGCTCGACGAGGCGCTGCAGATCGCCCAAGGCCTGCCCGGCGAAGCGAACCCCGACCACCACCTCGCCTCCATCGCATCCGCGCTGGCGCTCTGCGACACCGGCGCCGCCCTCGAAGTCGCGCGCGCCATCACGCATCCCTACCCCAAGGCGCGCGCCCTGACGGCCGTCAGCCGTGTCATCCGTGAGCCCGGCATCGCCGAGGAGGCATGGAGCGGCGCCGCAGCCATCCCCGACCCCGGTGACCTCCCCGCGGCGCTGCACGCCGCTGCCCCCGTGTTCGTGCGCGCCGCGCCCGACCGGGCGGCCGACCTGGCCCGAGCCGGCGAGCCCGAATCCGCGCGTTCGTTCATGCTCGACGCCGTGGCCGAGGCGCTCGCCGCGATGCAGCCCGATCGCGCCCTGGCGCTGGCCCGCGAGATACCCAACGCCTACCGCCGGGTCCGCGCCCTGGCCGCCATCGCGCGCCCCCTCGCCGACATCAGCCCCGCCCGCGCCCAGCGCGCCGCCAACGAGGCCCTGGAGCAGGCCCGCGCCGCCGAGGAACCCCTGGAGCGCGCCATGATGCTCGCCGAAGCCGTCGCCGCGCTTGCGCGGACCAACCCCGGCCGCGCCCAGGAGGCGGCGGCCGAAGCCTTCGACGCGCTTCAGGCGGCGCAGCAGAACGTGGACACGGCTCCGATGGTCGGCGCAGTCATCGCGGCCCTCGCGCAAGCCGAGCCCGACCGCGCGCTCCAGGCCGCGCGCGACCTCCAGCACGGCAGCGACCAGGCCCTGGCCGGCGTGGCCGCCGCCTTGGCCGATGACGCGCCGGACCTCGCCCTGGAGGCCGCCCTTGCTGTCGAGCACCCGCGAGAGCGCCAGACTGCGCTCACTGCCGTGCTCCGCGCGCTCGCCGGCGCGGATCTCGACCGCGCCGTCGCGACCGCGCGCGGCATCGTCGAGACCGACCGCGACGCAGCCCTCAAGGCGGTGGCGCGCGTGGCCGTCGAGACCGACCTCGCCCGCGCCGAAGAGATCGCCCGCGAGATTGCCGACCCCGTGACGCGCGACATGATGCTCGCTTTCATCGCCGAGCGCTGGGCCCCGACCAACGCCGGCCGGGCGCTCACCATCGCGCGCACCCTCGAGGAGCCGGTCTCCCGCGCTCGGGCGCTCGCGCCCGCCGCCGCCGCGCTGGGCGAACTCTACCTCGGCGAGCCCGTGGACGCCGCCCGCGCCATCGAGGACGCGGACCAGCGCGACTCTGCGCTGCGGGCCGTCGCGCTCGCCTATGCCGAACGCCACCTGACCCGCGCGCTCGAAGTCGCGCGCACCATCGAGGACCCGTCCGACCGCGCGAACGCCCTGCGCGCCATCGCCGAGCAGATCCTGGCCCGCGCCGACACACCCGAAGAAGAACCCGACCAGTAGGGGGCCGTCCATCCGCTGCGGGAGGCAGCGGACACAACAAGGAGGGGAATGCCATGAGAGGGATCCTGGCAGTCTGCGCCCTGGCGGCGCTCACCACCGTCGCTCCCGCGCGCGCCGCACGCGGACCCGAGCGCCCCACGTCCTCACCCGAAGCCGTCGCCAGCGCCCGCGCGATCCTCGACGAGGCGCTTTCGACTCTCCAGAGCGTCAAGGAGGGCTACAAGCGGTCGAACCGGCTCCGACAGATCATCGACCTCAGGATTCGAGCCGGGGCGAACGCGAGGCGAACTCTGGAGATCGCACGCATGGTGCCAGAGGAAGAGGCACGGGCGTCGGCACTGACGAGCGTCGCTGTGACGCTTGCGGAGAGAGACCCGAACGCAGCCCTGCGAGTGGTGCGGGGTATCGAGAAGGATCGCTATCGGGTGGGGGCGCTGCTGCGTCTTGCGGTGTCGCTTGACAAGGAGCAGGCATGGGAGGTGCGCCTGGAGGCGCTCGATTGTGCGCGACGGCTCAGCGATCCGTGGCTGCGAACTGAGGCCCTAACGGATGTGGCCTCGGCTCTGCTGCGGACGGACTCTGCACGCTCGCAGGCGATCGCCGAGGAGGCGTTTGGCGTCGCGCTGAGTTCCGAGTTTAGCCGTCGCTACCTGCTGAGCATCGCCGCTGGGGCCGTGGCCCGAGCGGACCCGGACAGGGCGCTGCAACTGGCCCACAGCCTGGACAAGCGACACCTGCGTGACGCTGTGTTGAGCGCGATTATGGCAGCGGTGGCGGACAAGGACGTCGATCGCGCCACGCAGATAGCGCACATGATCGAGGACGACCGCACGCGTGCCCATGCGCTGAAGGACATCGCCAGTCGCCTGAGCCAGACAGACCCCCAGGCCGCCCTTCAGGTCGCGCGCAGCGTCGCCGATGGGGCGGGCTCGCGCGCCAGCGCGTTGTCCGATGTCGCGGCGGCCCTGAGGCATACCGCACCGGAACGCTCGGCCGACGTGGCAGTGGAGGCGCTGGACGCGGCGCAGATCGTGGCCGCGCACAACCAGCACACCTCTCCGCTGCCTTACATCGCTGGTCTGCTGGCACAGCAGGATCTGGATGGGGCGATCCAGATAGCGTACGGCATCGCAGACCCGGGGACACGTGCCAAGGCGCTGTTGTATGTCGCGTCGTTTGCGTCAGAGACGGATCGGCAGGTGTCGCAGATGCTGGCCCAGGAGGGCGTCAAAGCGGCGCGGGAAATCACAGACGGATACTCACGCGCCCTGATGCTGGTGGACGCGACGAAGGTGCTGGCGAAAGCCGACCCGGACGAAGCGCTGGATGTCGCGCGCAGCATAGGACTCGACTGGGCGCGGGGGCGGGCGATGGAGGCAGTGGCCCGGGAGGTCCGGAACACCGACCCGGAGCGAGCGCTCAGGATCGTGCTCGCCATCGAAGACACACAGCAGCGCGACTGCGCGCTGCGCTATACCATTGTGAACCCACTCGCGGGCGCAGACCCGGGCCGGGCGCTTCAGATGACGCAGTGGATCGAAGACGCCTACGAGCGCGCCGGAGCCCTGTGCGATATCGCACGCAGTCTGCTGACCGCCCGATAGCGCTTGGGATGGCCGCGCGTAGGGGTTTGGGGCCGGGCCGCCGAAACCCCCCGCCGTGGAGACCCACGCCCACTTCCTCCTCTGGCGCAGGCGCGTCTTCTGGACGCTCTGGACCACCTATGCGGCCTACTACGTCTGCCGCACCAACATCTCGTTCGCCATCCCCCGCATCATGCGCGACTTCGCCTTCTCCGAGACCCAGTTGGGCATCGTCGGCACCAGTTTCTTCATCGCCTACGCCCTGGGCCAACTCATCAACGGCCAACTCGTGGACCGCTTCGGCGGCCGCGCCCTCATCCTCGCCGGCATCGCCGCCTCCGTCGTGCTCAACGTCGCCTTCGGCTTCACCCACACCCTCGCCGCCATGGTCGCCCTCTGGCTGCTCAACGGCTACGCCCAGTCCACCGGCTGGTCCGCCACCGTCAAAACCCTCGCCAACTGGTATCGCCACAGCGAGCGCGGCCGCGCCTCCGGCTGGATGGGCGCCTCCTACCAGGTCGGCACCGTCGTCGCCTGGCTGCTGGCCGGCGGCATCGTCGCGGCCTGGGGTTGGCGGTCGGTCTTCTGGGTGCCGGCGGCCATCTTCGGGGCGGCCGGAGTGCTGGCCCTCACCTACCTCCGTAACTCCCCCGAGAGCATGGGCCTGCCCGCCATTGACGCGCGCGGACCCAACGACAACGCGGGCGAGGTGCGCCTGGGATGGCGCTACAGCGTCAAGCAGTCGCTGGGGAACCCCAAGGTGTGGGTTGTCGCGCTCACCTTCTTCTTCCTGCACATGGTTCGCTACGGCTACATCCTCTGGCTGCCCACCTACCTGGAGCGCGGCCTGGGCATGCCCCCGCTGCAGGCGGTCTGGCTCGCCGTGGGCGTGCCCCTGGCCGGCGGCGCCAGCGCCGTCTTCGCCGGCTGGGCCACCGATCGCTTCTGGGGCGCGCGGCGGGCGCCGCTCATCGTCTTCATGCTCGTCATCCTGAGCGCCGTCACGCTGCTCACCCCCTATCTCCCGGCCGGCTCCACTGCCGCCCTGGCGGCGTGTCTGCTGCTGGCGGGGGCGGCCTTCGGGGGCGCCGACATCCTGCTGGTGGGCACGCTGGCGATGGACATCGCCTCCCGCAAGGGCGCCGGCGCGGCTGTCGGCTTCATTGACGCCATGGGATACCTCGGCGCCGCCCTTACCGGCGTGGGCGCCGGCTGGCTGGCCCAGCACTACGGATGGAGCGCCCCCTTCCTGGCCTGGGCCGCGGCCGCCTTCATCGGCGTGCCCCTCATGGCCA
>Ga0180434_10004330_pt1 | contig 17345 bp, 15 predicted proteins | sample SS_ome_7_FD_132453 | JGI IMG/M metagenome (GOLD analysis project Ga0180434, IMG submission 132453) | Hypersaline lake sediment archaeal communities from the Salton Sea, California, USA - SS_1_D_2 metaG | ecosystem: Environmental > Aquatic > Non-marine Saline and Alkaline > Hypersaline >...
GAAGTGGATATGCGATTTAGGGCCCTTTGAGATTCATATTGTGGGTGGTACCGCCGTTCTCTATACGACATATACGAATAAATTCACAGACTCTGAAGGAAACGAGACTACTTCATCAGGATATTGGACCGCTGTTTTGATTAAACAAGATGGAAAATGGTTGTTCTTGAGTAACATCTTTACTTAAAAATTGTTAGTTAAATTCATTCATAGATGGCAACAATGGAACTTGAATGGAAATGCATGGTGTTGAGGAGTACAAGCAAGTGTATAACATGTACCGTTCTGCCTTACATAATACTCAAATCTCTATAGAAGAACTTATGGCTGAAGGCGACAAGGTAATGACACGGCTCTCAATGAATGCTGTACATAAAGGAGACTTAGCGGGCATTCCTCCCACAGGCAAGTCGATGACAGGCACCCTATTCACTGTTTTTCGCCTTGTCGATGGAAAAATTGCTGACGAATAGGAAATATTGGACGAAATGGGTATGATGCATCAACTCGGCATGGAACTAAAGCCGAAGGAGGAGGAATAATCCACACGAATCAAAACCGAAATTGACATTACTCGTGAAGTCAAGTTGATTGAACAGGACATCTCTCAACGCATTTAGGAGGTGATGATGAAAGATCGCATTATTATTTCATTAGCATTCGTACTTGTATTCTGTGCAATTTGTGTTCAGGCCCAGGCACTGGAACCCAGCTCACAGCACAAAAAACTCGGGTTTTGGATCGGCACCTGGAAAATCGAAGCTGAAGGAATGGAAACACCGTTGTGGCCGGCAGGGAAATACTATGGAACTATGACTGCCGAATGGTTCGAGGCCGAGTTTCATGTGATTTGCCGCATCAAGTGGTCCGGGGCCATGGGAGATTACCGCGAACTGGATGTTTTGGGCTATGATTTGGGGGCTGGTGAATATTACGCTTTGGCCATCGATGGATTTGGTTCGGGATATTTTTACAAGGGAACGGCGAAAGAAAAGGTTTGGACGTATATGGCTAAAATGAAAGCTGAGGGTAAAACCATAAAATTCCGCTGGACTGTAAAGGACGAATCACCAAGCTTGATCACATGGACAAGTGAATTATCGATAGATGACGGTCCATGGATATTGGGTGGAAAGGCCAAGGCAGTACGAGAGTGAACGAGATTCTCTAATATGTCGATTTCACAGAGTGGGGAATGGTGGAGCTGATGGGATTTGAACCCACGACCTCTTGACTGCCAGTCAAGCGTTCTCCCAACTGAACTACAGCCCCACCGGGGGACTACATATTACAAGAAGATGCCCAGCCAGTCAACCCGATCTGCTACCTATCTGCCTGAATGAATCCACCTTAATTTTTGATTGTCACTCATTTATCTGATCCGGCACCTTCGATGCGTCATAGAACTGTTTGCATAAAAACAATTGTGCTGTTACTGATCTTTTGAGCAAGCAAACCCAACCGGAGAGATTTCTATGTTATCACTATCCATCCGGATTCATCTCATTGGGGTTTGGTGACAGGTTTGAACACAGCCAAATCCTCGATGTGCATTTCAGCGATTTTTCCCCGTGCGTTCAAATCGAAAGTGACAAAAGACTCATCCAGGATATCGTGGAATTCGTAAGACCCGAAAGCCGCGGTGTTGACCCGGAAAGTGTTGAAATGCCAATGGTCGAGAACACCCATGGGTTTGGAATTGTAGAACAACACGAGTTTCCCTTCTTCCATTTTCACCTCTGCGGTGCCGTACATCTGGTGCTCATACTCGGAACAGTAGCCCTCAAGATCCAAGCTGGGTTTCGTGTCCGGGACACGGCTTTCTTCGATCTCTTTTTGCATTTTTTCAAATCGCTCTTGCCCCTTTTTAGCCTGTTCCATGTACTCAGCACTCCAATCTTTTATCGGGTCGCCGAGGAAGGCATCCACAATTCTGTAGAATAGAGCCGCATCCAATCTGCTCCGGTCGCTGTTGGTGAGCACGACAACACCCAGATTCTCCTCGGGAAGAATGCCCTGGTGAGACAGCATCCCGTCGATGCCTCCGTTGTGCCAGATTATAAGGCGGCCGCGGTAGTCTTCCAGAACCCATCCCATACCATAGGCAATAAAATGACTTCCGGGATATGTTTTTTGCCTATCCGGCCCGGCCGGCATCACAATGTTCGGGTTGAACGTCTCCTGGAGTATGGCTGAATCCAGAATTTGTTTGTCCTCATACTGTCCTTTCCCAAGCAGGAATCGATGCCAGTGGGTCATATCGGCCGCGGATGAGTTGATCGAACCGGCCGGAGCAATGTTGTCGATATTCCTGTAGGGAATGGCTATAACTTCTCCGTTTTTCTTCGTATGCGGGGCAGCGACATTATCAAAGCTGGCAAGATCCAGAGTGCTGGTGCTGCTCCGGTTCATGGCCAGAGGTTTGAAGATACGATCTTTTATAAAATCGTCCCAGCTCTTTCCTGTAACAGCCGGCACGACCTGCCCCGCTGCCAGAAACATTATATTCTGGTAGCCCATTTTTGAACGGAAGCTGGAATTGGGTTTCAGAAAACGAATCCGGTACAGGATCTCATCACGGCCAAAATCCTGGCCGTACCAGAGAGCATCCCCCCTCCGGCCAAGGCCGCTGCGATGGCAGAGCAAATCCCTGACCGTCAGCTCCCTCGTCACATAGGGGTCATACAGCTGAAATCCCTTGAGGTGCTTTGTTGCCGGATCCTCCCAGTCAAGCTTTTTGTCCTGGACCAGGTGGGCTATGGCTGTTGCCGTGAAAGCCTTGGTGTTCGAGCCTATGGCGAATATGGTTTGCTCATTCACCGGCTCGTTTTTTCCCACCTCCCTCACACCGTATCCCTTGGCCAGGACGACGTGGCCATCCTTCATTATAGCCACCGCCAATCCCGGGACATCCCAATCTTTCATCGCCTTGAGGATGAATTCATCCAAACCTTCGAGGGGGTCAGTATCCGAAAACAACAGGCATTGGCCAGATAGAATAGCAATCACAAGCCAAAAAATGAACACAATTCGCTGCGCAGGCTTATACATGTTTTCCTCCAATATTAAATCCTTCATTATCGATCATGATATGATGATTCCGTACAAAAGGAAAGGTATATTCTTTAGGCATTAACGTCCGATTCAAGCAGCGATCCCGGTCCAATTATCCCTTCATGAATTGTTTTGATAGAAAATGAATAAAAAGACAGCTAGAATTGTATACGTAGTGCTCTGAAGAAAGCATTTCTTCACTCAAGGCTGCAAAAAATCAGGCCATGTCGCTCGTGAGCATTAGTCAAGACATTCCCTCGGAAATGGACCTATGTGTTCCTCGCGTGTGATTTGAGGAAGAACCGGGGCCTCTCGAGGCAGGAATTCCGACAAAACCTAAGAGTTTTGTTAACAATTGTGACAAATAATGCTAGAATAAAGAAGGTAAAAAAATGGACAGACCAAGACCACCCAAAGGACCGATCAGGTCATATAAAAACATACTGTTCTGGGTTGCTGCCGGAATCATCATCATCATTCTTTGGAGTGTCCTGCAGACGCCCGGTGCAGCAAGCAGAGAGGTGAATTTCAGCGACTTCATGAATCAAGTGGAAAACGATCAAGTGGCTGAAGTCACCATAACCGGTAACCAGATTAAGGGAAAATACACGGATGAAACGGCCTTTGAAACCGTATCTCCCACCCAGTTCGACGACCTGGTAAAGATCCTCCGCGAACACAACGTGAGCATCAATGTCAAAGACACATCGCGGAGCCCTTGGTTCTCTTACCTGTTCACCTGGTTTCCGATTGTCATTCTCATTCTGTTCTGGATTTTTTTCATGCGGCAGATGCAATCCGGGGGCAACAAAGCCCTCTCTTTCGGAAAGAGCCGGGCCAAACTCTTCTCCGGGGTACAAAAAAAAGTGACATTCAAGGATGTCGCCGGCGTGAAAGAAGCCAAAGAAGAGCTCCAGGAAATCATCGAGTTTCTGAGAGACCCAAAAAAATTCCAGAAGTTGGGCGGACGTATTCCCAAAGGTGTTCTCCTCGTTGGAGCTCCCGGAACAGGGAAGACTCTCCTGGCCCGAGCCGTCGCCGGTGAGGCTGGGGTTCCCTTCTTTACCATCAGTGGTTCGGACTTTGTGGAAATGTTCGTCGGTGTCGGTGCTTCGCGGGTGAGAGATCTCTTCGACCAGGGGAAAAAACAGGCACCGTGCCTGATCTTTATCGATGAAATCGACGCAGTCGGCCGGCAGAGGGGAGCAGGCCTCGGAGGAGGCCACGACGAACGGGAACAAACCCTCAATCAGTTGCTGGTGGAGATGGACGGATTTGACGCCAACGAAGGCGTCATCCTTATCGCCGCCACCAATAGACCCGATATTTTGGACACGGCTCTCCTGAGGCCGGGCCGGTTTGATCGGCGAATCGTGGTCAACATGCCCGACGTCAAGGGACGGGAGGAAATCCTTAAGGTGCATGTGAAAAACATCCCCCTGGCCAAGGACGTGGACTTGAGCGTTCTGGCCCGCTCCACGCCGGGTTTCTCCGGGGCTGATCTGGCCAACCTCGTGAACGAGGGCGCACTCCTTGGGGCGAGGAACGGGAGAGAGGCTGTGACGATGAAGGACCTGGAAAGTTCCAAAGACAAGGTCCTCATGGGGGTCGAGCGCAAAAGCATGATCATCAGCGACGAGGAAAAGAAAAGCACAGCCTATCACGAAGCGGGACATGCCCTGGTCACGGCACTCATTCCCGAAGCAGACCCGATCCATAAAGTCACCATCATTCCCCGGGGAATGGCCTTGGGCGTCACGCAGCAGCTTCCGCTGGACGACCGATACACCTATTCCAAAGAATATCTCGAAGCCCAGCTCTCTGTGTATATGGCGGGACGAGTGGCCGAAAACATGTTCCTTGATAAAACGACCACAGGCGCAGCGAACGATTTTGAAAAGGCCACAGATATCGCTCGAAAGATGGTTTGCCAGTATGGGATGTCCGACCTCGGTCCCCTGACCTTCGGCGAAAGGGATGATCTCATCTTTCTCGGCAGAGATCTGACCACCCACAAAAATTTCAGTGAAAAGACCTCTGAACGCATCGATGATGAAGTTAAAAAAATCATTACCCGAAACTTTGACAGATCCAAAAAGCTCATTGAGGACAATAAGGATAAATTAGAAAAAATCGCTGAGGCCTTACTCGAACGGGAGGTCCTTGACTCTGAAGAAATCGAGGAAATCATCTTCGGCAAAAAGCCGAAGAAAAAGGCTTCCAAAGTAAAAAAAGCTGCAAAACCCAAAGAAGAGACAGTTTCGAAAGGGAAGCCAGCGACAAAAGTAGAGCCAGTTAAAGCATAAAAAGTGAGGAAAGAGTTCACACTCCAGGTTAACGGTGACAATCACCTATTGGGCCGCAGGACCTGGTTGATGGGCATCCTCAACATCACCCCTGATTCCTTTTCGGATGGAGGCCTCTATCTGGACAGAGACAAAGCCGTCGAACACGGATTGAGGATGGCGGCTCAAGGGGCGGACATCATAGACATCGGAGGCGAAAGCACCCGTCCGGGTTCTGAGCCGGTCTCCGAAGAGGCCGAGCGGGAGCGTATTCTTCCTGTTATTGCCTCTCTAAAAAATCGCACAGATGTCCTCATCTCCGTAGACACCATGAAATCCGGGGTGGCTCGGGCCGCTATCGAGGCGGGAGCCGATATTATCAATGACATATCCGCCATGCGATATGATCCGGACATGCTGGAATTGGCCATTGACAAGAACACACCTGTCATCCTGATGCACATGAAGGGAACTCCCAAAACCATGCAGATCCGCCCACACTACGATGATGTCATTACCGAGGTTCATGATTTTTTTGAAGAAAGAATTGCCTGGGCCGTCAGCAACGGATTTGAAAGGGAAAAGATCATCATCGATCCCGGCATCGGTTTTGGCAAGCGCCTCCAGGACAACCTGGCTCTGATCAGGTATCTTCATTCCTTCAAAAGTCTCGATCAACCCATTCTTATCGGGACGTCACGCAAATCATTCATCGGAAAAATTCTGGACCTGCCTCCCAACAAACGAATTGAGGGCGGCATCGCCTCAGCCGTCATCAGCGTCTGTCAAGGCGCACATATCCTTCGCGTTCATGACGTCGACGCCGTTAAAAGAGCGGTGACCGTAACAGATACGATCATGAGTGCTGACGGGGGTGGCCAAATCTCCTCGAGCCATATCAACACGAGACGGAATCATGTTAACTAACTACATCACAGCGCTCCGACGATTCACTCTCGGTGATTTTCTGGATATCCTGCTCATAACCATAATCCTGTACTCCTTCTTCCGTTTGATCAAGGATACCAAGGCCTACCAGATGGCCATCGGCATTGCCATCGTGGGTTTGCTTTTTTTTATAACTCAGTGGGGCAGGTTAACAGCGTCGCACTGGCTTATCAGAAATTTCATTAACTATTCCATCATCGCCATCATCGTCCTCTTTCAGGGAGAAATCAGAAAATTTCTGACTTCGATCGGATCGCAGTCCTTCCGGAGACCTTTTTTTTCAAGAGATTTAAAAGAAAGGCTGGAGGATCTTTTCCTGGCCGTGGATTATTTGTCTGCAAAAAAAATCGGCGCTTTGATTGCGATCGAGAAGGAGATCTCGCTGATGAGCTACGCAGACAGAGGGACGAAAATCAATGCCGCGCTCTCGAAGGACCTGCTCGTGAGCATTTTTTTCCCTCACTCCCCTCTTCACGACGGAGCCGTCATCCTCCAGGGAAATCAGATTGTGGCTGCAGGAGCTCTCCTGCCTCTCCCCGCCTCCCACAACTTGGGTGATGCATTCCAGACCCGGACAAGACATCTAGCCGCACTCGGCCTTTCGCAGGAAACCGATGCTGCGGTCATCGTCGTTTCCGAAGAAGCAGGAACAGTTTCTCTGGCTACCGAGGGACGACTCCGGCGGGGGCTGTCCAAAGAGCAACTCAAGGAAGATCTTCTGAAGTATTTCAAATAGCCATGATAAAAATTGTGAAAGCCATATTTTTGCGAAATTGGGGACTCAAGCTCTTTTCTTTCATCCTGGCTTTGATCCTGTGGCTGACTCTCATCCCGGAAGAGAAGATGTATTCGGAGAAAACGCTGGTCATCCCTCTCACTTTGAACAACATTCCATCTCGAATGGAATTGACTGAAAGAGTGCAACCACAGATCAACGTGACACTCATCGCCCCGAACCGACTCTTGCCTCAAATCACCGAGGCCACTGTCCACGCGGTGCTCGATCTCTCTAATGCCAGCGTCGAACAGACGGCATACCCAATAAACAGGAACATGGTCAGCATTCCGGCCGGCACAGAAATCAAGGAGCTCTATCCCAGCCAGGTCAACATCGAATTGGAGTACACCAAGGAGGTCATGCTCAAGGTGGAACCCACTCTTATCGGAACGCTGAAAGAGGGTTTCGAACTCGTAAACATCGAAGTATCACCCAGCGAGGTGTCGATCAGAGGGCCTGAGAGCAAAGTCCCGGATAAAGCGGTGGTCAAGACAACTCCCATCGATATCTCTAAATTGACTCAGTCCGAAGAAATAGAGGCTGAGCTCATCCTGCCCAATCCGGATGTGCGATTGTCCGGGAGAAACACAAAAGTCACCATTCGGTTTCTGATTCAGGGAAAGGCGGAAGAATCAGAAGAAACAAAACCGGATGAAACAGTCGGGAATAATCAGCCTGCTTGAATCCTTTGTGATTTTCAATATAATTGGTCTTTTGGAAAGGAAGCACTTCTATTCATGGACAAACTGTTTGGAACTGACGGTATAAGAGCCGTCGCCGGTCAATATCCCTTGGACTTCAGTTCCGTGTATGCCTTGGGTTTGGCGTTGATTTCCCTCCTGCGGAAAGAGGGGCTCCCGGCGAGAGTGCTTATCGGCCGCGATACGCGCGAGTCGGGTGAGTGGTTGGAGCTGGCCCTGTTCCAGGGAATCCTGGACGCCGAGGGGGACGCGGTTTCCGTCGGACTCATCCCGACTTCAGCCGTTTCCTATCTGACCAAAAAACACAAATTCTCGGCCGGGATTGTGATATCCGCCTCCCATAATCCCTATGAGGACAACGGCATCAAAATCTTTTCCTCCGAGGGGATGAAAATCTCAGAAAAATGGGAAAATATCCTCGAAAATTCCATAGCGAACTCACAAACCTCCGCGGTCAAAAAAGAGTTTCCGGTTACTCCGGATATCTCTTTAAACGAGGAATATTCGGATTTTTTGAAGAGCCGGTTTGACCGCATCAGCGATCCAGGTAGGTTTAAAATTATCCTTGATTGCTCGAACGGCGCCAGCACTTACATCGCTCCCCGGGTGTTTGCAGATTTTGGGTTTAAGGTGACAACTATCGGTGCATCCCCTGATGGAAAGAACATAAACTCAGGATGTGGATCCCTCCACCCCGAGAGTCTGGCCAAAACAGTGGTGGAGCAAGGAGCGGATATCGGTATCGCCTATGACGGAGATGCCGACAGAGCTCTCTGGGTGGATGAGAAAGGAACAATTTTGAACGGTGACCACACCCTCTATGTGCTCGCCAAATTCATGAAGGAAAGGGCTCTTCTGAAATCGGACACGGTGGTTGCCACGACGATGAGCAATATAGGTTTGGAGTCAGCCCTCGAAAAGCTGGGTCTGAAGCTGTTTCGCACACAAGTCGGCGACAAATACGTTCTCGAGCAAATGATCAAACTCAAATCCAATTTGGGCGGTGAACAATCGGGACACACAATCTTTCTCGACGAGTGCCCCACGGGCGACGGAATCCTCACCAGCATCAAGATGGTGGAAGCCATGGCCGTTCAGGAGGCAAGCCTCTCCGAGCTGGTTCAGGGCTTCGACGAGTTCCCCCAAATCCTCAAGAATGTTCCTGTTTCACGAAAAGACGATTTCGGCAAATTTCCGGAAATCATGGACATGATACGGAAAGCAGAGGAACGGCTGGGTGAATCCGGCCGCCTGAATGTCCGCTATTCAGGAACAGAGCCGCTGGCCCGCATCATGATCGAAGGTCAGAGCCAAAACGAGATCGAGGACCTTGCCGGTCAGATTGCCGCTGTCATCGCCAGATTCCTCGGATAGTGTTTTCTATCTCAGAGCTCACCTCCGAAACAGCAAACATGTATCTGCTTAACAGGGAAAGGACCCATGCCCGTCTCGCGCCTTCAAACGGTTTTTGCCATCACACATTTTGATCTTTCTTTTCCGCATTTTGAATCTTGTGCCATCCCGGTTTTAGAGAAGTTTCACTTCTTTCAGGAGAAACGTGAAATGGCGGCCGTTTTGTAATACAATAATTCTTCTCATTCGTATCATAATGTATGGAGGTAAAGATGAAGCTAGCCGTCAACGTGGATCACTTTGCAACAATCCGGGAGGCCAGACGAAGCAGTGAGCCTGAGCCTGCCCTGGCCGCTCTCCTGGCAGAACAAGCAGGGGCGGAAGGTATCGTCTGTCACATACGCGCGGACAGACGACACATCAAAGAACGCGACCTGCACGTATTCAGACAGACGATAAAAACCAAACTCAACATCGAGATGGCCGCCACCGAAGAGATGAAGCAGATTGCTCAGGAAGTCAAGCCGGACGTCGTCTCCCTGGTGCCCGAACGCCCTGAAGAGCTGACGACAGAGGGTGGTTTGGATGTGATATCCAATAAGGAACACCTCATTTCTCATATCAAGGAGCTCAAGAAGGCCGGAATAACCGTGAGTATTTTCGTCGATCCGGACGTGGATCAGATTTCAGCCTGTCACGAGGTGGGGGCCGATCTCATCGAGATCAACACCTCAAAATACTCGGAGCTCAAGCCCGGCCGAGAGCGGGATGAGGCTCTGGCGGAAGTGAAGCGTACTGCGGAACACGCAGTTAGCCTGGGCTTGGATGTACATGCCGGACACGGGTTGGACTATAAAAATGTGGGGCCTATTGCTCAAATACCGGAGTTGAAGGAGTTCAGCATCGGATTTTCTATCGTAGCCCGTGCCGCCATCGTTGGCGTTACCCAGGCGGTCAAGGAGATGTTCGAACTCCTGCAGTAGCTGAGGCGCAGGCAAAAAAAATGGATATCACAATCGATCTAAGCCGATTGAAGAAGGACCTGGAAGAGCTCTCGCAGATCGGAAAAGATCCGGGTAGCGGAATAAGCCGGCCCTCTTTCAGCCCGGCAGACATTGAGGCCCGGGCTTGGCTGAAGGAAAAAATCTGTGAAGCAGGATTTGATTGCCGCCAAGACGGCGCCGGCAATATCTTCGGCCGGCTCGAGAACCAGGGCCGTACTGTTATGACCGGTTCCCACATCGACACCGTCATCAACGGAGGTATGTTCGACGGCTCTCTCGGCGTTTGCACCGCACTGGAGTGTTTGCGCAGAATCAAAGAAGAGAAACTCCCCCTTTCAAAATCCCTGGAAGTAGCATCATTCACGGACGAAGAGGGCAATCTCGTGGGCGATTTTTTGGGAAGCCGGGCCTCTACCGGTTCCCTGAACAGAGAAGAACTGGAAAAGGGGATCACACAATTTGGCCGTCCTCTCGTGGACATACTCGAAGGAACGGAGTTTTCTATCGATTCAATCATGGACGCCCACGCACAAAGACCGGATATCGAGGCGTTCCTGGAGATTCATATCGAGCAGGGCCCGGTTTTGGAAACAGAAGAAAAGCCGATCGGAATCGTGAATTGCATCGCAGGAAAAAACTATTGGCTTGGCCTCTTTTTGGGAAGAGCCAGTCATGCGGGCACGACTCCTTTCGAGCTCCGGAGGGATGCCTTCCTGGGCCTCTCCGACTTTGCCTTAAAGGCCACCCAGTATGTGGCCACCCACCATTACGGAAGCATGGTCACAGTGGGTAAAGTGGCGGTTCATCCCGGTGCTTTCAGCATTGTCCCCGGTCGTGTCGATTTTTCACTCGACTTCAGGAGCACTTCCGGCGAAACACTCCAGACAATGGCAAAGATATTCCATGATTTGGCCGAGGAAACAGCGGCGACCCGGGGGCTGGATTTCAAATTCAAAGCTATGGATCAGACTTCTCCGGTCACAATCCCGCCAAAAATCATCAGCATCATGAAGGAGGAATGCGCTAACCTGGACTATCCGCACATGGAACTCCCGAGTGGTGCCGGGCATGACGCCCAAATCTTGGCCAGTGTCACCGATGTGGGGATGATCTTCATTCCCTGCGAGGACGGGATCAGCCATTCGCCTGAAGAGAATATTCAATGGGAGGACCTGGAAAAGGGGGCGAATCTTCTCTTGCGCACTCTCCTCAGGTTAGCGAGCTGACACAGATTGCAGACCAGCTGTCTCACCTATTGCGACACATCATCACAATTCATGGTTCGGCATACTGAGAGAACGTGAAGAACACAGCGCAGATGACCAAAATGCATTGCATCGGCTTTTCCCGGATACCGAGTCACTCTTAATGGAGAGAGTTGCAGCGATTGTTGATAGGGACATTGTCAGGAGTGTTATTCATGAATCCAAGTCTTCGGATGAGGCCCGGTACCGGCGGGTCGCTTTTTTCTCGGATTGCTTCCGCTTTTCTTCGAGCATTTTCTCTTTAGCTCTTTTGGAGCGCTTCCTCTTCTGGCGGCGGATTTTTGCGATTTTTTTCTGCTCGTCACTCTCCTTCTTGAGAATCATCGTTTCAATCTTATCCGCAAGAATTTTTCGGGCGTGATACCTGTTCATGCCTTGGAAACGTTCTTTCTGGCATTTCACTTCGATTTGAGTGGGAATGTGTTTCAAATAGACACAGGTTGCGGTTTTATTGACATTCTGGCCACCATGCCCGCTCGACCGGACAAACTTTTCCACAAGATCTTTCTCAAAGATACCCAGCCGATCCATTTTTTGACGGAGGGCATCCTCTTTTTTCGCACTCACACCGAATGAGAACATCTCAACTGTTATTGTATCAGCCAAAAGCAGCAACGTCAGCCTTTTATTGCCTAAAATGAGGAATTGGGATACACTCAAATTTTGCTTTGCAAAGGATAGCATCATGATCGGATTCAGAAAACACACCCTCTATGTGATAGCAATTCTCTTCACGGCGCTCTTCATCGGCCAGTTTGGCTCAGCCAAGGAGAAGTTGCTCACAGTAGCCGAATCCAGTGATTTCACGGCAACCTCAACCTATGATGATGTCATGGGCTTCATACAAAGTCTGCAGGTCATGACTCCTCATCTCCGGGTAGAAACCCTCTGCATGAGCACAGAACATCGGGCTGTGCCGTTGCTTGTTTTGGGAAACCCCCTGCCCTCATCACCCTCTGAACTCAGAGGAGATGAGAGAACGGTCATCTACATTCAAGCCAATATTCATGCCGGTGAGGTTGAAGGCAAGGAAGCCTCCTTGATGCTGGCACGAGACATTTGTCTTCAGCCGAAACCACCGTATCTGGACAAACTCATCATTCTTATTGCGCCCATATTCAACGCAGATGGCAACGAAAAAATCAGTCCTGAGAACCGTCAAAATCAAGTGGGCCCTGAAAAGGGCGTGGGCGTCCGGTACAACGGCCAAAATCTTGACCTGAACAGAGATGGCATCAAGATGGAAAGTCCTGAAGTTCAGGGATTGGCCGGGAACATCCTGAACCGTTGGGATCCGGCTCTCGTCATCGACTGCCACACCACGAACGGGTCCTACCACAAGGAGCCGGTGACCTACCTCTGGCCCCTAAATCCGAACGGTGATACCGCCATCATCAGCTTCATGAGAGACACAATGCTGCCAAGGGTGAGCCGTCACTTGAGGGACCACTACAAGACGCTTTCTATCCCTTACGGAAACTTCATGGACTTCCAAAATCCTGAAAAAGGATGGCGCCCTGCAGGCCCGCAGGCCATGTACCTGACCAACTACATCGGTTTGAGAAATCGAATGGCCATTCTCCTCGAAAATTACGCATACGCCCCCTACAAAACCCGGGTCTTTGGAAATTATCATTTTCTAAAGTCAGTCCTCGACGTCTGCCATTCTCAAAGTCATGATATTCAAAGGTTGGTTCATGAAGCGGATAAGGGCACGATCCAAAAGGGAATGGAGTTGTCTTCAACTGATGTCTTTGCCTTCACCTATGATCTCAAGCCGCTCAAGAATCCTGTCACGATTCAAGGATGGGAAATGGAAGTCATTCCCCAGGAAGGACGGCCATGGCCGAAAATTAAAAAAACAGATAAAGAAAAAAAATATACCCTTCCTTATTACTGTGATTTTATCCCGAAGAAGACCATCGCTTATCCGTATGCCTATCTCATGGCCAAGTCTGATCCGGCTATCATCACCAAGCTCCAACAGCATGGGATCACAGTCGAAAAACTGACCGCGGCGGTCAGACTTGAGGTGGAATCTTTCCTCATTCACAACATCAAAGGGGCGGGTCGAATTTATCAGGGCCACAGAAAAAATTCCGTTTCTGGGGAGTACCAAACGGCAAACAGGGATTTTCCTGCCGGGACAATAGTTATCTCGACAGCTCAACCTCTGGGACGGCTGGTGTCTTACATGCTCGAAGCGGAATGTGATGATGGCCTTTTGGCTTGGAATTTTTTTGATCGACTCATCGTCCCGCAGTGGGGGGATCAATCCCAGGTTTACCCTGTTTATCGTCTCCTGAAACCCCGAAAATTCGCAAAAATAGCCCTGCCTCGCACAGCCCAATGACGTCAGTTGTGATGGGTTAAAATCAAAAGAAAGGCCTCAAGATTTCTTTTTTTTCGCGACCAGGAATTTGCCGCAGTTCTCACAGACATAGATATCATTGCTGCCCTCGATGGCCGATCGCATTCCGGTGGCCACGTTAATGAAGCAGCCCTGACAGGCCCCGTCTTCGAGCTCGGCCACGGCAAATCCATAGCGGTCCATGAGTTTGTCAAACCGATCGATCACAGCTTCATCCAGTTCTTCTCTTATCAGTTTGGCCTGCCGTCCCAACTCTGCCCGCTTGTCCTTTTTTGCCTTCCGCTTTTGTATTTCAATGTTCTGGAGCTTCCACAGGAGGCCGGCTTGACTGACTATTTTATCCTCGCGGAGAGGGATGGCAAGTGTTATTTCACACAATATATCATGAATCTCTCTCTTGTTTTTCGCGTTGAAAATTCTTTTTCTGAACTCAGGCTTTATCAAAAACTGCGCCAATCCTGCAAAGAGATGATTAAACAGCCCGGGTATGGATGGATTCCAGACTATGAGAATAACAAGATGAACCTTTTTCCCGTCCACAGCATCAAAATCAATCCCTTTTCCTGATCTTCCGACAACAACCGCAATATCACCGCCCGTATTCATCCGGGCATGAGGAAGAGCAACGCCATGGCCGATGGCCGTGGAGACGAGTCTTTCCCGGTCTATAATCCGCGTCAACACAGGTTTTTTGTTTGTTATGCTTTTCTGCTTGACAAGAACATCCAGGAGTTCTTCGATGGCCAGGATTTTATCCGTTGCTTTGAGATTGTCAATGATCTGAGCGGGCTTTATGTATTCGCAAAAAGATGGATGTTTGGAAATTTTCTTTTTCTCCATTCCAGTCTATTCTAACATAAACTTGTCCCAGTCAAAAGATACTTTTAATTGCATCGTGTGATGGATGCGCAGGATCCGGTCTCCTTAGCCGCCGTGAAAGACAATCTCTTCAAAAGCAGTCTTCCTGAAAATACAGAGGGGAGGATAGAAAATGCCAATTCAGCAAGGCGCCATTTTTTCCTTCAGCGACGTGTTTGACTGCGCCGGAAAACTCTTCAGTCAAGACTATTGTATTCTCCTTGATCGCATCCGAACAGAGTGGATTCAAAAGCTATCGGCAAACCGCGATGCAAGGGCAAAGGTTTCATCAATACCCTTGGTCTCAGCTGCTTTGGCTGCAAGCTCCACCCCGAAGCGGGCTGCTTCAAACAGGTTGGCGCCCCGCACGAGATTCGCAGCGGTTGCGGCACAGAAAACATCCCCGCAGCCGGTAGTATCCAGGGCATTCACTGTGCCGGCCAACGCCAGTCTTCTCATGTGTCCCGGGGATATCACCAGCACACCGTCACGGCCCAGAGTCACAAAAACAGCTTCAACGCCCTCCTTGAAAGCCCCGTCAGCAAACTCAGAAAAATCACTCTGCGAAAGAACCGTTCCCGGATGTCCCGTCATACAACTCAGTTCCATGCGATTTGCCTGGACATAGGCTACATCTTTGATCCATTGTGCCCATCCGGGGAGGGGGACATACGAACGAGGCTGACCGATCTCTTTTGACAACGCCAGGGAATGCACATCAAACCAGACAGGACACGCCGAGACGTCGACTATCCTGCGCCACTCCTCCAAGCTGATGTCATACCCGGAATTGCACACAGCCACGAGCATATCCAGATAGGGCAGATCATTCAGCACATTATCTGATTCAATGGCTGGAACGACAGATTCGAGAATTTCCACTCGTTCTTCCCTCTCTGGGTAGTGCAGACGAACACGATTAGATTGAATGGAGAGCCTGCGCACACCCGTCGAGTCCAGGGCCGGCCATTTGTCAGTGTGTTGATCAAGCCAAGGTGCTAAATCCTCGCCGATATTGGTGTGGAGGGATGTTTTCGTTTTTAGGCCACAAAGAACCGCCGCCTGATACAGAATGCCGCCGGGACCTTCATGAATTGGGCCTGCATCCGAGCTGATCACATCATGGGTGGCCGTTCCGATCAGGCCAATCCGTTTGCCCAAAAGTTCCACAGAACTAACCCATCTTTATCTTCTCGACCTTTATCCTATTCAGGTCACTCACACCCAGCCCCTTTTTTGCGGCAAGCGCGATATGGTCTACGGGTCTTCCCTCCTTCTCCAGAGAGGGGAGCGCTTTGAATTTCCGTTCTCTGTCAATGAGCGAGAACCCCACCGCATCGAGAGCGACAGGATCTGTACTGAACCAGAGGCTTTGCGGCGAAAAGAGCGCCCGAAGTTGTCTCGGCCTGGGCCCTTGATCATAGCATGCCTCCAAGCCGTCAAGGATGTGCAAAATAACCTTTCTTCTGACTTGTGGCAGCGCACACACACTGGCGATAAAGGGACCTATATGTGCCTCACCGTGAAAACGGCTGTTGTTCTCACACACACCATAAGCCACGTTTTTCAGGGAGAGAGTGACTCCCGAGAGCCTGTGATCTTTAAGAACGGGCAAATTGATGATCTTATCGCAATGCTGGGTGAAAATCTTTGAAAAATAGGATCGGGTTCCGGACTCCTCACGCTTTTTTGGATTATCAAAATCTGACTCAAAAAAAACGTCTTTATCAATGAGGTCTTGCTCCTCTCCCGAGGCAATCGTCCCGTAACACTTGACTTTGCCGGCCTTTCTGGTCAGTTCAAAGTTACAGTTTTCCATGTGCCTTTCGAAGCGATCCCAAATAATGATGTTGCCCTTCTTGACACCGTATTCTTCTAGTTCATCCGACAGTGCCTGCAGAAGACCGTGATGGGTGAAGAGGATGGGTCTTCCTAAGGTATTGATCTTGAGGCCGATCTTTTCATCAGGCTTTATGAGATGCGCCCAAGGATTGTCCGAATTGGTCAGACTCTTCATGCCTGCTCTCAACATTTCGCGGGCAATATCCACATTAATCAGGCGCTCTTCCTCCAAAACCCTAGAATGCTTGACTTCAATAATCCTGGCGGCATCCGTCTGCAGGGCATTGGGCGGGAATCCTGATGTCATGGCCAATCCGGCACCAATGGCCGCCGTGGATCCCTTTTTCAAAAAATCTCTTCTGTTCAGTTTTTCGTTCACCGGAAACTCCTCTCCTCAACAATACACTATAAATCGTATAAATTCAATCGAATATGGAGACCTCACACGTTTTCCCGATCGAGGCAAAACTCAGTCCCATTTGCAGTTCAATACAGCAAAACCCAAAAAGCCCAGGGCCGGTCAAGGTAATCAGCAGGTCGGATTATTTGCTCATCCGCACCAATTCAGCTTCTGCTGCGATGTATCCAAAAGCAGGCCAGTAATCCGTGTTGACAATTTTTTCGAAGATTTGCTTTGCCTTGTCTCTTTTGCCGTTGTAGAGATACCAGGCCCCGATGCCGTATCCTGATGTCGCCAAATCGAGTGCTGATGCGGATGCTTCCTTTTCCACTTCGTCTTCAGATTTCGTGCCCTGGTACAAATTGAGAAGACTGTAGTAGGACTGATTTTCGACAACCGCCATTCCGCTCGAAATGCCTTCGAGCACCTGCTCAGCTTCCTCCTTTTTGCCCAGCCGTCGCAAAGTGATGTACAGCCAGTTGCTGA
>Ga0180434_10004331_pt1 | contig 17344 bp, 17 predicted proteins | sample SS_ome_7_FD_132453 | JGI IMG/M metagenome (GOLD analysis project Ga0180434, IMG submission 132453) | Hypersaline lake sediment archaeal communities from the Salton Sea, California, USA - SS_1_D_2 metaG | ecosystem: Environmental > Aquatic > Non-marine Saline and Alkaline > Hypersaline >...
CGGCGGCGGCATGGGCGGCGGCCGCGGCATGGGCGGCGGCCGTGGCATGGGCGGCGGCCGTGGCATGGGCGGTTGCGGCCGCGGCATGGGCGGCGGGCGCGGCATGGGCGGCGGGCGCCGCAGGCAATAAAAAACAGGACCGATAGGACCTATCGGACTTATAAGACCTATGTATTGGACTTATTGGACTTATAGGACCTATAGATTCGGTTATACAATTCCGCAAAGCCACCGGGGTAGTAGATCATGATCAGAATCAGAAACAGACCGTAGAAGATCAGGTTGACACCGGGGTACTGGGAGAAGACGGAGCGCACCATTTCCATGGCAAAGACAAACGGGATGGCGACGAAGCCCCCCCCCCATAGACTGGCACGGCCGCCGATGTAAACGACGACCAATACTTCAATGGTTTTGGCGGTGTGCATTACGTCCGGCATGAGGATGCCGTAGTAATGGGCGTAAAAGCCGCCGATCCATCCGGCGAAGGCGCACGAAAGGGTGAAATTGATGATGCGGTAGCGGGTGGGATTGATACCCGAGGTGCGGGCCGCCTCCATGTTCTGGCCGATGGCTTTGAAGGCCAGACCCATGTGGGAGCGCACCACGCGTTTTAATACCACGTAGGTGACAAGGAACATTATCAGAATGATGTAGAAATAGGGCCGATTGGAGGAAGTATCGAGCAGGGTGGGACAGTTGAGGCCGAGCGGGCCTTCGGTGAGAAAAACCATTTTTGTGGCCAGGCCCCAGAATGCGAGGCTGATGAACCAGGCCATCACGGCCGCGAAGATGCCGCGCAGGCGGAGGGTCAGAACCCCGGTCAAAAAACCGATCAGGCCGGCCGGCACCACCCCGGCAAACATGCCGATCCAGGGTGACAGGCCTAGTTTGGCCGCCAGGATGCCGGAAGTGTAGGCACCCAGTCCCACAAAGGCGGCAAAGCCGAAGTTGACGATGTTGATGTAGCCGCCGGTAAAATCAAAAGCCACGGCCTGGGCCGCCATGAACAATCCCACAACCATCCAACGGATCAGGTATTCCTGGTTGAACGGGGGGATAAAGGGAAGCACGGCCAGAAGCACCAGGCTGAAAAAACCCAGCGGGCTCAGACACAGAAAATCCAATGCATTGCCAAAGCCATTCTTGTCGGTTGATTTGTGCGCGTTTGCCACAGGGTCACCTATTGATCCAGAATGCCCCGGACTTCACTGCCGAAGATGCCCGAGGGTCTTATCATCAGCACCAGGATAATACACGCCGCCGGCACGGCGTATTCCCAGCCCTCACCAAAATAAACAGCGGTTAAGACCTGCAGCAGCGCCACGACAAAAGCACCGACGGCGGCGCCGGCTACGTTGGCCATGCCGGCCAGGATGACGATGAACCACGAGTTGTAAAGCGGCCCCAGGCCCACAGTGGGATAGGCCGGGTACATGAACAGCAGGCAGGCGCCGGCCAGGGCGGCCAAAGCGGAGCTCAAGGCCAGGGTCAGGGTTTGAATGACATTGATGTTGATTCCCACCATGCGGGCGCCGGTTTCGTCCTGGGAAACGGCGCGAATCGCCTGGCCGAAGCGGGAGGATTTCATGAAGAGCCAGAAGGCCCCCAGTACGGCCATGGCCAGGATAAACACAAAGAAGCGGTCAAAGGAGATGTATACGTTGAAAAACGAAAGCGTTGGATAATTCCAGTAGGCGACGATGCCCCTGAAGTCCGTGCCGAAAATCAACTGGGAGCTGTTCACCAGAAAAGTGGAAAGTCCCACGGTGATGACAAAGGAGTTCATGACCCACTGTTCGCGTGTGCGTTTGCGCAATGGCCGAAAGACCAGCAGCTCACACAGGACCCCCACCAGGGCGCCGGCGATCACCGCGGCCAGCATGGCCAGAAGCGGCAGAAGTGCTTCCGGGATCGGGTGCGGCTTGTCCATGAGATAGTCGGTAAACGGCGTGAAGGTGAAATAGGCCGTGAGGCTGCCGATCAGAAAAAACTCTCCGTGCACAAAACTGACCACGTTCATCACGCCGAAAACCAGCGCCAGGCCCATGGCGACCAGAGCCCACATGCCGCCGGTGACAATCGTGTTGACGATGACGAAAAAACCGTTGTCCAGAGCGCCCAGAATGCCGGCGGTGATCGATGCGGTGATGGTGATGCCGGCCGGCGATTTCACACCGGTCATCATTCGTTTCAAGGTGTGTTCGGCGCGAGTGGCGGTAGCCATGAATCCCTATTCCTTTTGTCTGAAGGTTGCCGTGTGTTTAAATGCCCAGGTAGGCTTTGCGCACATGCGCGTTCCGGCTGAGGTCGCCGCTGGCGCCTTCCAGCACGATCTTGCCTTTTTCCAGAACGTAGCCGCGGTCGGTGGCCTGCAGGGTTTTGGTGACATTCTGCTCTACCAGTAAAATGGTAACCCCTTTTTGCTTCAGTGTTTTTAAGGCCCGGAAGACCGCTGCCGTCATCTGCGGCGCGAGTCCCAGCGAGGGTTCATCCACCAGCAGCAAGGAAGGGGACGACATCAGTCCGCGGCCGATGGCCAGCATTTTACGCTCGCCGCCGCTCATGGTGCCGGCCAGCTGTTTGCGGCGTTCTTTGAGCGCCGGAAACAGCTCGAAGACAAAATCCCGGGTTTGGGCCGCTTTATGACGGTCCTCGATGGAAAAGGCTCCCATGGCCAGGTTTTCCTGGACCGTCATACCGGCGAACAGATTGAGCTCTTCGGAGATATAACTGATGCCCAGCCGACAGATTTTGTCCCCCGGCAGGCGCTCAACAGGCCGGCCGTTGAATTCGATCCGGCCGGCCATGGGTGTCACCAGGCCGGCCACCGACTTTAAAAAAGTGCTCTTGCCGGCCCCGTTGGGGCCGACCAGGCAGACGAACTCGCCCCGGCGTACGTGCAGCGATACCTGCCACAATACCTGGAGAAAGCCGTATCCTGAATCGAGATCCTTGACCTGCAGCAACGCTGGTTCATGCATTGACATTTTCAGCTACCCAAATGGTTGGTCCCGGCGGTTGGCGTTATTCATCAATGCCCAGGTAGGCTTCCCGGACCGCCGGGTTCCGGGCCACTTCCCGGGTCGGTCCTTCGGCGATTTTGTTGCCGAACTGCAGCACCGCCAGGCGGTCGCACAGCTGCATGATCACCTGCATGATATGCTCGACCATGATGATGGTCACACCGCTGTCCCGAATTTTGGAAATGATGGCCATCAGATCGGCCAGTTCTCCCTCGGTCAAACCCGAGGCCAGTTCGTCCAGAAACAGCAGCCGGGGCTCGCTGGCCAGGGCCCGGGCCAGGTCCAGGCGCTTCAGCTGCACCGTGTTGAGCATTTCGGAGACGGTGTCTTCGCCCACGGGGAACTCCACAAAAGACAGTTTTTCCCGGCACAACGCGGTCGGGTCGGCGACCCGGCGTCTTTTTTTGCCGAAAACCGCCGCCACCATGACATTGTCCAGCACCGACAGCTTGGGAAAGGGGCGCGGGATCTGAAAGGTGCGTGCCAGGCCCAGGCGGCACATTACTTCCGGCGCCAGGCCGGTGACGTTCTTTCCCTGAAAAAACACGTTGCCCGCGGTGGGGGGATTCAAGCCCGCCATGGCGTTCAGCAGTGTGGTCTTACCGGCGCCGTTGGGGCCGATCAGCCCCAGGATCTCGCCCTCCGCGGCGTGCAGCGACACCTGGTGGACCGCCACCAGTCCCCCGAAACGTTTGGTCAGCTCTTGCGTCTCCAGTAGATTCATCAGCGTCTTTCCTAAACTGTTAATACAAAAACCGGCGGCCGCCCGCTGCCGGGCGGCCGCCGATTTTATCAGCGCACCACCAGCTCGGCCTGCTTGACTTCCTCGGGAAAAACGTTGTAGCCGTCACCCTTCTGATATTGGATGACCGGGAAGAAAAAGTCCGCCGGGCTGATCTTGGGGTCCGGCCGATTCGCGGCGTCCGTACCGTAGCGGGCGTGCATCAGGGCGCCGTCGGCACGGTCGTAGGTCAGTTTGCCTTCGGCGACTTCTTCGCGCCCGATTTTGGTGATCGTTTCGCTGTTGAGTTCGCCGTATTTTTCGATGGCGCGTTTGGCGATCTTTGCAAAAAAGTTGGTATAGTCATAGGACTGGCCTGCGGCCGAAGGGCTCGGATCGTACTTGAAACGGCTCTTGAACTTCTCGACCCACGCCTTCTGCGCCGGAGTCGCCAGTTGCGGCTGCATGTCCAGCACTCCGTCCGAAGACCGGCCGGTCATTTTGTACCAGTCGCCCACCCAGCCCAGGCCGTCGGCAATCACCAGACCCTTGAAGCCGATTTCGCGCTGCTGCTTGATAATGGCCGACACCGAGGCAACGCCGGAGCTCGAACCGGCCAAAAGGGTTACGCCGGCCTGTTTGCACTTGTTGATGTAGGGGTAGAAATCGGTCTTTTTAAGATCAAAATACTCCTCCGTGAAAATCTCCCAACCGTTCTCCGTCAGACCCTTGGCCATACCGCCCACCAGGCTGCGGCCCCAGTCCGTGTCTTCACCCCACAGGGCCGCCAGCTTCTTTTGCGGCTTCCAGATGCCCTTTTCCTCGGCGTAGTTCAACAGTTCGACATAACCGACCACCAGTTTCTGGGGAATCGGCCAGCCCTTCATGATCAGATACCGCTCCTCGGCCGGCAGACTTTGGTATTTGTCGTTGGCGGCTTTGCCCGCCCCCATGCAGAAAAAGTGCGGCACCTTGTACTTGGCCAGCATGGGTTGAATGGCCACCGTCACCGCCGTGTTCCAGTTCAGTATGCCGGCCTGTACGCCCTTGCGCTCGATGGCTTCGGCATAGGCATTGGTCCCCTTGGCCGGATCGCTCTGATCGTCAATGTAGACCAGTTCGATCTTGTAGTCGCCGATCCGGCCGCCGAAGTTGTCGACGGCCATGGTCGCCGCGTGCTTCATTTCCGTGCCGCTCTTGGCCGCCGGTCCGGTGAACGGACCCAGCACGCCGAGCTTGAACACCTTGTCTTGCGCCGCCGCAGGGCCTGCGATCAGCAGACCTGCCAGGACAACTGCCAAAACAAACACCCCGAACCATTTTTTGTGACGCATTTCACCCTCCTTGAACGTTAACGGTTTTTGGTTGAGCGCTCCTGAAATCCAGGGCTCGTATGCCCGGTTTGCTGATGCCTGTTTTACAACGCTCACCCGCGTTTGAAAAAACGGGAGAACAAAGCGGCCGGCCGTCGCATCCATGAAGTGGTTCAAACAGCGGCGCGGCGGATGGGTTGAGTGGAGGTCATTTCCGCTATGGTGGGCCATGGGCGTTGGCTCCGATGAATGATGTTCAAACAAAACGTTTGCCGCTTGCCAGCCGATGGCGGCAATGGAATTGGCACAAGGAATAAAAGAATATAGCATATATGCTGAGTCCCGGAGCTTATAAAGCATCTGATTGATTCTGTCAAACACAGAATGGCGCATTGGGAATATTTAGCAGGAACATAAACGACGCCGTTTGGTTGTTGACGCCCGCCGGGGAATCGTGCCACGATGGTGTTGATCAGACAGCCGCCCGGGTGAAAGGAGAAGGGCCCATGGACACAAATATCCGCGTCACGATTGTCTATGACAACGAAGCGTATCAATCCGGCCTGGCTGCTGATTGGGGATTCGCCTGCGTGATCAATATTCGTGAAAACGTCATTTTGTTCGACACCGGCGCCGACGGCCGGATATTGATGAGCAACATGCATCGGCTGGGCATCCCTCCCACCGATATCGGCCAGGTGGTTCTGTCCCACGCCCACTATGACCACACAGGCGGGCTGGCGGGTTTTCTGCAGCACAATAAAACGGCGGCCGTCACCTTTCCGGCTTCGTTCCCCGCCGACTTTCAGGAGCAACTGGATCGAGGGGGAATCAAAACCAGTGCCGTTCGCGGGCCCACGGCCATATCGGAACACATCTTTTCAACGGGCGAGCTTGGGCGGTCCCGGAAAGAACAGTCGCTGATCATCCGCACCGGCGCCGGTCTGATACTTATCACCGGCTGTGCGCATCCGGGAATTGTAAACATCATCAAGACGGCCGCCGCACCCTACGGGGACCCTATTTTGCTGGTGATGGGTGGTTTTCATCTCGGCGGAATGCGTCGGATTGAACTAGATGCAATTATAGATGATTTTCAAAATTTGGGCGTACAGCAGGTCTGTCCCTGCCATTGCACCGGCGATGCGGCCACGCAGCGCTTCAAGATGGTTTACGGCACCCGCTGCCTGGCCGGCGGCGCCGGCAGAGTGATAACGCTTTAGGCGGCCCGGCGCAGGGGACGACCCGAGGGCCGCTTCCAGTAGAGATATTCCAGGGCCCGCCGGATCGCCGTGATTGACAAGCGGAGCCGGATCTGTTTTACTCGATGCATCAACCGCAATCCAAGGGTGTAAACGCGAACACACCGCACCGGCAGCAGCGGTCCTTCATCTCTTTGTTTCCATCCTTTTCATCATTCAGCAACCGGCATAAAGGAGTATTGTGATGAGCAACGGCGGACAGGGACAGCAGATCGATTTTACGGTGGACCGCAAGAATCTGTACCGGGAGGAATCGATTACCGATTTGAAGGTGGCGTCGATACGGCGCCTGATACCGATAACGGGCGACGGCAGCCGGGATACGAGCCGCGGTGCCGTCTTTGTGGCCCACACCCAGCTCATGTCGCCGGAAGGCCCGCTGCCGCTGCAGGCGCCATTGAAGGCCACCAGCCTCGAAGAAGCCATCGCCGAGTTTCCGGGCGCCATGGAGCAGGCCCTGGCGGACATGGTGCAGCACCTGAAAAAGATGCGCGAGGAGCAGCAGCAACAGCCGCCGCACCGGGACACTGGGTCCCGCATCATCGTCCCCGGGCGGTAAATATGTGCCCTGATAGGCGGCATTGTTTTTGCGGTGCTTCTGGGGGTGCTGTCGTGCTGCGTTTTTGGAACCACAACGTGCTACAGAGCATAACGCTGATATTGGTGTGGGCGGTTCTTTTTATAGCCGTAGCGGTGCAGGCGGAGGATGCGACGCCGTACAGCCGCTTTTATATCGCGGTTGAAGGCGGACCGGTCTGGCAGTCCAAGTGCGATGTGCGCATTCCCGGAGACGGGGGCACCGAATTTTCGTTCAAGGAGTTGACCGGCGGCGGTCCGTATGCGGCCGGCCGGTTTTCACTGGGCTGGCGGCCGCGGGCACGGCATGCGCTGCGGCTGGCGGTGGCGCCGCTGCGGGTGGAAGGCAAAGGATCTTTTGACAGGCCGGTTGAATTCGCCGGTACTGTTTTTGCAGCGGACACCACGACCGAGGGACGCTATAAATTCGACACCTATCGGCTCGGCTATCGCTATCGACTGCTGCAGCGGTCTACCTGGCAGTTCTGGACCGGCGCCACTCTGTTGGTGCGCGATGCCGAGATCGAACTGGAACAGGCCGATGCCCGGGCCGCCGACAGCAATGTGGGGCTGGTGCCGCTATTGAGCCTTTCGGCCCGCTGGTCCTTTGCCGAGCGCTGGGGCGCCGAGCTGGATTTTGACGGCCTTGCCGGCGGACCCGGACGGGCACTGGATCTGGCCCTGAAGCTATATTTTGATGTGAATGATCATTGGCAGATCGCCGCCGGCTACCGCACCCTGGAAGGCGGGGTGGACAATGAGGATGTTTATAATTTCAGCTGGTTCAACTACGCGCTGGTTTCGATCCGATATCGTTTTTAGGGCCTTTGGCTGCCGATGCATGGCAGCCGGTTAACATGCACAAAGAATATGACAAGATCGTCTGGTCGACCTGCAATGTGAACTGCGGCAGCCGCTGTCCCGTACGCCTTTTTGTCAAGGACGGCCAGGTGGTGCGTGTCGCGCCGGACAATACCGGGGATGATCCCGGCGGACCGCCGGAGATCCGCGCCTGTCTGCGTGGCCGGGCCCTGCGGCGCTGGGTGTATGCCAAAGAGCGGTTGCTGTATCCTCTCAAACGCGCGGGTGAACGCGGCGCGGGGCGGTTTGAACGTATTTCCTGGGACCACGCATTGGATGTGATCGCCGGTTCGCTGCGGCGCATTATCAAACGCTACGGCAACGAAGCCGTTTTCCGCATATACGGTACCGGCAACCTGGGCGGCGTGGTGTCCAGCCGGGATCAGATCGACCGTCTGATGAATCTTGTGGGCGGCTTTCTGAGCTACTACAACTCCTACAGTACAGCGCAGATCGAACATGCCATGCGCTACACCTACGGGGAGCGGGACACCGGCAGCCACATCAGCGATATGGTCAACAGCCGGCTGGCGGTCTTTTTCGGCAACAATCCGGCTGAAACGCGCATGAGCGGCGGCGGCACCATCCGGGATCTGATGGAAGTCAAGCGGCAGAGCAATGTGCGGATCATCGTGGTCGATCCCCGGCACACGGACACGGCGGCGGTCTTTGCCGACGAATGGATTCCGATCCGGCCGGGGACGGACGCCGCTCTGGTCAGCGGGCTGGCGTATGTGCTGATCACCGAGAACAGGGTGGAACAGTCTTTTCTGGACACCTGTTGCCTGGGGTATGACCGGAACACCATGCCGCCGCAAATTCCGCCCGGCAACAGCTATAAAGATTATATTCTCGGCAAGGGGCCGGACGGCATCGCCAAGACGCCGGCCTGGACCGCGGCTGTCAGCGGCGTCGGCGCGGACCGTATTGTTCGCCTGGCGCGCGAGATCGCGGATGCCAAACCGGCTTTTATCGCCCAGGGGTGGGGACCCCAGCGGCATGCCGCCGGCGAGCAGAGCGCACGCGCTATCTGCATGCTGCCCATATTAACCGGCAACGTGGGCATACGCGGCGGCAACAGCGGCGACCGCGAGGGAGCTTTCGGCATTGACTTTCCAGGCATACCCGTGGGCCGCAATCCGGTTAAGACTGCCATTCCCTGTTTTCTTTGGACCCAGGCCGTGGACGATCCCTTTCACCTGACCGCGTTGAACAGCGGCCTGAAGGGCGGGGATCGCCTGGCGGCACCTATCAAGTTCATCTGGAGCTTTGCCAGCAACACCCTTGTCAATCAACATTCCGACATCAACCGCACCAAAAGAATTTTACGGGACACGCAAAAGTGTGAGATGATTGTGGTCATCGACAACGTGCTCACGGCCAGCGCCCGCTTTGCCGACATCCTGCTGCCGGCGACCAGCGGTTTTGAAGAGGACGACCTTTGCTACCAGAGCTACGGCATGGAGCTGGGCGCGCTGATGCTGCGCCAAAAGGCTGTGGAGCCGCCGGGTGAGTGCCGCACGCTCTATGACATTTGCGCCGGGGTGGCCGAGCGTCTCGGGGTGGGGCCGGCCTTTACCGACGGGCGCACTCACGACGCGTGGGTGGCACACCTGTATCAGCAGTGCCGCCGGGTCAAACCGGAGCTGCCGCAAAGCTATGCGGACGCTGCCGCCAAAGGGTTGTTCAAATGGATGCGGCCGGGCCGGCCGCGGGTGGGTTTTAAAGCCTTCCGCGACGATCCGCGAGGCCATCCGCTGCAAACCCCGTCGGGCCGCATCGAAATATTTTCGCCCCGCCTGTGGGAGATGGCGCATACCTGGCAGCTGCCGGCGGGGGATGTGATCACGGCCCTGCCCGAATACCATCCCACGTGGGGCGGACCCGACGATCCGCAAGCGGCGGCCTATCCGCTGCAGTGCGTGGGCCACCATGGCAAACAGCGCACGCATTCGTCTTACGGCAACAATCCCTGGCTGGAGGCGGCGGCGCCGCAGATGGTCTGGATCAACCCGCTGGATGCGGATGCGCGCGGCATCCGGCACGGCGACCGGGTGCGTGTTTTCAACGCCTATGGCGAAACGCAGCTGCGGGCCAGGGTAACGGAGCGCATCATGCCGGGCGTGCTGTCTCTGGCGCAGGGGGCCTGGCATCGGCCGGGTCCGGACGGGACGGACCGCAACGGCTGCATCAACGTGCTGACCCGCCAGCGGCCGTCGCCGATCGCCAAGGGCAATCCCCAGCATACCAACCGGGTGCAGGTCGAAAAGGCCGCCGGAGAGCCCCCGTGTTGAAACGCCCGGCCTTTTTTCTGGATGTGCAACGCTGCACCGGCTGCAAAACCTGCATGATCGCCTGCCGGGACAAAAACAATCTGCCGCCGGATGTGCGCTGGCGGCGGGTGGTGGAGTTTGTCGGCGGCGCGTGGAAAATACAGCCGGACGGCACGTATTTTCAGGATGTGTTCGCCTATTACATCTCGGTCAGCTGCAATCACTGCCGGAACCCGGTGTGTGTGGCGGCCTGTCCCACAACGGCCATGCATCAGGACGAATTCGGCATCGTCCGCGTAGACCCGGACAAATGCATGGGCTGCCGCTACTGTGAATGGGTGTGCCCCTATTCGGCACCGCAGTTTGACGCCGTCAGCGGCAGCATGACCAAGTGCGACTTCTGCCGCGGCGATCTTTTGCAGGGCGGTGCGCCGGCCTGTGTGGCCGCCTGCCCCACGCGGGCGCTTCAGTTCGGGGAGTATGATCAACTGGCGGCTGAACACGGCATTGTTCGGAACATGGCCCCGCTGCCGCCGGACGACTTCACCGAACCCGGCTTTGTGCTGGCCCCCCATCGGGACGCCTGCCCGGCACGGACCTGCAGGGGGCGTATCGCCAACCCCGAGGAGGTCATAGATGTCGAATGAGATCGTCGGCCATCCGCTCAGCCGAAGTTTTGCGGAAGACGGCCGAAAGGCGCCGGAAGCCCTGATGCGCAGAGGCGCCGATGTCAGCCTGGTCGTTTTTACCCTCTGCATCCAGAGTGCCGTCGGGCTTGTGTGGGTTGGATGCACGGCCCGCTGGATCGAAGCACAAGGGCGGAACGGCCTGTTTCGCGTGCAGATGGCTGTTGCGCTGGGGTTGACCGTGCTGGGTTTGGCCGCGGCGCTGGGTCACCTGGCAAAGCCCCGCCTGGCGGTGCTTGCGCTGCGCAACCTGAAGCAATCCTGGCTGAGCCGCGAGGTGGTGCTGGCACCGCTGTCGGCCGCGGCCCTGATCTGGTTGATCTGGCGAACCCCAGCGGGCGGCGGCGGTGTGGTCGGATTGGAAATCGGCGTCTGCCTGCTGGGGTTGGTCCTTTTGGGGGCCATGCGGGGTGTCTATCACATCAGGGCTGTACCGGTGTGGCATTCGGCGACCACTGGACTGGCCTTTCTTGCCAGTGCCCTGATGCTGGGCGGCGCTCTGGGAATCGCCGCCGCTGTCTTGGGGGGTGCTTTTTTTTCGATTTCCGGCAGCGCATTGACGGCGTCGGTCGTCGCTATCGTGTTCGGGCTGCTGGCCAAGACCATGGTCGTGATCCTGCTTTTGAAGATCGATGCATCCGTGCCGGAACACATATGGTATGCGAAGACGGCGGGACCGCTTAAAAGCGATCGCATCTTTTTGTTCAGCATGGGGCTGATCGTCGCCGGCATCATCTGCCTCGCCCTAACGTTGACCGGACCGACGGCCCTGCCGCTGTGGTCGTTTGCGGCCTTTTTCTGTTTTGCCGCCGCAGAGATTCTGGGGCGGCATCGCTTTTACAAATCCTACCAGCGCATCGGTTTATGAGGCAGCGAAGGTGAAACAGGATCGCATCCGCTGGAATGCAAAATACCGCCGGCATAAAGCGGGGGAGGGGAATATGCCTGAGACATATGATGTGTTGGTGATCGGCTCCGGCACCGCCGGCCAGACGGCGGCGTATGCCTTGCATGCCCATAAACGGCGTGTAGGGGTGGTGGAAAGCAGCGAACGTCCGGGGGGCACCTGCGCTATCAGCGGCTGTCAGGCCAAAAAGTGGTTTTATGAGGCGGCCGAAACCGTGGCCCGCTCGCGTCACCTGCATGGCATCGGCATCACGGATCCGGCCGGGGCCTGCTGGAGGGACCTGCGGGATGCCAAAAACCGGTTTACGGCGCAGGTGCCGTCCAACACCGTTGAAGGATTCAAACGGGCCGGTATTGATTTTATTCCCGGCCGGGCCCGTTTTGTAGACAGGCGAACGATTGCGGTGGGGCGCCGCCGCATCAGCGCACGCTTTTTCGTGCTGGCCACCGGTGCCGTGCCCATGTCCCTGCCCATCGACGGGGCCCTGCGGATGATCGGCAGTGCTGAATTCATGGAATTGGATGATCTTCCCGGGCGCATCGTTTTTATCGGCGGCGGCTTCATTTCGTTTGAATTCGCCCACTTTGCCGCCCGTCTGGGACCGGACAACAGTGACCTGACGATTTTAGAAGCCGGGCCCCGCCCGTTGGGACCCTTTGATGCGGAAATGGTCGACCTGCTGACAGCCGCTACCGCAGAAGCCGGCATTCACATTCACAGCGACGTGACCGTTACCGGGCTGGCCGAGACGGATGACGGTTTGATGGTGATGTTGAAAGACGGACGGCGGTTTGAAGCGGACATCGTGGTCAACGGCGCCGGCCGCGCGCCCAATATTGACGATCTCGATCTTACCAAAGCGGATGTCGAGGCTTCCAGGCGCGGCATCCGGGTCGATGCACAAATGACGACCACCAACCCGGCGGTTTACGCTGTGGGGGACTGCGCCGCCACCGTTCAACTGGCCCGGGTCGCGGATCATGAGGCTTCCGTTGCGGCCGCCAATATTCAGGCCGCTCTGGCGCAGCAGGAAACCGAGGCGGTGATGGACTACAGGGCGGTGCCGGCGCTGCTGTTTACCTGTCCACAGTATGGCATGGTGGGATTGACCGAGCAGGCCCTTGAAGAGCAGGGCCGCACCTATCGCAAAAGCGCAGCCAAGGAGCTGCGCTGGCCCACCTACCGCCGTGTGGGACTCAACTCCGCCGCCTACAAGGTCCTGGTGGACGAAAAGGGGTGTTTTTTGGGAGCGCACGTGTTGTCGGACAACGCCGGCGGCCTGATCAACACGTTCCACTTGGCCATGGTCAATCGCATTCCAATAGAACAGCTCCATCACCAGTCGATCATGAGCCCTTACCCCACGCGCGAGAGTGATATCATTTACATGCTCAAGCCCCTGCTGGACTGAAGGCAGAATCTCAAGACTGCATCCAACATCCAAAAACGATTGAGGAAAAAATGCATGGATGATTTTGAACGGTTCGTCGAAAAGTTGCAGGAAGAAATTTTTGAAGACACCCGCCGGGCCTACGGGGAGGCCGGATTCCAGCGCTGGCGCCATCCACTTTACCAGGGCCGGATGGCAAACGCGGATGCGCAGGCCAGGGTGACGGGCACTTGCGGCGATACCATGGAAATATTTCTCAAATTCGAAAAGGGCTGCGTTAAAGCGGCGACCTATACGACCGACGGCTGCGGCGCCAGCACGGTGTGCGGCTCTTTTGCCGCTGAATTGGCCCTGGGTAAAAATCCGGATGAACTCGCGGACATCACCGGGGATGTCATTTTACAAAAAATCGGCCGCTTTCCCGAGGAAGACGAACACTGTGCCTTCCTGGCCGCCGCAACGCTGCAGCAGGCCCTGGAGAACTACATGCGTTATTAGCGCGTTTGGAAGAATAAAGAGGGATCAGCGGGTGCCGTCGGCGTGTTGCACATTTTCAACGATGGCGGCCTTGGGGTCGATGTTTATCCCTTTGAACTGCTGCCGGCCTTTACCGGGGCCGCCGATTTCAGCAGTCAATTTTGCCGCCCCGTTCTTGATCAGACAGTCCGTGTACATTTCTATCTGGATGCCGGAATCGGCCGGCTGAACACCGGTTCAGCCTTGCCTACCAGGGCCGGCAGGCCTTTTTCAAGCTGCTGCGCCAGCCAGGCCGACGCTTTGATCAGCGCACGCAAGTCAACATGGGTTTGGCAGCCCAGGCCGTTCAGCATGTGCACCAGGTCCTCCGTGGCGATGTTGCCCACGGCCCGCGGAGCAAAAGGGCAGCCGCCGATGCCGCCCAGGGCGGTGTCAAAACAGGTAATGCCCGCCTTAAGAGCGGCATATGCATTGGCGTAGCCCGTATTGCGCGTGTTGTGCAGGTGGACGCCTATTGTGACGGTTTTGTTTTTTAAGACAGCAAGCATCCGTTCGCACAACGCCGCCACCTGGTCCGGCACCGCCATACCGGTGGTGTCGGCCAGTATGATCTCGTCGGCGCCCAGATCCGCGATTCTCTTGGCCAGATCGAGCACCTTTGCAGCCGGTACGGCTCCTTCGAAGGGACAGCCGAAAGCGGCGCCGACAATGGCGCCGAAGGTTGTGCCGGTTGTGTCCGCTGCTGCGGCGATGGTTTTGAACCTCGCATAGGATGTCTCGGTCGTACAGTTAAAATTGGCGCGGTTGAGGGCATTGCTGGCCAGGATCGCCAGGCGCACATGCTGCAGGCCGGCTTCGACGGCCAGTTCATAGCCTTTCCGGTTGGGCACCAAGGCGGTGTAAATGGGTTTTTCTGATACGTTCAGCCGTCGGCAGAGATCATCCGTGCCGGCCATTTGGGGCACCCGGCCGGGGTTGACAAACGAGCCGATTTCGATGCGCGGTACGCCGGCGGCTTCGATTCTGGTGATCAGTTCGGCCCGCGTTTGCGGCGGCAGCGTTTTGCTCTCATTCTGCAGCCCGTCGCGCGGCGCCACATCCACGATGGTGATATCCGGGGTCATAGGGAAGCGGTTGTCCATTTTGGGCTGATGTTTTTTCTTCCGAACGCAGCGCAGTGAAAAAAATCAGGGTTAAGACCTGGCTTTATTTGCTGCTGCGCTAGGTTTGAAGCATTTTATCACCCTTCAGAGGCCTGTTTCAGGCCCGTATATTCGTTCTTATTACTGGTTCTCATTGCTGAAAGTCAAGATCGTTTGAATAATGCAACCGCGGGTTGTCCACAGCGATAAAAATGATTATATTAAGTCATCAAACGATTTGTCATAATAGAACCGATTCTTTTATGCACCGGAACAACCGGGTGAAGGAAACAACATGAATACCGCCTTGACGTTTATACTGGCTGTGATGATCTTTATGGTTGTCTGGCGCGTGTTTTCCCGCAGAAAGCGGATCCCCAAGCAGGAAGTCTACGTGTGTGATCAATGCGGCGAAAGCCACTGCGATTGTCATCGGGAGAAGGAACACCCGACGGTGGACAAAACCTGAATCGGCCTCACTGCGGCATCAGCGGCAAAGCGCCGCCGCTGATGCGGTGAAAGAAGCGTCTGATGACGCTTCGGGGCGTCAGGATGATCAGATTGCCGGCCAGAACCATGGCGACCCCCACCAGCGCATCAGCGGTCCAGCGATAGTCCTCGAACACCGTTGAGAGCGCCAGGGCGATCACCGGTGCCACCAGGGTGACATAGGCGGCGTATTCGGCGCCGATGCGGCTGATGAGCCGCATGTAGCAGCCGAAAGCCGCAATGGAACCGAAGATGGTAAGATACAGCATGGGGCCCAGATAGCCGATGGACCAGTCCATGGCCGGTCGGCCCCCGGCCGCAAAATGGATCCCCAGCGTCAGCAGCCCTCCGTAGGTCATGCCGAATGCGTTGGCCTGGGTGATGGGGATGCCGTTGCGGGCGGTGTGCGAGCCGATGACGTTGCCGGCGGATGCCATGTATGCGGCGCCAAGCGCGATCATGAGTCCGATCAGACCGCGGGTGGCGGCAAACGCGGCCAGATCGTGTCTGAAAACAACGGCAATTCCCGTTAGCCCCATCACACCGCCGGCAAAGGCGCGCCAGGCCACCGGTTGACCCATAAAAACCCGCAGATTAAAAATATTCCACATTAGAATGGTCGAAAATACGACCGCCACCAACCCGCTGGTCATGTAGCCCGTGGCCAGGTAGCTGCCGCAGTAGCTCAATCCGAACAGGGTAGCGCCCATTAACGCCATAAAGAAATGATCCCGCCGGGAAAAGGCCAGCGGCATCCGGCGCAGACGGCAATAGAAAAGCAGAATCAAGGCGGCCATGCAGAAGCGGTATCCCACCGACAGAATCGGCGGCACCTGGCTCAATTGCAGCTTGATGCCCAGCCAGGTGGAGCCCCAAATCAGAGACGCGCCGGCAAAGAGCAGAACGTTGCGCATAAATGGCATCCTTTTACAATTTGTCTGTAACGCATGGCGGCAATGTCTATCATAAACACAGGGCGGAAGCCATTTTAATCTTTTTTTCTAACGACAGGTGCACCGTGTTTATGATAACATTATACAGATTTTCATGTGTTGTCTGATAAAGACATCGTCGATATTTCAACAAATGTTGTTTCACGTGTTGCTGTATGTACGAACGCATGAAAATTTTTCGGGAGGTGACCATGAAACCCAAAAATGCATCATTGACCTGTGAAACGGATTATTTCTCAACCCGCTGCACCGATGACATTCTTGTGTTCCGCTACAAGGGCAACTCTTTGCTGGCATCGACCATCATCAAGGCCAAAGAAATGGCGCTGGAGGTGTTTAAACGGGCCGAAGCCCATCCCCGTATTCGCATTGTGGTGCTGATGCATGCGCCGCGCAAACCGCGGCGTGAAGAGTATCTCTCCTTTTTTGACATGGTGACGTCGGCGCGGCTGCCCGAGACCAGCGTCATGCGTCTCTACAGCGCCGTCGATCAGCTCATCCTGTATTTCCTCTCCTCGGACCTGTTTTTCGTCGCCGCCAACCGCGGTAAGGTGCTGCCCATGATGATCGCCATCTCCCTGGCCTGTGACTATCGCATCCTGGGTGACGACACGGCCATTCAGAATCCGGCTTTGGAACTGGGGCTGATATCCAAGGGGGGCGCTCCCTTTTTTCTGCGCCATCATCTGCCCAAGGGAAAAATCTACGAACTGCTGTTGTCCCGGCAGGACATCACCGCCCGTGAGGCGGTTGCCATGGGCCTGGGAGACCGCTGCCTTTCCACGGACAACTTCGAGCAGAACGTGATGGCGGTCGCCGCCGAGTTCGCCGCCCTGCCGCCGCGGTCCCTCTGCCTGGCCAAACGCCTGATCAACTTTTCCGTGGCCGATGCCGCCGACTACCTCGCGTATGAGAACAAACACCTGCTGAGTGCCATGCACCAAGCCAAAATGGGCGTAAAATGCGACTAAATTCAACCGCCGCCGGCACTGATGACGGCCGCTTTGCATCAAATCTGCATGCATATCAAGACCGCCGCCGTGGTTCCAGGAGCGATGCCGGCGGCGGTTGAATTCAGATAAAAGGTAATTTAAAGCAAATATAACACTTGTTTTATTATTATGAAAATGTTAAAAAATTCATAATTCATAATTCATAATTCATAATTCATAATTGCTTTCCCATGCCCAAACAGATTGACCACAATCAGCGGCGCGACGAGATCGCCCGCGCCGCCTGCCTTGTCATTGCCGAGAAAGGGTTTGCCC
>Ga0180434_10004332_pt1 | contig 17344 bp, 15 predicted proteins | sample SS_ome_7_FD_132453 | JGI IMG/M metagenome (GOLD analysis project Ga0180434, IMG submission 132453) | Hypersaline lake sediment archaeal communities from the Salton Sea, California, USA - SS_1_D_2 metaG | ecosystem: Environmental > Aquatic > Non-marine Saline and Alkaline > Hypersaline >...
CCATCGGGTTGAGAATCTGCTGGGAGAACGCGGCGGCGAGGGCGAACTCCTCGACGGCGTTGTCGAGGGCGGCCAGATTGTCCTCGTCAGGACCGCCGACAAGAGCAAACTGCTCCCTGCCCGCGGCCAGGAAGCCCTGTCGCAGAACGAGTTTCATGAGATTGACCGGCAGCGACTCCGCGGTGCTCGTGGCGACCCGCTCGCGGGCGATCTGCACCGGAGTGCCCAGCGGGCTGACCTGATTGCCGAGCTCGCCGGCCGCCACCGGGCGCACCACCGTGGCGGCCCGGGCCGGGCGGGCGAGCGACATGGGCGGGGCCGCCGAGGCGCGCGCGGCCGCATCCCCGACGTCGTGGCCGCCGCGCTTCATTCCCTGCTGAGTTCTCTGCTGAGTTCTCTGCTGCGTTCTCTGCGACGGCCTCTGTGACGACACCCGCCGCGGACCCGCCGCCGGCGACTCCGGCGAGCGCACCGACTGCCCGGCCGAACTCGGCGACGGATCCCGGGCGCCCGCACCGCGGTCCTCGGCGGCCGCGGCTGGCATCCCCACCCATACACCGACGCCGAGGAAGACCGCCAGCGCGCCGACCCGTCCGATGCACTTGGCGTATCCGGAGAACTCGGAGCGCACCGGACCTCCTGGGATCGGCCGTTGACCGACACCACAACCAACTGTGGCGCCGGTCACACCCTATCGCAGGCCGAGTTCGCGGGCTATGAGCATCAGCTGCACCTCGCTGGTGCCCTCGCCGATTTCCAGGATCTTGCTGTCGCGGTAGTGCCGGGCCACCGTGTACTCGTTCATGAAGCCGTAGCCGCCGTGGATCTGGGTGGCATCCCGGGCGTTGTCCATCGCGGCCTCGCTGGCCACCAGCTTGGCTATCGCCGCCTGTTTCTTGAACGGCTTTCCGGCCAGCATCAGCGCGGCGGCGTCGTAGTAGGCCGCCCGCGCAGCGTGCGCCCGGGTCTCCATCCGGGCGATCTTGAATTCGATCGCCTGGTACCGCCCGATCGGCTGGCCGAACGCGGCCCGTTCGCCGGCATAGCGCACCGACTCGTCGACACATCCCTGCGCGGCGCCGGTCGCCACCGCCGCGATGGCGATGCGGCCCTCGTCGAGGATCTGCAGGAAGTTGGCGTATCCGCGGCCGCGTTCCCCGAGCAGGTTTTCCTCGGGAACCCGGACGTCATCGAAGGTCAGCGGGTGGGTGTCCGAGGCGTTCCACCCGACCTTGTTGTAGGCCGGTTCGGCGGTGAAGCCCGGCGTCGGAACCGGCACCAGGATGGCGGAGATCTCACGGTTCTCGCCGGTGACGGCGGTGACGGTGACCAACCGGGTGATGTCGGTCCCGGAGTTGGTGATGAACTGCTTGGAGCCGTTGATGACCCAGTGTCCGTCGTCGAGGCGTGCGGTGGTCCGGGTCGCCCCGGCGTCGGTGCCCCCGCCGGCCTCGGTGAGGCCGAAGGCTCCCAGCGCCTGACCTCCGGCCAGCGTGGGAAGCCATTCCTGTTTCTGGTCCTCGGTGCCGAAGCGGTAGACCGGCATCGCACCCAGCGACACCCCGGCCTCCAGCGTGATGGCCACGCTCTGGTCCACCTTGCCCAGTTCCTCCAGGGCCAGGCACAACGCGAAGTAGTCGCCACCCATCCCGCCGTACTCCTCCGGGAACGGCAGACCGAAAAGACCCATCTCTGCCATCCCGGCAACCACCTCGTAGGGGAACGAGTGGTCGGCGTCGTGTTGGGCCGCGACCGGGGCGACGACCTGGGAGGCGAAGTCCGCCACGGTCTTGGCCAGCTGCTGGTAGTGGTCCGGAAGCGTTCCGGTGGAGAGGAATTCACTCATGATTGACCGCCTTCTTCCATGGTTATCCGGGCCAGCGGCTGGCCCACCTTGACCTGGTCTCCGAGCGCGACCAGAAGTTCGACGACGCCTCCGGCCGGGGCTCGCAGCGCGTGTTCCATCTTCATTGCCTCGACCGCCACCACCACGGCACCGGCCTGCACAGATTCTCCGTCGAGGACCCCGAGCGCGACCACCGAACCCGGCATCGGGCTGGTGATCTCGGCGTCGCCACCCTGCTCGTCGTCCGGCCGCACCGAGGCTTCGCGAACCTCCTCGAGCATCGCCGTGCCGCCGTCGCCGGCCAGCCAGATCCGGTGCCCGTCGGCGGCCACGAGGTAGTGGCTGCGGACGCCGTCGACGGTGATGCTGAGGTCTGCGCCGTCCAGGCGTGCGGTCAGGGAGAGACTTTGGCCGTCGGAGATTCGTACCTGCGCCCGCTGCGGGTCGCCGGTGATGTGGACATGGTCGAGACGCCGGCCGCCGCGGAGCCGGATGCTGGTGGCCGCCGGCTCTCCCAGCCGCCAGCCCGAGGGGGTCTCCCAGAGGTCGGCCGGCCCGGCCGGCCAGCGCTGCAGCCAGCGGAACGCCGCGGCGGCGATGAGCACTCCGTCGGTGACGGGCGCGGGCCGGTAGTCCAGCCGTTCGAGCAGGCCGGTGTCGAGGTGTCCCGCCGCCACGTCGGGGTCGGCCAGGACCGAGCGCAGGAAATCGACGTTGGTGCCCACGCCGAGCACCGCAGTCCGGCCCAGGGCGGCGTCCAGGCGGCGCAACGCCTCGTCGCGGTCACGGCCGTGGGCGATGACCTTGGCCAGCATCGGGTCGTAGTCGCTGCCGACCGTCGTCCCCGCGGACAGCCCGGAATCGACGCGGATGCCGGGTCCGTCCGGCTCGGCCGCCGCAAGCACCGGGCCTCCGGTGGGCAGGAAGCCCCCGGCCGGGTCCTCGGCGTAGATCCGGGCCTCGACGGCGTGTCCGCGCAGGGCGATGGCCTCCTGGCCCACGCCCAGCGGCTCCCCGGCGGCGATCCGGACCTGCCACTCGACCAGATCCCAGCCGGTGACCATCTCGGTCACCGGGTGCTCGACCTGCAGCCGGGTGTTCATCTCCATGAAGAAGAACTCGTCGGGGCGGTCACCGGAGACGATGAACTCGACGGTGCCCGCGCCCGCGTAGTCCACGCTGCGGGCGGTGTCACAGGCCGCGGCGCCGATCCGGGCCCTGGTCTGATCGTCCAGCAGCGCCGAGGGCGCCTCCTCGATCACCTTCTGATGGCGTCGCTGCAGACTGCACTCGCGCTCGCCGAGGTGCAGCACCCCGCCCTGGCCGTCGGCGAGAACCTGGACCTCGATATGCCTGGGCCGCAGCACGAAACGCTCGAGGAACAAGGTGTCATCACCGAAGGCGGCAGCCGCCTCCCGGCGCGCCGAGGCCAGTGCCGCGGGCAGGTCGGCCGGGTCGTCGACACGCCGCATGCCCTTGCCGCCGCCGCCCGCGGAGGGTTTGACCAGCACCGGGTATCCGATGTCGGCCGCTGCGGCGGTCAGGTCGGCGTCGGACAGACCGCGCTCGGCGAGCCCGGGCACCACCGGAACCCCGAACGCGGCCACCGCGGTCTTGGCGGCGATCTTGTCGCCCATCGTCGCGATGGCGGCGATGGGCGGGCCGATGAAGACCAGACCGTTGCGCTGCAGCGCCGCGGCGAAATCAGCGTTCTCCGAGAGGAACCCGTAGCCGGGATGCACGGCCTGCGCGCCCGTGCCCAGCGCGGCAGCGATGACGGCGTCGATGTCAAGGTAGCTCAGCCGGGCCGGCGGCGGCCCTATCCGGACCGCGACGTCGGCTTCTGCCACGTGCCGGGCACCGGCGTCGGCGTCGCTGTAGACCGCCACCGAGCGGATGCCCATGGCTTTGAGGGTGCGGATGACCCGGACCGCAATCTCTCCGCGGTTGGCCACCAGGACCGTCGAGAAACAGGCCATCGTGGTCACATCCTGAACACGCCGTAGGAGACCGGTTCAAGCGGCGCATTGGCGGCCGCCGAAAGCGCCAGCCCGAGAACGGTTCTGGTGGCGGCCGGGTCGATAACCCCGTCGTCCCACAGCCGCGCCGTGGAGTAGTAGGGATTGCCCTGCTGCTCGTACTGCTCCCGGATGGGGGCTTTGAAGGCCTCTTCCTCCGCGGGGGTCATCTCGCCGCGGACGGTGGCCAGCACCGAGGCGGCCTGCTCGCCGCCCATCACCGAGATCCGGGCATTGGGCCACATCCACAGGAAACGCGGCGAGTAGGCCCGGCCGCACATCGAGTAGTTGCCCGCCCCGTGCGAACCGCCGATCACGACGGTGAACTTCGGCACGCGGGCGCAGGCGACCGCGGTCACCATCTTGGCCCCGTGCTTGGCGATGCCGTCGGCTTCGTAGTCCCGGCCGACCATGAACCCGGAAATATTCTGCAGGAACACCAGTGGGATGACACGTTTGTCGCACAACTCGATGAAATGCGCCGCCTTGAGCGCGGATTCGCTGAACAGCACCCCGTTGTTGGCGATGATCCCGACGGGATGGCCGTGCAGATGGGCGAAGCCGGTGACCAGCGTGGGGCCGTACTCGGCCTTGAATTCGGCGAACTCGCCACCGTCGACGATGCGGGTGATGACCTCGTGCACGTCGTAGGGCACCCGGGCGTCGACCGGCACCACGTCGTACAACTCGCGCTGGTCGGCAATCGGGTCGACGACCGGCCGGGTCGCCCACGGCGGGGGCGTGCGCGGACCCAGGGTGCTCACGATCCGCCGAACGATGTCCAGAGCCTCGCGGTCGTCGCGGGCCAGATGGTCGGCGACGCCGGACCGTTTGGCGTGCAGATCCCCGCCGCCGAGTTCCTCGGCGGTGACCACCTCGCCGGTGGCGGCCTTCACCAGCGGCGGGCCGCCCAGGAAAATGGTGCCCTGGTTACGCACGATCACCGCTTCGTCGCTCATCGCCGGCACGTAGGCGCCGCCGGCGGTGCAGGAACCCAGAACCGCGGCGATCTGCGGGATACCGGCCGCGCTCATAGTGGCCTGGTTGTAGAAGATCCGACCGAAATGGTCGCGGTCGGGGAACACCTCGTCCTGGCGCGGCAGGAACGCCCCGCCGGAGTCGACCAGGTAGAGGCACGGCAGCCGGTTCGCCGCGGCGATCTCCTGGGCTCGCAGGTGCTTCTTGACCGTGACCGGGTAGTACGTGCCGCCCTTGACCGTCGCGTCATTGGCCACGACCATGCACTCCCGGCCCGACACCCGGCCGACGCCGGTGATGATCCCGGCCGCCGGGCAGTCGCCGTCATACATTCCCTCGGCGGCCAGTGGGGCGACCTCCAGGAAGGGGCTGCCCGGGTCGAGCAGGCCGTCGACCCGGTCGCGGGGAAGCAGTTTTCCGCGTTCGACGTGGCGGTCCCGGGACCGCTGCGGACCTCCGAGAGCGGCCGCGGCCAGTTTCGCCCGCAGCTGCGCGACCAGCGCGAGGTGCGCCTCGCGGTTGGCGGCCGGTGATGCCATCTGTGCAGTCCTGGGGTTTCCGGGGAGTTAATGACGGTTAACCGATGCTAGGTTAGCGGAGATTAACCCAAATCGGGTAACCGGGTATCGGGAGGACGCCATGACCGCCGTCACCGAGCGCAGCAGGCTCAAGTCCGACCGCCGCTGGAAGCTGCTGGCGGCGGCCAAGCGGTTGATGGCCGAACGCGGCTATCTCGCTGTCCGGCTCGAGGACATCGGCGCGGCCGCGGGGGTGAGCGGACCGGCGATCTACCGGCACTTCCCCAACAAGGAGGCCATGCTGGTCGAATTGCTGGTCGACGTCAGCACCGGCCTGCTGGCCGGCGCGCAGGCGGTGCTGGCCGATACGCCGGAACCGGCCGACGCGGTGGCCGCGCTGGTCGACTTCCATCTGGACTTCGCGATCGCCGAGCCGGATCTGATCCGCATCCAGGACCGTGACCTGGCCAACCTGCCGGCCTCCGCCCAGCGCCAGGTCCGCCAGGCCCAGCGACGCTATGTCGAACTCTGGGCCGGCACCCTGCGCGGACGTGATGAGCGGCTCGGCGACGACGACGCCAGGGTGCTCGCCCACGCCGCGTTCGGACTGCTCAACTCGACCGCGCACAGCCTCAAGCCGGCCGCGGACCGGGGCCGTTCCCGGCTCGTGCTGCGCGCCATGACGCTGGCGGCGCTGACCGGCCTCCAGCCGGGCGGCGGCGGGCGCGGGTAACCTGCTCGGGTGGGCACGAGCAACCCCTGGTCGGATTCGAACCCGGAAACGCAGGACTACCCGTCCGACGCCGACCCGGCCTACTCCGGCCAGTACTGGGGCCCCACCTACCAGGGCCAGTACCCGACGCAGACCCAGCCGCAGTACACCCCGTACTGGCAGCCCGAGACCGGCTACCAGCCCGCGCCGCCGCCACCGCCGCCGCAGCCGCCGAGATCCCCGCGCTGGCTGTGGGTGGCAGCCGCGGCCGTGGTGCTGCTGGTCGCCGCGCTGATCATCGCGCTGGTGATCGTGAGCAACTCCTCTCGGGAATCGACGGTGGTGGCCCCCATGCCGCAGACCGGGGCCGAGCCGACCATGCCGACGACTCCACCGTTTCCGACCACGAAGCGGCCGGCACCGACGACGATCACCGTCTTTCCGGAGCCGACCCGCGCACCGTCACCGGGGCCGACCGCGACCGGCGAACCCGGCCCGCCCGGAATACCGGCCCCGGCCCCCGGCCCGGGCGGAACCGAGACCGTGGTCTACTCCGTCAGCGGCGAGGGCAGGGCGATCAACATCACCTATGTCGACTCCGGCGGGGTGATGCAGACCGAGTTCAACGTGGCTCTGCCGTGGAGCAAGGAAGTCACCCTCGCCGCGCCGGCCAAGAGTTCGGCCAGCGTCGCGGTGGTCAACATCGGCCGCGACGTCACGTGCAGTGTCAGCGTCGACGGCGCACAGGTGCGGCAGCGGACCGGCCGCGGCCTGACCATCTGCACCGGGATCGGCTAAGCCCACACCGTCCGGCGCGGGACGCGGACGGCCAGCATCCCGGCCAGGCCGACGGCCAGCACCAGGCAGATGCCGGCCAGACCCGCACGGTCGGCGCCGAAGGCGTCGACGAAGACGAAGAACAGCCACGGAGCCAGGAAGGCCACCGCACGCCCGGTGGTGGTGTAGAGGCCGAAAACGGTGCCCTCCTTGCCTTTCGCCGTCATCCGCAGCAGCAGTGTGCGGGCCGCGGACTGCGTCGGGCCGACGAACAGGCACAGCAGCAGCCCGCACACCCAGAACGCCAGCGGGCCCGACAGCGCCATGAGGGTCAGGCCGACCGCGATCATGGCGATCAACGAGACGACGATCACCGGCTTGGCCCCGACCCGGTCATCGAGGCGGCCCCCCGCGAGTGCGCCCGCCGCGGCCACCGTCGAGGCGACGACGCCGAAGATCAGCACGTCGGCCTGGGAGATGCCGTATACCCCGACGCCCAGCACCGCGCCGAAGGCGAAGATGGCCGCCACGCCGTCCCGGAAGACCGCGCTGACCACCAGGAAGTAGACCAGGTTGCGATCCCGTCGCCACTCTGACCGCAGATCGGCCCACATCTGTCGGTACCCGGCCAGCGGTCCGGCGATGCGGACGGGGGCGTCGGTCCCGCCGGTGAGTCGACCGGCGGTGCTCAGCAGCGGCAGGGCGAACACGAGCAGCCAACCGGCCGCCATGATCATGGCCGCACGGACGTTCCCGCCGTCGGCCACCGGTAACTGCAGCACTCCGCGCAGCGGACCGTCGCCGCGGACGAAGCCCAGGTAGACGACGATCAGCAGGGCCACGCTGCCGGTGTAGCCGGCCGCCCAGCCCAGCCCCGAGACCCGTCCGGCGTTCTGCGGGGTGGTCAGCTCCCGCAGCATCGAGTTGTAGGGCACGGTGGCCAGGTCGCAGAACGCCGCCGTCACCGCCAGCAGCACCAGACCGGGCAGCAGGTAGCGGGGGTCGTCGCGGATGAGGCTCATCGCGGCGGTGGATGCCACCGCCAGCAGGGTCAGCGTCGTCAGCGCGGGACGACGGCGCTGGGGGGCCTGCACCAGCGCCCCGATCAGCGGGGCGAGCAGGGCCACCGCGACGCCCGAGACGGTCAACGCCCGGCCCAGCATGCTTGCCGCCGACGGTCCCTCGGGCAGGTCCGCGCCCACCGTTCCGGTGAGGTAGACCGAGAACACGAAGGTCATCACGATGGCGTTGAGCCCGGTGACCCCGCAATCCCAGAGCGCCCAGGCCAGCACCGTGGGCCTGCTCATGCGGGCCACCTTAGCCAGCCGCCTACGATTGCCGGATGCCAGTCCCCCAGCCATCCCCCCACAGCCGCGCGGTCGTCACCGGAGCCTCCCAGGGCATCGGCGAGGCGTTGGCCACCGAACTGGCCGCCCGCGGCCACAACCTGATCGTCACCGCCCGTCGGGCGGAGGTCCTGGCAGACCTCGCCGCCCGCCTCACCGAGCGGTACCGGGTGACGGTGGAGGTGCGCGCGGTCGACCTGGCCGACGCGGGCCAGCGGGCCGGACTGGCCGCCGAACTGGCTGAGCGCGACATCTCGATCCTGTGCGCCAACGCCGGTACGGCGACATTCGGTCCGGTCGCCCGGCAGGATCCGGCGGCGGAGCGCGACCAGGTCGCCCTCAACGTGCTCGGCGTGCACGACCTGGTGCTGGCGGTGCTGCCGGGCATGCTGGCCCGGCGGGCCGGGGGGATCCTGATCTCCGGCTCGGCCGCCGGGAACTCACCCATCCCCAACAACGCGACCTACGCCGCCACCAAGGCCTTCGTCAACACCTTCAGCGAGTCGCTGCGCGGGGAACTGCGCGACAGCGGGGTGCATGTCACGCTGCTGGCGCCCGGCCCGGTGCGCGCCGAGATGCCCGATCCGGCCGACGCGTCCCTGGTGGACCGGCTGATCCCGGACTTCCTGTGGATCTCGGTGGAGCACACCGCGCAACTGTCTCTGGATGGCCTGGAGCGCAACAAGATGCGGGTGGTTCCGGGGCTGACGTCCAAGGCCATGTCAGTGGCCAGCGGGTATGCGCCGCGGGCGATCGTCACCCCGATCGTCGGGGCGGTCTACAAGAAGCTGGGCGGGGACTAGACCCGGGAGAACAGGTTCCTGGCGGTCGGCGAGGTCGGGACGGTCTGCGGGTCCGGATAGGTTCCCAGCGCCCGGTCGGCCAGCCCGGGGGTGGTCACGGCGTACCAGTAGTGCTCGTTCTTGAAGTGGTGCTGCCGGTGGTTGCGGTAGATCGCGCGGTAGAAGGCGGTCTTTGCCTTGTAGTCGGTGTGCACCAGGTAGTGGGTCCACTCGTAGACCATGCCGATCGCGGCCACGGTCACCAGGAAGGTGACACCCAGGGCGGTGCGCGGAATGAGCACCAGCCCGACGATCAGAGCGGCGGCGAACGCGCCGGCCAGCGACTGCAGCGGAATGAAGATGAGCTTGACGACCCGCGGATCGGAGTGGTGCTCACGGTGTTTGCGAGCCAGCACCGGGTCGATCATCACCCCGGCGATGCGGCGGGGACGCCAGTGCAGGACGACGACGTGAATCACCCACTCCACGAAGGGAAACACCGCCAGCACCACCACCGGCAGCACCGCGTCGCTCCATCTCCAGTCACCGAGCGCGATCCGCGCGACGACGGCGGCGGCCAGCGCCCCCGCCAACAGCCACGGCGTCGGGTGACGCCAGAATTCGCGGGCGGCGTCGGTCAGTGTCATGCCCCGCCGGCCGGTTCGGGTCGGTGTCATCGTGCTTCCTCCATCTCGCCCAGGGCGGTGAGCAGGGTGCGGGTGGCAGGTTCGAGCAGCGCGCGCGCTGCGGCCTCGGCGGGGCCGGGCTCACCGGCTCCGATCTCATCGGCGAGCCGCCGATAGGCCGCGACGTTGCCGACTTCGGCGGCCATCATCATGGCCAGAGCCGGCAGCGCCGGTTCGTAGGCGGCCCGCAGGGTGTTGAACATCAGCCGGAAAACGATGGAGTCGGCACCATCGACGACGTGATCCCAGAACGCCAGGGCGTGCCGCTGCTGCCCGACCGGGTCCGGGTCGTTGTGCAGGTCCCCGATCGAGGCCTCGAGACGCTCGGGGAGGTCCGCCGGGCGTCGCCGGGCCGCCAGTTCGGCGACCTTGGGCCCGTTGTGCAGGCGGGCTTCGAGGATGCTGCGGACTACTGCGGTGTCCAATTCGCCGTCGCGCAGCAGCAGTCGCGGCAGCAGGTCCAATCCGGCGTGCCGGCGGAAATCGCGCACCGTGGTGGCGTCGCCCTGTCTGACCTCCACCAAGCCGGCGGCGGCGACCCGCTTGAGCGCCTCGCGCACCGCCGGACGCGACACCCCCAGCACCTCGGCCAGCCGACGCTCACTGGGCAGCGGCTCTCCGGGTTTCATCTCGCCGCTGAGGACTTCGGTGAGGATCTGCTCGAAGACGTCCTCGGGAACGGAGCGCCGGTTGACCGGCTGCAGGGCCATGCCACCAGCCTGACAACTCACCGGACAAAGGTCAAGTGGTCAGACCAGTGCCTCAGCGGCGGCGACGTCCTGTGCCGAAGATGCTGCGGGTGATCTCCCGTCCGATCACGGTGCCCGCCGAGCGCATCGCACTCTTGAAGGCCGGGTTGTCCATCATCTTCTCCAGCATTCCCGGTTCGGCCCTTTCCACCGGGGCCGGCATCGGCGGGACCTCGAAACCGGTCGGGACGATCGGCGGAAGGTCGATCGGTTCATCGGCCTGGTGCTCTGACGGTGGCGGCTCCATCTGCGCGGCCAGCATCTCGTAGGCCGACTCGCGGTCCACGGTCTGGCCGTACTTGAGGAACAACGGGCCGGACTGCGCGACGGCCTTGATGTAGTCCGGGCCGATGGTGTCCATCAGCGATCGCGGAGGCCGCAGCAGGGTCCACGCCACCGGGGTGGGGGCGCCCCGCTCGGAGAGCACCGTGACGATCGCCTCACCGATGCCCAGCGCGGTCAGATCGGTTTCCAGATCGTAGGTTTTGGTTTTCGGGTAGGTCCGAACCGTCTTCTTCAGGGCGGTCTGGTCGTCGGGGGTGAAAGCACGCAGCGCGTGCTGGACGCGGGCGCCGAGCTGCGAGAGCACCGCGTTGGGCACGTCGGTGGGCAGCTGGGTGCAGAAGAACACCCCGACGCCCTTGGAACGGATCAGCTTCACGGTCTGCTCGACCTGAGCCAGGAAGGCCTTGGAGGCGTCCTTGAACAACAGGTGCGCCTCGTCGAAGAAGAACACCAGCTTGGGCTTCTCGACGTCGCCGACCTCGGGCAGGAAGTTGAACAGGTCGGCCAGCACCCACATCAGGAAGGTGGAGAACATCACCGGACGGGCGGCCTGGTCGCCGAGTTCGAACAGGGTGATCGTTCCGCGGCCCTGCTCATCGACGTCCAACAGATCCCCGGCTTCGAGTTCGGGCTCCCCGAAGAAGGTGTCGCCGCCATCGGCCTCGAGGTTGACCAGCGCGCGCAGGATCACCCCGGCGGTCTGGCTGGACACCGCACCGAGCGTCTTGAGCTGAGCCTTGCCCTCGTCGGTGGTGGTCAGGAAGGTGATCACCGAGCGCAGATCCTTGAGGTCCAGCAAGGGAAGGCCCTGTTGGTCGGCGTAGTGGAAGATCAGCCCGAGTGTGGACTCCTGGTTCTGGTTGAGCCCGAGCACCTTGGACAGCAGGATCGGGCCGAAGGCGGAGATCGTCGCGCGCACCGGCACACCGATACCGCCGGTGCCCAGCGACAGGAACTGCACCGGGTAGGGCGTGGCGACCCAGTCGTCGCCGGTCTGCGCGGCGCGTTGGTCGAGTTTCTCGCCGCCCTCCCCTGGCCGGGACAGCCCGGACAGGTCCCCCTTGAAGTCGGCCATCACCACCGGCACCCCGGCGGCGGACAGTTGTTCGGCGATGACCTGCAGGGTCTTGGTCTTGCCGGTGCCGGTGGCGCCGGCCACCAGCCCGTGCCGGTTCATCATCGAAAGCGGAATACGGACCTGGGCACCCGGATCGGCCTCACCGCCCACCATCACCGAGCCGAGCTCCAGCGCCGCCCCGGTGGTGGCATACCCGGCGGCGATCTGCTGGGCAGGCGTCGCCGTCGCTTCCGTCATGAACCCTCTCCCGTCGGTGTGAGCCAGTCTCCGGCCGCTACGACACTACTTGCCGGGCCCGCCTAGTGTTGATCGCTGTGGTGGATGAATTGGTATGGATCGACTGCGAGATGACGGGGCTGGACCTGCGCTCCGACCGGCTGATCGAGATCGCCGCCCTGGTGACCGACGCCGAACTCAATGTGCTCGGCGAGGGGGTCGACGTGGTGATCCACGCCGATGACGCCGCGCTGGACGGGATGGTCGAGGTCGTCGCCAGGATGCATGCCCGCTCCGGCCTCACCGAGGAGGTGCGGGCCTCGACCGTCGACGTCGCCGCTGCCGAGGACATGGTGATGGACTACATCCGCACCCACATCAAGTCGGCGGGGACGGTGCCGCTGGCCGGGAATTCCATCGCCACCGACCGGGGTTTCATTGCCAGGGACATGCCCACCCTGGATGCCTACCTGCACTACCGGATGATCGACGTGAGCTCCATCAAGGAGCTGTGCCGGCGCTGGTATCCGAGGATCTACTACGGACAGCCCGACAAGGGACTCGCGCACCGCGCCCTGGCCGACATCGAGGAGTCGATCCGCGAGCTGCGGTACTACCGGCGCACGGCGTTCGTACCGGCTCCGGGGCCGTCTACCAGCGAGATCGCCGATGCGGTGGCCGAGTTGGGGGGGCCGTCCGAGGCGAGTGCCGAAACCGATTCCGCTGCCGAAGCCGAAAGCGGCTAGGATCGGAAGGCTGCCCGAGGCAGCGATGGTGGCTGTAGTTCAGTTGGTAGAGCACCAGGTTGTGATCCTGGGTGTCGCGGGTTCGAGTCCCGTCAGCCACCCCGTTGCGGGAAGCCGCCCCTGAGGGATTCAGGGGCGGTTTTCTGTTGTGCTGGAGCGCCGGCCCCCGGCACTGTCAGCCGCCAACCGCGCACAGGCAGCCGAGCCGGCCACCGAACACGTCACGCCGAGCGCCGATTTCGCTCTTGTTAACCTCTTCTGGTGCCGGGAAAACTCAGTGCCGAGCAAATCGAGGAGTACCTTGACAGCCGCCCATGCTGGGCGATTCTGAGCACCATCGACAAGGACGGGTTCCCGCACTCGGTGCCTCTCGGCTATTTCCGCCTCGGACGCGACATCGTCATGGGTGTGCGCGACGGAACACGCAAGGTCGCCAACATCGAACGCAACCCGAACGTGAGCGTTGTTCTCGAAGACGGCTCCAGCATGGCCGACATCCGGGGAGTCATGTTCCAAGGTCACGCCCGCATCGTCCGCGAACGGAGCGAGGCCCTCGAGCTCGCGAGGGCAGGCGCCCGGGCGCGGGGCGTGCCGGAGTCCGAATGGCCCACCGAACCCCGAGCGGGCGCCGCCTACATCCGGATGACCCCGGTGAGGACCCTGTCCTGGGATTACTCCAGTCCGGCTTCGTAGTCAGCCCGGGTGTTCTCCGGGGAGTCGACGAACAACTCGCCATAGGACCGCATGTAGGCGGTGTAGTCCTCGTCGCTGATTCTCAGCAGCCCCCGTAGGGCGCCGAGGCGGAGGCCCGCGCGCTCGCCGACGAGGCGACGCGGCTGAATCTGGCCGGGGTGTCGGCGCGGGCGGCGGCGCTGACCCTGGCGATCGCAGCGATGACATCGCCGGACACCGACGCCGATGAGCTCTACCGGGCCGCGCTGACCCACCCCGGTATCGCGGAGTTCCCCTTCGATCACGCCAGAATCGCTCTGGCCCAGGGGATGTGGCTGCGGCGGGTGCGCCGCCACACCGAGGCGCGGGCCGCGCTCGAACTGACGGTCGACGGCTTCGATCGTCTTGGCGCCCAACCCTGGGCCGAACGGGCCCGCGCCGAATTGCGGGCGGCCGGCGCGTCGGTGAAACGATCCCTGGGCCAACCGGACCCGCTCAGCGCCCAGCAGCGCCGGGTTGCCGAACTCGCCGCCGCAGGGCAGACCACCAAACAGATCGCCGCCGAACTCAGCCTCTCACCACGCACCGTCGACTTTCACCTGTACCGGTTGTTCCGCACGCTGGGTGTCACCCGACGGGCCGGACTCGGCGAAGCGCTTCGCCGCTACGACTCCGAACTCGATTCAGCGCGGGAGTCCTGAGGCAATTCCGCGGCAGTGCCGCCTGCACTGTCGACGGATCCCGCGATGCGGGTGTCAGCCCGGTTAGCCGTTGGCGCCGGTGACGCCCACGCCGCGTGCCCAGTTCAGCCTCGAGGCAGATTGCAGATTTCACGGATCCTTGTGCCGGTACCAGCCAGTCGAACTTAAAGCCACGAAGGTGGACATGCACCGCCGCCCGAAGCCGGGCTGCCCATCCAAACGTTGCGCCGGTCCGGTCTCAGCCGTCGCGGCCGTCGCGGCCGGGCTGGCCCGTGCCGGTTGCTGGGCGTGCCCCGCCCGCCCCGCCGGTCGCACCGCCTGAGTTTGGACATTACTGGTCGGTAACTTTCGGCAAATCGTTTCTGCCTGCCGGTTTCGGTGCCGCGGTGGTCGTTGCGGGGTTCGTCGAGTCCGGCGGCGACACCGGGTACAACGACGGCTATGTCACCGCCATCAACAAGCGCCGACGGGCCGGCGACGGCCGGGCCAATCTGATCGTCAAGCACACCATCGAGATCGACGGCGTCGACCAGCCCGCGGCGGGCGCGGAGATGATCGCCCAGGCGGTGTTCTAGACCGTGCGATTCGGCATCGTCACGGTGATATCTGAGATATCCATCAGCCCGAACGAGGTGAAGTTTTCGAAGGCCGTCGCTGAACTGGTGATCTGCACGGTCAGCGTGCGGGAGTCCGCGCTTGCGTTGGTGTAGACGATGTCCGACAGGTCCATGGTCAGCGTGTGTTGCCTGCCGTCCAGCGTCACCGGCACCGGAGTAACGACGTTACCGAGAACCCGGCCGGTGCTGTCATCGACGACTTGCGCGAAGACCGCCCGGGTGGTGCCCAGACCCTCGTAGGTGATGCTCACCGCGGGCGCACCGACAACCTGTGTGCCTGGCCCGACTGCGACCGGCACATTGATCGCGTTGCGCGCCAAGGATCCGCCGCCGAGCGAGTAGGGCAGTGCGAAGAAACTGTTCGAGCCGCCGAGGAGCGGAACGACCGGGAGCAGGCCTCCGGTTGAGGTGGCGGTGATGTCCGGGCGATCATTGAACCCGGACTGATACGGCAGCAGGCCCGACGAGTAGTAGTCGCCGAGCTGGTCGAACCATTGGAAGTTCGGGATGGCGTCTGCGGGCGTGCCGGTGCGCTTGACGTACTGGGTAAGCCAGTTGAGGGTGTCGCTCAGCAGGATCGCCTCCTGGTCGGGGTTTTGGGGGTCCTGACACAGTCCGTGGCCGCCGCAGTACCAGGCCACCTTGACCGGGGTGCCGGAGCCGTTGCCGAGGATGGTTTCCGCGTTGTCCAGCGACTGCCGGAGCGGGAACAGGGCCTCTTGGATTCCCTGGGTCAGCAGCGTGGGGACCCTTAACGTGTTCAGCAGCGCGGTCGGACCACTGCTGGCCAACGCCGCCTGCGCGGTCTCGGACATCCAGCCGAACAGGTTCCCGGTGAGCACTGCGCGGGGGACCAGGCTGTTGACCCGGGCTCCGGTGACAACCAAGGCCAGGTACAGCACCGACCCGTAGGACGTCTTCCAGGTGTTGTCGGGGTAGAGCGAAGCGTTCAGGGAGTTCCAGGTGTTCTCTGGCGTGATGGCGTCGATACGCGGATCGGTGCCGGCGGCCACCAACTGGATGCCGCCGCCGTAGGAGGCGCCCACCATGCCGACCGCCGGGTCGTTGGGGCCGTCGAGGGTCGCGGGAGTTTGCGCGGCGATGAAGTCGATGACCGCGGACATGTCGCGGCCTTCGAAGAACGGGTTGTCCAGTTGCATGATGCCCCCGGAGTTCCGCACGCCGCGTGGGGTCGCGCTCACCACGTTGTAGCCGTCGTTGCGAAGCACCCCGACGGATGGAAGATCGTATTCCTGTCCTTCGATGTCGAAGACGCGGTCGGTATACGGATCGGAATATGCTCCCCCACCGAGGCCCGACATGGTGATGACCGTTGGTGCGGTGCTCCCGGCACTCAGGCCCGCCGCCGGGAAGAAGTTGGTGCTGATCCCGATGCCGTCGAAAGAAGTGACCATGTAGGTCAACGCCACCGGGGTGTCCGAGGGTGCCAGGGACGCGACATCGACGGTGATCCGGGCCACCACTGACGCGCCGATAAGGGGTGCGAGGAGGTCGCCGATCAGGGGCAGCGTCTGAAGCAGGTCGATGACGGGTGCGGCCACCAACCCGACAAGCGGAATGCCGGTCAAAAACGCAGTGAGGGCGGTGACTTCACTGACTCGCACACTGAAGGTCTGGGTGCCCTTGGCGCCCCCGTCCAGCCAGTTGGCGTAGGGCAGGATCGTGAAACTCTGCGGGTCAGTTGTCGGTGGGACCGTCGGCGGGCTGACCGGCACCGTGCCCAGGCTGATCTTGCCGCCGCTTTCGCCCAACGTGCAGTCGAATCCGCAGGCCTCACCGAGGGCGGTGTAGGTCATCGTCAAACCGCGCGAACTGACGGCCTGCAGGTAGCCCCGGATGATGCCGTCGACAATGGTCACAGTCGGGTTGACGGTGAGGCTGCCACCGGGCACCGTCGCCGCGGAGGTCACTTGCGTGGCCGGGGCACTGCGGACGGCCCTGCTCAGCGGTTCGCGGCGGGCGGCGGCCAGCAGCGCCCAGGCCGCCGGGGAATCGGCTGGCGCCAGCGGATCGGTGTCGGCGCCACCATCACACGCCGCCGACCCGGTGCAACTGGACGCATCAAAGCTGTACCCGTTGCCGATCAACAGACCCGCATCCGGACGCTCGGCGGTGCCATCGGAGAACAAGATCGAAATCAGCTGCCCCGGCCGCCAGCCCGATGAGCCAACCGCCGCACCCGACACCGCACCCATGGGAACCACCGCAGCCCCCAACAGAGCGTTCGGAGTCGGCACCGCCGCAGCCACACCCGCAGCCGACGCCGCGGGGGCCACGCGCACCGTGCTCGGCCCACCCGCCACGGACTGCACCATGCCGCCGGCTGGGGCCAGTGCCACCGACACCCCCACCGCGGCCGCCCCCTCCCCGGCGCTCCAACTGCCCCCCGGAGGATCTGCGTTTCCGCTCTGCTGTTCCATCGCGACAGACGGGATGGAACGCGCCGCGAGGTCCTCGGGATCGTTGCGGACTCGGGCACTGCCCGCCGGCCGCGTCGGACCCGGCGTCGGCGCCGACACCGCACCGGAAACCCGGCCCGCCGAACCCGGCTTCGAGGAACGCGACGGCGACGAACCCGGCGCCGGCGAATCCGACG
>Ga0180434_10004333_pt1 | contig 17343 bp, 11 predicted proteins | sample SS_ome_7_FD_132453 | JGI IMG/M metagenome (GOLD analysis project Ga0180434, IMG submission 132453) | Hypersaline lake sediment archaeal communities from the Salton Sea, California, USA - SS_1_D_2 metaG | ecosystem: Environmental > Aquatic > Non-marine Saline and Alkaline > Hypersaline >...
CCGCGGGTCTGGAAGCCGTCCGCTCGGCTCTAGAGGATACGGACGCGAGGGTGCGCGAGTCGGCCATCCGGGCGCTCGGCACGTGGCCGGCCGAGAGCGCGACGGACGGCCTGCTGGGCGTCGCGCGCAGCGGCGAGACCGAGAAGGAGCGGATCCTGGCGGTCCGGGCGCTCGTGCAGCAGGCCGGTCGGCCAGGCCGAGCGGCGGCGGACGCGGTGGCGCTCTATCGTCAGGCCCTGAACGCGGCCGAGCGGCCCCAGGAGAAGCGGCTGGCCTTGGCGGGCCTGGCCGGCGTGCCCGCGCCGGCGGCCCTGGCCCTTGCGATGGACGTGATGACGGCCGGATCGCTCCGCGAGGAGGCCGCGGCCGCGGTCATCGCGGTGGCCGAGGGCATCGCGGCCGACCATCCGGCGGAGGTGCGGCAGGCGATGGAGGCTGTCCTCGGCGTGGTCAAGAGCGACCGGCTGCGCGAACGGGCGGAGCGGCTGCGCCAGCGGTTGGGCAGGCCGCGATCGTGAGTCGTTCCGGTTTGAACGCAGAGGTCGCGGAGACGGCGGAGGGCGCAGAGGGAATGCATTTGGAGAGTGGGATTGGGAATGAAGGCGGCTTCAGCCGCCTTGGCCGTTCCATAGCCCAGGGCCTTTGGCCCTGGGTTTCCGGGCGACCGGCGTTTCCGTATGGGGGAGCCTGCTTCAGCGGGCTTCTGAAGACGTAGGGCGTGGGCGCTCAGAGCGGCAAGAGCGCGGCGGGTACGGAGCCCCGCCGCGCGATAACACGTCGGGACGTCGGGTCCTACTTCTCCTCCAGCGGCCGGATGCGGATGGCGCGGAACATCACCTTGTGCCCGTGCTCCTGGAGGCCGATGTGGCCTTCGCGCGGGAAGTCCTTCAGGGCCTTCTTGTACTTGTTCTTCGACCCGTCGGGGTTCTTGCGGGGCGTGTCCCACTTGTCGAGATCCATATCGATGATCTGCGTGCCGTTGATGGCAATCCGAACCTTGTTGTCGCGGCAGGTGAGGACGACGTGGTTCCACTCATCGTTCTTGACGGGGTTGGCGCTGGGAGCGAGGGCGTCGTAGACGGCGCCGCAGTCGTGCTTGCCGAGGGTCGTCTTGCCGCCGGAGTTCAGGATCTGCATCTCAAAGCCTGTCTGGACGGCGTTCTTGGTGTCGCCGGTGCGGAAGAAGAGGCCGGAGTTGCCCTCGGTCTTGAAGTCGAGTTCCAGTTGGAAGTTGCCGAAGCGCTCCTTGGTCCAGAGGTAGCCGGCCTTGTCCATGCGGACGAGGGCGTCGCCCTCGATGGCCCAGTTTTCGGAGGGTTTGCCGCCGCGGCCGTTGTCCCAGTGCTTCTCCAGCGTGCTGCGTTTGCCGTCGAAGAGGGTGATCCAGCCAGCATCGGCCGCCGGGGCGGCGTAGATGGTCAGGCGGACGGCGTCGGCCGCCGCCTTCTTCCTGGCCTTGGCAGGCTTGGGGGCCGGTTTGGCCGACTCGGGCACGAGCGCGGGCTTCGGCTGCGGGGCCAGTTGCGCGGACGGCGTGGCGTCGGCCTTCAGGTCGCCCAGGGCGTACTGGATGCCCGCCAGGTAGAACGCCAGGACCTTCGGGTTCCAGAAGATGTCGTTGTCGTGGCCCAGGGAGCAGTAGAAGATCCGGCCGTCGCCCCAGGGATGGATCCAGGCGACGGCATAGTCGTTGTCGTCGCGCTTGCCCTTGGCGGCGGTGCACGACATGTCGAGGCTCAGCAGCACGCGCAGCGCGTCGCGCGAGTAGATGCCCTTGTTGAACTGGTAGATCTCGTCGCGGACGACGAACCCCTCGCCGCCCAGGACCTTGGCGATGGGGTGATTCGGGTCGTCGACCTTGATGCCCACGTTCTCGTGCCACGGATGGCCGCTGAACACGCCGCCCATCATCTGGTGGAACTCGGGCCACTTCCAGGCGCCCACGTCGGTGGCCGCATGGATGCCCACCACGCCGTGGCCGGCGCGGACCCAGTCCATCAGGCTCTTCTTGAGGTCCGGGTCATCGAAGAGGGCGCCCGTGTTGTTGTTGAAGCAGACGGCGTCGAAGCGGGCGAGGTTGTCGGCCTTGAAGGCGGCGGGGTCGGTCGAGGTTTCGGTCGTGAACGCGCCGCTTGTTTCGCCCAGGATTTCCATCGCCTTGGCGGCAACGGGAATCGACGCGTGCGCGAAGCCCTTGCAGAGGTCGAAGACAAGCATCTTGCGCGGCCTGGCGGGCGCGGCGAACGGCGCCTTCGGCGCGGCGGCACGCATCTTCTCGACCATGTCGGGCGTGATCTTGGCAGGCTGGCCGCCCAGGGCGCAGCAGTTCGAGCAGAGAATCGCCGCCAACGCGACGAGCACCACCGGTGACCATCGGCTTCGCATCACGAGGCTCCTTCCATCGCACGGGTTTGGCGCTGCTGCCCGGGGCCGGCGGCTCCTCAGGCCGTCCCGCGGTGCCACGGCCGGGCAAGAGATACAGTATAAACACGCCTATCCGGCTTGTGGGACGAGAAAATCAGGCCTCTATTCGCCGGAAACCCCTGCGCGGGGGGCTCCGCCGCAGCGCGCAGCGCTCTCAGCACGTGGAACGATGTCTGCGGGATTCGTCGCCCTGCTGCGAGAGACATGCAGGGCAGGGCGGTCCCGCGGATGCCCATGCCCGCCACGCCCAGCAACCGAAGGAGGCGACGACCATGCGTACTGACCGGCATCACACGTTGGCAGTAATGGCACTGACAGCGGTTTTCGCTTTGACGGGCCCCGCCGGGGCCGGCTTGCTGCTGGCGGCGGAAAAGGAGTCCGAAACAGCGAGCCCCGAGACCGGACCCACGGCCCAGGCCGTCAACCCGCCCGTCACGTCGAAAGGCGTCGCGGCGGGCCAGGCGACCCAGGCGCTGGACGTGCAACTGCCGCGGGCCAAATTCACGGAAACGCCCCAGGACATCCGGCCGTCGCCCATGCTCGAGCCGTATGCGCCTGCGCCCCGGCCGCCGTTCCTGGTGCCGAAGGGGTGCCGGAACGTCGCCCTCGGCAAACCGGTGACCTCCAGCGACAGGGTGCCGATCATCGGCGAACTGGAGATGGTCACCGACGGCGACAAGGAGGCCGACGACGGGTCGTACGTGGAACTCGCCCCCGGCCGGCAGTGGGTGCAGATCGACCTGAAGGCCCGCTGTGCCCTTTACGCGGTCCTCGTGTGGCACCAGCACGGCGTGCCGTGCGTGTACCACGACGTGGTCGTCCAGGTGTCGGACAACCCCGATTTCGTCGAGGGCGTCACCACGGTCTACAACAACGATTTCGACAACTCGGCGGGCCTCGGCATCGGCAAGGACCTGGAGTACGTGGAGGACTACCGGGGCCGGCTCATCGACGCGGCCGGCGCGAAAGGCCGGTACGTGCGCTTGTATTCGGCCGGCAGTACCGCGAACGACCAGAATCAGGTCATCGAGGTCGAGGTTCACGGCAAGCCGGCCTCGTAAGCGGGGGGAGGCCGGCGAATCGGTGCCGGGCGCCCGGGGAAAGGAGCCGGGTGCCCGGCACCCGTGGCGCCGGGTGATACGGCCCTCAGAAATCCCAGCAGTTTTTCGTGCGGGATTTCACCCGCGTCCGCGAGAACTTGACGCCCGGGAAGCCGAAGGCGCGGCCGAGACCGTGGCCATCGCTCTCTTGACACCGGGGCGGTCGAACCGTACCTTATGGCGACACCTTCGGCCCCGGCCGAGGTTAAATGCCGCTGAATACGGAAGGGGGGGCCGGCGTCCATCGTATCGGGAAGCCCCCCACACACAACGGTCCTCAGGAGTGGAGACGAACATGAGAGCGCGACGGTACCTGATGACGGGAACCCTGGTCCTGGCCGGCCTGTTCGCCCTGGCGGCCCTGCTGGCGGCGAGCGGCGTCCGCGCCGCCGAGGAGCCCAAAGAGAGCATCCGGGCCCAGAAGAGCCCCGTGACGTCCAAGGGTGTCCAGAAGGGCGAGGAAACCGAGGCCCTCAAGCAGGACCTCCCCAAGGCTATGTTCGAGGGCACCCCTAAGAACATCAAGCCGAGCCCCCACCTCGAGAAGTACATCGACAAGGGTCGGCCCCCGTTCCTGGTCCCCAAGGGCTGCGCCAATCTGGCCGCCAAGAAGCCCGTCAAGTCAAGCGATTCCATGCCCATTATCGGTGAGATCGAACTCGTCACCGACGGCGACAAGGAAGGCACGGACGGCTCGTACGTCGAACTCGGCCCGGGCCTCCAGTGGGTGCAGATCGACCTTCAGCAGAAGGCCAAGATCTACGGCATCCTGGCGTGGCACTACCATGCCGAAGGCCGCGTCTACCACGACATGGTCATCCAGGTGTCCGACGATCCCGACTTCATCGAGGGCGTCAAGACGGTCTACAACAACGATTTCGACAACTCGGCCGGCCTCGGCATCGGCCATGACAAGGAGTATATCGAGGATTACCGCGGCCGGCTGATCGACGCGGGCGGCGTCGAAGGCCGGTACGTCCGCCTCTACTCCTCTGGCAACACCTCGAATGACCAGAACCACTACATCGAGGTTGAGGTCATCGGCAAGCCTGCCAAATGAAAGCCGCACGAACCGCTATCGTGCTGGTGATGCTGGCCGTGGCAATCGGAGCGGCCGTGCTCCGGTTGCCACGGCTTGCTTTGCGCCCCATGCACGGCGACGAGGCGAACCAGGCCGTCAAGACGGGCACCCTCCTGGAGACCGGCGTCTACCGGTACGATCCGCACGACCATCACGGGCCCAGCCTGTATTACCTGGCGCTGCCGGCCCTGTGGACCTCGGGTGCGGAGACGGCCGCCGACATCTCCGACGCCATGCTCCGCGTCACGCCGGCGCTGTTCGGCGTCCTCGTGGTCCTGCTGCTCCTTCTGATGGTCGACGGCCTGGGCAAGCCGGCGGCGGCGGTGGCGGCGGTGCTGACGGCCGTCTCGCCCGCCCTCGTCTTCTACAGCCGGTACTACGTCCAGGAGATGCTCCTGGTCTGTTTCACGCTGGCGACCCTGGCGACCGCGTGGCGGTACGTGGTCACACGCCGGTGGGTCTGGGCGGTGGCCGCCGGGGCGAGCCTCGGCCTGATGTACGCCACCAAGGAGACGTGGATCCTGGCCGGGGCCGCCATGGTGGGGGCCCTTGTCCTTACGCTTCTGTGGCAGCGCTGCGGTGCGAAACAGACGCTGAACCTGCGCGCGTACCTGTCGCCGAAGGCGCTGGTGCCTGCGCTGGCGGCGGCGATCGTGGTCGCGGTGGTCCTGTACACGTCGTTCTTCACGCACGCCCGCGGGCCGCTCGACAGCGTCCTGACGTACTGGCACAACGCGGTCCGCGTGGGCGAGCAGTCGCTGCACGATCACGAACCGCTTTGGTACCTGAAGATGCTGGCCTTCTCGCGCTGGGTCACGGGCACGTCGGTCGGCCCGTGGTGGAGCGAGGGCCTGATCCTGGTGCTCGCCGTTGTGGGCCTGGCGGCAGCGTTCACGGGGCGGGGTTTGGGCGAGGCCCACCGCGGCCTGGCACGCTTCCTGGGCCTCTACACGATTCTGCTGACGGCCGCCTATTCCGTCATCCGGTACAAGACGCCGTGGTGCGCGTCGAGTTTCCTCCAGGCCATGACGCTGATGGCGGGTCTGGGGGCGGTGGCGCTCGTGCGGTGGACGCCCACGCGGCCGCTGAAGGTCTTGCTGGTGCTCGTTTTGGCGGCGGGGATGGTCCACCTGGCGTGGCAGGCCCACCGCGCGAGTTTCCGTTTCTGCGTCGACCAGCGGAACCCGTACGTGTACGCCCACACGGCCCCGGACGCCGAGCGCCTGGCGGCCCGCGTGGAGGAGGTGGCCGAGGTGTCGCCCCGCGGCTACGGCATGATCGTCAAGGTCATCACGCCGACCAACTACTGGCCGCTGCCGTGGTACCTGCGGCGCTTCGAGGAGGGGCACGTCGGTTATTACCACGAGGTGCCCGATAATCCGGACGCCGACGTCATCGTCACCACGCCCGACTGCGCGGAAGCGATCGACGCGCGCATCCACGAGAAGTACAACACGATGTGCCAGTACGGCCTTCGGCCGGGCGTCGTTATGATCCTCTACATCCGCGAGCCGCTGTGGGAGGCCCTGGTCAGGAAGTGGTCTGCTCCGGCGGCGCCGGGCGCGGCGGAGGAGGGAGGCGGTCCGTGAACCCGCCCGACGCGAAGAATCCGCCCCGCCTGAAGAAACCGCCCGCCGTCGGCGCCGTGCCGGCGGCCGAGGCCGACGGTCTGCATCGCTTCGCCGACGAGGCCATGGCCACCACGTGGGGCGTCTTCATCGCGGGCGGCGACGCCGAGTACGCCGGCCAGGCCGCCCGGGCCGCCTTCGAGGAACTTCATCGCCTCGAAACGGAACTCAGCCGGTTCAACCCGGCCAGCGACGTGTCGCAGATCAGCCGGCTGCCGGCCGGCCGGGCCGTCCGCGTCGGCCTCGACACGTTCGATTGCCTGAAGGCCGCCGCCTGGGTCCACCGCGAGACGGGCGGGGCGTTTGATGTGACGCTCGGCCGGCTCCAGGGGCTCTGGTGGCCGACGGGCGGACGGTCCGCCCCGCCGTCGGAGGCCGAAATCGCCGAGGCCCGCCGCGCCAGCGGCATGCATCTGCTGGTCCTCGATGAGCGCGAGCACACCGTCGGCGTCCGGGCCGACGAGGTTTGCGTCGACCTGGGCGGCATCGGCAAAGGCTACGCCGTCGAGCGGATGGCCGACCTGCTGAAGGACTGGAGCATCGCCTCGGCCCTCGTGCACGGCGGGCGGAGCACCGTGTTCGGCATGGGCACGCCGCCCGGCAAGGACGGCTGGCCGATCGCGCCGTACGCGCCCGGCAAGGCGCCGGGGACGCTGCCGTCGGCCGTGCTGAAGGACCGGGCGCTGAGCGGGTCGGGGTCGCCGGCGGGCAGCCGGCACATCCTGGACCCGCGGACGGGCCGGCCGGCCGAGGGCCACGCCGCCGCGTGGGTCGTCTGCGGCCGGCCGGCGTACGCGGACGCCCTCTCCACCGCGCTGCTCGTCATGTCGCCGAACGAGGCGATGGAATTCGGCGGACGCCACCCCGACGTCTCGGGTATGATGCTGGGCGAGGGGGACGAGGCCCGGGTCCATCGCTTCGGGACGTGGGTCGCGTAGGTTCCGGGCGTTCCGCGAGTGATGCCGTGCTCGCCGAGGTTCGCCGCTCCGCTTGCGGAGCGCGCGTCTTTTCTGAAGGGAGGCTGCTGATGCGTATTGGTAAGACGCATGCTGCCACCGCACTTGCGCTGACGCTCGCCTTCGCGGCAGCTGCCTGGGCCGCCCCCGATCCGACGGACGCGCCCGACGACGGCATCATGGGCGAGTACGTCGGCCAGTGGCGGCCCGCCGACGGCAAGGCGGTCGAGGCCCTGGCCAAGGTCATCGGCGAGGGCGACGGCAAGTACCGCGTCCGCCTGTTCACGAGCCACGCCTGGGCGTCGAAGTTCGGCGAACTGACGGGCACCGCCGACGGCAAGCGGGTGGAACTGACCGGCACGCTCGCCGACGCCCCCGCCGCGGGCACCTTGGAAGGCGGCGAGGTGCTCGCCGTCAAGGGCGAGAAAGCCGAGTTCGAGGGCAAGGTCCATCTCCGCACGTCGCCCACGCTCGGCGAGAAACCGCCCGAAGGCGCCGTTGTCCTGCTCCCGTACCAGCCCGGCACCAAGACGAGCCTTGACCACTGGCAGAACCAGAAGTGGAAACCGCTGGAGGACGGGGCGGTCCTGGTCCAGGGCGGCAGCAACGTCTCGAAGGACGAGTTCGGCAGCATCCGGCTGCACGTCGAGTTCCGGTGCCCCTACCAGCCGAAGGCACGCGGCCAGGGCCGCGGCAACAGCGGCGTCTACCTGCACGGGAAGTACGAGGTGCAGGTGCTCGATTCGTTCGGCCTCCCGGGCCTGGGTAACGAATGCGGGGCCATCTACGGCGTCGCGGCGCCGAAGACGAACCCGGCCCTGCCGCCGGGGCGGTGGCAGACGTTCGACATCGTCTTCCGCGCCCCCGAGGTGGCCGACGACGGCACAGTCACCCGGCCGCCCACGTTCGTTAGCGTCCGCCTCAACGGCGTGACGATCCAGGAGAACGCCGAGGTCACCAAGACCACGCGGGCCGGCATGAAGGGCGCGGTCGGCGAGAAGGGGCCGCTCATGCTCCAGGACCACGGCAACGCGGTCCAGTATCGGAATATCTGGTACGTGGACCTGGACGCCGGGCCCACGCCGAACCTCGGCGCCAAGCCGCCCGAGGGGGCCGAGGTCCTCCTCGCGTACGAGCCCGGCAAGAAGCCCACCTTCGAGCATTGGGACCACGCGTGGGACGCCAGCCTCGAGGGCTACGTCACGGTCACCAAGGGCGACCTGCGGACCCGCAGCGAGTTCGGCAGCATGCGGATGCATGTCGAGTTCTGCATTCCCGACATGCCCGACAAGAAAGGCCAGGCCAAGGGCAACAGCGGTGTCTACATCATGGACCGGTACGAAATCCAGGTGCTGGACTCGTACGGCCTGGAGCCGGGCGCGGGCGACTGCGGGGCCGTGTACCGGTCGATTCCGCCGAAGGTGAACGCGTGCCTGCCGCCGGGCCGGTGGCAGTCGTACGACATCGAGTTCCACGCCCCGAAGTTCGACGCCGAGGGCAAGAAGACCGCCAACGTCCGCGTGACGGTCGTCCAGAACGGCATCACGATCCAGGACAACGTCGAGGTCAAGGGCCCCACCGGGTCCGCCAAGAAGAAGCCCGAGGTGCCGAAGGCCATCCTGCGGCTCCAGGACCACGGCAACCCCGTCCGGTTCCGCAACGTGTGGCTGGTGCCGCTGGAGGAGTAAGCCGTCGAATGGCGCCGGGTTTCAGGAAGCCCGCTGAAGCGGGCTGGGTGTGATGCAGGTTGCCGGGCTGCGAGACGACCAAGGCGGCTGAAGCCGCCTCGGCGGGTGCATGGTGCCGGGGAGTGGCGCAGCGGCATAGAGGAGTGGGGGCTTCAGCCCCCTTTGTGGTGCCGTCATAGCCCAGGGCGTTGGGCCCTGGGTGGCCGCGCCGGGGGACCGCGATGACGAGCCCGCTTCAGCGGGCTTCGTGTCGTCCAGCGTGCGCCAGCAGCGCGATAATGTGCCGCGCGTGTCATTCTTCGGGCCCGCCATCCTCGTCGCGGAGGCGGCGTTTGATGGTCCGCAGTTCGCCGAACACGCCGGCCCCGTCGTGGGCGGGGTGCAGGCGCGAATCGTAGTCGCACCGCCACTCGACCGGGAACTCCGCCACCCGGTACCCCTTTGCGAGGGCCCGCAGCAGGATCTCGATGTCGAACATGAACCCGTCGGTCCGGCAGGCCCGGAAGAGTTCCCTCGCCACGTCGCCCCGATACATCTTGAAGCCGCACTGCGTGTCGCTCAGGCGCTGCGGGATGCCCATGAACAGGCCCACCATCTTCCGGAACAGCCACGACAGCACACGGCGGTAGAGGTGCTGCTTGCGCACCAGGACGCTGTCGGGCAGTTTCCGCGAGCCGTGGGCCACCTCGCACGCGCCGCTGCGCAAGAGGTCCAGGCCGCGCAGGGCGTTGTCGAACGGCACGCACAGGCCGACGTCGGCGAACAGGGCGTACGCGCCCTGCGTGGCCAGCATGCCGGTCTTGACGGCAAAGCCCTTGCCGCGGTTCGGCGTGTAGCGGATGACGCGGAAATCGACGCCGTCGGGAATGCGGGCGGCCGAGGCGGCGCCGGCGGTGTCGTCGTCGCTGCCGTCGTCGACGACGATGATCTCGCCTGCGAGGCCGTGCCCGGCCAGGAAGGCGCCGGCGGCCTCCACGTCATGCGCGACTTTGTGCTCCTCGCGGAAGGCCGGGATGACGATCGAGAGGTCCATGGAGGGGGGTCAGCCGGCGGCGGTCTCCTCGGTGGGCGTGTCGCCGGCGTCGCTTGCTTCGGCCTCGGCCCCGGCGCCCCAGAGCGGATGGAACCGGCGGGCCCAACCGGTGCTGACCCGGCCGCGGAGGATGGCCGTCAGGCCGCCCGGCTTCGCCAGCGTCGTCTGGTAGGCGTGCCAGATGGTCGCGATCACCAGCACCAGGGCCGACCAGCGGTGCAGGTCGTACATCAGGTGCTGGCCCGCCGTGCCGAAGACGGGCACCATCGAGAAGAGCATCGTCAGCAGCAGGACCAGGACCAGCGGCGCCGCCAGCCAGAAGTAGATCTTGTCGCCGGCATTGAACCGGCCGGCCGGCAGGTCGCCGCGCGTCGAGCAGCACCCGCCCGCCTTCATCCACCGGCAGTCGTGGTCGGCAAAGGCGTGATCGGCGGCCCAGGTGACGAGCATGGCGGCCACGGCCACCGCGAACACCGCGCCGCACGTCGTGTGAATCATGAGCGTGTAGCCGGCCATCGGGCCGTCCCAACCGATGCTGGCCCAGAACGACGTGACGGCCAGCACCAGGAACAGGACCAGCAGCACCAGGTGGAGGAACCGTTCCCACAGGTTATAGCGCAGAACGCCTCGCTGGCCGTGGCCGGGATGCGGCATCCGCCGGCCGATGAGCGCATAATGGACCAGGCAGGCGCCCACCGCGCCGCCGATGCCCAGAATCGAGCAGATCTGAAAGAGGCTCATCCGGTATTCCACCTAGACGGCAGGACCCGGCGGGGCCGGCGGGGCCTTTCGGGCGGCCCAGCGGGCCGCGCCCACCATCCCCCGCACCAGATACGCGAGCAGAAACGCCGCAATCACGGCGGCCGTCGCGAACCCCACCACCTTGAACATCGGACGGAACAGGTACGACATCGCCCACGCCTTCAACTGGAGCGGGTCGCGGCCCTGGAAGGCGTACATCGGCTCGGTCGCGGGGTCGCCCAGGTCGGCGGGCGAGGCGACCTCGACCTCGCCGACGGCCATCGTGGCCCCGAAGCCGTGGCATTCGGTGCACGCCGCCCCGCCCGGCTTGGCGCCCAGGGCGTACTCGGCGGGCCGGACGTTGTGACCGATGGGCCAGGAGACCGGCTCGGCCCGCGGGTGCGGGGTCGCCGCCAGGTTCCCCGCTTCGTCCAGGCGATGGAGCCGGCCAGCGCAGACGTAGCCGAAGGCCGTGCCCTTCTCCTTGGCCGCCAGCGCCGCCAGGACGGCCTTGACTTTGGCGGGGGGCAGGTCCGGCCTGGGAGCCGTAAGGCCGGGAAGTTCGTCCTCGGCGACCGGCTTCTTGGCACCCTTGACACCGGCGAAGTCCTCAACTGGGTTTTCGTCCGCGCCCTCAACGGCAGCGGATTCGTACCTGGCCTTGAAGGCGTCCTCGGCCATGGCGAAGACGTCGCTGGGGGCGATCGGCTTGAGCGTCTCGCCGGCGGTTTCGCCCTCGCCCTCGGCGGGCACGATGCGGGCCCAGAAGGCCGGCCAGACCATCCGGACGGGGCCGATCTTGCCGTCGTACTCCCGGTGCATGAACACGGGCTCGACGATGTACGGCAGGGCGTGCCGGCCGCGGTGCGGGCCCTGGAACTCCAGCGCGTGGGCCATGGACGTCTGCACGCGCCGGGTCCGCTCCGCCGGGTACAGGCCGGAGTGGCACGTGGTGCACGCCAGTTTCTCCAGGTGGATGGTGGGCAGGCCCACGTGCGTCGGCACGGGGGCGCCCAGGCGGCTGCCCATGGTGAACGGGCCGGCGGCGGCCGACTCGTCGCCCAAGTGACAGCCGCGGCAGGTGAGGGTGGCCAGGTGCGGCTTGCCCTCGGCCAGGGCTTCGCCTTCGTAGCCCCGGTTCAACTTGTGGTCCAGGCCGTGACGGTGGCAATCGGTGCACGTCAGGCCGGAGAGCATGTGGACGTCGGCGTCGGCCTTCCAGACCTCCGGGGCGCCTTCGCCCACCTGGGTCATGGAATGGCAGAAGTAGCACCGCGTATCGGGCGGCGTGCTGGGCAGATTGAAGAAGACGGCCCCCTTGTCGTCGAAGCGCGAGGCGTCGTAATGGACGGTGGGGGCCTTTTCGGCGGCCTTCTCGTCCTCGGGCCCCATGATGGGGTCGTAGAAGGGCGGCATGCCGGCGGCGGCGCCCGTGACGGTGGCCAGGCTGGTGCTGGCGGTGGCCGCCCACATCAGGTTCTGGCGGGCGATCTGGAGGAAGTTTTCCACCTGGTCGTACTGCGGGTCGCCGCTGTGGCAGGAGCCGCAGTTGATCTCAAGTTTGCCCGAGACGAGCCAGCGGGCGGTCTTGTCGCGGACGTCGGCCTTCTCGCCAGGCCCGCCGCCCGGCAGGTGCCGGCCGAAGTTCAGCACGAACGTCCAGGTCGACATGCCGACCTCGTCCGGATGCCAGCAGTTCGGCCAGTCGCGGTACGAAAGGGGAATCTGCGTGCCGGTGGCCTGGTCGGCCCAGAACCAGGGCTGGCCGGGCCGGCCGGGCGGCACGTCGGGGGCGACGGCGTTGAAGTGCCAGCCCGTCCGGACGACGTCGTACTCGTGGCACGTGGAGCAAGAGTGGCGGTACGAGAACGGCAGGAGGGGGTCGTCCTTCAGGCTGATGGGGTTGCCCTCGGGTCCCGCCAGCGGCAGCCGATGGACGTACGTGAACCGGCTTCCCGGGATGTGGGCGACCTTCTTCTCGGTCTTTTCGGCGGCGGTGACGGCGAAAACGCCCGCCAGGATCAGGCTTGCCACCACGCCCGCAGCGGCGACCCGCCGGAGCGGTCCCGCCGCGGTCCTCCTCAGCGTGTGTTGCTTCATCGCGCCTCCCAGAGCCTCAGACCTGGAAGTCCCCGTCGGTGCATATGTCCGGCGGCATCACGGCAAGCGGGGCGACGGCCCGGCGAGGCCGCCGCACCGCGTCCGGTTGTGTCAGGGCGATCAGGCTGTGAAGTCCTCTTCGGTGAAGTCGAGCGTCTTCCTGGCCTTGACGGCCTCGTTGGCCTTCAAGACCATGACGCACGTTTCGTAGCCGACCTCCGCCGGGCAGTTGAGTTCCGCCTTGCCGCGCATCGTGTTGAAGAAGTTCTCGATGTGCGGCTGGTGGTACGACGACTCGACCTCGACGTTGAAGAGGAAGGCGACGGGCGCGGGCGACTTGTAGACGGCCATGATCTGGTCGGCGGCCGACTGGGGTTCCTCGGCGGCTTCCTCTTCCGCCTTGGCCTGGAGGATGTACCCCTTCTCCACCCAGGGCGTCCAGGGATGCTTGCCGTTGACCGACGGCAGATGGCCTTCGGCGTAGACGCGGCACTGGCCGGGCGATTCCGAGATGGACAACGTGCCGGTGTCGCCCATGAACGATTCGAAGTAGCCGCGGGCGCTGGACGTGGTCAGCGTCTGGTAGAATGCCCGGACGACGCCCTTGGGCGTCTCGAACTCGTAGATGGCCAGGATGTTGTCGTACGTCTCGTATTCTTTCCAGTAGTCGGTGCCGCCGCTGGCCTGGACCGACTTGGGCTTGCCGCCCGTGAACCAGGGGAAGATGTCGATCTGGTGGCTGCCGATGTCCTCGATGGCCCCGCCGCCGTACTTCCAGAAGAACCGCCAGTTGCGGAACTGGAACATGTCCTCGTAGCCGTACTTCGTCAGGACCGCCTTGTCGACGGGGTACTTCTCGGGGTAGCCGCGCGGGGCGCTGGCGGCCGTCGAGCGGTTCCACTGGCCGTAGATGTGCGTGATGCGGCCGGGCAGGTCGGCCTCGTCGATCAGTTTGTTCTTGGCGAGCAGGTACCGCGGGTTGGAGCGCCGCTGGTGGCCGATCTGCAGCAGGTTGCCCGTCTTCTTCGCCGTCTGGACCATCTGCTTGGCCTTCGCGAGGTCGTTCGACATCTCCTTCTCGCAGTAGACCTGGAGGCCGGCCTCAAGGCACGCGCACGCATGTTCGTGGTGGACGAAGTCGGGCGTGGCGATGATGACCGCCTGGATGTTGCCCTTCTCCTTCTCGAGCATCTCGGCGTAGTCGGTATAGACGTTCACCTCGTGACCGTAGGCCATGAGGCGCCGGCTCGTGTACCGCTGGCTGTAGTCCCAGATGTCGGTGATGGCTTTGAACTTGATGCCGGGAATCTTGACGGCCTGCTCGATGAGGACGCGGCCCTGGGTGCCCGCGCCGATGACGCCGACGTTGATGTCGGCCGAAGGTTCGGCCGCCAGCACGGTGGGGGCGACCGCCAGGCCGGCCCCGACGGCGGCCGTCGATTTCAGGAATCCGCGTCGGCTGACGCCCAAGTCGCTGCCCGTCTTCTCCGTAGCGCTCATCTCGTCTCTCGCCTCCTATCGAGTCTGGTTCCGGAGTCCGTGCTCCCGGGCCGTCGCGCCGGCCGGGGAGAGCGGGTATTGTACCCGCTTTCCGGCAAATGCCAAGCATCTCTCCGTGAAATCTCGCCGCTCCTGTAGACGACCGGGCCGGCGGTTTCATCGCGCATTTCCGCCCGGGTTGCCTCTATAAACCCGACGCTTGCGCGTCTGTGCCGTGGAAAAGCGGAGCAGGGCGGCCGCGGCGCGGCCTACGCTTTGAAATCCTCCTCGCGAAACGCTACGGGCCCTTGCGACTCGAGCGCCTTGTGGACCTTCAGGACCTGGACGGCCGTCTCGTATCCCACCTCGGCAGGACAATTCAACTTGCCCTTGCCGCGGACGGCGTCGAAGAAGTTCGCCAGGTGGGCCATGTGGAGGTTGTCTTCCACCTCGACGCCGAAGACGTACTCGACGGGCGGCGGCGAGCGATACATGGCCAGCAGTTCCTCGCCCATCGTCTTCGGGGCCTCGACCTCTTCTTTGTTGTCCTTGGGCACCTCGACGATGTATCCCTTGTCGGCCCACTTCTGCCACGCGTGTCGGTCGTTTGGGCCGCGCGGCAGGGTGCCCTCGGCGTAGACCCGGCACTGGCCGGCGTTCTCGGAGATGGTCAGCGTGCCGTCCGTCCCCATGAACGACTCGTAGTACGAGCGGGCGCTGGTGGTGCTGAAGGTCTCGTACAGCGCGCGGACGGTGCCCTCGGGCGTCTCGAAATGGTAGAGGGCGTACACGTTGTCGTGCCACTCGTAGCGGTCGAAGAACCCGGTGCCACCATCGGCGTACACAGATGTAGGCCGGCTGCCGAGAAACCAGCCGAAGACGTCGATCTGGTGGCTGCCGAGGTCGGCAATCGGCCCGCCGCCGTACTTCCTGAACCACCGCCAGTTGCGGAACTCGAAGGCGTCGGCGTAGCCGTACCTGTCCAGCGTGGCCTGGTCGATGGGATGGCCGCTCGGGAAACCGCGAGGTTGGCTGGTGCGCATCGACCGGTTCCACTGGCCGTATACCTGGGTGATGGGGCCGAGCATGTGAGTCTCGTCCAGGTACGTCTCCTTGGCGTACTGATACCGCGGGTTAGAGCGCCGCTGGTGACCGATCTGGAGCAGGTTGCCGGTCTTGCGGGCGGCGAGGACCATCGCCCGGGCCTTGGCGAAATCGTTCGACATCTCCTTCTCGCAGTAGACGTGGAGGCCGGCCCCGAGGCAGGCGATGGTGTGCTCGGCGTGCATCCAGTCGGGTGTGGCGACGATGACCGCCTGAAGGTCCTTCTCCTTCTCCAGCACGTCCCGGTAATCGGTGTAGATGTTGACGTCGTGACCGTAGGCCTTGAGGCGTCGGCTGGCGTATCGCTGACTGAACGGCCAGATGTCAACCACGGCCATGAACCGGATGTCGGGAATCTTGACGGCCTGCTCCGTGAGCACGCGTCCCTGCGTGCCGCAGCCGATAAGCGCCACGTTGATGGGCGGGCCCTCGTCGGCCGCCATGATGATCGGCCCCGCCGCCAGGCCCGCGCCGACGACGCCCGCCGCTCCGGCCGCCCGCAGAAAGCCCCGCCGGCTGACGCCGCGTCCCGCCTCGTTTCGCTCGACCGACCCCATGGCGCAACCTCCTTTCGTGCAGGTTCTCCATGAGGTACTCGGGCAAAGGGGCAGAATCCCGCGGGAATCGCGGTGCCGTTCGAGCCGCGACGATGTGTCGCGCGGCCGTGAGGCCCGGCCGGCTTGCCCGGCCGGGAGACGCGCCGTCTACAGGTGCCACGGCGGCCGCATAGGTGGGTGAGCGAGGGCCTCGGCCTCGGCGTCGCCGGCAACCCGCTCCGCCGACGGGTCCCACCGGATCGCCCGCCCGAGGCGGATCGACAGGTTCGCCAGGTGCAGCGGCGTGACGGACCGATGGGCCTGCTCGGCCGTCGGCAGGCGGGTGGGGCCGGGCGACCGCGCCGTCACGGCCTCCAAAAAGTCGATCGCCGGTGGAGGGTCGACGCTCGCCTTGACGACCGGCCCGAGGTGCGGCGGGTCGAACGTGACGCGCTGCCGGCGCGGATCGAAGAACGCCCGCCCGTCCGGCCCTTGCACGAACGGGGCCGGTGCTGCGTCCGCGGCGCCGCTCCAACCGCTCTCCAGCGTGACGCGCGTGCCGTCGGCGTACGCGATGACCGCGCTCCGCCACGGGCCGACGGCATCGGCGTCGGCCGGCTGCGGCGCGGCGGATTCCACGCGGACGGGGCCGCTAGCGTCCAGGCCGAGGGCGTAGTGGACGCCGTCCAGCCAGTGCTGGCCCATGTCGGTCAGGCCGCCGCCGTCGTAGTCCCAGTAGGCGCGGAACGTGCGGTGGACGCGGTGCCGGTTGTACGGCTTGGCGGGGGCGGGACCGAGCCAGAGGTCGTAATCGAGGTCCGCCGGGACGGGTTCCGGGGGGAGGTCGGTCCGGCCCAGCCACGTGCGGGTCTTGAAGCCGAACCCCGTGGCCGGGCCCAGCCGGACCGTCAGCGGACGGCCAAGGACGCCGGCGACGACGGCCTTGCGGAGCGTCCGCCACGGGCCGTCGCGGCCCATCGTGTGGACGCAGACGATGCGGCCGTAGCGGCGGGCGGCGTCGGCCACGGCCCGGCCCTCGGCGACCGTCCGCGTGAACGGTTTCTCGCAGAGCACATCCTTGCCCGCGCGCACGGCGGCCAGCGTCACCAGGGCATGCCAGTGCGGCGGCGTGGCCACGACGACCACGTCCACGTCGGCACGGTCCAGGACGCGGCGGAAGTCGGCGTACGCGGTGCAGCCTCGGCCGGCCTTGGCGGCGGCAGCGGCCAAGCGGCGGCGGTCGACGTCGCACACGGCCACCTGGACGGGCGGGGCGTCGGACGTGTTCGCGAGGACGTGCTGTGCCAGGCCGACCGCGCCTGTGCCGACGGTGGCGCGCGTCGGCACCGCGCTGGGCGGCGTGTGACCGGGGCCGCCGAGGACGCATCGCGGCACCACGAGAAACGCGGCGGGCGCGACCGGAGCGGCCTGGAGCAGCCGTCGGCGTGTCAAGCGCGGCGTGACCATGTCGGC
>Ga0180434_10004334_pt1 | contig 17342 bp, 11 predicted proteins | sample SS_ome_7_FD_132453 | JGI IMG/M metagenome (GOLD analysis project Ga0180434, IMG submission 132453) | Hypersaline lake sediment archaeal communities from the Salton Sea, California, USA - SS_1_D_2 metaG | ecosystem: Environmental > Aquatic > Non-marine Saline and Alkaline > Hypersaline >...
CAGAGTGGAAAAGCCAGACATAAATCCTGAGTACGGCCTTAAGTCTTCTTCAAATAAACTTGAGACTATCGGTAACTTTATTTTTAAGCCAAACCTTTACATGGTTCCTCCTCCGATGTGTAACGTATTCTTTCCAGACGAATACAGCAGTATCAGTTTTAATAGAAACTTCTTCAAAGAGCCGACTAGGCTTGTTTACCAGCCAGAGATGCCTATAGTTTTGGGAGATAGAAGAGTTGCTATGCCTCAGGTATACGAGCCAAAATCTTTTGACAACTTCATGCAAGGCAAAGAGCCCTGGGAGAATTATCAGGAAGACACGACGGCTTTTAATGTGCCTAAGTTTAAAAATGAGTCTGACGATCTATCTGATTTTCCTGCCCTTTCTGAACTGTCTGATAGCGGAGATTTTCCCGGATACTTTGAAGACGATAACCCCGAGCCCTACAAAGCAAGCATGGCTAAAAGAAGAGAGGGGCAGTTTCTTACAAATGAGGAAATGCTTAAAGGTATTTGGATGGCTGTAGAGCATATGATGCCTGCTTCCACTTCTTTTCGAGCAGACATGAAAGACGCCGGAAAAAGATCTTTTTCCAAGAAAGTCGCGGAATATCTTTTCCATAAGAAACGTTTCCAAGGAAGAGGTCTTCAGATTACAAGCCATCTTAAGATGTCTGTTGTTCCTGGCTTTAATGTCCTAATCCTAGACGATAGCGATGCTGAGCAAAATATGGTGGCATACTGCTCTTCTGTTACTCACAGGATTTACGCAACTGAGGGTGGATATACCAACGTAAGCCTTTCCTACGCCAGAGGGGTTGAAGAAGAGGACGCGTCCTCCGAGGGGAGCAAAGAGCCTCTTGTTCCTCCTTGGTTCTCGTCACACATATTTGGCAGCGTTACAAATATTACAAGTGAGAGCACTGCCGAGGGAGTAGATAACAAATCTCAAGTAGGAGTTTTCCCAGAAGAACTATCTGATTTCTATAAAGAGCTTTTAGGTGAAAAAGGGTATAAAGCGATAACTAGTTACGCTAAAGATATCAATACAATGAAAGATTCTACCAAGAAGCTCTTGTCTGATTATAGGGAGAGAAAAGCAAAGGCGACCTCGCAGGACGTGCAGCAGTTTATAGCCAAGCTGACCTCAAGAAACTACGTAAGGGCGCGAGACACCTTCAGGTTCCTCCAAGCTACGACCAACACGAGCGACCTAAGTAAGGAAGATTTCATAATTTTTTCTGGTGATGAGTTTTTGAGAAAAGGCAAGCAGGATGAATTTGTAGTTAATCTCAAAAGAAGTAAGATAGAGGAATACGTAAACTTCCTCAAGAAATCAAGGGGATTCCGTGGTTAGCGATTTAAAGCAGCGAGAAGTTTCCATATTTGAAAAATGGAAGAAGCACAACAGGAAAGAGGACTTCCAAGAGCTCTATGGTTCTATGGAGGGTATGATATCAAAGGCAGCCAGGACCGCATCTCTAGGATCAAATATCCCTGAAAGCGCGCACAAGGCATGGGCAGCCCAAAACTTCCTTGAGGCCCTTAAAACATATAAGCCTAATTCCGGGGCAGCTTTACAGACTCATGTTTGGAACTCGGTTAGGCAAAAATCAAAGCGCCTTAACTATCTTTACCAGAATTTGGGCCATATGCCTGAACCAAGAATCATGAAAGTTGGGCTATACCAAACCGAATACGAGAACATGAAAGAAGAGCTCCAAAGAGAGCCAACTACTGCTGAACTTGCGGATCGCCTCAGCATGAGTATGAGAGATATTAAAAGAATACAAAAGGAGGTCAAAAAAGATCTTTCAATGTCTGGTGGCCTTGAAGAAACTGGTATCTTTGAAATGCCCGCCGAGGAAGAAACTCTTGATTTTCTTTACTTCGATCTAGGGCCAGAAGAGAAGCTGATATTTGAATACATTACTGGCAAGTACGGAAAACCAAAGGCTGTTAAGCCATCAGGTAAGATTGATTTCGACAGAATATCAAGAAGCACCGGCTTCTCCTCGTCTAAAGTTAGATCCATCCACGGGAGAATAAAGACCAAACTTAAAAAGGCTATTGAGAGATGAGTCTAGCTGCATATTTCGTACAAAAGTGCGCCAAAAACCTGGAAGAAAACGTCAGGCTTGTCGTACTTCAGCTATCAGATCCCATGAGCCTAATACACGTTGATGTTTCCGGAGTTCTTGCCGATGCTGCCTCTGGAAACTTTGGACCTTTACAAGACTATGCCCAAAACTATCTAGAAGAAAACGCTGCTGAGCTTTTACTTTATGCCGCGGAAGAGGCAGGGGTAGATAGCAAAATACTGAATGCCATAAAACTTATCTACGACACTCTGGCTCTTGCCTTAATGGCTAATAACGAACTCATTATGTATTTTATGAAGAAGGTCGCCGAGGATTGTCTTCTGGAGCTAGATAGAAAAGATGAGATTATAGACGACCTCTATACAAACCTTCAGGCTCTCTATAATGCTCTTGTAGCTTTGAATGCCGGCGATCCTGTATGGGATGAATATTTAGCGCAATTGCGGTCTGGATTGGCTCTTCTAGACAAAGCTAGAAAAGATGTCTATCTAGTAAGAAATACGCTAGATAGCAGCAACTACTATCTAGCAAATAAATTCCAGTCTGCTAGAGAAAGCCTAGATCTGGCAAGAGAAAGGATCGTTCCCTTAGAAGAAGGTAAGAACGAGTATCTTAAGCCTACGTGGAAGGGCCTTCTAAAGAATGTAGGGGTGCCCGATTACAAGGAATCTGCTGCAAACATAATGGCAATTCCTAGAATCTCTAAAGAAGTCCTTAAGTCCGCGAAGGGGTACTTTGAAACTACTGCTAAGATAAACGCCCTTTTGTTTGCTTTCCAAACCGGGATTAACCAACTTAGCGATCTCCTCCCAGATTTTTTTAAAAGTAGAGCGATAGGTCTTTTCGATAATACATTAGATAAGATGGACAACCTTGTTGCGAGCATGGCCTACAAGGTGAATGGTAGTGAGCAGGCAATCTACACACCAGAGGAGGGGTTTACTCCGGTACCCCTTAATGTGTCTGTTAACGCTTTTAAGTGGGCCATGGACTTAGAGCTTATTATTCAGTCGATGAAGCTAATACCTGATGGAGCTCTAAATGATCTTAATGTAAGCGGTGGAGCTATGAGAGCCTACGAGGATGCTGTAGCCAGCCTTAAGGCTATGGGAGACGTCAGGGCGGCAGGGGCAGTTTTGAAGGCAGAAGAGGCGCAGGAGACTTTAGCATCGATGGAGATCCAGCTGATGCTCTTTCTGATACAGGCCCAGACAGCTATAGTTACAGCCTCAGTAAGCCCTCAAATTCTATCGGTAGGAAAAGGACTCCTATCATATATGGAGCTAGCAAAGGGCAGGAACGAATCCATAAGAAACGTGCTTACTGAATTTATAAACACCCCTTTGCAACTAGAAGATACCCTTAACAAAATCGGAGATGCCTTATTTGAGATGATGGGTAAAACCGGGATGGATAGGGCTGCTGACCTCCTCAGAAGGGGAGAATTTGGGGATTTCATGAAGTTAAACCCTGCTACAGCAACTTATGTTGGGGCGGGGCTGGCGGCGATAGCTCTTTTGAAGGAATGCTTTCCAAGCCCCGAAGATGAAGCTGAGCTTACTAGGATACAAAGAGAGCTAGAAAGAGACCAAGATCTTTTAAACATAGATATTTCTCTTAACTTTCAGCTAGCTATATTTGATAATCTACAAGACTGCATTAGACTTGAGGGGCTATCTGACCTTTTTAACGTAAAAGAGATAGTTTGCGGACTTCTGGAGGCCTCGGGCGTAGGTGACTCCTTTAAGCAATTGGGGGATATTTTAAGCTTCTAATGGATATTCAAGTTATAAAAGTCGACCCATATACTAGGAGAGTATCTTTTGAGCTAACTCATAATCCCCTAACTGGAGTTATGAAACTTGTTCAAATAGTGGTTCTGTCTCTTTTAAACGATCCCGGAAAGGATATACTCGACCCCGAAAGGGGTGGCGGCTTCCCTTCTATGATCGGCATGAATATAGACACAGAAGACACTACAGAGCTTTTTGGGGAAATAGCCCAAAGGGTAAAGAAAACTCAAACAGAAATCATTAATGATCAGGTCGGATTAGATATTTCCGCAGAGGAAAAACTTAGAGATCTGGCTATAATGGAGATAGTCCCTGGCGAGATTGATGAAATTTTTGTCAAACTTCGAGTTATAAACGAAGCTGGCAAAGTAACAGATTTGGTGCTTTAAATGACTACATTACCAATATCAGAATTTTTAACTTCTAGGCTGGCAGAGTACGACAGTACTTTTGAGCTTCGCTCCGGAACTGGTTTTGAGAGCCTTTTCTTTAAGCCGATGCAGTTTATTACTCAGCCTCTAAGAGATGAAGCGGACAAGATATTCATAGCTCAAAGTTTTAGGAGGATTCTTCAGACAGAGTCTCCTGATGATTTTGATGAAGAATCCGTAGACGCCCTTGCCAATAATATCTTTATCTATAGAACTGAAGGTCAATATTCTACTGGGATCGCTAGGCTCTACTACGCTAGTGCAGTAGATAGGGAGTGGCCCAGTGAAGAGATGGTTTTAAACGGCAGTAACGGATTGGTGTATACCAACGTTTCTCCATATACGGTAAGAGTTTCTCAGACAGGATCCCAGATAGAGTCAGGCCTTCACTACTACGATGTTCCAATCAAGTGCACGGAAAAAGGCAAAGCCGGTGACCTGTCCGCCGGAGGTATTGTATCAATATCTAATGATACAGACGTTATTTCTGTTACAAACAAGTCTGATATTAGCGGCGGCGTAGACCGAGAATCTAATACTGAGTTTATCGAAAGAACAAAAGAATCGATCGGGGTAAGGGATCTTGTTACTGGAAAAGGCACAACCGCGATCCTTTTCGAAAGCTTTGCCGGCCAAATTACAGAACTCCAGTCTATAGGGCTAGGCGATCAAGAGATGATGAGAGATATTCTCTTTAATACTCACGTCGGGGGCAAGGTTGATATTTTCTTTAAGGCGCCTAACGTCCAAATTGGGGAGAAGTACTTTACCGGCCTCCTTATCGACGATACAAGGCAGGCCTACGCTAGCGCGAACGTGATACTTTCCGGCACAGAGGGTCACTCGGTAAGAAATATAAATCTGGATAGATCAAATGGTAAAGCTCCCATTGTTACTGAAATCAAGCCATCGGAGAAGGCTATATTCCATAGTTCTGTTGATCTCTCTTCTCCTGTCGATCTTTCTATTAATCAGCATGTGCGTATTGGTGTCGGTGGCGATCTAAAGACCATAAGAATTGCGGGCATTAACCCTGCAGTTACATCTCGAAACGAGATAGTCAACCTCATAAACGCGTCATATGGCAAAGAGATTGCTTTCCCTTGGGGAACTAGCCTTATGATAGTTGATCCTAACCCCGGTCTTGAGAGCCAAGTTATTATTGATGAGCCTGATGTTGGCAATTCTGCAAGCCTTGAGGTTTTTGGAATTCCTAATGCGTCGCTCCCTTCTCTAACAACTGGAGACGGTCCTGTTACCTACGCCGAGGGAGTCCATTATACTTTCGATGATGCCGCTGGAAAAATACAAAGAGTCCTTGGAGATCCCCCCCTTTCTGTTCCCTCGGGAGACGGCGAGATTACCGAAGATAGCCAATACTTTACTAGCGCGACAGCCTACGCATTTGCTCAGATTACCGAAAGAGACATCATAACAATAGAATCTGGCAATGAGCCTGGAGATTATAGGGTTGTTGAAAAGGTAGATGATAATACGCTTATTCTCGACTATCAGTTCACAGAAGATCTTTCTGGTGTAGTCTACTCTGCTAGAAGAACCGGCATTAAAGATGGAGAAAGGGTTTACGTACAGTACTGGTATAACCCCCTGAGCATCGATGTTGGAAGCATGGTTAAACTTGATGAGGATGGAAAAGAAAGAGGTATTCGTGAAGGCAGAGAGGGTCATACTATAACTGATCTGGCCTTTTTGAGAATTAGAAAGATCGAGCTTGTCGACCCCATAACATTAGAGCCTCTTGACGAGGTCCTTAAAGGCAGAGGCGGCTTTGGTTTTGGTGGCTTTGGCGAAGGCCCCTTCGGTATCGGCAGCGCGGCAGATTACAGGTTAATCGTAAACGAGCCTAATGATAGATTTTCCATGTGGGAAGATAGTTTTATTATCATAGACACTGCCTACCAGGGGATGAGTTTTCGGGTTGAATATGAGTACGTTCCCGAGGTTGAGGCTCTTCACACCTTTTGCAGATCTGAAACCGAAAGAGTTCTTGACGGAGATATTCTTGTAAGGCACTTCTACCCTGCTTATGTTTCTGGAACCATTCAGTATTCTGTAGATGAAACCGATATTTCTATCCCTCCAAATGAAGAAGTCCAGCTTCTCGTAAGGGAATTTATCAATTCAAGAAAGTCTGGGGAAAGGTTAGATTATACCGATATTCGTCAGTACATACTCGAAATAACAGACCCTTACCGAAAGTATGGCAGCACTATAAAAACCTTTACCCTAGTGGCTAAGATATATAATCAAGATGGCTCTCTTACCGTTATCACTGGGGAGGACTATCTTGATGTTCCTGAGTTAGATCCTTTTCCGAAATTTACTCCAAGACCTCTAAGCCCGAGAGTAACTCATTGGATTGCTGACGATATGGATGATAGTGGTCTTGTTTTAGAAAGGATTACGCTATGATGGGTTTTTGGGAGGGATTCGAGAAAAGAGGTAGTAATTTGACCCATCTTGCTGAGATTGGGGGGTTGGGGATACTAGCGGCTCCTAGTATCATGGAGCTTAGTGGTAAAAAGGTTAGCCCTAAAGCGTACCATGCGGCAGAAATTATAGGCCTTGGTACTTTGATGGCCCCTAGTCTGTCTTACATGGGGTCCAAGATGCGAAGGCGCATTGCTAGAATGAGGAAAAGAAAGTATGCCGTTTAAAAGTGAAGCCCAAAGGAGGCTTTTTTACGCAAAAGCAGCCAGAGGCGAAATACCTCAAGAGACTGTCGATGAGTGGCAGCAGGAAACAAAAAGACAAGGGAAGAAACTTCCTGAAAAAGTAGGTCAAAAAAAGAGGGCAGATATGATTAAAAAAGCATTTTGGGCAGGATTTGTTAAAAAAGCAGCATCAGTATCTCAGATACTTTCGGCAGTGGCCAAGAAGAAGCCTCTGACGCAGACTAAAAAAGTAATGCAAGAGATAAAGGCGTAACACATGGCATCACGCCAATATTTTGATTTTTTAGGTAGTGTATGGGAGATGCTCCCCGAGGAAGACAAGGGGCGTATTGGCGAGCTTTGGCATGGCTATGAGCAGGTATTTGCTTCAGTTTATCAAAAGTTCCTCGAGCATAGCCTCAATATCGTCACCCAAACCCTTAGGCCATTTTCTGCAGAGAGGTGGCTTCCTTATAGTTTTAGCTCATCAAACTTTATCGAAAAAAGCGCTGTCTACTCTTCTTCGCAGGATCTTTCTGTTGGGGTAAACCTTTCAAGCAAATACCTCCTAAGGTTTAGGGTTGACGGGAGCCATGAGTTTGAAGTTAATATTCAAGGACCTACCCCCGAGTCAACCTCTATCGATTATATTATTGAGAGGATCAACCTAAAGGCTGGCTACAAGTTCGCTAGATCTATTTTTGAAAACACAATTATCCAGCTTGTATCCCCGACTACAGGAGTAAATTCTAGAATAGAGGTCTTACCTCCTTCCAATCCTTCAGCAGATGCCTGTGAGTTTGTATTGGGCCTAGAGCCCTCTGAACTTCCTCTAGCGTTTCCCAAGTTTCCATACATATATACACTCCCCTACTCCAATATTGCCCAGATTCCAGAACTTAGGACTCTAATCAGAGACGACGGAGAGCCGACCTTATTTAAAGAAAATCTAGATTTTGTTGTCGAAGACTACAAAACAATATCTTTTGCTGAGCTGCCCCCTGAAAAACTTTGGGCGTCAAGGACTATGATAAATGATGAAACCCCTTGGAATAATTACGGGTTTCTTATGGATATCTATGCCCCGAATAAGCCCACCTATGCAAACCTTGTCCAAGGCCTTTGGTATGCTTTTTGGACCGGGCCTAGGCCGAGTAACGTAAAGACATCTCTTTATCTTCTTTTTGGGCTCCCGACCGCCCCATACGACGGAGTAGCTACAGCTGTTTCCTCTGAGAGCATAACTATCACTGACAGCCTCGGAAAAGAAACCGTATTTGAAGTTCCGGTTAACCTTACCCCTACGGTCGAGCAAGGGGAAGAAGTTAAATTATTTCAGCCTCTTGTAGATGGTATCGAGGTTTTTGATAAAGTCAACTACCCAGGGTTTGTCCGCGAAGAGATTGGAAGGACGGGGTTAGATAGATTTTTAACCGAAAACGCAAGTAGAGGTTTTGGAGAAGATACAGACGAGACAAAGGCTCTAAGGCTTCTTGACGAATACACATTTCTTCCTCAGATCTCTGTAGATGCTTTTATAACCCCTGATATAAATTTAAGTAACGTTAGGACTTTTCTTGATACAATTAGGCCTACAAATAAAGCCTATATGTTTCAGGTAATTGTAGGGGCTTTTGAAGACCCCATACCTTTTGAGGAAAAAACCGAGTTCCATATAGACGTGGACGTAACGCCTAGCGTGGATTACAACCAGACAACCTACATGGAAGAGGCTCCTCGAGAGGAATATGAAGAAAATGATAATGATGCTCTAAACTTGGATTCGGATGGTGTATTATTTCAGGAGAAAGTAGAAATTGAAGTGTACAGCTTCGGGTCACTGGTTGAGAGCTTTACGGCTTGATGTAGGGAGAACACAAAAATGAGCAAGGTCTTTGGAGTTAGGGACCAGATTTCGCCTAAGGGTAAAGTCGAAGTATTTGTATCAAAAGGTAAGCCCACTTTAAGTCTAGGCGAGAAAGTAGTGCGAACTGGGAGAGCTCTAGAACTTGAAAAGCAAGGCAGAATCCCTCCTTTATATAAAAGCGAAACCATTTCCTTTAAAGATGGCCAGCTTATCGATAAGCAAGAAATCTACAACATTATCGTCAATAACGGAAAAGATAGAGTAATCGAATCTTTAACCAATGGTTTTGTTAACATAATTGCAAGAATGGCAATCGGCGATAGGGGCGCGATACCTTCAGACCAGACAGTATTCAAAGTTCCTACAGATGATATGGATGCTTTGTACAACGAAGTTTTTAGGTCTGACCTCGACGCTACGATACTTGATACAGGTAGCGAAGACACCCACGAAGTAAAGTTTATTAGGACTTTTTCAGCTATAGATCCCGATCTTCCTATCACGGCATTTTCTAATCAAGCTGTGCCGCTGGTTAATGAGGTCGCTTTAATAATGGCAGACCTTTTCACTGGAGATCCTTTGCCGAGAGCTGCCGTGGCATCCCCGGCAACACCTCCTGATGACGAGAGTATGTTTTCGATAAGAACTTTCAAGTCTGTACCCTTTGATGCTGCAAATGAGATTGCAATCACCATTAGGTACACAATCTTTATAGAGTGAGATTATGGCTACAAGAACTGACTTTTTAAAATTGATTCTACCCGGCAGAGGCGAGTACGTCGATACTTGGGATGAGCCCTTTAACGAAGATATGCAGAAGATTGAAGACTTCTCTGCAAGCGTTAATCAGGAGCTTTCCGAAGCGAGAAAAGGCCTTACCACATTAGGGGAATTTCTCGACGTATCGCATTTTAATGATGGAAGCCTTAAAGCGACTCCCGAAGTTGAAAGAGCAAGAAGCTCTTACGTTTATGGCGATAAGAATGACGAAGGTGAAGATAGAAGCCTTTCAGATCATTTAGAGCTTGCAGATAAAGAGCTGTGGCTTGGAAGAGAGGGCGTTGTAGATCTCAGGTCTGCTATGGCAAGAAGGCAGGTTCCGTTTTCTAACATGATACTCTCCGGAGCTAAAGACGATAACGGATACCCTACATGGCTATCCTTTTCGGATATGGTCGCTACTGTAAGAGGCGATCTTGAAGAAAATATATACATGATTGACGGAAAGCTTTGCAGAACTAGAGCCTCCGAGGACATAGATCTTGACGGTAGCAGTAACGATACGTGGTATTTCCTTTTTGCTCAGTTTAACGAAGAAGGGCTTATCGTTATAGATGGTAACTCCGAAGACTCTCCTCCGGATGACCCTTCTGGAATTACAAGCTCTGATGTTAATAGCGACGCTAGAATTTTTACAGATACGACCTACCCCGACTGGACAGCTCAGAACGTAAAGGCTGGGGATATCCTGAAGATAACCTCTGGACTCGATAAAGGAAGCTATATCATCAAGGAAGTAGCTCCCGGGGGTGAGGTAGATAAACTAGAGATTGTTGGCAAATTTCCCGTAGGCGGCATTTCCTCCCTAGATTATGAAATTTACGACCCTCTGGCGGTAACCCTAGGGTTTTCTGCTGTTAAGGAAGAGGTCGAGGGAAGACTTTATATCGGCGAAGTTTACATCGAAAGTGGGGCGATCACCGAAGCTCGCCCGTATCACTTTAAAGACATATTTGTAGGTGAGTGGAGAGAAGTCGACGTCTCTGGCTCCCCTGGAACTTTTGAAGAAATTTATGACCACAATCTTGGAACAGATCTCGTCGATGTTCTTGTCCAAGCCTCTCAAGCTGATGATGGTTCAGCTCCTGTAGAGCAAATGTGTTTTACTGCTATTAGAGGATTCACTGAAAGTAGCTTTGGCGTAGATCTTAATAACGCCCTTGGGGTATCAGTAAACAATACCTTAGAGTTTAACCAAGGTAATTTTAACGACAATGCTACTGGGGCTACACATGCCGCAGACGAGCTTAATGGTGATGTTACGGCAAGTATCAGTGGAACTATTAGCGCAACACCTACTGGAGAGATTCAGCCTAGCAGGTCTGTTCTAGCCAAGTGGGATCGAAAAAAGATATGGATTAAAAACCTTGTCTCTCAACTTTTCTATAGGGATTATGACGGGGCAGAAGTCCAAACAGGTTACATCCGAGTGGTTATCAGCAAAAGGGGTTGATAAGTGACTGTCAACAAGATCAATGGATATGATGCGCCGTATAGAAGCCAGACGTTTCAAAAACAAGCTGACTCAATAGTTAATGCCAGGGGCGTTATGAGTATGGACGGAGCTCCATCGGAGGACGTCGACTACTTTTATATTCCTGCATTTTCTTTTATACAAAACGGACTTATTGTTTCAAAAGATGAGCCTACGGCAGTACATAAGCCGACTATGCCGGCTCCTTATTACTTAACAGTCAGCGCCCCAACTTCTGCTATTGTAGATGACCTTAGGTTTCAGTTTGCAAAAACACCTTTAGATATCTCAAGTAACGAAGTAGTTATAATGGCTTACGATGGAAGAGAGATAAGGCTTTATCCCTTCCTGACGCTCTCTGGGATATATAAAGACATCGATCAAGCCAACCTCGACTTCGATAGAAAAGGTCCTAGAAAAGGACTTGAAACTACTCTTAATGGCTCAGTTTATGAAACTGAGGGCGGCCTTCTTGTAGATAGCCAAGGCTTTCGCCAGTCTCTTTCTGAAGGAGTCACTAATGATGTAGTGGCTGAAGACCCTGACTGGAAAAGAGTAGATCGCATTGTATATCGAAGGCCTACAGATGATCCTAGCCGTATCGGCGTCCGTACATTTCTGGTAGGCGGAACATTTTCATCATCACCAGAGGCTCTTTACGAAACACAAGTATTTGATGACACAACCCCTACAAAGAACACAAAATCTTTAATCGCGTCAGACAATACTTTGCATATATTTGCAGCGAGGGGTTATGGGGACACTTTCACCCTTCAGCACGCAAAATACTCTAGCGACCGTCAAACCGAGATCACTGCTCCTCATGACGTTATAACCATGAGTAGTGGAGATTTTGATGTAATAATCGATTCTAGCGATGAATTTCACATTGTATTTATCGAAGGCGGAGAAGTTAAATGGACAAGAGCTGATAGCAGTGCTGCTCCTACGGGAAGCACCTACGTCATTGATACTCAAGCAACTGACTGCGCTAATCCAAAAATCGCCATGGATCCTTTTGGCGATAAGGTATTTTTTGTATACGAAACAATCTTAGCCGCTTCCGTAAGGCAGATATTCTTAGCAGCAAGGGAGCCCTTAGGGGCTACTGTTTTTACGCCAAAGGCAATTACAGAAGACACGTCTCTTTTCTCTAATCCTGATATCTTTATAACAAACGACTACTGGGTATATATAGCCTGGGAAGACGCTATCTATGAGAAAGTATTCTTTGCTGTCTATGATGATGTTGGCTCACTAGTTCAGGATGTTGAAGAGGTTTCATCTGACACGGACTACGGGGGAACACCTTTATCTGATGGCTCTAAAAAGCCAAAAGTGTGGGTGTCCGATAATAAAGAAGTCTTTGTAACCTTTCTTCAAAATAAAGGAGGGGGTTATGGGCTTTCTTCGTGGAGAGATGGAACGGCTACTATGGTTGATCTTTTATCGCCTTCCGAAGACTTTACCGATTATTCTGTATTTGTGGACTCTATCTATAATGGTCATCATCTTATATTGGCACAGTCGTCTCAGGTAGATTATGTAAAAAGAGAAGGTGATGTTGTTGCCTTTTCTCTTTCGCTTTCTACCTCCCCTGTGTCAGGCCTTTTTACAACAAGAGATCTTCTAGGGTCTATGATTCACTCCTGGTCGGGGGAAGTACCCACTACCTACTCAAACTATGAGACGGGCCTTTCTGTAGCAAATATTGGCCCAGGAAATGTTGTAGGGGCTCTCGGCACCTTGGCCTTGGAAGAAGATGAATTTTCAGTTCCGGTAGGATCAGTAGATCCTAGCGTAGGAGATCGGGTTCAGATCTTAGGGTCCGCCGGGGGCGTAAATGACGGTGATTATGTCATTACTGGCTTAAGACTTGGAACTAGAGACGCAGTAGAAGATACGCTTATTATTGAAGTTGATAGCCCCTTTCTTGCTGACGAGATCCCTGCCGTTGGGGTTACGGCAAACTATGGCAAACCAGACGGAAACCCCTCTTCTTTTGCTAAAAGCACGTCAGATACCTTCGAGTCCGCTTATAGGTACGACGTCCTTGAATCAGACATACTTCTTTGCCGCATAGTAGTTCCAGACGGCATTATATTAAACTTCATCGATCCTAACGGCCCTGGCGTAGATATGGACACTTTCCTTGTTTACGGGGAAAGTGTAGTCATAGACTGGGAAATGACCGCTGCAGGCCACTTAACAATATCTTCGGGCCTAAGGGTTCTTGATCTTGTTAATAACGATCTCTACATCATAAACGGAGATAGCCACCCCCTAGCAGAGGATGACGCTATTTTCATGTACCTCGACGGGTCTACATTTACTCAAGATCTGCAGGTAGCCCCTATCCACAATCTTCCTTGGGGCGATCCCATACAGGTTCTTGGTGTTATTAAAGAGGGCGAGTTTAATCCTCACCTTCTCATGGCAGCAGGCATCAGCCAGCTCGATAGCGGTGAGCAGGTCATCTTAGGAGAGGATCTTCCTCAACCATTTAGAAGTAAACTTGGTTTTATCAGCGAGACTGCAATCCAAGATTACACTAATAATATAGGTTTTAACCTTGAAGATAACTACCCTACAGCCATCGGTGAAACAAACATCATGGCTGGCCAAAATAAGCACTTTAGGCTTTTTAAAGGTCACGTCACTTGGGGAACTGTTGAGTTTGATATAGATGATTTTGGCATTGAAACTGTGTCTGCCGACGGGTCTGGAAACCTCGATATATCATTCTTCACTGGAGAGGAGATCGGAACTCTTTTATCTAACCTGAACGCTGCGCTCGACGCAGGAAACACGGTTCAGATAACAGATAATAGCGATGTTGTTTGGGAATTTGTTAAGAACGGCTCTACTACAGTATGCGTAGACGGCGGATCAGAGAATGTTCTTATCCAAAAAGACTACGTAGATATAGTCGACTTTAGCTCGTTTGATGGCCTTAGCAACGCAGAGTATAAACTAAAAAATCCGGCGGGCTTTCATGTTATTGGAACAGGATCGGCTAACGAACTTACGTTTACCCTCGAATCCTTTCTACAGCTTCCTGGAATCCCAGAGACAAGAAACAGAATTGCGCCGCAAGCTGTCTCACTCCCAAATAGTGATGATATGGCTTATGTTCTTGTAAACCGCACAGGAACTACTTCACAGGACCTTACGATAAATGTCGGGTCTGCCGACAGCGTGCCTCTTTCACGAAACCTTATAGTTATAGCTAGAAGACTTGAAGACTCGGTAGTAATTGAGCCTAACGGTATGCGCTTAGATGCCGGCGATGAGATGGATATTTGCCCCAACCTCCCCGGCCGCATAACTTCACTTGAAAAGAAGATGGACTTCTTCTATGAAAATCAGCCTAGAGAAGTCAGCTATATGGTTCCTGTAGGGGCCGGCATTACAGAGCTTGAAGTCTTTAATCTTGATCCTGCGATGAACTGGGATCCTGATAACGCTATCAGAGATATTGAAATCTTTGTTGGCGCGGCTAGATGGGTTCAAGGAGAAGACTGGTGGAAGTTAACCGCAACAAAGGTAGGCTTTTCCAGAACAGTAAGGCCGGGAACAAAAGTAGTAGTTTGGAAGCAGGGAACTTACAGTGGATTTGCGGGAGAGGGTTCTGAAGGTAGGCTTGACGGGTATGACGAAGGGCTTGTAGTATCAGCTGCTATATCTAAAATTAACTTTATAGGTAAAGGGGTTGAGGCTTCTCAGCCGGCCCCAAATGAGCTTGATGTATCGGTTAAAAACGGAAGAGAAGTCGCTAAAAAAGTCATAAATGGGTCGCTTACAACAATAGCAGCAGGAAAACCTATATCTTGGAAAGACGACGGCACTGTAGAGCTTGCAAACGCTTCTGATACATCTCTTCAGGATTTTGCAGGAGTAACTCTTGAAAGTATAGTTGCAGGAGCTTCTGGCCTAGCTATTGGGCTAGGGCAAGTGCCTGGAGCTGCTTCTTCCTTGGGAGCAAACCCCGGGGATACGGTCTACCTTGGAACTACTCCCGGCGAACTCACTCTTAGTATGCCTATAGGGGTAAATGTTAAGATAATAAAAGTCGGAACAGCTGAGCCCGCAGACGGCTCTTCGGGGTCTGCTACCAGCCTTTGGGTAAGTCCAGAGCAGGGTGTAGACTCTGGAAGTCCGGTTATTAAATTAATGTATAATGGAAGTGGATCTGAGATCCCTGCAGGTGCCCCCGTATCAAAAAGAAGTGATGGAAGCATAATCGCTTCAGACTCGGATCATCCGGACGCACAAATCTATGTTGGTGTAGCCAAGTGGGCAATACCTGATGGAGAAATAGGAATAATTTACCTTGTAGGGCCAAATATTCCAGATGCACTTTCTGGCATGGGAGCCTTTCCGGGACAGCCTGTTTTTATTAGCCAATCTGGCGGATATACGTTAGATGCCAATGAATACACCGGAGACGATGACAGTATAATTAGAGTAGGTTACGCTGACTGCGTTGCCGGCGTAGCAAGCACCACGGCTGAGGACCTTATTATGTTCTCAGATATTATCGCAAGACCACCTTCACCGTAAGCTCACTAGAATGTATTATGGATAAGAAAGGGGGCTAAACCAGCCCCTTAGCTTTACATACCGGCGAACACACCTAGGAAGAATCCAACATTTAATTTAGGAGGAACTCTCTTGAAAAAGAAGAAGAATGAAGCTTTGGCTTCCAGTAATCTTGCCCCCTCAACTCAAATTATCGACAGAACAGAGGACGGGAAGGATAAAGTTTTAGAAAAAATTTCTAATGATGAAGAAGCCCTAAAGCTTCACTTGGCAAGTCTTGTAGAAAAATTTACTAAAGATGCAAGAGACAAAGCCGAAGAGTACGGAATCAATCTTAAGGTTACGGTCGCTTTTGAGATCGAATCTTGAACTTTAATTTTAAATCACGTGGTTAATTTTTAAATCCTAGGAGGTAGTCAGTATGTCAACACGCAAAAGATTATATATTTATGAAAATGGACGTCAGGTTCCTTACGATAGTGGGAACTTGGAGCTTATTTTCAAAAAGCTCGCTCTTTATGGGGATGAATCTAACTCACCAGAAATATCAGCAGTAGATATCGGTGGTGGTGTTTGGGGCTTTAACTTTGGCAACAAGGTTATCAGGGGAGTTGCCGACGGTGTTGACGACACTGATCTTGTAAACAAACTTCAGATGGAAACGGCAGATACCGCAGTAACCGATGCGGCAGCGGCAGATGCTACTTCAAAGGCAAATGCAGCGCAAGTAGCAGCTGAAGCTACTGCAGCGGCAGATGCTACATCGAAGGCGAATGCAGCGCAAGCAGCAGCTGAAGCTACTGCAGCAGCAGACGCTACCTCGAAGGCGAACGCGGCTGAAGCTGCGGCCATAGCCGCGGCAGCAATTAACGCTGCATCTGAAGCTGATGACGGTCGAGACGCAGCGATAGCAGTTGCGAATACTAAATTACCCTTGGCCGGCGGAACAATGTCTGGCGATATCAACATGGACGGCAGCAAAATCACCGGCCTCGCTGCAGGGACAGACCCTAACGATGTCGTGACAAAAGCCCAGATGGATTCTCAGCTTTCAGGTCTTCATCCGATCAAAGATGTCGACGGTGTCCAAACAGACGATACCCTTGATCCTGCTGGTGGCGCTGTTGCCCCAACCTTAGATCAAAGTGAAACTGGAACAACTGATAGTACGCTGAGTGTTGGTTACAGTTACAGTACAGCTATGACCTCGTGGAGTGCGGCTCAGTCTTTTGTTCCTTCTGAAGCCGACCCTGTTTCTAAGGTTACAGTAAAGTTAGCGCCAGATTCTTCTCATGACACCGTATTTAAAGCAGCTATTCATACGAATCCTCCAGACGAAGAGCTTGACGAATCCACAACCGACGGAACTATCAATTTAGTTTATGACGCAGGAGGATCAGGGGATGTAGCAGCATTTGCTTCAGACTTTAGCCCTACTGATGACGGCAAGGTAAGATCGATTCAAGTAACTCTATCCAACTCCTCCGGTGAAGATTGCGGAGTTATGTGTGAAATTTATGAAGATAATGCTGGTGCTCCTGCTATGTCATCGACCTATTCATCTGATGAAGGCGAGGTCTCCCTTCCGGATGGAACAAGTGCAACCACATTTACTTTTAACTTTACAGACGCCAATGTCACTAGCGCAACTACCTATTGGGTCGTTATTGCTCACGGC